>Ga0209376_1001463_pt1 | contig 23774 bp, 37 predicted proteins | sample GraSoiAngelo_134_FD_185891 | JGI IMG/M metagenome (GOLD analysis project Ga0209376, IMG submission 185891) | Grasslands soil microbial communities from the Angelo Coastal Reserve, California, USA - 14_0929_05_30cm (SPAdes) (version 2) | ecosystem: Environmental > Terrestrial > Soil > Grasslands ... | reverse complement strand
CGACGTAGAAATCAAGCTTTAGCGGCCGATGAAAAACGCCCCTCTCGGCATATCGCAAGCAACCTCCTGTTTCTCGCGGCCGATCAAAACCGTCCCAGATGCGAGGCGCCGACGAGCGACGACTGAGGCGTATGCCGCATACGCCGCAGGGAGGAGCGAGGAGGCAACGAAGCAGATGGGCGGTTTTCATCGGCCGCTCTTACGGCGGAGTGGTCATGGCGCGTAAAGAGGGACTCATTGGGCGGAAGGTGGGAATGACGCAGGTGTTCGCGGAGGACGGGAGTCACGTGCCGGTGACGGTCATCGAGGCTGGGCCGTGCCCGGTCATCGAGATCCGCACGACGGAGTCTCACGGCTACGACGCGCTTCAGATCGGCTTCGGGCCGAAGAAGAAGAACGTGTCGAAGCCCGAAGCGGGGCACTTCAAGAAGGCGAACGTGCCGCCGATGCGCGTCGTCCGTGAGATTCGGCTCGAGAAGACCGAGAAGCTCCAGGGCTTTCAGGCCGGTCAGGCGCTGACGGTCGAGATGTTCACGCCCGGCGAGCTCGTGGACGTCGTGGGTGTGACGAAGGGCAAGGGGTTCCAGGGCGGCGTCCGGCGGTACGGCTGGGCGGGTGGCGACGCGACCCACGGCTCGATGTTCTATCGAGCGCCGGGGTCCATCGGCGCCTCGTCCGATCCCTCGCGCGTGTGGCCGGGGCACCATCTGCCCGGACGCATGGGCGGCGACCGGCGGACCGTGCTGAACCTCAGCGTCGTGCGGGTGATGCCCGAGCAGAGCCTGGTGCTGGTGCGCGGTGCGGTGCCGGGCGCCAACGGCTCTCTCGTGATGGTGCGGAAGTCCGTGAAGGCGAAAAAGGCGCAGCCGGCCAAGAGTGCGGAAAAGAAATAGCGATGCCGACGGTACAGGTGCTGGACGCGAAGGGGAAGCAGGCCGGCTCGCTCGAGCTCGAGGCGTTCGGCGTCGAGATCCGCGTGCCGCTGCTCCATCAGGCGGTGAAGCGCGAGCTCAACGACCGTCGGGTCGGCACGCACGACACCAAGGGCCGCAGCGAGGTGTCCGGTGGCGGCCGCAAGCCGTGGAAGCAGAAGGGAACGGGCCGGGCGCGGCAGGGCTCGATCCGCGCGACCCAGTGGAAGGGCGGCGGCAAGCCGTTCGGTCCCACGCCCCACGGATACGACCAGGCGATGCCGCGCACGATGCGCCGCGAGGCGCTGCGCGCCGCCGTGGCGGCCAAGCTGGCCGCCGGCGAGCTCTCCGCGGTCGAGACGCTCGACGCCGCCGACGGCAAGACCAAGTCGCTGGTGACGCGTCTCGGTGCGCTCGGGATCGACGGCGAGCGGACGCTGCTGGTGGTGCGCGAGCTGGCGGAACCGCTGGCGCGCGCCGCGCGCAACGTGCGGTGGCTCACCGTCGAGACACCCCTTCACGTGTCGGTCTATCAGCTCCTGCACGCGCGCCGCGTCATCTTCGAGCGCGCCGGATTAGTCGCGCTCGCGGAGGCGCTGTCGAAATGAGCGGGCAGCGAACCCAGCGACCTACACGGGCGGAGGGACGCAAACCGATGCCGCGACGTGGCCGGACGGAGCCACAAGCACCTACATCAGGCCACCCGCGGTCCAAGCTGGCCTCAAGGACACCGCTCCAATGACCAGGTCGGCCCGCGAGATCTTGATCCGTCCGTTGATGACGGAAAAGAGCATGCGTCAGAAGGAAGAGCAGAACACGGTGGCGTTCCGGGTCCGGCCGGACGCCAACAAGGTCGAGATCCGCACCGCGGTCGAGACCGTGTTCAGCGTGAAGGTGTCGTCGGTGCGCACGGCGACCTTCGAGGGGAAGCTGAAGCGGATGGGCCGCGCCGAGGGCCGGCGCCCGAACTGGAAGAAGGCGATCGTGACGCTGGCGCCCGGACACAAGATCGAACTCGTCGAGGGAGCCTAGCGGCATGCCTATCCGTACCGTCAAGCCGACGTCGGCCGCGCTGCGCTATCTCACCTACGTCACGTACGACGAGATCACGAAGCAGGAGCCCGAGAAGCGTCTGCTGTCGCCCAAGCGCCGGACGAACGGCCGGAACGTCTACGGCCGGATCACCGTTCGCCATCGGGGCGGCGGCGCCAAGCAGATGGTGCGGCAGGTCGACTTCCGGCGGGAGAAGCACGGGATCCCGGCGCGCGTGGCGGCGATCGAGTACGATCCGAACCGCTCGGCGCGGCTCGCGCTGCTCTTCTACCGGGACGGTGAGAAGCGCTACATCATCGCCCCGCAGGGGCTCCGCGTCGGCGACACCGTGATGTCGGGGCCGCAGGCCGACATCCTGCCGGGCAACGCGCTGCCCGTGCGCAACATCCCGCTCGGCACGCTCGTGCACAACATCGAGCTGCATCCCGGCCGGGGTGCGCAGCTCTGCCGCAGTGCCGGGGCGCAGGCGCAGCTCCTCGCGAAAGAGGGAGACCGCGCGACGCTCAAGCTTCCCTCCGGCGAGGTGCGGATGGTCTCGCTCGAGTGCGCGGCGACCGTCGGCCAGGTCGGCAACCTCGACCACGAGAACGTGTCGATCGGCAAGGCGGGCCGCAAGCGCTGGCTCGGCTTCCGTCCGACGGTCCGCGGCACCGTCATGAATCCGGTGGATCACCCGATGGGCGGCGGCGAGGGCAAGGGCAAGGGCAACCATCCGATGACCCCGTGGGGCAAGCCCACGAAAGGCTACAAGACGCGGCGGGGCGCGAAGCCGTCGGACCGGGACATCGTGACGCGACGGACGAAATAGGAGCGGGTGATGGGGCGTTCGCTGAAGAAGGGGCCGTTCATCGATCCGACGCTACTCCAACGGATCGAGGATCTGAATCGAAGCCGGCAGAAGAAAGTGCTCAAGACGTGGTCGCGGCGCTCGACGATCCCACCGGAGTTCGTGGGCCACACCCTTGCCGTCCACAACGGCAAGAAGTTCATCCCGGTCTACGTGACCGAGAACATGGTGGGCCACCGGCTGGGTGAGTTCGCGATGACCCGAACATTTAGGGCCCACGGCACGGCCGAAAAAGCGGCGACGTCGCCGACCGGAAAGACCTGAGCAGGATGCAAACGATGGCGCGCGCGCGGTTCGTGCGGGTGTCGGCCCGGAAGGCCCGGCTGGTGCTCGATCAGATCCGTGGCAAGCCGGTGGCCGAGGCGCTGGCGACCCTCGAGTACACGCCGCGGGCGGCGGCCCGGCTCATCGAGAAGGTGTTGCGGTCGGCGGTGGCGAACGCCGAGCACAACCACCAGGTGCGAAACCTCGACGACCTGCGCGTCGTCCGGGCGATCGCCGACGGCGGGCCCGTGCTCAAGCGCGTGCAGCCGCGCGCGATGGGTCGGGCCTTCTCGATCAAGCACCGGACGAGCCACCTCACGATCGGCGTGAGCGACGAGACGAACGGCGCCGCGATGGTACGCCCGGCCGCCGCGCCGGCGCGCCCGGCGGCGCCGGCGGCCCCCGCCGAGCGACCGGCGGAAGCGGCGGCACCGGCGCGTGGACGGCGGGGTGCCTCGCGGACGCCGCGCAAGCCGGCCGCGAAGCGCACTTCCAAGTCGAAGGGGAAAAAGTAGACGATGGGCCAGAAAACGCATCCGATCGGCTTCCGGCTGGGCTCGACACGCACGTGGAGCTCGCGCTGGTTCGCCACGCGAACCTACGCGAATCTCCTGCACGAGGACGTGAAGATCCGGCGCTTCATCAAGGACCAGCTCTACCACGCGGGCATCTCGAAGATCGACATCGAGCGGTCGGCCAACCGCGCGCGGATCACGATCTTGACCGCCCGGCCCGGCATCATCATCGGCCGGAAGGGCTCCGAGGTCGAGAAGCTGAAGAACGAGCTGCAGACGCGCACCGGCAAGGAGATCTACCTCAACATCGAGGAGGTCATCCATCCGGAGCTCGACGCCCAGCTCGTCGCCGAGAACGTCGCGCTCCAGCTTCAGAAGCGCGTCGCCTTCCGTCGTGCCATGAAGAAGGCCGTGACGTCCGCGCTGCGCCTGGGCGCCGACGGGATTCGGATCGCGTGCGCAGGGCGGCTGGGCGGCGGCGAGATCGCGCGGCGCGAGTGGTACCGCGACGGGCGGGTGCCGCTCCACACGATCCGCGCCGACATCGACTACGGGCTGGCGACGGCGCACACGACGTACGGCACCATCGGCGTCAAGGTCTGGGTCTTCAAGGGCGAGGTGCTCCGCGCCGCGCCCGCGGAAGCGTGAGGCAGCTCTCCCATGTTGATGCCGAAGCGCGTCAAGTACCGGAAGGCCCAGCGCGGGCGGATGAGGGGCGTCGCCACGCGCGGGTCGACGCTCGCCTTCGGCGACTACGGCCTCAAGGCCATGGAGCCGGGCTGGGTGACGAATCGCCAGATCGAGGCCGCGCGCGTCGCGCTGACGCGGAGCCTCAAGCGCGGCGGCAAGGTCTGGATCCGGGTCTTTCCGGACAAGCCGGTGACGAAGAAGCCGGCGGAAACTCGCATGGGCAAGGGCAAGGGGAATCCCGAGGAGTGGGTCGCCGTGGTCAAGCCCGGCCGCATCCTGTACGAGATGATCGGCGTGCCGCAGGACGTGGCGCGCGAGTCGTTCCGGACCGCGGCGCAGAAGATCGGCATCGCCACCCGGTTCGTGTCGCGGACGCGGGTCTTATAAGTGGCAGTGCGAGCCGAGACGGTGCCGCTGGCGAGGCGAGCCCAACGAGCGGCAGTGCGAGCCGAGACAGTGCCACTGGCGAGGCGAGCCCCATGAGGAGTAGTGCGAGCCGAGACGGTGCGTCCGGCGAGGCGAGCCCTATGAGTGGCAGTGCGAGCCGAGACGGCGCCTCCGGCGAGGCGAGCCCTATGAGTGGCAGTGCGAGCCGAGACGGCGCCTCCGGCGAGGCGAGCCCTATGAGTGGCAGTGCGAGCCGAGACGGTGCCTCCGGCGAGGCGAGCCCTATGAGGAGCGAGCGACGATGAAGGCCGCCAAGTGGCGCGATCTCTCCGAGGAGGAAGTCATCCAGAAGGCGCGTGAGCTCTCGGAAGAGATCTTCAATCTCCGGTTCCAGCTCTCGACGGGGATGGCCAAGAACCCGTCGCGGCTGAGCCAGGCGCGGAGAGATCTGGCGCGGGCCAACACCGTGCTCCGCGAGCGGAAGGGCGGATCCCGTGGGTGAGCGGAAGAGCCGAGAAGGCGTGGTGGTGTCCGACGCGATGCAGAAGACGCGGGTGGTGAGGATCGAGCGGGTGTTCCGCCATCCCCGGTACCAGCGCGTCATCCGGATGTCGAAGCAGCTCAAGGCGCACGACGAGAACAACGAGAGCCGGGTCGGCGATCGGGTCCTCATCGAGGAGACCCGGCCGATCTCCAAGCAGAAGCGCTGGCGGATCCGCAAGGTTCTGAGCCACGTGTCCTGACCGATGATCCAACCGCGCTCGATGCTCGACGTCGCCGACAACTCCGGAGCCAAGAAGGTCCAGTGCATCCGGGTGATGGGCGGAGCCAACAAGCGTTACGCCTCGCTCGGCGACACCGTGATCGTCGCCGTCAAGGAAGCGGCGCCCGACGGCACCGTGAAGAAGGGGGAAGTGGCCCGGGCGGTGGTGGTGCGGACCGTCAAGGAGGTCCGCCGTCGGGACGGATCGTACATCCGTTTCGACCGCAATGCGGTGGTGCTGATCAAGCCCGACGAGAACCCGGTGGGCACGCGTATCTTCGGGCCGGTCGCGCGCGAGCTGCGCGAGCGGCAGTTCACCAAGATCATCTCGCTCGCGCCCGAGGTCATCTGATGCAACAGACTCACGTGCGACGCGGTGACACGGTAGCGGTCATCGCCGGCAAGGAGCGGGGCAAGCGCGGCAAGGTGCTGCGGGTCCTGCCCGTCGCCGGACGGGTGCTGGTGGAAAAGCTCAACATGATGAAGAAGCACCAGCGGCCGACGCAGAAGCTGCGGCAGGGCGGCATCATCGAGCGCGAGAGCCCGCTGGCGCTCTCCAACGTCCTCGTCGTCTGCGGCCGGTGCGACAAGCCGTCGCGGAGCGGGATCAAGGTGCTCGCGGACGGCCGCAAGCTCCGCGTCTGCAAGCGGTGCGGCGAAGCGATCGACAAGGGCTGAGACCATGGCAAAAGAACAGGGAACGACGCAGAAGGCCCCGGCGGCCAAGCCGCCGGCGGCGGCGAAGGCCCAACCCAGGAAGGGCGGGCCGGCACCCGCGTCGGCACCGGCGGTCGCCAAGGGCCGACCGAAGGGGACCGGCGAGACGAAGCCGCGGCTCAAGGAGCTCTTCCACAAGACCGTGGTCCAGGCGGTCATGAAGGAGCGCGGGTTCGGCAACCCCTATCAGGTGCCGCGCCTCGAGAAGGTCGTCATCAACATGGGCGTGGGCGAGGGCCGCGACAACGCCAAGATCCTCGACTTCGCGACCGCCGACCTGCAGGCCATCGCCGGCCAGAAGCCCGTCGTCACCAAGGCGAAGAAGTCGATCGCGAACTTCAAGCTGCGCGAGGGCGTGCCGATCGGCGCCAAGGTGACGCTCCGGGGGGCCCGGATGTACGAGTTCCTCGACCGCCTCATCAACGTCGCGTTGCCGCGCGTGCGCGATTTCCGCGGCGTGCCGCCCAAGGGCTTCGACGGCCGGGGTAATTACGCGCTCGGGCTCCGCGAGCAGCTGATCTTCCCCGAGATCGTCTACGACAAGGTGGACAAGGTGCGCGGCATGGACATCAGCATCGTCACGACGGCCCGCACCGACGAAGACGCCAAGGTGCTCCTCACGCACCTGGGCATGCCGTTCAGGGAGTAGGCGGATCATGGCCAAGACCTCGCTCATCATGAAGTCCCAGCGTCAACCCAAGTTCAGCACGCGCGCTTATTCCCGGTGCAAGCTCTGCGGCCGCCCGCGCGGCTACCTCCGGAAGTTCGAGATGTGCCGGCTCTGCTTCCGCGAGCTGGCGCTCAAGGGCGAGGTTCCGGGCATCCTGAAGGCGAGCTGGTAAGGCCATGCGAAGCGATCCGATCGCCGACATGCTGACGCGGGTGCGCAACGCGAGCCGCGCCGAGCACGAGAAGGTGGACATCCCCTCCTCGCGGCTCAAGGTGCGCATCGCCGAGATCCTGAAGGACGAGGGGTTCATCAAGAACTTCCGGGTGCTCGAGGACAAGAAGCAGGGACTGCTGCGCGTCTACCTCAAGTACGGCGCCGGCAACGAGAAGATGATCTCCGGGCTCGTCCGCGTCTCGACGCCGGGGCGGCGGATCTACGTCACCCACAACCGCATCCCGTCCATCCTGGCCGGGATGGGTGTCGCGCTGGTCTCGACCTCGCGGGGCGTCGTCACCGACCGCGACGCGCGCAAGCAGAAGGTCGGCGGGGAAGTCCTCGCCTACGTGTGGTAGGAGCGCCCATGTCGCGGATCGGACGGCAACCCGTCAACATCCCGCAGGGCGTGAAGGTCCTGGTCGAGGGCGCGACCGTGCGCGCCGAGGGCCCGAAGGGCAAGCTGATGCAGGCGGTTCCCGTCGGGCTCACCGCCAAGCTCGAGAACAACCAGATCCTGATCTCCCGCAGCGGTGACGACCGAAAGGTGCGGGCCCTGCACGGCCTGGCCCGCGCGCTGGTCGCGAACATGGTGACCGGCGTGAAGGACGGCTTCGAGCGGAAGCTCGAGATCGTGGGCATCGGCTATCGCGCGCAGGTCCAGGGACGCGCGATCCAGCTCGCGCTGGGCTATTCGCACCCGATCATCTTCCCGCTCCCGGAAGGCGTCACCGTGGAGATCGACCGACAGGTGTCGATCACGCTGCGCGGCGCCGACAAGGCGGTGCTCGGGCAGACGGCCGCGAAGCTCCGGGCGCTGCGCGAGCCCGATCCCTACAAGGGCAAGGGCATCAGGTACTCGGGCGAGGTGGTTCGGCGGAAGGTCGGCAAGAAGGCCGGGGCGGGGGCGAAATGATCACGAAGGAACGACGGGCGTCGCGCGACGTCCGGCATCAGCGGCTGCGGCGGTTCGTACGCGGCTCCTCGGGGCGGCCGCGACTGGCGGTGTTCCGCAGCCTGAACCACATCTATGCGCAGCTGGTCGACGACGACGCGGGGCGGACGCTCCTGGCGGTGGACAGCCGGAGCAAGGTCTTCCGCGCCCGCCAGCCGAAGGGCGGCAACGTCGCGGCCGCCAAGCTCGTCGGCGAGCTCTTGGCCCAGCAGGCCAAGGCGCAAGGAGTCGAGCGCGTGGTGTTCGATCGCGGCGGCTACATGTATCACGGACGCGTGAAGGCGCTCGCCGATGCGGCGCGCGCCGGCGGTCTGGTGTTTTAGCGAGCGCGTGTTCGCGGGGGAGTCGAGAGGGGGGCGGGCCAACCCGCCCCGCGTGTTCGCGGGGGAGTCGAGAGGGGGGCGGAGCCCCCTTCTCCAAAGGGAGAAATAGTGGCAGAAGCGAAGATCGATCCGAGCGTGCTCGAGCTGAACGACCGCGTGGTGTCCATCAACCGCGTGGCCAAGGTCGTGAAGGGTGGCCGCCGGTTCTCGTTCACGGCGCTCGTCGTCGTGGGCGACGGCCGCGGACACGTCGGGGTCGGCCTCGGCAAGGCCCACGAGGTGCCCGAGGCGATCCGCAAGGCGGTGGAGCACGCCAAGAAGGACTTGATCTTCGTGCCGCTGAAGGATACGACGATCCCCTGCGAGATCACCGGTCACTTCGGCGCCGGCCGGGTGTTCCTGAAGCCAGCGGTCCCCGGCACGGGCGTCATCGCCGGCGGCGCGGTGCGGCCGATCCTCGAGGCGGCGGGCGTGCAGGACATCCTCACGAAGACGCTCGGCTCCAACAATCCGCACAACGTGCTCAAGGCCACGCTCGACGCGCTGCGCCGGATCAAGCGGCTGCAAGACCTGTACGCGGCGCGCCGTCGCGGCGACGGCGCGGGGGCTCCAGTCGAGGAGGCGGTCGGTGCCAGACAAGAAGCTTAAGGTCACCCTCAGGCGCTCGATCATCGGGCTGTCGCCCAAGCAGGAGGCGACCGTCAAGGCGCTGGGGCTCCGCCGCATCCGCCAGTTCGTGATGCACGAGGATTCGGTCACCGTGCGCGGCATGATCGCGAAGGTGCCCCACGTGCTCGAGGTGACTCATGAAGCTTGACGAGCTGCGCCCAGCGCCAGGCTCCACGAAGCGGCGCAAGAAGATCGGACGCGGGCCCGGCTCCGGCCACGGCAAGACGTCCACGAAGGGCCACAAGGGCCAACGGGCCCGGTCGGGCGGCGGGGCGAGCCGCGGCTTCGAGGGCGGGCAGATGCCGCTCTACCGTCGCGTGCCGAAGCGCGGCTTCATGCCGCACGGCGGCAAGACCGTCTACGCCATCGTGAACCTCGAGGCGCTGGGTGGTTTCGCCGCGAACGCCGTGGTCGATCCGGCGAGCCTCGTCGCGGCGGGTCTGATCAAGAACACGCGCTCGCGCCTGAAGATCCTCGGTGACGGCGACGTCGCCCACGCGCTCACCGTGCGCGCGCACGCGGTGAGCGAGTCCGCGCGCGCGAAGATCGAGGCCAAGGGCGGCCGGATCGAGGCGATCGGCGAGCGGGTGCCGGCTTCGTGATCGAGAGTCTCCAGAGCTTCCAGAACATCTTCAAGATCCCGGAGCTGAAGCGCCGCGTCCTCATGAGCGTGCTGATCCTGGTCGCCTACCGCCTGGGCGCCCACGTGCCCACCCCCGGCATCGACGGCCACGCGCTTTCCCAGTTCTTCGATCAGGTGCAGGGGACGCTCCTCGGGATGGTCGACCTGTTCTCGGGCGGCAACCTGCGACGGCTGTCGATCTTCGCGCTCGGCATCATGCCGTACATCTCGGCGTCGATCATCCTGCAGCTGCTGACCGTCGTCATCCCGACGCTCGAGCGGCTCGCCAAAGAGGGTGAGGCGGGCCGCAAGAAGATCACCCAGTACACCCGCTACGGCACGATCGCGCTGTCGATGGTCCAGTCGCTCGGCATCGCGTACGGCCTCGAGAGCATGCGGAGCCCGACCGGCCTCTCGATCGTGCCGACGCCCGGCTGGGGCTTCCGGCTGCTCACGATGGTCACGCTGACCGCCGGGACCGCGCTGATCATGTGGATGGGCGAGCAGATCTCGGAGAAGGGCATCGGCAACGGGATCTCGCTGATCATCTTCGCCGGGATCGTCGTGCGGCTGCCGTCCGCCCTCACCGCCTCGTACACGTTGATCTCGACCGGCGAGCTGAAGCTCTTCGTGGTGATCGCGATCATGGCGGTGATCGTCGCGGTGACCGCGGCCGTCGTGCTCATGCAGGAGGGCCAGCGGAAGATCCCGGTGCAATACGCCAAGCGCGTCGTGGGCCGGCGCGTGTACGGTGGCCAGTCGACGCACATTCCGCTGCGTATCAACACCGCCGGCGTCATCCCGGTGATCTTCGCGTCCTCGCTGATCCTGTTCCCGGCCACGCTGACGCGCTTCGTGCCGCATCCCTGGATGCAGGGGATCGCCGACGCGATGTCGCCCGGGCGCCTGTTCTACACCGTGACGTACATGGCGCTGATCGTCTTCTTCGCCTACTTCTACACGGCGATCGTGTTCAACCCGATCGACCTGGCCGACAACATGAAGAAGTACGGCGGCTTCATCCCGGGCGTGCGGCCGGGCAAGAAGACGGCGGAATATATCGACCGGACGCTCACGCGGATCACGCTGCCGGGCGCCCTGTTCTTGGCGTTGATCTCGGTGCTGCCGGACTATCTGATCCGCTGGTTCAACGTGCCGTTCTACTTCGGCGGCACGAGCCTCTTGATCGTGGTCGGCGTGGCGCTCGACACCGTTCGACAGATGGAATCGCACCTGCTGATGCGGAACTACGAGGGCTTCCTGAAGAAATCCAAGGGCCGCTCGGCCGGGTACGGCGGGGGGAGTTGAGCGTGCGCGTCGCGTTCCTCGGACCTCCGGGCGCCGGCAAAGGCACTCAGGCGCGCGAGCTCGCGCGCGAGTGGGGCGTGCCGCAGATAGCGACCGGCGACATGCTGCGCGAGGCGGTGGCGGCGAAGACGCCGCTCGGGCTCGAGGCCAAGCGCTACATGGACCAGGGGGCGCTCGTCCCCGACGAGGTGGTGGTCGGCGCGACCGCCGAGCGGCTCGCCGCCCCGGACGCGGCGCGAGGCTTCATCCTCGACGGCTTTCCGCGGACCATCGCGCAGGCCGAGGCGCTGGCGCGGCTCCTCAAGGACGCCGGCCACGCGCTCGACGTGGTCCTCTACTTCGACGTCTCGGAGCCCGAGCTGCTGCGTCGGCTCACCGGACGGCGCGTGTGCCGCGCGTGTGGACACACGTATCACCTGACGTCGAGCCCGCCCAAGCGCGCCGGAGTCTGCGACGCGTGTGGCGGCGAGCTCCACCAGCGGGTGGATGACAGCGAGGCGACCGTGCGCACCCGCCTCGAGGTCTACCGGAAGCAGACGGCGCCGCTGCTCGATTACTACCGTGAGCGAAACGTATTGACCACGGTGTCCGGCGAGGGCTCGATCGAGGAGATCCGCGACGCGATCCGGGCCGCCGTGGGAGCCGCGCGGTGATCGTGCTCAAGTCGGCGCGCGAGATCGCGCTCATGCGGCGGGCCGGCCACGTCCTGGCCGGGGTGATGGAGCGGCTCCGCACGTTCGTTCGCGCGGGGATGTCGACGCTCGAGATCGACGAGGACGTCGAGGCGTTCATCCACCGCGCGGGCGCGGCGACCGCGTTCAAGGGCTATCGCGGGTTCCCGGCGACGGCGTGCATCTCGATCAACGAAGAGGTCGTGCACGGGATCCCGTCGCCGCGGCGCAAGATCTGCGAGGGTGACATCGTCGGGCTGGACCTCGGTTGTATCGTCGAGGGGTACTATGCGGACTGCGCGTTCACGCTGCCGATCGGCGCGGTACCGGCGCGGGTCCAGCAGCTCCTCGACGTGACCCGCGAGAGCCTGGACCGGGCCATCCAGGAGTGCCGGCCCGGGCGGCGACTCTCCGACGTGTCGCACGCGGTCCAGTCGCACGTCGAGGCGCACGGGTTCTCGGTGGTCCGCGCCTTCGTCGGTCACGGGATCGGGCGGGCCCTGCACGAGGAGCCGCAGATCCCGAACTTCGGCGATCCGGGCCGGGGTCCGCAGCTGCGAGCCGGCATGGTGCTGGCGATCGAGCCGATGGTGACGATGGGGAGCTGGGAGGTCAGAATCCTGGACGACGGATGGACGGCGGTCACGCAGGACGGGAGCCTGGCGGCGCATTTCGAGCACACCGTGGCGGTGACCGAGAACGGCCCCGAGGTGCTGACGAGCCTGGCGGGCGCGCCGGCGACGTCCACGACGGGCGCGGGTCAAGGACCATGACGCCCAAGGAAGACGCGATCGAGGTGGAGGGCACGGTGGTCGAGCCGCTGCCCAATGCGATGTTCCGGGTGGAGCTCGAGAACGGACACAAGGTGCTCGCGCACGTCAGCGGGAAGATGCGGATGAACTTCATCCGCATCCTGCCGGGCGACCGCGTGAAGGTCGAGCTGTCGCCGTACGACCTCACGCGGGGGCGCATCACCTATCGCTTCAAGTAGGGCGGAGACGAGGAAAGAGGACGATGAAAGTTCGGCCGTCGATCAAGGTTCGCTGCGAGCATTGCAAGATCGTGAAACGTCGCGGCGTGACGCGGATCATTTGCCAGAACCCGCGCCACAAGGCGCGACAGGGCTGAGGGGACGGAGGCATCTATGGCGCGAGTGGCGGGAGTGGATCTGCCCCGGGAGAAGCGGGGCGAAGTCGCGGTCACGTACATCTACGGTCTCGGGCGCAGCACGGCGCGGCGCATCCTGCTCCGGGCCACCGTCGATCCCAGCAAGCGGGTGAAGGCGTGGACGGAGGAGGAAGTGGCCCGGATCCGCGAGATCATCGAGCGCGAGTTCAAGGTCGAGGGTGACCTGCGCCGCGACGTGTCGATGAACGTCAAGCGGCTCATGGACATCGGGACGTACCGCGGCATCCGGCACCGGCGCGGATTGCCGGTGCGGGGGCAGCGTACGCACACCAACGCCCGGACCCGGAAGGGTCCGAAGCGTGGCGTGCAGGTGAAGAAGAAGACGGCGGCGGCGCCGTCCGCGCCCGCCCCGGCCGCGGCGGCGGCACCGAAGAAGGCGGGAGCATAGGCATGGCCGAAGAGAGCAAGCCAGCACCACGGAAGAAGGGCGGCAAGCGGCGCGAGCGGCGCGAGGTGCGCACCGGCATCGCCCACATCCAGGCGACGTTCAACAACACGATCGTCACGCTCACCGATCGGAACGGGAACGTCGTGTCCTGGTCGAGCGCCGGCAGCGCCGGGTTCAAGGGCTCGCGCAAGAGCACGCCCTTCGCGGCGCAGACCGCCTCCGAGCTGGCGGCCCGCAAGGCGATGGAGTACGGCCTCAAGCAGATCGAGGTCTTCGTCCGCGGGCCCGGCGCCGGGCGCGAGGCGGCGATCCGCTCGCTGCAGGCCGCCGGGCTGGAAGTCACCGCGATCCGTGACGTGACGCCGATTCCACACGACGGCTGCCGGCCGCCGAAGCGGCGGCGGGTGTAGGGGCCGGCGATGGCGCGATATCGCGACGCCAAGTGCCGGCTGTGCCGACGCGAGGGACAGAAGCTCTTCTTGAAGGGCGCCCGCTGCTTCACCGACAAGTGCGCGATCGAGCGGCGCAACTATCCGCCGGGCCAGCACGGTCTCAACCGCGGCAAGCTGACCGCCTTCGGCGTCCAGCTCCGTGAGAAGCAGAAGGCCAAGCGGATCTACGGTGTGCTGGAGAGCCAGTTCCGCAAGTACTTCCAGTGGGCCGAGGCCGAGAGGGGCGTCACCGGCGAGAACTTGTTGAGGCTGCTCGAGCTGCGCCTCGACAACGTCGTGCATCGGCTCGGCTTCGCGGCGTCGCGGCGGGAGGGGAGGCAGATGGTGGCCCACGGCCACTTCCAGGTGAGCGGGCGGAAGGTCTCGATCCCGTCGTTCCTGGTGAAGGTCGGCGACACGGTCCAGCTCCGGCCCACCTCCAAGCTGCAGGCGCGCATCGACGACAACGTCAACGCCGGCCGCGGCCAGGTGCCGCAGTGGCTGGAGCTCGATCCGAACGAGAAGAAAGGCGTCGTCCGGAGCCTGCCGCTGCGTGACGACATCCAGATTCCCGTCGCCGAGCAGCTCATTGTCGAGCTGTACAGCAAGTAAGGAAGGCTATGCCACGCATTCCATTTCAGAAGCCGAAGCGGATCGAGTGGGAGATTTTGAGTGATCAGTACGGCCGGCTCGTTGCCGAGCCCTTCGAGAAGGGCTATGCGCTCTCCGTCGGGAGCTCGCTGCGCCGGACCCTGCTGGCGATCGTGCCGGGCGCCGCGGTCTCCTGGGTGCGCATCGACGGCGTGAAGAGCGCCGAGGCGAAGATCCCTGGGGTCAAGGAGGGCACGGTCGACGTCCTGCTGAACCTCAAGAAGCTCGCCATCCAGGTGCCGTCGAACGAGCCCAAGGTCCTCCGGCTCGACGTGACCGGCCCGAAGATCGTGACGGGCGCGGACGTGCCCGAGACCGACGTGGAGGTCGTGAACCCGGCGGTCCACCTGTTCACGATCGAGTCGGCGACCCGGGTGGCGATCGAGCTCGGCGTCGGCATCGGCCGCGGCTACGAGGCGGTCGACCGCGCGACCACCGCCACGCCGGCCGGCGCCCTGGCGATCGACGCGGCGTACTCGCCGATCACGCGCGTGGCGTACAACGTGGAGATGTCGCGGCTCGGCAAGATCACCGACTACGAGAAGCTGGTGCTCGAAGTGTGGACGAACGGCTCGGTGAGCCCGGACGATGCGCTCACGCGGGCGTCGACCTATCTCAAGGAGCACTTCCGCCCGCTCGCCTCGGCGGCGCCGCCCGAGGACGAAGAAGCCGAGGGCGCGGACGGCGAGGCGTTCCTGCGCGAAGCCCTCGCCAAGCCGCTCGAGGAGCTGGAGCTGCCGGCGCGCGCCATCAACGCGCTGAAGAACGCCGAGTTGAACCTGGTGGTCGACCTCGTCCAGAAGAGCGAGGCCGACCTGGCGCACGTCAAGAACCTGGGCGACAAGTCGATCGACGAGATCAAGACGGCGCTGGCCGCGCTCGGCCTGTCGCTCGGCATGCGGATCGATCCCAACGTCCTCGGCGCCCTGGGAAGGGGAGTCGTGCGGTGAGACATCGGAACGACGGCTACAAGCTCGGACGCCTCACGGCGCACCGCTGGGCGCTGTTTCGCAATCTCTTGGTGGCGCTCTTCCGGCACGAACGCATCTCCACCACCGAGACGAAGGCCAAGGCGGTACGCGGCCTGGCCGATCAGATGGTCACGCTGGCCAAGCGCGAGCATCTCCACGCGCGCCGCCAGGTCCTGTCGATGGTCCCCGACGCCGAGGTGGTGGCGAAGCTCTTCGACACGATCGCGGCCCGCTTCGCCGACCGCAACGGTGGCTACACGCGTATCGTCAAGGCCGGCCGGCGCCCCGGCGACGCCGCGCCCATGGTGTTCCTCGAGCTGGTCGATCGCGCCGAGACGCCGAAGGACACCGACGTGCAAACCGAGAAGAAGGCCAGGGCGCCGCGCGGCGAAGCGGGCGCCACCGGCCGGCGGAAGCGGAAGGAAAAGGCCGCGGCCGCCTCCGCGTAGCTTCTATCGAGGCGGAACGGGCGCCGGCACCGTCGCGGACGGCGTCGTTCCTGCCGTGACGACCGCCGGGTACTTCGCGCACGCGGCCAGCCCGGCGAGCAGTGTCACCAGCGCGACCACGCGCATCGTCGATCTCAGTCCCGAACTCATGAGGTGTTCTCCTTTCGCAAGGGCAGTCCAGATCACCTCTCGAAGTGCACACGCGGTGCCAGCCGACTTGGCGTTGTCGGATAGAGACTTGGAGCTCCCTGGTCCCGGCGCGTGACAGCCAGACGCAGCGAGCTGACGGGGATTGTCGCTTGGGAGATTGGGGGGCCCGTCGGGGCCCCCCAATTGCTTTGAATGCGGCGCTACTTCACGTTCTGGCGGAAGAACGCCAGCGTCCGTCTCCACGCGTCCGTCGCCGCGGGCTTGTTGTAGACGTCGGCGCGGTCGTCGTTGAAGAAGCCGTGGTCCACGCCCGGATAGATGTGGAACTCGGACTGTTGGCCGGCCTTCTTGATCGCCGCGTCGGTGTCCTTGGCCACCTGAGGCGTCACGAAGCCGTCCTTCTCCGCGAAGAGCCCCAGCACCGGTCCCGAGAGCTTGGAGTAGTCCGGCTTCACGTTCGGATGGATGCCGTAGAAGTTCACGCACGCGCCGACCGACGGGTTGAGCGTGGCCGCGAAGAGGGCGAGCTGCCCGCCCATGCAGAATCCCACTGCGCCGAGCTTCTTGGCGGACGACTGACCCAGCAGGTAGGTGGCGGCGCCGCGCAGATCCCGCTCGGCCTGCGAGATGTTGAGCGCCATGAAGAGCTTGCCGGCGCCGTCGGGCTCGCTGGCCGTCTTGCCGTGGTACATGTCGGGCGCCAGCGCCGTGAAGCCCTCGGCGGCGAAGCGGTCGCAGACGTTCTTGATGTGACCCACCAGCCCCCACCACTCCTGGAGCACGATCACGCCCGGGCCCTTGCCGGAGGCGGGGGTCGACAGGTAGGCCGCGGTCTTGCCGCCATTGGACGCGAATTCCACCATCGTTCCAGCCATGTTCAGAATCCTCCCTGATAGGCGCCGGTGGGAGCCACCGGCGTGATCTTCACCGCGGCGACGTGCCGGACGTCGGCCTCGAGCACGGTGATCGTGTAGCCCGGGATCTGGAACTCCTCGCCCGCCCGCGGAATGCGATGCAGGGTGGCCAGCACGAGCCCGGCGACGGTCTCGTAGTCGCGCTTGGGCAGAGTCCAGTCGAACGCCTCGTTCAGCTCGTCGATGTTCGCGCGCGCGGCGACCCGGTAGCTGCCGTCGGGCAACCGCTCGGCCACGGCCGGCGCCCGTTCGTGCTCGTCCTGGATGTCGCCGACGATCTCCTCGAGGATGTCCTCGAGCGTCACGACCCCGGTCGAGCCGCCGTACTCGTCCACGACCACGGCCATGTGGGTGCGGTTGCGCTGCATCTCGCGGAGCAGGTCGTCGATGCGCTTGGTTTCGGGCACATAGTACGGCGTCCGCTTGAGCACGTCCAGGGTCGGCACCGATGCACCGCGGTTCAAGAGATCCTTCACGCTGACGACGCCGACGATGTTGGTCTCGCGCTGCCGGTAGATCGGGATCCGCGAGAACCCGCGCTCTCTGACCAGCGCGACCGCGTCCCGCGGCGAGGCGGAGTCGGGGAGCATGGCCACCTCGACCAGCGGGACCATGACCTCGCGCACCGTCGTGTCGCCGAGGTCGAAGATCTTGTCGATCAGCTTGGCCTCGTTGGTCGTCACCTCGGCCTCGTCGGGCTCCATCTGCAGGAGCGCCTTCAGCTCCTCGCGCGAGACGAAGGCGCGCATGTCGGGCTGGCGCCCTCCGAAGGTCCTCAGGACCGCGCCGACGACGAAGTTGGCGACCGCCACGAACGGCACCAGGAGCGCGGCCGCCCAGGTAAGCGGCCGATAGAGGGTCAGGATCAGGCTCGTGGCCCACTCGCGAGCCACCGCCTTCGGGATGATCTCGCCGAAGACGAGCATCACCGGGGTCAGGAGGATCGTGGCGACCAGCGGCGCCCACGAGCCCACCACCGGGAGGAGGCTCCACGCCATCAGCGAGCCGGCGACGATGTGGGCCACCGTCACGCCGATCATCGCGGTCGACAGCGCGCGCTCGGGCTGGCGGAACGCCTCCAGGTAGCGCGCCGCCGTGGTGCTGCCCTCCTCCGCGAGGTGGCGGAGGCGGAGCCGGTTGGCGGCGATGAACGCCATCTCTGCCGCCGAGAAGAACATCGTCAGCAGGAGGCAGAGCCCGACGACCCAGAGGAGGCTCACGCCGCCGCCTCCTTCGAGGTGGGCTTCTTGAGCGAGACCAGCACCTCGACGATGCGCGTACGCTCGACCTTTTCCACCGTGAGGCGGAACTCCGCCGTCTCGGTGCGCTCGGCCCGGCGCGGCACGCGCCCGAACAGGTCGAGCACCCAACCACCGACCGTGTCGTAGCCCGCGTTGGAGATCTTGAGGCCGGTGACGGCGTTGAGATCCTCGATCGGGAGCTTGCCGGCCACCCGGAAGGTCGTCGCGTCCACCCGCTGGATCAGGCGTTCGGGCTCGTCGTACTCGTCGGCGATCTCGCCGACCAACTCCTCCAGGAGATCCTCCAGCGTGACGAGCCCCGCGGTGCCGCCGTACTCGTCCACCACGATCGCCATGTGGAGCTTCTTCGCCTGGAACTCCTGCAGCAGCATGTCGGCACGCTTGGACTCCGGAACGAAGTACGGCGGATGCAGGTGCTCACGGAGCGCGAAGCCGGGCGGCAACCCCTCGATGTACGGGAGCAAGTCCTTGGTGTAGAGAATGCCGACGATCACGTCGATCGAGCCCTCGTACACCGGCACGCGCGAGTGCAGGTGCTCCCGCAGCCCCGGCAGGATCTCGGTCGGTGTCGTCTTGATGTCGAGGCAGACCATGTCGGTCCGCGGCACCATGACGGCGCGGACGGGTGTGTCCTCGAGCTCGAACACCTTGTGGATCATCTCCCGCTCTTCGCGCTCGACCACGCCCTCGCTGGCGCCCACGTCGACGAGGGTCCGCAGCTCTTCCTCGGTCAGCATCGCCTGGTCGACGCGCTCGCGCCCGATGAGCCGTACGGTCAGGTCGGTCAGCCCGGTGAGCACCGCGCGGACCGGCCGGAAGAGCACGCCGAGCCACGCCACCGGCCGGCCGGCCAGCGCCAGGAACCGCTCGGGGTACTTCACGGCGAGGGTCATCGGGAGTACCTCGCCGAACGTGGTGAGGATGAAGACCAGCACCACGATCTGGACGATCAGCCCCCAGCGGTGGCCGAAGAGGTCGTCGGCGATCGTCGCGGCAAGCGCGGCGGCGCCGATGTTGATGACGGTGATCCCGACCAGCAGCGTGACGAGCAGATCGTGCGCGCGCCCGAAGCGCGGCTTCGCCGGCTCGCCCTCCGGGGTGACCCGCTTGAGCCGCGCGCGCCCGAGCGAGAAGTACGCGGCCTCGGCGCCGGTGAGGATGGCCGAACAGACGATGAGCACGGCGAGCAGCCAGAGCCGCAGCAAGATGCTGTCAGGCACGCGCGCGCCCCGTCACGAAGTGCTCGAACCCCGGGCCCACCGGCACGACCTCCCCGCAGGCGTCGAGGTAGCGGATGCCCTCCGCGGCGCCGACGACTTCGCCGATGGCGGTGAGGCGTGTCCCGGTCGCGCCTGCGAGGCCGTCGGCCAGACGGTCGAACGCCCCGGGCTCGCACGTGAGCAGAAGCTCGTAGTCTTCACCGCCCCCGGTCGCCCAGATCAGGGAGTCGCGCCCCAGCACCAGCGCGACGGCATGCACCGAGGCGTCGACGGGAACCCGTCTCAGCTCCACGCGGGCGCCCATCCGGCTCTCCTCGCAGATATGGCCGAGGTCGGTGGCGAGCCCGTCCGAGAGGTCCATCATCGCGGTGACGCCTCCGGCCTGCGCGAGCCACTGCCCCTCACGCGTTCGGGGCCTGGGTCGCAGGTGCGCGGTCGTCACGTCGGCGAGGACGTCGGCCGCAATTCCGGTCGGCGCCTGCGGCGCCTCCAGAACGGCCAGGCCGGCCGTCGAGCGGCCGAGCGATCCCGTGACGGCGACGACGTCGCCGACGCGCGCGGTGGATCTCAGGATGGGTGGGGCGATCGCCTCGCCGAGCAACGTCACGTTGACGATCCAGCCCCGGGGGGAAGCGCACGTATCGCCGCCGACGACCACGACGTCCTCCTCGGCGGCGAGCGCCTGGAGGCCACCGTAGAACGCCTGGGCCTCGTCCATCTGCACGGTCTCGGGGCACGCGAGAGCGATCAGCGCCCAGCGGGGCCGTCCGCCCATCGCGGCGATGTCCGAGACGTTCACCGCGAGCGACTTCCACCCGATGTCGGCCGGGTTCGCCCAGCGGCGCCGGAAGTGAACGTCTTCGATGAGAAGGTCGGTCGTCGCCAGAAGCAGGCTCGTGCCGCCGAGCTCGAGAACGGCGCAATCGTCGCCGATGCCGACGCGAACCCCGGGCGCCCGCCGGACCGTGCTTCGGATGATCTCGATCAGACGGCGTTCGGATGGAGTGCCTGGATCAGAAGTACTGATGCAGTCCCCGCCGGGAGCGAGCTAGGCGAGCGCGTCCAGCTTCGCTTTGAGCTTGGCCCGAGGCACCGCGCCGATCACCTGATCGGCGACCTTGCCTTGCTTCACGAAGAGGATCGTCGGGATCGAGCGAATCCCATAGCGCGCGGCAAGGCCCGGGTTCTCGTCGACATTCACTTTGGCGAGCGTGACACGACCCGCCGACTCCTGCGCCAGGTCCTCGAGGACCGGCGCGATTGCTTTACACGGTCCGCACCACTCGGCCCAGAAGTCCACCATCACGAGCCCGCTCTCTCGGCTCAGTGCCTCATCGAAATTCTGCTCGGTCAGGTGGACGGTTCCGGAATTCGCCATGTGGTGGTCTCCTCGATGAAAAGTCAACATCTACGCTAACATGGCCCTCGGCAGGGCGCAAGCAACCGCCGGGTGGATCCTCGATACATACCTTGTCAGTTTGACATCTTGGTCGTGCTAATTTGGAAGGATGATGGAGTCCGCAAAGATCCTCGTCGTTGACGACGAGACTTCGATCCTCAAGCTCCTCAAGGAAGCACTCACACAGTGGGGCTATCAGGTCGCGTGCGTCAGCACCGGGACCGAGGCGCTCGAAGCCATCCGCACGGAGCTGTTCGACGCCGCGATCACCGACATCCGCATGCCGGAGATGACCGGGCTCGACCTCCTTCGCGAGATCAAGCGTCACGACGAGTCGATCGAAGTCGTCGTGATGACCGGCTACCCGACGATCGCGTCGGCCGTCGAGGCGCTGAAGGAAGGCGCGTACGACTACCTGTCCAAGCCGCTGATCCTCGACGAGCTACGCCACCTGATGGCGCGGGTGACCGAGCGGAGGTTCCTCAAGGGTGAGGTCCAGTCGCTCCGCGCGCGCCTCGGCGAGGAGCTGAGCGTCAACGAGCTGGTGGGCAACGCGTCGCCCATGCAGCGCGTGAAGGAGATCATCGGCAAGGTGGCCACCACCGACTCTCCCGTGCTGATCGAGGGAGAGAGCGGCACGGGCAAGGAGCTGGTCGCCGCGGCGATCCACCGGCTCTCAACGCGCGCGAAGGGGCCGTTCATTCCCGTGAACTGTAGCGCGATTCCCGAGGACTTGCTCGAGTCCGAGTTCTTCGGTCACGTCCGCGGCGCCTTCTCGGGCGCGGTGTCCGACGCGCTCGGCCTCTTCCGCGGCGCCAACGACGGCACGATCTTCCTCGACGAGATCGCCGAGCTGTCTCCGGGTCTCCAGGTAAAGCTCCTGCGGGTGCTCCAGGAGATGCAGGTGCGGCCGGTCGGCTCGACGAAGGCGCACTCCGTCGACGTCCGCGTCATCGCCGCCACCAACCGCGACCTCGACCGCTCGATCGCCGACGGCCGCTTCCGCCAGGACCTCTATTACCGGCTCAACGTGGTCCGCGTGAGCCTGCCCCCGCTGCGGGCACGCCGCGACGACATTCCGGCCCTCGTGAACCACTTCCTGCGCCGCTACAACCGCCGATTCCGGCGGGACGTGAAGGGCATCACGCCGGACGCGCTCGCCGCGCTCGCCGCGTACGAATTCCCCGGCAACGTGCGCGAGCTCGAGAACGTCATCGAGCGCGCGTTCGCGATGGGCGCCCGGGAACAGATCACCTTCACCGACTTGCCGACCCTCGGGAACGCCATCGCGATACCGGCAACGTCGGCGACGGCGACCGGCACCGTGCCCAGGCTCGCCGACGTGGAGAAGGACCTCATCCTGCGAGCCCTCGCCTTCTACAAGGACGACAAGGAGGCCGCAGCGAGCGCGCTCGGCATCTCTCGCCGGACGATTTATCGCCGCCTCAAGGAATACGGCATGCTCTAAATCGGCACACACTGTTTGCCTAACTGACATCCCACCCTGTTACCCATTTCAGAAGTAGCTGATCTTGAACATCGTTCCCATTGGCACCCCGGCTGCAAAAGGTCGGGACCATGCACGCGCCAATCCCCGTCGAGACAGAGTCTAAGACCCTTCAGATCGGGATCGGGTTCGCCTCCCACCAGGACTCGATGTGGGCCGCTGTCCGGGCAACCGCGATGGCGCGAACCGGACTCCACGGCGCTTCGCCTGACCTCGTGCTGCTCGTGACCGCAGGGGTACCTGCCCAGGACGTGGTGCCGCTGATCCGGGGGGTTCTCGGTCCCGTAGGGGTTGCCGGGGGCGCCACCTCCGCGATCCTCACTCACAACGGCGCCGTGACGGCCGGAGCGCTGGTAATTTGCCTGGCGAACGGCGAGGGCGCGGTGAGCGGCGTCGCGGCCGCTGGCGGCAACGACCTGACCGAGGCGGGGCAGGGCGCCGCTCGGCTCATCCTTGCCGGCTGGCCGTTCAGGATGCGCTACCCGCGCGGGCTCGGCCTCGCATTCGTGAAGCCCGGCTTCGGGGCACCCGCGGAAGCCTTCCTGCAGCCCTGGCGCGTGCTGATGGGCCCGAAGATGCGGACGGTCTGCAGCGTGCTCTCGGCCCCCCGGGTGTATGGGGCGTCCACCGGTGAGCCCCTCGCCAGCGCCGCGTGCCTCGAGGCGGCGTACTCGACCGGGCTCGGCTACGCCGAGGGCTTCGACGGGCGCTCGGCGCCGGCCTCCGACACGCTCATCCAGGGATCGGTCGACGCCACCCTGACGGCGCTCAAGCGGCTCGAGGGCGACGGCGCGCGCCTGCTCCTCGTGATCGAGTCGACCGCGCGCCACCGGGCGCTCGGCGCCGCGGCCGCCGACGAGTGGGCGGCGATCAAGGGCACGATCGACTCTCGCACGCCGTGCGTCGGCTGGCTCTGCGACCACGTGGCGGCCTACGGACGCGGCGTACGGCCCGTCGATGCTCACGGCTCGCTCGTCGTGGTCGCCCTCGGCGACACGCCGCGCCGCTAGCCGCCCGAGGCGCCCGATGCGCGCCCCACGGCTGCTCGTCGTCGCGACGTTGCTCCTGGGGGTGGGCTCCGGCGCCGCGCTCGCTCAAGACGCCAAGAACCCCGCGCAGGCCATGCGCGATCTTCGGATCGCATTCCTCTCGTCGTCCGCGTCGTCGCTCGGGTTCCAGCCCACCAAGGAATATCCCCGCGTGTTCGGCGTGGCGATGGACTGGCCGATCGGTGAGCACACGGCCACGATCGTGACGGCCCAGGATGGTTCCGCGAGCCTCTACACGACGGCCACCTTCGGAGTCATCGGGGGCAGCGCCGCTCACGAGCCCGTCCGCGCCGCCGCGCAGCGTTTCGTCAAGGCCGCCGAGTCTCATCACGACGAGGCGGCGCCGACCAGCAACTACGCGTATCCGTCGAAGGGCAAGGTCCGTTTCTACCTCCGCACGTTCGACGGGGCGCGGCTCATCGAGACCGAGTCGGCCTCCGTCTACTCCACCGCCGGCAGGTACTCGCCGCTGTTCAGGGCGGGCCAGGCGGTTGTGACCGAGCTGCGCAAAGTCACAGAGCAGAAGTGATGTGGCTGGAAGGCGGGCGTTCCTGGCGGCCTGGGCCCTCATCCGCCACCTCTGTCAGTTCGACGTGATCTGAGAGATCCTTGGACCG
>Ga0209376_1001461_pt1 | contig 23791 bp, 20 predicted proteins | sample GraSoiAngelo_134_FD_185891 | JGI IMG/M metagenome (GOLD analysis project Ga0209376, IMG submission 185891) | Grasslands soil microbial communities from the Angelo Coastal Reserve, California, USA - 14_0929_05_30cm (SPAdes) (version 2) | ecosystem: Environmental > Terrestrial > Soil > Grasslands ... | reverse complement strand
GACTTCTGCTCCCAGGCCGTGAAACCTGAGGACGTGATGTTCGCGCCGATCCCGTGCGTGCGGAAACTGATGCACCGGACCGGGATGAAGCTCGATGAGTTCGATTTGGTCGAGCACAATGAGGCGTTCTCCTCCGCGAGTGTCGGTGTAAGGAAGGAGCTCGGCATCCCGTGGGAGGTCTTCAACATCTGCGGGGGCGCCGTCGCCCTGGGCCATCCGATCGGCTGCTCGGGGAATCGCATCGTTGTCACGCTGTTGCACTCCATGAAAGAGAAGGACGTGCACCACGGGCTCGCGACCCTGTGCATCGGGGGCGGGGACGCTATGGCCATGGCGCTGGAGCGATGAGATCGGGGAGTGGATCCGTAGGAAGCCTGCGAAGGGCGGCCGAAGAGAGAAAGGTTCAGCGGTCCTTGTCGATCCGATGAAGGATGTGAGCTCTCTCGGACACCGGTCCCCGGATCGGAGGCATACAAATGGCTGATCCCATCGGTCTCCCGCCGGGACTTCCCGTTCCCCTGGACGATGGCGCGTGCGACCACCTCGCGGGCATGTCGATGCCATCCGTTCGGCTCCGGTCCACGAGAGGCCGCGAAGTGGACCTCGCCGAAGTCTCCATCCGGCCCACGGTGATGTTCTTCTATCCCGCGGCCACCGGGAAGCCGGACATGCCGAAAGAGTGGGACCTGATCCCCGGGGCCCGGGGATGTACCGCTCAGAATTGTGCCTACCGCGACCGCTATCGTGAGTTCCGTGACGCGGGGTTCGACGTCTTCGGAGTCAGCGCCCAAACTCCCGCGGAGCAGAAGGAGTTCGGCGTCCGCATGAGCATTCCGTACGAGCTTCTGAGCGACTCGGACTTCGAGCTGACGAAGGCCCTGCGCCTGCCCACGTTCGAGTTCCAAGGTCGGCGGTACATCAAGCGCCTAACCCTCGTCTGCGAAGACCGGCGGATCAAGAAAGTGTTCTATCCCGTGTTCCCACCGGACCGGAACGCGGAGGCGGTCCTCGGATACCTGGGGAGGTGAGGCGATCCGGGGTGATCCGACGGTCTCCCCGCCCGCGCCGGCGGCCATCGCGTTCGACCTCGACGGGACCTTGGTCGACACCGTCCCCGCGCGCATCAAGGCGTGGCTCCAGGCCCTCCACGAAGCCGGCATCTTGGTCGGCACGGTTGAAGTCGCCGCGCTCATCGGCAGCGACGGGAAGCATGTGGCTCGAGAATCGGCCCGTGCTCTGGGGCAGGACCTCGACGAGCAACGGGCCGAGGGCATCGACCGTCGGCAAGGAGAGATCTTCGAGATCCTCAACGTCGACCCGAAGCCACTGCCCGCCTCGCGTGAACTCTTGATGACGCTCAATGCGCGAAGGATTCCCTGGGCGATCGCGACCTCGAGCCGGCACGAGCAAGTCGGGGCGTCCGTCCAGGCGTTACGTCTCCCTCGTCCTCCGACGATCATTGACGGGCGCGATGTGGCACACGCGAAGCCGGCTCCCGATCTGCTCTTGAAGGCCTGCCGGGTCCTCGGGGTCGAGCCGAAACGATGTTGGTATGTGGGCGACTCAAGCTGGGATATGATCGCGGCGAGGGCGGCGGGCATGGTCGCTATGGGGGTCACCGCGGGCTCGGCGGTCCGAGCCGGTGACCTGACTTCGGCGGGCGCGGTCAAGGTGTGTAAGACCCTCCGAGGAGTCATCCAGCTCATCGGCCGGGAGCCCAGCGGAATTGCCCGTGTTGAAAGCGAACCCTGAGGCGTATCGGAACTGATCGAGTCCGAGGACACGTCATCCGCAGGCTCGGGGCGGACAGGGCCTTCGCGATTCGACCGCTCATCCATTAATAGGCCGGCGCCGTTTTCGGCAGAGCTATGGCGGCCGCGGAAACGCAGGCCCTATTCCAGCAGCTCGTAATTCTCTTGACCCTCGCCACCGCGAGTCACTTTTTGTTCCGACGCTGGCATCTGCCCATGATCATCGGAGAGATCGCGGTGGGCATCGTGCTAGGTCCCAGCGTGATGGGGAACGCGGCGCTGGGCTCATATCGATACATGTTCGATCCGGCCGTCGTCGGTACCCTTGCGGTCCTCGGTTCAATTTTTCTCCTTTTCCTGATCGGCTTGGATTTCGATTTCCGCGCGGTGTACACACGGAAGAACGTGGCCGTGGCATCCGGAGGGGTCGTGCTACCACTCCTCCTTGGCTTTGCGACGGCCCTCTACCTCGTGCCCGTCGCATCGATTGGGGTCAATGGGACCCAGTTTACGATGGCGCTGTTCGTCGGAGCGACCCTCACCGCGACGAGCGTCGCCATCACCGCCGCCGTCCTCCTCGAACTGAACCTCCTGAAGGACCGCGTGGCCCAAACGATCTTGGGGGCAGCGGTCGTCGACGACGTCCTCGGCCTGATTGTCCTTTCCGTTGTAGTCGGGACGACGGCGGGCCGCGTCAGCCCCGTTGATCTCGTCATCCTCGTCGCAGAAGCCGTCGGATTTCTCGTCGTCGGGATGGCGATCGGCATCTACGTCCTTCGCCGGGTCGTCGAACGAGTTCACATCGAAGGGAACACGCTGGGAGTCCCGCTAGGCGGCTTCCTCATCGCGGTGGCGATTACGTTCCTCTTCGCCCTCACGGCGGAGTCGCTCGGATTGTCCGCAGTCGTCGGCGCATTCCTCGCGGGAAGTGTGTTCGCGAACACGACCCTCCAGGAGGACTTCTCGAAAGCCGCCCGACCGCTCGCGGCGGTCTTCACCCCGATCTTCTTCGTGTCCCTGGGTCTCCAGGTGGACTTCCCCGCGGTGGCGACTCAGTTCGGCTTGATCCCGTTCGCAATCGTCCTGACCATCATCGCCGTCATCACGAAGGTCGTCGGTTGTAGCCTCCCGGCCCGCCTCGCGAAGATGACCGTCCGCGAAGCCGTGGCGATCGGCTGGGGCATGACGCCCCGCGGCGAGGTCGGCCTGGTCGTGGCCTTCGCCGCCCTGTCGGCGGGGGTGGTCGGGAATGCCCTGTTTTCGATGATTGTCGTCGTCCTCATCCTGGTCACGATCCTGCCCGCGCCTCTCTTCCGACGGGCCCTGAAAGCCGTCCAGGCGGAACGCCATGCGGCGGCCGGGGCGCCGCCACTCGCGGAAACGGGGCCGCGGCACGGCTAGGCGGCGGCGATCTCGGGCTCGCGCGATGCGGTCCGGTACGTGAAGCCCATAAGCCAAGCCGCGTTACCTCATCGATCGGGGGCGGAACTGTACTCTCCGAGCCGGACCTTTCGGATCGATTCAAGGCCGCACTCCTTGAATTGAAAGCCGAGCCTCATTCGGCGATCCGCAAGGAGAGCACTCTGGAAATCCTTCGATCCGTCGTCGAGGGCCACCGGGCGAATCGAGTCGTCGTCGCGAATCTTCCGGTCGAGCTTCGGGCGGTGGTCTCCGGAGCGTTGCAGGGTCGATCCGTCCAGTTCCTGGAGGACCTTCCGTCGACGGAGGTCCTGCCCGCGTGCGCCGCCGCGGAGGTCGGAGTGACTTGGGCGGAGTTCGCCATTGCGGAGGACGGGGCGATCGTCGAGGTGGCTCACGACGACGCCGCGCGACTCGCCGCGTCCCTGCCGATCGTGCACATCGTCCTGCTCCCCGCCGGGAGGTTGGTCCGAGACGTCGGCGCGGCGATGGCGGTCGTCGGAGGCATTCTCCGGGCGAGCGGACCGGGACGGCGGCCCACGGTCACTTTCATTTCGGGGCCGAGCCGGACGGGTGACATCGAGCTCCGCCTCCTCTATGGAGTCCACGGGCCCCATTCCCTCCATGTGGTCCTCCTCGAATGGTTCGAAGGGAGGTAGGCACCTGCTCAAGGGACGACGGAAATTGGAGACCGAAGTTCGCCGATCCATCGAGGAGCCCGCACGGGTCGGGAAACTCTGGGAAGCGATGGAACGGGGTCGGGCGAACCGGGCCGCGACGATCGAGAAAACCGGCCTCGACCTTCCCGCATTTCGGGATCGCATACGGTTGATCAAAGAGACCGCGGCCCAGGATCCTTCGATTGCGGAGGCGTTTGCGGAGGCGGTGCGGGCGAACGGGGGACGCGTCTCTTTCGCCGCAACCGGCCGCCAGGCGGTCCAATACGTGCTCGATGTGTGCCGAGCCAACGGCGCCGAGTTCCTCGTCAAGTCGAAATCCCTCACCTCGGAGGAGGTCGAAATGAACCAGGGTCTCGCCGCGGAAGGGATCCGTGCGATCGAGACGGACCTGGGCGAGCTCCTCTGCCAGGTGGCCGGGGAGAAGCCGTCCCATCTCGTATTCCCCGCGATCCACATGACCTCGGATCGGATCGCCCGCATGCTCTCGGAGGCGTACGGAGAGCCGATCGCCCCGGAGCCCTCGAGCATCCTGTCCGCCGTCCGCGCCCGATTGCGGCCGCAATTCCTGGCGGCGAAGGTCGGCGTGACGGGCGCGAACATCGGGGTCGCCGAGACTGGATCGATTGTCGTCGAGACGAACGAGGGCAACGGCCGCCTCGTCACGAGTGTGCCGAAGGTCCACGTCGCCCTGATCGGCCTCGAGAAGATCGTGCGGTGTTGGGAGGATGCCGCGGACCTCGTCCGCGGTCATGCGATCAGCGCGACCGGGCAGCGGATGACCGTGTATGTGTCCATGATCTCCCAGCGTCAGCCCGTCGCGAAGGATCCGGCGGGGAGGGAGTTCCACGTGATCATCCTGGACAACGGACGGACTCGGATGCGGGCCGACCCGTGGTTCCGGGACGCCTTGAACTGCATCCGCTGCGGCGCCTGCATGAACGTGTGCCCGACCTACGGCGTCACGGGCGGCCACGTGTTCGGCCACATCTATCCGGGTCCGATCGGCATCCCTTGGACGGCGAACGTCCATGGCCTCGAGGAGGCCTCCTTCGCCCACCTCTGCGTCTCGTGCGGGCTGTGCCACGAGATCTGCCCCGTCGACATCGACATCCCGTTGATGATCGCGAAGGTGAAGGACCAGGACGTCGAGGCGCACGGGCAGCCGACCGCGGAGCGGTTCTTCATGGCCTCCGAGGCGTTTGCGAAGGTCGCCTGTCTGTCGGCTCCCCTGGCGAACCGCTTGCTGCGGCGGGGATCCTTACGCGTCCTGATGGAGTGGGCCGTGGGCGTCGATCGTCGGCGGACGTTGCCGGCCTTCGCCCACCGGACCTTGCGATCTCGGTTCCGGGCCCGTGAAGGCCAGGTCGGTCGGGTCGGAAAGGTGGCCTTTTTCCCGGACCTGTACGCGGAGTACAACAACCCTGATCAGGGACTACGGGCGATCGAGATCCTCGAGCGACTCGGCTACTCGGTCTTCATCCCGAACGTGCAGTGGAGCGGCATGCCCTACGTCTCGTACGGTCGGCTCGGGAAAGCGACGAAGCTCGCCGCGGACAACCTCCGGGTCCTCGGGCCGCTCGTGGACGACGGGTACGAGATCGTTTCGACGGAGCCCACGGCGGTGTACATGCTCCGCAAAGTCTACCCGAAGCTCCTTGAAGGGGACCTCGCGTCGAAGGTCGCAACCCATTCTCGCGGCTTCTTCGAGTTCATCGAGCCACACCTCACGAAGCTCTCCCTTCGACCGACCACCGACGCCGCCGGGCTCGTCGGATTCCACATCCCCTGTCACGATCGAGCGCTCTCCTCCGGCCTCCCGGCGATGCGGTTCCTCGAGCGCGCCTCGTATCGGGTCCGGCCGGTGGAAACGGGGACCTGTTGCGGGATCGCCGGAACCTTCGGGATGAAGGGCGGATGGCTCGGATACGACTTGTCGATGGCGGTGGGGGAGAAGCTATTCGAACAGTTCCGCGGGAGCGGGTGCGACCTCATTGCGACGGAGAGCAGCGTCTGCACCCTTCAGTTGCAGGACGGACTGGGGCGGCCGGTTCGACACCCGCTCGATCTGGTCCGCGTCGAAGGGCCGGCCTAGGGTTCACGCGGCCTCGACGTACTTCCCCGGATTGAGGATGCTCTTCGGGTCGAAGAGCTGTTTGATCCCTTTCATTAGCCGCAATGCCTCCTCGCCGCCGTGCGCGTGCATCTGTTCGCGCATGAGGGCGGCCTTTTGGACCCCGACGCCATGTTCCCCGGTAATCGTCCCTCCGATGCGGATCGCGTACCGGCAAAGATCCTGGGAGGCCGCGGTCGCGGCGGCCCGACTCGCGGAGTCCGTCCGGTCGAACAGGATCGTGGGGTGGACGTTCCCGTCTCCGGCATGGCCCAAGGTCGGCATGCGAAGCCCATGCCGGGTCGCGACTTCCTTGACGAGCGCCAGGTACTCGGCGAGGCGGTCGATCGGGACCGTTACGTCCTCGATCTGGACCCCGGAGGCCAGTTCCTTGACGGCCAAGTATGCGTGACTCCGGACGGAATAGAACCGTTCCGCTTCGGCCTCGTTCGCGGCGCGGGAAAAGCGTCGGGCCCCGTGCGCCCGAAAAATGGCTTCCGCGACGTCCACGAGGGGTTCGTCCAGATCGACCAGGAGGGTCGCTTCGGCTTCCTCGAAATGGGTGTGGTACGCCGCGTTCACGGCGAGGACCGTCTCGCGGTCCATGAACTCCATCAGGTTGGCCATGACCTGCCGACGGCGGAGCTCCTCGATCGCGCGGCCCGCGGAGGGCCAATCGTCGAAGGTCACGAGCATCCGAACGAACGGCACGGAAGGAACCGGAAGGATCTTCAGATGGGCCTCCGTCACGACGCCCAGGGTCCCCTCGCTCCCGATCATCAGATGGACCAGGTCGTACCCGACGCGGTTTTTGGCCAGCGGTTCGCCGAGCGTCACCGTCCGTCCGTTTGCGAGCACGACGCGGAGGGCGAGCACCCAGTCCCGCATCGTTCCGTAGCGTACGCATCGCATGCCGCCGGAGCTCTCCGCGATCGCGCCGCCGACCGTGCACAGGAAGCTGCTCGCCGGGTCCGGCGGGAAGAAGAACCCCTCCTTCCGGAGCGCCTCGTTGAGGTCGTCGAGCACGACGCCGGCTTGCACTTGGACGTACCAGTTCACCGGGTCGATCCTCAGGATCCGGTTGAACCGCTGCATGTCCAGGATGATCGCCCCGTCGAGGACGACGGCTCCCGTGAGACTGGTCCCGGCCCCGCGGGCGACGACGGGCACGCGACGGCGGGTGGCGACCTCGAGAATTCGGCCGACCTGATCCTCCGTCGAAGGGCGGGTGACGACCGCCGGCGTCGCCTCGAAGTCCGCCATGTCCTTACGAAACGCCTCGAGGGCACCCGACTCCGTGAGGACGTTTTCCGCGCCGACAATCGCACCCAGTTCCGAGGCCAAGTCGAGAACACGTGAACGCCCGGGCATCGAGGGAAGTAAACGGTACGCCGCCCAAAAGGGCTTGGACCGCTTGCCCCAGGGTCCGCTCGGGCGGCATGTGTTCGGTCCGCACCGCGAGAGTCAAGTATTAGCACGCCCTTCCCGCCCCGGGGGAGGTAGACGGCCCTGCCGTCCGTCGCGGCTCCGCATTGCTTACGTGCCTTGTGCGCGAGCTGCGTCGAGGGTCGCTCATCCAGATAGGCGTTCGGTTGGAGGAAGATCTGTGGTCGAAATGATGGAAGAAGAGCCCAGGGAGAAGGTCGTTGTATCCGGCGAAACGATGCAGATTGGGAAGAGCCGTCCTCCGTTGCCGCTTACCGACTTGCCGGAGCCGGAGGAGGTCTTCAAGATCAAGGGCCGGATCGGAACGAAACAACTGTTCTTGTACGTCCTCGGTCCGAGCATGATCGCGCTCGGCGTTTCCATTGGGAGCGGCGAGTGGCTCGTTGGGCCGCGTACCGTGGGCGGGTCCTCGACCGGCTTCATTGGAATCGGGTGGATCGTCCTCGTGTCCGCCATCCTCCAGGTCTTCTACAACGTCGAACTCGGGCGTTTCACCCTCGCCACGGGGGAAGCTCCCGTCGTCGCGTTCGGCCGCGTGCCCCCCGGATTCTGGCTCTGGACGCCCCTCTCGGTGTTCCTCTTCTACCTCGCATTCATCTGGGGGGGTTGGGCCCAAGCCGCGGGCGAGAGTCTCTTCCCGCTCCTCTTCGGCCGCGCGAGGACCGCGGCCGAGATTACCACGGTGAAGGAGCTCGGGGTCGGACTCCTCTTCCTCGTGTTCGGCATCACCTTGTTCGGTCGAAAGATTTCGCGGACCCTGGAGATCGTGAACTGGTTCATGGTCGTGTTCATTCTCCTCTCCGTGGTCATCATCGCGATCCTCGTGGTCCCCGCCGCGGTCTGGGGGAACTCCTTCGCATCCCTGGTGACCCCCGCGGCCCCGCCGCCGGGCACGAGCGCGACGAATCTCGGTGCGCTGGCGGGCTTCACTGCGTTCGCCTCGGGCCTGAATTTCGTGCTCATCAACTACTACCGGGACAAAGGCTATGGAATGGGCAGTCGCGTTGGCTTCATCGCGGGGCTCGTCGGCGGGAAGCAGGAAGAGATTCGGGCCTCGGGCGTCACGTTCCGCGACACCCCGGAGAACCGGACGCGATGGCGGCGTTGGTTCCGATACCTGATCTACGACCAATGGGGGATCTTCTTCGTCGGCGCGCTCTTCGGCATGATGCTCCCGACGATGATCGTCTACCAGCTGGCCCAGACCTCGGGGACGAAGCCCAACGAACTCACGATCCCGACCTTCGCCGCGGACCAGCTCGGGGTCCTATTCCCGAATCTGGCCTTCCTGCGACCGTGGGCGCTGATCGCCGGATTCATGATCCTGTTCTCCACGCAGCTCGTCGTCTTCGAGCTCCTCACCCGACAGTTTGTCGATGGCGCCCATGCAATCAGTCCTCGGTTCCGGAAGCTCACCAAGGGAGACCCCCGGCGATTCTACTATCCGTTCATGCTGGGGCTGACCCTTCTCATTTCGGCGGTCATCTTCCTCGCGCCCGCGTTCCGACTGATTCAGGTGTCGGCCAACTTCTCGAACCTTCCCGCGATGATCATCCCGTTCGCGGTGATCTACCTGAACCGGCAGCTACCGAAACCGGCCCGGCTGAAGTGGTGGTCGTATGTGGCCTTGCTCCTGAACGTGGTCTTCTTCGGGTATTTCTTCATCAACTTCGTATTGAACGATCCGCTATTCCGGTTCTAGGATGAGGGATCCGAGACCGCCACGGCGGCGCCCGAACAGCCGGACGGCGCGGGCTGCGGGAGCGAAGCGGGACCCCGTTCGAACCGTTGCGCGAACGGTCGAGTCCACCCGCGCGACGCCTTCCGTCCTCCGCGACCTTCGGCGCGATGCCCTCGCAATCTTCCAACGTGCCCTTGAGAGGGTCGATCCCGAGCGAGCCGTCACGGAGGCCTTGCACCTGGACGGCGATCGCCTTGCGGTTTCTGGAAATCGCATTCCGATGGACTCGAGAGGTTCGACCCACATCCTTGCGATCGGAAAGGCGTCGATAGGCATGTCGAAGGGCGCGCTCCGCCTCCTTCGGCCCGACTCAGGTCTCATCGTTGCCCAAGAGATCCCGTCGCCTCCTCCGAGGGGCTTCCAGGTCGTCCGCGCGTCGCATCCGTTGCCCGACGAGGGGAGCCTCCAGGCGGGCGAAGCCGCGATGCGTTTGATCGACCGGCTCGAACCGGGGGACCTCCTCCTGGTCCTCCTCTCGGGCGGTGCGAGCGCCCTGTTCGAGGCGACCTCGGTCCCACTCGATGACCTGCGGACGGCGACCGTCGAACTACTGCGCAGCGGGCTGGGGATTCGGGACATCAATGAGGTCCGCAAGGGCCTTTCCAAAGTCAAAGGAGGCCGCCTCGCCGAGCGAGCCTCGGCCCGCGGTGCCACGGTGGTCGGTCTCATCCTGTCGGATATCGTCGGGAATCCGATCGACGACATCGGCTCCGGCCCGACGGCCCTGCGCTCTTCGCGGGGCGAGCGGGCGAAGTCGATCCTCGAGCGGCACCGTTTGTGGGATTCGATGCCCGCGACCGTGCAGCGCGTTCTGCGGTCGGCCGCGGAGTCCCGCGAAGTTCGGTCCTCGGTGCCCTCCGGCGCCGTCTACAACGTGATCGTGGCCGACAACGGACGGGCCTGCAACGCGGCCCGGCAGGAAGCGAAGCGACGGGGCTATGCCTCGCACATTCTCACCACCGCGATGGAAGGAGAGGCTCGTCACGTGGGACCGCTCGTGGTTTCGCAGGCTCTTCGATGGAATCCCGCCGCGCGATCTGTCGCGGTCATCGCCGGAGGAGAGACGACCGTCACGGTCCGCGGCGGAGGCCGGGGAGGGCGCAACCAGGAATTCGCGCTGTCGGCCGCCGAACTCTTGGAGGGCCGGCCCGCGGTGCTCCTCGCCTGCGGCACGGATGGCGCGGACGGCAACACGGAGGCCGCCGGCGCGATTGTCGACGGAAGGACCATGGCACGGGCGAGCGCCCTCGGATTGAAGCCCGAGGAGTTCCTCGACAACAACGACGCGTATTCGTTCTTCCGCCCGCTCCGCGACTTGGTCGTAACCGGTCCCACGGGCACCAACGTGGCCGACTTGGTCCTGTTCCTCGCCCATCGCCCCGGCCCCGATCGTCGGGAGAGGCTCAGCCGATCTTCTGGACAGGGTCGCGCGTCACCGCTCGGCAGTTCTCGTCCCGCCTAGACTAGTAAGGCCGTCGGCCGCCGAAAGGATCTCTGGATTAGGGCTCGCCTCGGCAGTCGCCACCATCTGTTGGAGATCAAGAGGATCTGCAAATAGCGGGGAGAGGTGTCGGAAATGTTATCCGTCGAGTCGCCGCTCCCATTCGCGTTCGGAGAGGGGGCCGGGAAATTGTTGAAGGTTTCGAGACATTCGGTTCTGTCCGCTGCGGTCATCGCCATGTTGGCGATTATCGCCTGGCCGGTTTCCGCGGAGACGACCACAACCGACCTCGGGACACTCGGCGGGGATTTCAGCGAGGCCCACGACGTCAACGATCGAGGTGCCGTCGTCGGCTTCAGCGAGACGACTTCGGCAGGCACGGTCCATGCGTTCCTCTGGCAAGACGGCGCTATGACGGACCTCGGAGCGCTGTTCGGAGGCTTCAGCGAGGCATCTGCCATCAACGGCCGGGTCCAGATCGTCGGACGAAGTGGGACCGGCGACACGGTCCACGCGTTCCTGTGGCAGGCGGGCAGCATGACCGATCTCGGCACGCTCGGCGGCGATGAAAGCCGGGCTTCTGACATCAACGGTCGAGGCCAGGTCGTTGGAGGGAGCGAGACGGCGGCCCTCTCCTTCCACGCGTTTTTGTGGGACGAGGGAATGATGTCCGACCTAGGTACGTTTGGCGGGTCGTTCAGCGAGGCGTTTGCGATCAATGACAAAGGCCTGGTCGTCGGCTATGCCGATACCGCCGCCGGCGAACAGCACGCCTTCTTATGGGAAGCGGGCACGATGACGGATCTCGGGACCCTTGGGGGGACCTTCAGCCAAGCCTTTGCCATCAACGGGCAAGGCCAAGTCGTCGGCAGGAGCTCGATCACAGGCGCGGGCCGACCGTTCCACGCTTTCCTCTGGGAGGCGGGGCGGATGACCGACCTCGGGACCTTTGGCGCGGACGAGAGTCAAGCGTTCGACATCAACGACCGAGGGCAGGTCGTCGGGAGGACCGAAGCCGGGGGGTCGGCTATCCATGCGTTCTTCTGGGACGCGGGCACGTCGACCGACGTGGGCCAGGGTCAGGCGTTCGGGATCAACAAGCGGGGGCACGTCGTCGGCGTGGCCATAATCGGTTCCGGCGAGGCCCACGCGGTCCGATGGAAGGTCGCCTGAACCGAAGGATTGGCAGGCGGGCGAAATCCTTCCCAGATACGTTGGCAAAGCGAACGGAGTGAAACGGGACGGCCTGGATTCGAACCCTTCCTCGTCGAGAACGGCCAGATTCTACTTCGAACCAAGGCCAAGCTGGGCCATGAAGCCGGCGAGATCGAAGTACTCGTGAACTTCGGTGATCTGTCGGCGTTCAAGCTTGAAAACCCCGGCCACCTTCATGCGGAAGGAGTTGCCCGTCGCAGGGATTGCGTGTCCGCCGGGACCGAGCAGCGGTCCTTTGTGCGTCCCCGAACTCGTGGTCTCCAAGCACACCCAGTCGCCTTGGCCGAAGCTCCCGTCTTTGCGTGTTCGAAGGTCCGGAAACGCCCGATTGAATTGCTCATAATACTCGCGGAGGGCGTCGCGGCCCCTGATCGGTTCTGGCGTCGCAGGGTTCACGTCGGTGATGGACTCCGCGTGGAGCCCCACGAATCGAACCCAATCATGAGCGTTCAGCGCATCGATCCCAGAATCAATGACCCGCAAGTTCTCCGCAACCGTCACGCGTTTCCCTCCCTCTGGGTTGGGCCTCGGGCACTTGAACTCGCCCCTCCCTGCGCCTTTCCTGGGAATGGGCTGGAGCGCCATAAAGGTCGCGTCGGCTGCTGCGGCGGGGCGGAGGGGCGAGAGCCTCACTCCTTCGGCGCCTCGACGCAGATCTCTGATTGGCATGATTGACTGCGATTCTGGGCGGAGAACGGGCCTGCTGGGATTCGAACCCAGGTCAGAGGCTCCGGAGGCCTCTGTCCTATCCAAGCTAGACTACAGGCCCTCGTGCGCCGAAATGGGTCCACGGATTAAGGCTTTCCGCGACGATGGAACGACGGGACTTCGTCGCGCTGACTCCGTAGCTTCCCGGTGGATCCACGCTTCCGTTCTCTCAGGACCATCACGACGACCGTCGCAATCGCGATCGCAACGGGGACAACCGCAATCCATGCCCAGTTCGCGAGCACGGACGGTGCTCCGGGCAGGGTGGGCTCTGATCCCGGGTTGCCGGCGATTTGCCAGCCGCTGTCGCGGTACGCGTAGACCGTCCCGGTCTCGGTGGCGGTCGCATCCAGATCCCAGGCGGTGATCGTCCCCAACCAAGACTTCGCCACGTTGACCACCAGGGTTCCTTGTGTAACCGTAACCCGGGGACTGATGTCGATTGGAACGAATCCGGTCGCGTTCGAGGTCAGCATCATTTTGTCGTTCACATAGGTCGCCCGGAAGTGCGTGGAATTGTCCTGTCGCGTGTAGATTCGGATTTGGTACGAAGTGTTGTCCAGGTTCGCGATGCTGCCCTTGACCTGGATCGTCAAGGCGATGTCTGCGCCGGCATCTGCGGATGCTAGCCGAAGGACATTCACGCTGTCGGGGAACGGGCTCATCGTGAGATTGCCGTCCGTCAACACGGGAGTCATGTTCGAAGCCCACAGTTCGACGACATCGCTCGCGGGATCGGCGTAGCTCCGATCGAACGAAACGGCAGAGGCAACCCCGATGCCGCTCCCGATCGCCAGCAAGCTGGCGAAGAGGAGCCCCGCGAGTCGGGCTTTCACCCCAAGGCACCTAGGTTGAGCCGGGATAATGCCAATGGTCCGATTATCGAGAACAACACACGGTCCGGTTTTTGAGAGTCGGGACCAACGCTCATCTCTTCGCGAATTCGGTGTAGCCGCAACGCCCGCACGACACGCGATCGCTATGTCTCGCGAGGAACACGCCGGGCCCGCACTTCGGGCAGTTCGCCCGCTCCCGGGTGATGCGGTTGCCGTCGATCTTGTAGAACTTCCGCTTGAGGCCAGCGATGCCCTTCTCCTTCTTCGCTTCGGCCATCATTTCGCCTCCTTCTTCTTGCCCTCAGGCTTCTTCTCCGCTTTCTTCTCTTCCTTCCGTTCCTCTTTCTTCTCGGCAGGCTTCTTCTCCTCCTTGGGGGCGGGCTTCCTTTCCTCTTTCGGCGCGCCCTTTTCCGATTTCGCTTCGGGCTTCGCCTCCGCCTTCGGTGCCTCGGCCTTCGGCGGCGCGGCGGCCTTCTCCGCCTTCTCGGCCCGCGGAGCGGGAGCGGGTTTCTCCGGTTTCGGCGCTTCCTTCTCCTTGACCTCCGGTTCAATCAGTTTGTTGCGGACGAGAATGTGCTTGCGCTCGACCGCGAGCGCCTCCTCTTTCGATTTGTAAACCTTCGCCGCTCCGACCGTTTCATATCGACCGAACGTCGAAGCCTGGTAGTCGATGACGACGATGTCCTTCGTCGCCTTGAGTTCCTTCGCGAGGAACGCCCGCAAGGCGTCTCGCGTCGGCGTCGGCTCCGCTTTGTGCGTCGCCTTGAACGTGACCTCGATCCGCTTCAGGAGCGGGTTCTCCTTTCGCTGCAGGACCTCGAGTTGCATCGGCTACCGTTCCATCCGCCGCAGGACGTCGAGGGCCCTCGATTTCGCGGTCTCGTCCACCCGCACGACCACGACGCCCTGGGACGGCATGCCGTACAGGACCGCCGCGGACGGGGGCGCGAGCGCGATGCAGACGAGGGCGAGAAGGTCCTCTTCGCCTCGGACTTCGACGCGTACCCGCTCGTCCGACTTAAAGGCTTCGGAGAGCACGCTCCACGCATCCGGCGTGATCGTCGCTGGGGGATTCGTGACTCGCAGGACCTTTGATCCGATTCGTTGCAGCGCTTCTCGGAGCTCCGGATCCGCTTGTCGCTTCGTCTTGAAGTCGACGACACAAATGTCGGGCGTGCGGCCGCGGGCGACCAGGTCGAGCGTACAAAAATCCCCGACAGTCACCACGGGGCTCGCGCGTCCGATGGTTGGCAAGATGCTCGGCCCCTGTGTGAGGGCGCCCATCGGCCATCGCAGGTACTCGCGCAGCGATTCTGGGAGTCGCAACGTCACGTCGGCGAATTCAGCGAACGCGGAGGGCGAACTTCCCGTTGACATGGATGCCCATCTTCTTCGCGATCTCGGACCGCTGGTGGTCCACGATGATGACGTAGCCTTGCCAGTCTTTCGACGTCTCGCCGCCGCACAGGGGGCACTTGTCTTCGTCGGTCACGTGTCCGCAGTTCTTGCACGCCTTCGGTATCTTTACGACCATGGCTCAGCCTTTCCTCTTCCTCACGCGGCCTTCCGCCCTCGCGCGATCCTCTTCGATCCAGTCGAGCTTCCCGAGGGCCGGCTGACGCATCGTCAGGCCGATCTTCGACTCCCGCGGCGCCCGTTCGTTCAGGGACACCGCGACGATGCGCGTGCGGACCTTGTCGCCGATCCGGAGGTCGCGCTTCGTGTCTTTGCCAATCAGCCGCTGGCCCTCTTCGTCCACGTCGACCCGATCGTCCATGACCTGCGAGATGTGTAAAAGGCCGTCCAGAGGACCGAATCTCACGAACGCGCCGAACTTAAGGATTTCCACCACGGTGCCTTCGACGATCTCTTGCAAGGTCGGTGCGAACACGAGGGCGTCGTACCGCACCCGCTGGTAGACGGCGCCGTCCCCGTGGACGATGCGGCCTTCGCCGACGCGCTCGATGTTGCTCGCGATCAGGGTGAGGGTCTTGTCCGCCCCGATCTTGCCTTCCAAGGTGGTGCGGGTGAGCTCCCGGGCGACCGCGTCGATGTCCTCCCCGAGTCGCTCCGGCGGGATCCGGACGACGTCTTCCCGCTGGACCCGCTGGTACATGAAAATCGACTGGCGGCTGTACCAGTTCCCCCTATTTAGGGCTTTACGTGCGACCGCATTGTTCGGTGGGTCGATGCTCCTCCGGTGAGATCGCCGACGGTGTGTCGGTCGCTTACATGGAAGGATCCGGCCTCTATCTTATTATGGGAATTGAGGCTTTACTATTCGGATTGAAAGCCGTTACGGGCCCTTTCAAGGCTCGTGAGCTTCGGAGGACGGCACGAGTCCTCGTCGGGTCGGGGAAGGTGAGGGTTGATGGGTCGTAACAAGAGCGACCTCATCGTGTTCGTCGGGAAGCGACTTGTTCAGCTGCTCCCCGTGGTCCTCGGCGTGATCGTGATCACGTTCTTCTTCACGCACGTGGCCGTCCAGAACCCGTGCGCGATCTGGGCGGGACCCCACGCGACGCAGGATCAGATCCAAGCGTGCATCGTGCGGTTCGGCCTTGATCGCCCGCTCCCGGAGCAGTTCTGGCGGTACATGGCCAACCTCGTGTCGGGCGACTGGGGAGCGAGCCCTCGAGGGGTGCCGGTCCTGCTCTCCATTTCTTCAGCGTTCCCCGCGACCCTGGAGCTCGTCCTCGCGGCTCTCCTCATCATGGTCGCTATCGGGATTCCACTTGGTGTCGTCGCGGCGAATGGGGCGGGGCGGTGGGCGGACCATCTCGTGCGGACGTTCTACCTGAGCGGATGGGCGACACCCACGTACCTCGGAGGCGTGGTCCTGGCGATCGCCATCGGTCCGGCCCTTGGGCTTCCGACGAAAGGCGACTTCACGAGCACTCCGCCATTCAATGGGCCGACCCACATGTCCGTCCTCGACGCCCTGCTGCATCTCAACTTCGCGGCCGCCGGGGACGCCATCCTTCACTTGATCCTCCCGGCTTCCGCGCTCGCGTTCCTCAACCTGGGCATTGCGACCCGGATGACCCGGACGTCCATGCTCGAGGTGTTGCCGCTCGACTTCGTCAAGACTGCTCGCATGAAGGGCCTGTCCGAGTTCCTCGTGCTCTACAAGCACGCGCTGAGGAACTCCCTCATCTCGACGACGACGATCCTCGGGATTACGGCCGGTGTCCTTCTGTCCGGGACAGTCGTGATCGAGAATATCTTTCAGTGGCCCGGGATCGGCGCGTATGCGTTCGACGCGATCACCGGGTACAACTTCAACGGCACGATTGCCGTCGTGATCGTGTTCGCGATCGTGGTCGTCATGTCGAACCTCATTTCAGACATCCTGTATGGGATCCTCGACCCGCGGGTGGAGTGGCGGTAGATGGCGACGAACGAATCGGCTGGGCCTCTTTCCTCGAAACGGTCGAAGACCCGCGCGACCGCCCTTCGAGAATTCCTTCGCGGCTTGTTTCGCATCCTTCGCGCGAATCCTCTGACCTTGATCGGGTTCATCCTGGTGGTGATCATTTCCGTCACCGCTGCGCTCGTCGTCCTCGTGCCCGCCGTCACGCAGGTCGTGCTCGGCCATCCCGTCCTCTTCACGCCGTACGACCCGAATGGCCTGTCGACGGAGTACGGCCAAGCGCCCTCCGGATCCCATCTGCTCGGAACCGACAACCTCGGACGCGACATGTTCTCCCGCATCCTGGCGGCCCTCCCGCTCGATCTGGCAATCGGGTTCGGGATCGCGGGATTCGCGCTCCTCGTCGGAAGCGGACTCGGCCTGGTCGCGGGTTACTGGGACAACCCGCGGACCTTCGGAGGCGTCGTCTCCGTGGTCATCATGCGGGTGACGGATATTTTCCTCGCGTTTCCGTCGCTCGTGCTCGCGCTCGCCATCGCCGCATCTCTCGGGAGAGGCACCGTGCCTTCGATGCTGGCCGTCTTATTGACGTGGTGGCCGTACTATGTCCGCCTCACACGCGGAGAGGTCCTTGCCATCAAGCATCAGCCGTACGTCGTCGCGGCGCGCGCTGCCGGAACCTCGGAGACCCGAATCCTGTTCCGCCACGTGCTCCGCAACTTGATCGAGCCGCTCCTGGTGTATTACACACTCGACATCGGCACGGTGATCGTGACGTTTTCGACGATTTCGTTCGTGGGCATCGGCGTCCCGTTGGATGTTCCCGAGTGGGGGACCATGGTGGAGTCGTACGAGCGATTCCTGCTCACGCTCCCGTGGACCGTCCTCTCGGCCGGCGCCGCGATCTTCGTGACGGTCCTCGCCTTCAGCTTGTTCGGGGACGGCCTCCGCGACATCCTCGATCCGCGGAGTCGGCGCGCCCTCGTCCAGGCGGCGATCCCGTCGACCCTGCCGGCGAAGGCCTTCGTCGCCGCGGAAGCGTGAGCCCGATGGCCGAGCCCGTGCTGGACGTTCAAGGGCTCTCCGTGGATTACGAAGTCGGAGCCGGCACGTTCCACGCCCTCACGGATGTGTCCGTCCAGCTGACGCCGGGCCGTGTCGTCGGCATCGTCGGGGAGACGGGTTCCGGGAAGAGTACGCTGGCCCACGCGATTCCTCGCTTGCTCCCGGAACCGCCGGCCCGCATCCGATCCGGTCGAATCCTGTTCCGCGGGGTCAACGTCCTGGAGCTGCCCAAGTGGAAACTCCCACTTCTCCGGGGGACCGGTATCGGAATGATCTTCCAGGAGCCGATCAACTCCCTGAACCCGGCGTACCGGATCTTCGACCAGATTGCCGAAGCGGTCACCGTGCGGAAGATGCGGGAATCCGGCGAAGCGCCCACGCTGTTTCCGGTCACCGAACCACACGACTACTCGCGGGGTGCCCCGGTGAAGAGCGGGGATGCGCTTCTCCGTGCTGTCCTCCCAAGCCTCCCGAAGCGTTTGCGTTCGGCCCATCGGCAGGAGCTCATGGAGGATGTCCTCGACCACCTGAAGCTGGTTCGGATCAACGATCCCGAGACGATTTTGGACTTGTATCCCCACGAGCTCTCCGGAGGAATGCGCCAGCGGATCATGATCGCCATCGCGCTGAGCGCCAAGCCCTCCCTGCTGATCGCCGACGAGCCCACGAGCGCCCTCGACATCACGATTCAAGCGCAAGTGCTCACCCTCATGAAGGAACTCATGGACGAGGTCCGCACGTCGATCTTGTTCATCAGCCATGACCTCGGGGTCATCGCGGAGATGGCCGACGACGTCGGCGTGTTGTACGCCGGTCATCTCGTCGAATTCGGACCGGTCGAGGAGGTCTACACGAACCCTCGACATCCGTACACGAAGTTACTCATCCGCGCTATTCCGGAAGGATACAAACGAAGCGGGCCGTTGCCTGCGTTGGCCGGCTCCGTACCGAGCCTTGCCAACGTGCCGCCGGGGTGTCCGTTTCATCCTCGCTGTCCCCTGGCGAAGAACGTGTGCACCTCCGATCCAGGCCCCGTGCTCGAACCGGCGAAAGGCGCGTCCTCTCGGTCTCACCTCGCCGCGTGCTACTTCAGCGACGAAGTGGCGAGGCTGCCATGAGCGCTCCCCTCGTTGAGGCCCAGCACCTCATGAAACGATTCCCGCTCTCCCGGTCCCTCGCCGCTTGGGCGTCGCGCGAGGCGGAGGAATTCGTCCATGCCGTCGATGACGTGTCCCTCGAGATCTATCCGGGCGAGACTCTGGGGCTCATCGGTGAATCGGGATCGGGCAAGACGACGCTCGGCTGGCTGTTCGCGAAACTTCACGAGCCAACCGGCGGGCAAATTTGGTTTGAGGGGCGGGACATCACGGGCCTGTCGGGCCGAGATCTCCTCGAGTGGCGCCGGAACGTCCAGGTGGTGTTCCAGGACCCGGTCGGTTCTCTCGACCCCCGCCTACGTGTCTGGCAGATCGTCGGCGAGCCGATCTTAGCCCAGGAGCAGGTCTCGCGCGCGCAGTTGAAGGCCCGCGTGTCGGAGCTTCTCCCGTTGGTGGGCCTCCCGGCGGGGGTCCTCGATCAATATCCGCACGAGTTTTCCGGAGGGGGCCGCCAGCGATTGTCCCTAGCGCGCGCCCTCAGCGTCCATCCGAAACTGCTCGTCTTGGACGAGCCCACGAGCGCCCTCGATGTGGCGGTCCAAGCGCAGGTGCTGAACCGCTTGGTCGCCCTCCAGCAGGAGTTGGGGCTCTCGTACCTGCTCATCACGCACAACGTCGCCGCGGTCCGGTATGTCGCGGACCGGGTTGCGGTGATGTACCTCGGACGGATTGTGGAGGTCGGGCCGGTCGAGGAGGTCATGGAGCGTCCGATTCACCCGTACACGAAAGCTCTTCTCGCGGCCATTCCCCAACCGGACCCGCGTCGCCGACGGGCGCGCTACCGCATTGGGGGCGAGGTGCCGACCCTGGTTCACCCACCACCGGGCTGCCGGTTCGCGCCGAGGTGCCCCTTCGTCATCGACCGCTGCATCGCGGAGGATCCCCCGCTGCGGATAATCCCCGGTCGGCCGGGCCGCGCGGCAGCCTGTCATCGGGCGGAGGAAGTCGGAGACGTGCCCCCGGAGCAACTGCTGGTCAGTCCCGAGACGCAGGCAGACTCAGGATCGACGGGTGCCGGTTGAGTCGGTTCAGCTGCGCCTCGCGTAAGCGGTGTTCTGCGTCACGACGAACGGGATCGCCGCCCCCATCGGATTCGCGACGAAGCCGAGCAAATGCGTATTCACGACCTGGAACTGCGTCGGGACGACGAGCCACGCCACCGTCGCGTTGTCGTACATCGTTCGGGTGATCGTGGCGTACTCAGCCTTGGCGACGTTCGCGTCGCTCTGCGTCGCCGCGTCCAGCGTGAGGTTGTCGATTTCCAGGTTGTTGTACCCGGCCATGCAGGCGTTCGCGCTCCCGTAGCTGATCGCATTGTTCTGCGTCCAGTCGTCCGGCGAGATGTAGTCCGACGTGTAGAATTCCTGTCCGATCGGGAACGGTCCACCGTTCGCGGTCGTCTGGGCGATGCAGTTTCCATCGGCGTCGGTCTGCTGGAGCTCGTACAGCTTGTCGATGTTCGGGATTCCGACCGGATTGATCGTGATCCCGATCTTCGAGAGATCGTCCTTCAGGAGGTTCGCGACGTCCGCCCAGTCGCCCAAGTTGACGTACTCGTAGTTGATCGTGTTCGGATAGCCGGACGGCCACGGAGACTGGGCCATGTACTGCCGCGCAATCGTCAGGTTGTACGCGTACGGCGCCAGGTTGTCGGGGTTGTAGTACGGATACCCCGGCGGAACTGGCCCGACCCAGCGGTCCGCATATCCGCCGAAGGCGACCTGGATGATCCGAGCGTAGTTGATCGCGTGGACGACGGCCTGTCGCACAGACCAATTCGTGAACGGCTCGCTGGCCTGATTCATGTAGATCCACCAGCCGCCGGCCGTGGATCCGTAAACGTTGTCGAGCGCGTTCACCGACACACATTGGACTCCCTTCAAGGTGTTCACCGTCGAGGGGCCGATGTATGCGAACGAGGAGGCGACGACTTTCCCGGTCTTCATGTCGTTGACGGCGATGGCCGGATCGCCCTGGAAGTCGATTTGGATCGACGAGGCCCCCGGCTGGATGATGTTGTTCAATGGCTCCGCGGTCGCCGCGTTCTTGCCCCAGTAGTTCGGGTCCGGATTGATCGTGTAACTCGGGGCGCTCGTGAGATCGAGGAAGCCGCCGCTCAGCACATACGGTCCTGTGCCGATCATGCTCGTGGTCATCCACGTGTTGTCCGCGTCGGGGACGACGCCACCATGCGCACGGATCACGATTGGATCGACCGCACTGGCAATGGGGCCCGCAATCGAGGCGAGCAAGAACGCGTACGGGGCGTACCCGAGGTAGCCGTTCCCCGTCTTCAGGACGAGCGTGTATCGGTCGACGGCTTGGAACGAGTTGTTGTCCGCCGCCATACTCGCTTGCTGGGCCGAGCTTGGGTTTGAGAAGTCCCACGTGTTCAGGGCATTCGTCACCCAGGCGGACGAATTCGCGCTGTCATTCGCGTCCGAGTAGTAATTCACTCCAGGATACCAGAAATTCTCTTGGAGAATGAAGCTGCCCGCTCGGTTCATCACGATGGCCCGATAGAGGCTGAACCACATCACGTACGCGTTGAACGGGTCGCCGTTGGAGAAGTGGACATCTTGCCGGAGGACAAAGGTGTAGTTGAATCCATCCGCAGAAACCGTCCAGCTCTTCGCGAGGACGGGAACGAAGGTCACGTAGGAGCTTCCGTTATAGTTCACCAGGCTTTGGTACACCTGCTGGACGATCCCCCAACCCGGGGTCGAGAATGTCGTGTGCGGGTCGAGCGTGTCCGGCCGCTCCGGCTGGTCGAAGATCAACGGATTCGTCGACGTGAAGTTGCACGCCGAACTCTGCGAGAAAAAGACGTAGTAGGCCGTCGCGGCCGAGACCGCCAGGATGATCACGACGAGGATGACAATGATTCGAATCGTTCGCGGATTCCTGCCGCCGGCCTGCATCGGCGGCGGAGATGGCGCGACACCCGATTGGTCCTGAGAGGGCTCCAAGTTTCTCCTCCGAAGCGCGGAAAGGTGCTATCGCATATAACGCTTGGCCCCGAGAGAAAGGCGCGTCAAGGAATGAGCAGCGGAGCAATCACCAAGGTGATCGTCGAGAGCAGTTTTACCAGGATGTGCAGCGAGGGTCCCGCTGTGTCTTTGAACGGGTCGCCGACCGTGTCGCCGACGACGGCCGCTTTGTGCGTCGCGCTTCCTTTGCCGCCGAGATTGCCGGCCTCGATGAACTTCTTCGCATTGTCCCATGCGCCGCCGCCCGTGTTCAGGACGAGGGCCATGAGAACGCCCACGATCGTTCCCACCATGAGCGTGGCTCCGAGGGGCTCGCCTGCGGGAAGCGGCGAGAGCCGGAGGGTGACGGGATCGAGGACGTAGGTGATCTTGACGAAACGAAAGATCAGGCCGACGGCCAAAGGGGTCGCGACGGCGAGGATTCCCGGGATGACCATCTCTCGGAGGGCGCTGCGGGTGCAGATGTCCACGGTTCGGCCATAATCGGGCTTCACGGTGCCCGCCATGATTCCCGGGTTCTCGCGGAACTGATCCCGCACGTCCTTGATGATGGACCACGCCGCGCGGCCCACCGCGCGGATCGCGAACGCGGTGAAGAGGAACACCAGGGCGGCTCCCATGAATCCGCCGATGAACGTCTCGGGATGCGCGAGGTCGACGGCCTTCACCCGCGCTTCGGATAGGAACGCGTTGAACAGGAGGAATGCCGCGAGGGCGGCGCTTCCCACCGCGTACCCCTTTGTAAGGGCCTTCGTCGTGTTGCCCGCCGCATCGAGCTTGTCCATGTTCTTGCGTGCGGCCTCGGACATGCCGGCCATCTCGATTATGCCCGCGCCGTTGTCGACGATCGGCCCGAAGGTGTCCATCGCCAGGATGTAGGCCGCCGTCGCGAGCATGCCCATCGTCGCGATCGCGGTCCCGTAGATGCCGCCGCCGGGGATCCCTGTGGATTCTCCAAGCCAAAACGAGAACAGAATCGCGATGGACACGACCACCGCAGGAATCGCGGTCGCCTCAAGACCGACCGCGAAGCCGGAGATGATGTTCGTCGCAGGCCCGGTCTCCGAAGATTTCGCGATGTCTCTCACGGGTCGATACCGGGCTTCCGTGTAGTATTGGGTGACCCACACGTAGACGACCGCGGTCACCATGCCGGCGATGCCGCAGACCCAGTAGTAGGCCCAGGTCAGACTACCCGACGCTGTCGGCGAGGACGGTTGCAGCATCGCCCACGCCGCCACGCCGAAGAGAATCGCCGCGAGGACCGACGCCACGATGTATCCGCGGTTCAAGGCGCTCATCGGTGCTTCGTCCTCGCGCGCACGGACTACGAAAACTCCGACGATGCTCGCGACGAGGCCGAACGACCGCGCGACGAGCGGGAAGATGACGCCTGCGATCCCGAAAAACGGAAAGAGGACGACGCCAAGGACCATCGCACCGATGTTCTCCGCGGCGGTCGACTCGAAGAGGTCTGCCCCGCGGCCCGCACAGTCTCCGACGTTGTCCCCGACCAAATCCGCGACGACGGCGGGATTTCTCGGGTCGTCCTCCGGGATTCCCGCCTCCACCTTGCCGACGAGGTCAGCCCCCACATCTGCCGCCTTCGTGTAGATGCCGCCGCCAAGCTGTGCGAACAACGCGACGAGGCTCGCCCCGAACCCGAAGCCGACGATCGATAGGATCAGGCTGTCTTCGGTGGCCTTGGCCGTGCACAGGGCCACCGTGTACCCCGCCTTGATGCAGTCGTCAAACGTCGTCGGGTTGATGGCGGATCCCAAGGCCCCGTACCCGTAATACAAAAGGGCCACGCCCGCGAGAGACATGCTGACAATCGAAAGGCCCGAGACCGCGCCGCC
>Ga0209376_1001460_pt1 | contig 23791 bp, 21 predicted proteins | sample GraSoiAngelo_134_FD_185891 | JGI IMG/M metagenome (GOLD analysis project Ga0209376, IMG submission 185891) | Grasslands soil microbial communities from the Angelo Coastal Reserve, California, USA - 14_0929_05_30cm (SPAdes) (version 2) | ecosystem: Environmental > Terrestrial > Soil > Grasslands ... | reverse complement strand
CGAATCGCGACCTCGGTCTTGCCAAAACCGACATCGCCGCAAATCAAGCGGTCCATCGGCTGCGAGCGCTCCATGTCAATCTTCGTGTCGATGATCGCTTTCAACTGATCAGGCGTTTCCCGGAACGGGAATGAATGTTCAAATTCGGTTTGCCATTTGCCGTCGGGAGCAAATGTGTGGCCGGGATGGGTCTGCCGCTCGGCCTGGAGCGCGAGCATTTTGCCGGCATAGTCAAAAATGGATGCGGCGGCGTTTTTCTTAGCACGTGTCCACTTCGTGTCTCCAAGCGAGCTGAGCGGCGGCGATTTTTTTCCGACGCCGACATAGCGGGACACGAGATAGGCTTGCTCGAGTGGGACATAAAGCTTCGCTTCATCAGCGAACTCGATCGAAAGGACCTCGTCTTTACCGACTCTTTGCAATCCCCAAAATCGTCCGATGCCGTGCTCGAGATGGACGACAAAATCACCTTCTGTCAGTTCACTGAAATCGATCTGGGCGCGATGGCGTTCTGAGCGTCGTAACCGCCGGCGGCCATGTGTGGCCAACCTCCCGAATAATTCCGTCGCCGAAAGCACGACGAGATTAGCCGCGGGAAAGCAAAATCCACGGCCCAGAGCGCCTTCCACAAGGTCGACACTGTTAATGGTGTCCTTCTCGTCCATGATCTCGCGAAAGCGCTCGATTTCGCCCTCGGTCTGAAAATAAATGACGATCTTTGCTTTGTTCGTCCGCCATTCCCGTAAGCGCGCGGCAAATTGTGCGCGTTTTGCTTCAGCAAGCATGAGATCGCCGATTGCGAATTCGCCGATTTCGCAATCCTGAAATGCGTCGCTAAAATCTTCCGGTCCCCACTCAGTCCAGCCTGCGCTGATTTGGATGTCCGCGCTGAAACGTTCTTCCGGTTCGATTGCGATCTTGAGATGATCGCGGGCGATGTAGTCGCGGACGGTGGCGCCCTGATCGTCTGCCGCTCCGAGCAGAATATCGGCGAATCTCAAATCGCGCACTGAAGTTTGACTGTCGATATCGAACTCACGCAACGATTCAATTTGGTCGCCAAAAAATTCCAAGCGTGTTGGGAGCGTCGCTTGCCACGAATAAAGATCGACAATTCCGCCGCGGACTGCGAATTGTCCGCGCGTTGTGACTTGAGCTACGCGTTCATAACGGGCGCCGGCTAGTTGTTCGAGGATGCGTTCCATCTTCTCATTTGTCCCGCGTCGAAGCTGAATGAGGGCGGTTTGGAGTGCGCCGCGTCTTGGAGCAGTTTGATCGAGGCTGGCGCGGGTGGCGATGACCAGCTGCGGCGCCTGCTCGCGCTCAAGTTGCATGAGCAACGCAAGCCGTTCAGCCGCGATCTCGGGGTCTGGCAAAATATTTTCGACCGCAGCGAATTCCACCTCCGACAAAAAAAGCGCGTTCGGCCGCCAGTTAAGCAAACTTTCATAGAGCAATTCCTGAGAACGGACGCTGGGACAAAGGACCCAAATCGTGTTTTCGATCTTGGACGCGATAGTGGCGACTAGAAATGCCTGGGCTGGCTCAATCACGTGCGAAAACTGGACCGGCCATTGCGCTCTCTTGATTGCTCGAAGTTTGCCCGCGATTGGCTCGCTCTTCGCGACGATTTCTAGAAGCTCTGTGTGTCCCGGTTTCTGCACGGGTTAGCTCTCGCCGAAAAGACGCAGAAGTTCAAAATTGCTCGCTGGAGCAACTTTGAGTCGAGCAGTTAGAGCTTTCTGCCAATGGCTGCGGCCACTGCACGGAGGCGCGGGACAAGGTCGGCGAAAATTTCCGGCGTGAGCGCTTGATCGCCATCACTCTTGGCCAACTCGGGAGAATTGTGGACTTCGATCATGAGCGCGTCCGTGCCGGCAGCGAGGGCGGCGAGGGACATTTGTGGAACAAATTCGCGCAGTCCGATCGCGTGCGTTGGGTCGACAACTACTGGCAGATGGGTTTTGGATTTCAAGAGTGGAACCGCGCCTAGGTCCAGGGTGTAACGGGTTGCTGTCTCAAACGTGCGAATCCCGCGCTCGCAGAGAACCACGTTCATGTTACCCTCGCTCAAGATGTATTCCGCGCTCATGATCAGGTCATTGATTGTGGCGCTGAATCCGCGCTTGAGCAGGACCGGCAATCTGCTGCGGCCGACTTCCTTCAAGAGAGAGAAATTCTGCATGTTGCGCGTACCCACTTGAAGACAGTCCGCGTATTTCTCGATCACGGACAAATCGCGTGGATCCATAATTTCGGTAATCACGGGCAGGCCCGTTTCCGCGCGCGCTTCAGCGAGAAAGCGAAGCCCGTCTTCGCGTAACCCCTGAAAGCTATACGGCGAAGTGCGCGGCTTGAATGCACCGCCGCGCAAGATTCTTGCGCCTGATCTTTTGACAATTTTTGCGATCGAGAAAATCTGCTCTCTGCTTTCGACTGAACATGGACCAGAAATCAGAACGACGTCTTCGTTTCCGCCAATGGACACGCCACCGATCGATACTGACGAAGCTGCGCGGGATTCGCGCGAAGCGAGCTTGTACGGCTTTAGCACCGGAACGATTGCTTCGACGCCAGTCATGGCGGCGAGCGGTTTTTCGCGAAGGAGGGCTTCCGGCCCAATTACACCGATGATCACTCGCGATGCGCCGCGGCTGATTTGCGCATCGAGCCCGAATTCGCGGACACGCCTGACGATCCGATCGATCTGTTCGTCAGTGGCGTTCGGTTGCGCAATGATGATCATATTTCGACCGGCGGAATGATGAGAGTGCCGCCGCTACGAATTTTCTGCAAGCCCAGATGCTGACCCTTCCCAAGGAATCTAATTCGTGATCGTGACTGGCGTACCGAGTGAGACCGATTTGAAAAAGTTTTCGGCCATGAATTCAGGCATTCGGATGCAGCCATGCGACGCGGGATAACCGGGCAAATAGCCTGCGTGTAATCCTGTCCCGGAGACGATGCGCATGAAGAAAGGCATCGGTGTGCCCTTAAAGTGGGTCCCCGGCGGCTTTGGATCCTTAGTGATATCGACATTGGGCTTTACGACGTTTCCCGCTTCGTCAACGTAATCGCCGAATAAACTGGAAACGTGATTTTGGTCCTTTTGGATGATCGAGAAATGGCCGTATGGCGTGTTTAACCCTTCGCGGCCGGTTGAAAGCTGCGAGACGCCGACGAGCACACCGCTTTTGTAAAAATAGGCGCGCTGCTCTCGAAGACTGATTGTAATGGAGGGTTTTCCACTAGCGCTGTCTCCATCCCAGTATGAGACAGAGTCCTGCGGGGGTCCAGCGGGAGCGTTCCCGTAAACCCCTCCCAGATATTGGGTCTGGGCTGAATAACGGGGATCTTCCCCACAACCGGCCGCCAAGAAAAGAAGAGCGACGGAAAGTGCCGCTATCAAAGTGTGATAAAACGAACGATGCATAAGAATTTTGGACAGACTTTCTAATGCTCAAGCAATACAAAATGTCAAGCGTGCGCCCACCGTTCGCGGCCTAAGAAATCTAAGTAAAAAGCTCGACTGGCATGACGAGGGACGGCTTGAATTGTGCGCGGTTTAATGCAGAGTTCCGCCCATCTCCCCGCTGGCGATTCCAAAGATCATGCCCACCTACGAGTATTCTTGTCAAAAGTGCGGACAGGACTTCGAAGCATTTCAGTCAATGCGCGATGAGCCATTTGGCGAGTGCCCAAAGAACCTTTGCCGGTTGCCGAAATGGGGACATGGAAAGGTAAAGCGCCTGTTCGGCACGGGGGGCGGTCTTATTTTCAAGGGCTCGGGTTTTTACGCCACGGATTATCGAAGCGAGTCGTATAAAGAGGCTGCCAAGAAAGAAGCGCCTTCCACCTCGACTACCGCGGAAAAATCAACCGCGCCGAAAGAAACCGGCGCCAAGACTGTGGCGCCAACATCGACAAAGACACCTGAGAAAAAGGCGCCAAAAGAACCGAACGAATGAAGGTCGACTAGATTCGGAAGAAGATCGCCTTAGCTTGATGACGCCGTAATAGGACAACCGGCGGCTCGCCCTTTACACCCCTGCGAGTCCGCCGGTCAACCAACCGGAAAGACCGGCAATCGAACGCCGAATAAGCCCAGGGCTGGTTATCACCATAACCTAATAGCGATCAGTCATGCCGTAATCGCGCTGATTTCGGCTGCCTTCGTAGGCTCGAATCGCGCGTCGCGTCTCTGGTCCCATGATTCCATCAATAGAACCATGATAGTAGCCCGCTCGAGCTAGCCGGCGTTGTAACTGCGCGACCGAAGATCCTCCGCGGGAACGATCACCGTATCCGTATCCTTGATTGCCGTAACCGGCGTCGCCGTAATAATTCCCGTAATCGTAATCGTACCCGTATCCGTATGGGTAACCATAACCATAGTCGTATCCGTATGGGTAGCCGTAACCGTATCCGTACGGATATCCCCACCCCAAGCCCCAGAACGGAAAGCCGAAGCTGCCGATGAAGATGACGTCATTATTATTATTATGATGGTGGCGCCAATTGCCGCCGTTCCAATTGTTCCAATTGCCTCCGCTCCAGCGCTGTCCACTCCAATTGCCGCCGTTCCAATTGCGACCGCTCCAAGTGCCGCCTCCCCAACGCTGGCCACTCCATGTGCCCATTCCGCTGCGAGTAAACGTGTGCCCGCCACGCGCTGGCATCGAAGCGAAATGCCTGCCACCGTAGCCGCCTTGCGGAGCAGCGCTTACTGCGGATGTAGTCAACGTAACCGCGGCGAAACAACTTAAGAAAAGGATGAGTTTTGCATTCATATAGTATTTGGGTGTCTATCGATTAGACACCTCAAATTGGGAAGAGTCTCGGTATTTCCGCTGGCCAAGAAAAAAATCTCGCTGCCAGTTCGTGCTCGCCCCTCCACGTCGCCTCCATTATTATCCGCTACCCACCGATGAAGACTGTCCGTCGCGCGATCTTCATATTGATATTGCCGGTCTTAGCCTTCCAATCGCTCCGCGCGGCGCCACCGGCACGCAGCGTGAGTCCCTCACGGCAATTTATCATCTACGCCTCCAGTACGGCACTGCGCGGAGCGGTCTCTGAGCTTGCAGAGCAGACTAAGGCCAATTTGCTCACGCTGTTACGACAGCCCGACAGGTGGAAAACGCCGATCGTCGTCAATTTGCAGCCGGCGCAGGCGAATCTGCCGGAGATTCCGTCGGCCGCGTTGCGTTTTAGCCAGACTGGGTTTGGTCTCAAGCTCCAGCTCGACTTGACCATCGGCGAAAGCATCGACGCCGCTTTGGTCGAGCGTGAGCTACTGCGCGCAATTCTATTGGAAATGATTTACCGAAGCGAACCGGACGTCGCTCCTGGCACTGCCTTCGTCGAGCCCCCGGATTGGCTACTGGATGGCGTGCTCGCGATCATGCCGGGGCGGGATCGCGGGCCGCTTGTGGAAGCGCTCTCGGTGTCGGACAAACAGACGTCGGTGGAAGAATTTCTTCGGCAACGCCCGGCGCTTCTCGATTCACCCGCTCGCCTGCTTTATCGCGCCTATTCACTTTCGCTCCTGGAACTGCTTGTCAACGGAACCGACGGGCATTCGCGACTAACGCGGTACATTGACAATTTATCGCATGCCTCAAACGATCCATTCGCCGATCTGAAGGCGCAGTTTCCACTGCTGGGCGACGATGTGAAAAAAACCTGGCAATCGGCATTGGCGCGACCAAGCGGCGCGCAAAACTACCAGTTGCTCACTTTCGCCGAAAGCGAGCAACGGCTTGACGAATTGCTGCGCGTTAAGATTCCAGATGCCGGAAACTCATCCAAGCAAGTAGAGCTCAGCGAACTCGCCCAGAGAAAGCTTTCCGCGGTGGAGAAGATGGCCCTCAGTCGAGTGAGCGAGAATTTAGTCTTGCTCACAATCCGGGCGAATCCGGTAATGCGTCCGATTGTCCGGGAATATCAGCAAATCGCCGCGCTCCTAGTGCGTGGTAAAAGGAAGAGAGTCGCTCAGCGTCTCGCGCGTGTGCAGGCGACGCGTACGACGCTCGGGGCACGCATGAGCGACATCGATGACTACATGAACTGGTTCGAAGCGACACAATCAAAGACTGGGAGCGGAGTCTTCGTCGATTACCTCAGAGCCGTGGGTGAGTCGCAAATACCTGCTCCGCGGCGGCGCGATCCACTTTCGGTTTATCTCGATTCGGTCGACGAACAATTCGAGGATTAGTCGTATGCACGAATCACTCGGCAATACGATCGATTACATCGAGACGCGCTCGCGCAATCTTGCTGAGACGAAACGCTTTTTCTCCGCTCTTTGGTTGGTCGTTGGTAGATTACGGCCCGGACTACTCCTCGTTCGACGATTGTCGAATGGCTGACGGCTTTTTCACTTCGGAAAAAACTGCAGACGTTAGGTCGGGAGTTCACTTGTCGTTTTTTATTTCCTGAATTCACCGTTTGTTCGGATAAGTAGCAGTTGTCGATCTTCCCGGCAGTTGCTCATTCAACGGTTGCTGATTATGATAGGCAGCGCGATCAAACCGCGCCTTTTTCATTCTCATGCAAAAAATTGGCTTTACCGAAGCTCTTGATTCAATTGTCGCGAATGATCCGCGTTATCAGCGGGACGCGTACGTCTTTCTGCGGGACGCCCTCGATTTTACGACCAAGCAGCAGAAGAAAATCAAGGGCGCCACGGTGCGTCATGTGGCTGGACCGGAATTGCTCGACGGCGTGCGACAATATGCTCTCAAGGAATTCGGGCCGATGGTGATGACGGTATTTTCCGCCTGGGGAATTCATTGCTGCGAAGATATCGGGCACATGGTTTTCAACTTGATCGAAGCGGGAATTTTCGGGAAGACGGAGGAAGATTCGCTGGAGGATTTCAAGAACGTATATGATTTTAAAGAGGCTTTTGTGAAGCCGTTCGCTCCGGCCAACCCAACGGCGTCCGAACCTCGGCTGGAATTGCCAGTGCCTAAATCCGTATGATCCGATTTGCGCCGGGTCTGGCGCTGATCGTTGCGAGTATGTTTAGTTCTGCCAATTTGAAAGCAGCACCGACCGACAATTCGACGGGGATCACCTTTCCGTCGAGCTCCGCACAAAAATGGTTTCTGCCAAATGGACTCACGATCATCGTGCAGGAAGATCACAGCGCTCCGGTGGCAAGTGTGCAGGCGTGGTGCGCCACGGGCAGCATCGACGAGGACGAACATCTCGGTGCCGGGTTGTCTCACATTCTCGAACACATGCTCTTCAAAGGCACAAAGACGCGATCGACCAATGTGATCGCGCAAAAAATCCAGGATGTCGGCGGTTACATTAACGCCTACACCTCTTTCGATCGCACAGTTTTTTGGATCGACGTACCGAAGGATGGCATCGCCACTGCCCTCGACGTTTTAGCTGATGCGATGATGAACTCGACCCTGCCGCCGGAGGAGTACCAGAAAGAGCAGGAAGTAATCCGGCGTGAATTCGCCATGGGCTTGGATGATCCCGACCGCGTGGTCGGGCTGCGGCTTTTTGCCACCGCCTATCAACGACATCCGTACCGCTTTCCGGTGATCGGGGAGATAGAAATTTACAACCAGCTTACGCACGAACAGGTGATGCAGTATTACAAAACGCGCTACGTTCCGAACAATCTTACCTTTGTCGTGGCGGGAGATGTCGATGCGGAGAAAGTGCGTCAACAGCTTACCGAATTTTTCAAGGCGTACCCAGAGAAATCACTAAAGCCGCTCTTCATTCCTGAGGAACCGCCGCAACTGGGTCGGCGGGAAGTGCACGAGGAATTTGCAACCGAACTGACGCATCTCTCGCTCGCCTGGCATATTCCAGAAGTCACGAATCCGGACGTCCCCGCACTCGATCTTCTCTCGAGTATTCTTGGCGATGGGCGCAGTTCGCGCTTGTACCGGCGCGTGCGGGAAGAAGCGGGTCTGGCCTACCGGATTTCAGCATTCTCTTACACGCCGGGCGATCCGGGCTTGTTTGGAATCGATGCCACTCTTGATCCGAAGAAACGCGAGGCAGCGGAGCAATTGGTCCTGCGCATTCTTGATGAAGTAAAGCAAGCCGGCGTTACGACAGAGGAGTTGATGAAAGCCAAAAAAATATCGCTCAGTCATCATCTCGGCGCACTTACTACGATGCGCGGCCAGGCTTCCGATATTGGCTCGAATTGGTTGCTGACGCGCAATCTGAATTTCAGCCGGGATTATCTGGATGCCGCCCAGAAGGTGACGCTCGATGACATTAAACGAGTCGCGGCACGTTACCTGACGAACGAAAACCTTACGGTTGTCTCGTTGAATCCCAAAGGTTCGCTGCTCGCAAAGACCGAGGCGGCAAAACCCGTCGGCGTAGGTGAGGTCCAAAAGTTCGAACTCTCGAATGGATTGCGACTTTTGGTGCGCCAAGATGCGCGCCTGCCGCTGGTCGCAATTGGCGCAGTTTTTCGCAGCGGCCTTCTCGCGGAAACGCCGCAAACAAATGGCATCACACGCTTAATGGCGAAGGTGCTTTTGAAAGGAACCAAGACGCGCACCGCCGAGCAGATTGCAAATCAGATCGAAGCAGTCGGTGGCTCCATTTCAAGCGAGGCGGGCAACAATAGCTTCGCCGTTTCGCTCGATATCACCAAGCCCGATGTGAAATTGGGCGTCGAGTTGCTCTCGGATGTGCTGCTGAATGCGACCATGCCGGAAGAAGCGATTGCGCGCGAAAAAGAAGTCCAAATTGCCGCGATCAAACAGGATGAAGAGCAGCTGACGACTGTGGCGCGTAATATCTTGCGGCAAGCGCTTTTCACGCAGCATCCTTACGCGCTGCGGGCAAATGGTTCGGTCGATTCGATCCAGCGGTTGACTCGGAAAGATCTGCTCGAATTTCGAGATCGCTATGTTGTCGCAAAAAACGGAGTCATTTTCGTCTTTGGCGATGTGAAGGCAGCAGAGGTCAAACAGCTCTTCGAGCAGGCCCTTGCTGGGATGAAACCCGGCACGCTCGCCTTGACCGATGCACATCCGGCCGCGCCGCTGAACAAAATTGAGACTGTCGAAAGCCGAAAAGAGAAAGCGCAGGGGGTAATCATGGTCGGATATCGCGGCGCAGATATTTTCAGCCCGGACCGATACCCGCTGCAGCTAATCGATGAGGCAAGTAGCGATCTTGGCTCGCGTTTTTTCGTTCGGATTCGTGAGCAGATGGGGCTGGCCTACTATGTCGGTGCTAACCAGATGGAGGGGCTCGTGCCGGGACTTTTCGCCTTCTACCTCGGAACGGACCCGCAAAAGATCGAGCCAGTAAAAACAGCGTTGCTCGATGAAATCCACAAACTGGCGACTGACGGTCTTACGAATGAAGAATTAGCGCGCGCGAAAAAGAAGGTGATCGGACAGCAGGAGATTGCGAATCAGAGCAACGATTCATTCGGGTACCAATGCGCGCTGGACGAGATCTACGGGCTTGGCTTCAATTATTACAAATCCCTCGAGCACGGTGTCGAGGCAGTCTCGCTCGATGATATTAAGCGCGTGGCCGCGAAATATTTTCGCGATCAACCTTACGTTCTTGCGACGGTGCGACCGCCGGAAGGCTCCGCAGCCGCGAACAAGAAGTGAGCCATGGCTGAAGTCCAGACCAGCGTACAGAGCGGCGAGCTTTCGCAACGCTTCATCGAGTTTGTGATGATGCATGCACAAAACGCGGCGCTGTTTCTCGGTCAGATTCCAAATCCAAAAACCGGCGAAGGCGAAGTGAATCTGGAACTGGCAAAAATGTTCATCGATCAATTGGCAATGATTCAGGAAAAAACGCGAGGAAATCTGACAAGCGAAGAGTCCACAGTGCTAGGCAACGCGCTTTCCAATTTGCAGATGGCGTATGTCGAAGTTGCGCAGAAAACCTCCGGAGTCGCGACTCCGGCCCCGGGTCCGAAGCCGGAGCAGCAGCCTGCCTCCCCGGAGAAAAGCACCGAAGGGGAGTCAAAAGCATCCGAGCCAATTTCGGCTTCGGTTTCAAACGAGTCCGAGTCTAAGAAGAAGTTCACGAAGAGCTACGGGCCTTGATCAGTTGCGACCCCGAAGACATCCGGGCTCGCATTAATTCAATCGACGGTCATAGACCGCCGCTACAGTTTCGACTCGCGAATTCAAATTACATGAACGCCTCGGCAAAGAACGTTCGCAAAGAGAAGAGAAAGATTGTCGATCCTAAGAATGGCACCGATCCAATCGAAGCTGCTGAGGAAGCTGGGCTGCGTTATGTAAGCGACACTCAACCCGGTTACACGCGCAAGGCGAACGGGGAGGCCTTCGAATATTTCGATACGGATAGAAAGTCGATTCGTGACGAACAAAGGCTCGCACGCATTAAGCGGCTGGCCATTCCTCCAGCTTGGAGTGAAGTCTGGATTTGTCCGTCCCCAAATGGACACATCCAAGCCACCGGGCGCGACGCCCGTAGGCGCAAACAATATCGTTACCATGATCGTTGGCGCGAGATGCGCGATGCAAACAAGTATGAGCGACTGGCTAGTTTTGGAAAAGCGCTGCCGAAAATTGAGCAACGCCTAAGGAAAGATCTGGCTCTGCCTGGTCTGTCGCGAGAAAAAGTGCTTGCGACGGTCGTTCAGCTTCTCGAGCAAAGCCTGATTCGCATTGGCAATGAAGAGTACGCGCGCGAAAACAAATCGTTCGGTCTTACCACTATGCTAGATCGACATGTTGACGTGAAAGGATCGAAGCTACGTTTTCGATTTCGTGGCAAAAGCGGGCGGCAGCACGAGGTAGATGTAACTGATCGCCGGATCGCGCGGATTGTGTCGCGGCTGCAGGATTTGCCCGGCCAGAGCCTGTTTCAGTGCGTCGATGACGAGGGCAAGGTGCGCGACATCACTTCGCAGGACGTAAACGAGTATCTGCGCAAGATTACAGGTGAAGATTTCACGGCGAAAGATTTTCGCACCTGGGCGGGAACAGTACTCGCCGCGATCGCGCTCAGCACGGCTGGTGCGTTTGAAACAAAGAAGCAAGCCAAAGCCAACGTTAAAAACGCAATCGGGGCGGTTGCAAAGATTCTTGGCAACACCCCCGCGGTTTGCCGAGAGTGTTACATTCATCCTTCCGTGGTTGAAGCTTACTTCAACGGAAATTTCATCAACAGTTTCAAAGCAAAGACAGAGGAAGAAGTCGAAAAAGAAATTGATCTTGCTTCGGCACAAGTGGCGGTTCTAAAGCTTTTGCAAAACGACGCGTTAACAAAAGCTACCTGACGATCAGCAACATTTATTCGCGGGAAGCGGCGCGCCGTGTCGGAGTGGCGCTTGGCTTCGCCTTTGTGCTCTTGCGAACGTTGATTGTTTGCCTCGCCGCCGATGCGGTTTGCTGTTGCTCTTCGGGATATTTTTTTGTCGTCGGCCAGATTAGACGCCACGGTTGGGTTTTCACTGTTTCGCTGAAATCTTTGATGTTGCGTGCGGCGGGATCGAGATCGTTCATGGTGGCTTTCAATCGCTCGGAGGAATCGCGGAAGTTCTGGAGTGAGACGCCGATATTGTTGTTGTCTGTGAGCTCTGTGCTGATTTTCTCTATGTTGTTAAGCGAATGTGAGAGAGCGGCATCAGGCGCGGTTAAATCGGCAAGATGCTCGCCGAACGTTTTAAACTCGCCGAGCGCGAGGTTCAGCTCGGAATTTTCGTCGGTAAGGCGACTAAGATTTTGCGCCGTGTTCTGAAGATCCTTCATGGTGGAAGTAGCTTCTGCAGCTACCGGTTTGATAACTTCGAGCATCTTGGCCGCGGCTTCACCGAAATCCGGAACACGTTCGCCAGGGAACATTTCACCGTCTTTCGCGCGACCGGAGTTTTGCGTCCCCTGTGTGATGTCGATTGCCATGTCGCCGAGCAATCCCAACTGCATCAGCCGGGCGTGTGCATCGCGGTAGACAGCCGCTCTCTTGTCCACCTGCACCTCGATCCGAACTTCGTATTTCGGCTGGTTTGGTTTGGCTTCTGTAGGCGTGGGGCTAGGGGTCGCGCCTGGCTCGGGTGGGTGCAATTCGGCGTCAGCCTTTTGCGCGCGCTCATCTTCTTCGCGCGAGACTGGCGAAAATAATTTCTGCACCTGGCCAATTTTTCGGCCTGCCAGCATAACGGGCGCGCCTACTTTGATCCCAGCAGCATTATCAAAATAGATTTTGTAGGTCACGAGCGGCCGGAAAAGCCCTGGGGCACCCAGCAGGACGAGAACAAAGGCCAACACGGCTACTGTGCCGATCACCAGCAGACCGGTCATTATTTCATTTCTTTGCAATTGCATCTTGGCTGTCCTTCAGAATGGGGCCTTCAGTGCTTCCGCTCAAGAACTGAGCGACCACGGGGTTGGTCGATTTTTTGAATTGTTCGGGTTCGGCGTCTTCAATGATTTTGCCTTGATAGAGCATCGCCATTCGCGTGCCGATGTGAAATGCGCTGCCCATTTCGTGTGTTACTGTAATTGACGTTACCCTTGATTTTTCACTCAAGCTGATGATTAATTCGTCAATCACGGAAGCAATGACTGGATCGAGACCAGCCGAGGGCTCATCTAGGAGAACCAGTTGCGGCTCCAGGACGAGCGCGCGTGCCAGGCTGACGCGTTTTCTCATGCCCCCGCTTAGCTCCGAAGGCAGCAGCTCCTTGGCATCTTGCATGCCGACGAGTTCAAGCTTTTGATCGACAATCTCGTCGATTTCCTGGCGCGATTTATCGGTAACCTCTTCTAGCGGAAGGGCGACATTGTCGCGAACATTGCGCGAGCTAAGTAGCGCTGAATATTGATAGACCATGCCGATGTGTTGACGGACTTGCTGCAATTTCCGGCGACGCAGCCGCGTGATTTCAAATTGTTTAAAAAAGATTGAACCGGAGTTCGGGCGCAAAGTCCCGAGGATGAGACGTAGGATTGTGCTTTTGCCGCTGCCGGTTTGACCCATAACGACGAGGCGATCCTTGGGTTGAACCTTCAGCGAAAGCCCGTCTAGCACTGTTTTTTCCTCAAATTGCATGTGCACGTCGCGCAGCTCGACCATGTGGGAGTTCGCTGCGTTCACGTGGGAAAAAACGTTGTGTAAACGATGTTGTAAAGCGTATCGACGCCGATCACGGTGGTGATGGCGGTGACGACGCTCGAAGTTGTGGCGGTGCCAACCCCAGCGGCGCCACCTTTCACGGTCAATCCCCGATAGCATGCGATTGCGCTGATGAGCAAGCCGAACATCAAGCTTTTGAGCACCCCAGTGATGATGTCGCGGATGAGTAACGCGTCTTTTACGAGATCGAGAAAGTAGGGGAAAGCGATGCTAAAATAAGCGCGAGAAATCAGGCTGCTGGCGAAAATCGCTGAGATGTTGGAAACAGTGGAGAGACAAGGCATTAAGAAAAACAATGCCAGCATCCTTGGCGCGACAAGAAACCGGAGCGGCCCAATTCCCATCGCCTCGATCGCCTCGACCTCTTCGGAGACTTGCATTGTCCCGAGCTCGGCGGTGAAAGCTGCACCGATTCTCGCGGCCAGCATAATACCAGTAAGCAGCGGGCCAAGTTCCCGCGTAAAACCGATTGCCACCAAGCCAGGGATAAGACGCTCGGTCCCGAATCGCTGAAGCTGGTAACCAGTCAATAACGCCATCGTCAAGCCGAGGAAAAATGAAACGAGTCCAACCAGAGGCACCGAGTCCACACCCGCGCGCTCGGTGTGGCGAAAGAAACTCGCCGCACGAAAGGGCACGCGGCCATGGCGAAGGCGGTCGATTGTTTCTTCAAACGTGTGCGCAATGAACCAGAACATGCTCCCAACTTCGCGCAGGAAATCGCGACTTAGCTGACCGATGTCTTGTACAACCACAATCGGATTCGTCGGAATTGCTTCGCCGGGCTCAGAGTTCCGTTGGGTATTAGCCATGTCCACGAGAAGTTGCCCCAGTTCGTCGTGTGGAAAAGTAGAAAGTTGAGGCGTTTAGGACAAAGCATGGCTCCGATGTAGAAAATGTCGTTTGATCATCTGGCAGGTTAACGCCTTTACCCCGGCATGAAGGCTCTCGACACAAAGCTCTCCGGTGCGTTAGGATCGGCGCCTGCCTTCAGATTTGGTCCAGCACAATGTGAAATTGTCTCGCACGGCGAATTGCTTCTTTGCCGTCGCGCTATTTAGTGCCGGGGCGCCGGCGCTCGCTCAAGAACAAGCGGGTCGCGGGAACGGTCCGAGCGAAGGACGACCAGACGATCTGCCAAACATGCAAACGAAACATTTCGGACTTGTGACACACGGGGGCGCTGGAACGATCGAGCGTAGCAAAATGACGCCTGAACGTGAGCGCGAATATCGTGCGGGAATCGAGCGTGGGCTCTCGGCGGGTTACGAAATTCTCAAGCGCGGCGGGTCGAGCCTCGACGCGACGGAGGCCGTCGTGCGCGTGTTCGAGGACGATCCGAATTTCAACGCGGGTCGCGGCTCCGTCTTTACAAGTATTGGAACCAATGAACTCGATGCTGCTGTTATGGACGGCAAAACGCTCAGGGCCGGTGCGGTTGCGTGTTTAGAGCACATCAAAAATCCGGTCAGCCTGGCCCGGCTGGTTATGGAAAAATCCGGACACGTGATGATGGCCGGCGAAGGTGCGGAAGCGTTTGGGAAGAAGAACGGGGCGGATTTTGTCGAGCAAAAATATTTTTATACAAAGGAACGTTGGGATGCTTTGGAAAAGGTAAAAGCGGCAGAGAAAAGCGGCGGATCGGGCGGTAAGAAATTTATCATCTCCGACCAAGATCGACATGGCACCGTCGGTGCAGTCGCGCTCGATAAAAACGGCAATCTCGCCGCGGCCACTTCGACCGGCGGAACAACTAATAAGCGGCCCGGGCGAGTGGGCGATTCACCGGTCATCGGGGCGGGCACCTACGCGAACAACGCAACATGTGCTGTCTCCGCTACTGGTGATGGAGAATATTTTATTCGCGCAACCGTCGGACACGATATTTCGGCCCTGATGGAATATCGCGGAATGTCACTTAAGGAGGCTGCGCAGGCCGTTCTCGATAAAGTGGCCAAGCTCGGCGGCACCGGGGGGTTGATCGCGATCGACCGCCAAGGCAACATCGTCTTGCCGTTTAACACCTCTGGAATGTACCGAGGATACGTCGATCCAAACGGCAAATTCGTTGTGGAGATTTACAAGTAGCCTTCGTTTTGGTCGAAAAGCGTTCGCTGCGGCGAGCATCTCTACAATTCCATGACTATGCTGCCCGCGTTTTCTGCTGTCATTCCTGCTTTCAATGAGGCCTCGCGTATCGATGAAACGTTGCGTCTAACGCTGGATTATCTTCGCAACGCCAGCCCTGAGAGCGAATTAATCGTCGTGAATGATGGATCGACGGACGCAACGTCACTAATCGCACGGCAAGCGTTAGAAGCGGCGAAGATTAAAACCCGTTTGCTCGAGAATTTTCCAAATCGCGGCAAAGGGGCCGCTGTGCGTTTGGGATTACTGGCGGCGCAAAAGCCGATCGCTCTTTTCTTCGATGCCGATCTTTCTACGCCCTTGGAGGAGACGCCGAAGATGATCGAACCGATTGCCCACGGCGAGGTCGACATCGCGTTTGGCTCGCGTGCGCTGGACCGCCGCTTGATCGGCCAGCATCAACCGTGGCGGCGTGAACAGGCGGGTCGCGTTTTTAATCTGCTGGTGCGCTTCGCCACCGGCCTGCCGTTTTGGGATACGCAGTGTGGTTTCAAAGCATTTCGTATCGACGTCTGCCGTCCCATTTTCGAAGCCGCTCGCATCGATGGCTTCGCCTTCGACGTCGAGCTGCTTTATCTGGCACAACGTGCCGGGTTACGCATCCGCGAAATTCCGGTGCGCTGGAATCATGCCGAGGGGAGCAAGGTCCATTTCATCTACGACAGCTTGCGGATGCTGCGGGAAGTGATCGTGCTGAGGACGCAGCAATGATCTAACGGCGGTGCGGCCAACGCCAAAATTTGAAGGCAGGAAATGGTAAACAAAGCGGGCGCGCAATTCGGCTCCCGGCTCATCTTGCGCGCCTTGCTTGGATTACTTCTTTGCTATTTCTTAACGATCTCGGTGTTCTCGATCATCGCGATGCCGCCGCGTTCCGCGATCTTGCCTTTCACGGTAATGCTTTTGCCGCAAAGTTCGGCGAGTTCATCGTTGATTGGCTTATGTTCTCCAACGACGAGGTACGCTTTGCCATCGCTAACGATGCCGACCGGGCCGCCTCCTTTGATGCATTTGGCCCCGCATGATTGGCCGTGTTTCTCGCCGATTGCATTATGATCGACATAGCACATCATATCGACCACTTCGCCGGTGACGGTTTTGCCCGCGGCTGCGTCGAGACTTTCTTTGCCGTGCTCGTGTTCTTCCGCGAGCGCAAGCGGAGAGAAAGCCAGAGCCGCGCTGAAGCTGACGGCTACTGCCACCTTCAAAACGCTTGATCTGTTTGCAGTTGACTTAAACATGAAGAGAGTCTTCTGCCGATTTGCTGCGCGGTCAATTGTAGTCGCTCTACGAGCGACGCGACGCTCGCGCTGCAAAAATCCCACTGCCGCGCTTCGCACAGCGAAGCAGCTACAAATTCCCTTCGATTAAATCGGTGAACTGCGAAAAGAAATAGGCAGCGTCATGCGGGCCGGGCGCGGCCTCCGGATGGTATTGCACACTGAAGATCGGCAATTCCTTGTGTCGCATTCCCTCCACTGTGCCGTCATTTAAATTAACGTGCGTTACTTCGACATTCGACGGCAGCGAGTCCGGATCGACAGCGAAACCGTGATTTTGCGCGGTGATCGCTACTTTGCCGCTGCGCAAGTCTTTCACCGGCTGATTCGCGCCGCGATGTCCAAATTTCAACTTGAAGGTCGATCCGCCGAAGGCGAAGCCAAGGACTTGATGGCCGAGACAAACCCCGAAGATCGGTCTCTTGCCCATCAAATCGCGTACCGCCTCATGCGCATACGGGAGCGCGGCTGGATCACCAGGGCCGTTCGAAAGAAAAATTCCATCCGGGTTGAGTGCAAGCACTTCGTCCGCGGTTGTCGATGCGGGGACAACCGTGACGTCGAAGCCTTTCTGCCGCAGGAGGCGCAAGATATTTTCTTTAATGCCATAGTCATATGCCACGATACGAAACCGGGTCGGCGGAAGTGCTCGTTTGGCCCCGCCATTCTCAACTGTGATTGACCACGGCGTACTTAACTTGTCATTGGGATCCCATTGGTAAATCTTCGGCGTCGATACTTCCCGCACGTAATCTATTCCGATCACACCTTCGCCTTCAATTGCTCGCCGCGTCGCCTCTTCAGGCGAAATCGCTTCCGTCGTCAAACATGCTTTCATCGCGCCACGGGTGCGCAAATGTCGCGTCAGGGCCCGCGTATCGATTCCTTGCACCGCTGGGATTTGCCATTTCTGCAAATATTCATCGAGCGACATTTCGGAGCGCCAACTGCTCGGGATTTCAGTTAGTTCTTCGATGACGAATCCGCGCACGTGTGGAGAGCGGCTTTCCTGATCGAGCGAGTTGGTTCCGTAATTTCCGATCAGCGGATAAGTCATCGCCACAATCTGTCCGCGATACGAAGGATCGGTCAGCACCTCCTGGTACCCAGTCATGGCGGTGTTGAAGCAAATCTCGCCGACGAGTGTACCGGTTGCGCCAAAAGATTCACCCCCGAAAAATCTGCCATCTTCGAGGGCAAGAAGCGCGCGCATCGGCCTGCATTGTCGATGTTACCGACACATTTTCAAATTCGTTGCAGCGTATTCACAGTAACTTGACTCCCGCGTCAACTCTTCCCTTAAACGAAATGCCCGGACCAGTTGTTGATCCGGGCATTCGAAAATTTTACCCCGCCGGTGCCGTTTAGGCGGATCTCCCGTTCCCTTTCAGTAACGGGCGGATGACCGTCGCCGCAGCGTCTGACTTCCAATTAAGGCCTGTCATGTTCTCCGTGCGACCGAGCCTCCTCAAGTTAGTCAACTATCGGTTCGGGAATCCCACCTGTAATCTCGAACATCGCAGGGTAAATTAGGGAGAGCCGTCAATTGAGAGTTGAGAGAAAAGCACTGGTTTCCTGCCCAACCCTCAACGAACGACTCTCGCTCTCAAAGAACTATTCGCGCAATTCCGCGCCGAGGTCGTGCCGTAACCGTTCGCGAATTTTCGCGTGCGCCGCAGTCACTTCCTCACTCGTCAGTGTGCGACTTTGGCTTCGATATGTCAATCGGTATGCGAGCGACTTTCGTGCCTCGCCTATCTCTTCTGTGAATAAGTCGAATAGCTGCACGCTTTCGAGCAGCGGTTCTTCCGGTTCTTGAATTGCGCGCAAGATTTCTGCGTGAGAGATTTTTTCTGGAACGATCATCGCGATGTCGCGCGTGACGGCGGGAAATCTCTCAATCTCGTGAAATGTCTTCGCGGATTCCTGTGCGCTGAGGACGAGATCGACATTTAGTTCGGCAAACAAGACCGCACCGCCGGCACCGATCGTCGATGTTCGCTCGGAAGAGAATTGCGCTACAAAGCCAATATCTTGGTTTCTCGACCAGGCTCTGGTGTACAGCATAAAGTTCGGATGTACACCGCGCTGAAACGACAGGGCTGGAATCATAAGCGATTCAATTGCACCTTTCAGATCGAAGAAGTCGAGCTGGTGCTTCTCCCGTAGCCGCCAATGGGGCGCGCTCGTCGCGCTCCCCCAAAGTAAAAGCCCGAGATGGCGTTCTTCTTTTCCTTCAGGCGGAATAAATACGCGGCCGAGCTCAAAAACGGCCACACGTTCCGCTCCGCCACGAACATTCCGAACAAGAACTTCCAGAAGTGCCGCATACAGGCTTGGCCGCAACGCAATATGATCTTCGCTCAACGGATTCTTGAGCGCGATTGCAGACTCGAAGGCGGTCGCCTTTCGTGAAATCAATTTTGAAGTGCGAACTTCGGAAAGGCCGGACGCTGCCAATCGCTCCCGCAGCGCCGACTCAAGATCATGAGAATGATCGGCCGCGCTCGAAGGTGTAGAACGGCTTCGATCAGTCCCTGGAACTTTGTCTACCCCATAAGCTCGAGCGATTTCTTCGATAAGATCGACATCGCGTTGCAAATCGCGTCGATAACTCGGGATTTTCCACTTCGACGTCGCTTTGGCACTCGCGCTCTTCTTCAATCCAAACCGCTCCAAAATTTCGTCGACCGTCTTCGGCTTAATCGTGACGCCGACGACTCGATCGCATTTTTCGTAACTCAACGAAACATCCGCAGGATTCGCCGGGACTTTTCCCGCCGCTCCAATTTCTTTCGCCGGCGTTCCACTCGCGATTTCGCGAATGAGCTCAGTCGCGCGGTGCGAAGCACGTAAAACCATTTGTGGATCGACTCCGCGTTCGAAGCGATAACTTGCGTCGCTCGGTAAATTCAAATTCCGCGCGGTCCGGCGAACACTGGCCGGCAAAAAGTAAGCGCTCTCCAGTAGAATATTTTTTGTCGATTCGGTGACGCAGGTTTCTTCGCCGCCCATTACTCCGGCAATTCCAACCGCGCGTTCTTGATCGGCGACGACGAGATTGTCCGTCTTGAGTGAGTAAGTCTTTCCATCGAGCGCGAGAAAATTCTCGCCATCGTGCGCGAGTCGGACATTGATCCCGCCTTTTAATTTATCAGCATCGAACGCATGTGTCGGTTGGCCGAGTTCGAGCATCACGAAGTTGGAGATGTCGACGATGTTGTTGATCGAGCGGATCCCAACGCTCTCAACTTTCGTGCGTAACCAAGGTGGACTTGGCCCGATTTTCACATTGTCGATCTTGCGCGCGGAAAAAAACGGACATTCGCGCGCGGCGCTGATGGTTATGCCGGACCTTTTGATGTCGATCTTCGCGTCGCGCGGTACCGACTTGAGTGTCTTTCCAGTCAGCGCCGCAATTTCGCGCACGAGACCGAAATGGCTGAGCAGATCGCCGCGGTTTGGCGTGATCTCGACGTCAAGAATTGTGTCGCTTGGAAACAGATCGCCAATCGGTGCGCCGATTTTTGACTCCGGAGACAATATCAACAATCCGGACGCATCCTCACCTAATCCGAGTTCAATCGCACTGCAAAGCATTCCCTCCGATTCGACCCCGCGCAGTTTGCTTTTTCCAATCTCCGTTCCGTTCGGCAATATCGCGCCCGCAAGGGCGAGCGGAACTTTGTCGCCGACTTTGTAATTGGTCGCGCCGCAAACGATCTGGCGTTTGGTTCCGCTGCCATCATCAACTTCGCAAACGGTAAGGCGATCGGCATTCGGATGGCGCGATGATGCGGTGATCTGGGCGACAATCACCTTATCGATCTTTGCGCCATGCGTTTCGATATTTTCGGTCTCGACGCCGGCACCGGTGAGCAATTCCTCGATCTCCTCGGCGTTCTTCGGAAGATCGACAAATTCCCGCAGCCAATTAACGGAAAACTTCATTACGCGAATTGCCGCAAAAAACGCAAATCATTTTGTGCGAACAAACGGATGTCGGGAATGTCGAACAAGATCATGGCGAGCCGATCCATGCCGAGACCGAATGCGAAGCCGGTCCATTTTTCGGGATCGTAAGCTTTGTCGCCGCGCGCCTTGTTGACCGCTTCGAAGACGGCCGGATGTACGATGCCGGACCCGGCGACCTCAATCCATTGTTCGCCTTTCTTGAGCGCCTTTGATTTGACGTAAACCTCAAGACTCGGCTCGGTGAACGGAAAATAATGCGGCCGAAATTGGACGGCCGTATCGGCGCCGAACAGTTCGCGCATGAAAAATTCGAGCGTGCCTTTCAAGTCCGCGAGGCTGACATTCTCATCGACGTAAAGACCTTCGATCTGATGAAATTGTGCGCTATGTGTCGCGTCTACCTCATCGCGACGATACGCCGCGCCGGGCGCGATCACCCGAATCGGCGGCGGCGCGGATTGCATCGTGCGAATTTGAACTGTGGATGTGTGGGTCCGGAGCACGCGGCCGTCCGGCAGATAAAAGGTGTCTTGCTCATTGCGTGCCGGATGTTCGGGCGGCGTGTTCAGGGCATCGAAGCAATGCCATTCGTCTTCGATGTCCGGTCCGTCCGCGAGCGCGAAGCCCATTCGGCGAAAAATTTCGATGGAACGCTCGAGCATTTGAGTGAGTGGGTGCAATGACCCACGCTCAAGCGGCAAGTAACCAGAGTAACCAGTCAGCGAGGTGGAGTACCCGCTGTAACCAGAATATCCAGTCGGTCCAGTGGCTCCGGGCAGCGAGATGTCGATCTTTCCGAGCGACGCCGATTCTTTTTGCGATTGAAACTGTCGCGTGCGCGCTTCGATCGCCGCCGTAACAGCGGTGCGGACTTCGTTGAGCAACTTGCCGACGGTCGGCTTCTCTTCCTTGGCAAGCGTTTTCATTTGCTCCCCCCAGGACGAAACGCTGCCGCTGCGGCCGAGATATCTCACTCGAGCAGCTTCAAGTGCCTGCTCGTCGCGCGCAGATTCGATCTCGCGCAGGGCTTCGTCGCGGAGTTGTTCTAGCGGATGAAACATGGCCGTGAATCGTTAAACCGTTACACCGTTACACCGGGAAATCGATTCACGATTTAACGATCACGAATTACGATTCAGCGAATCACGCTGCCTTTTTCGCCTTCTTTTCGAGCGCGTTCTTTGCTTGATCAACAATCGATTTAAATGCGGCTTCGTCGGTGACGGCCAGGTCGGCGAGAATCTTGCGGTCCAGGCCAATGCCAGCAGCTTTAAGTCCTTCGGCAAAGCGACTGTAGCTGATTCCGTGCGCACGAGCCGCAGCATTCAAGCGCTGGATCCAGAGGTAACGGAATGTGCGTTTGCGCGTTTTGCGATCGCGATAGGCCCAGTATTGGGCTTTCATCGTCGCGTCTTTTGCGTAGCGGAAAAGCTTTGAGCGGCGTCCGCGATAGCCTTTGGCTTTCTTTAAGACTCGTTTTCGCCGCGCCCGACTGGCCGGGGCATTAGTAGCTCTTGGCATTTTATTTCGCTCCGAATTGCTTCGAAGCTCCTCGTTCAGCGAGTTGTTTTCCTAATGGTCAATCTTCGCGACCTCACTCGCTGATGTAGTCCCGCAGGCGCGGGACTAGGTGCGCAGATCGTCGCGACGCATCAGCGTCGGGCGGCCAAGATAGTTATCGACTCAACGATGACAACTGAATTCTGCGAAATGTTAGGAGGGTGAAATCTCAGCAGTTCGATTGCCTTTCCGCCAAAACACCCACGCCACAAAACCCACGACCGCTCCGCCAATATGCGCAAGCGAAGATACAGCGCTGATGCCGGCGACTTGTTCCCAAGCACCGACAGCTTGAAATAGAATCCAGAGCACAAATACAAACCAGGCCCGCAATCGGATCCATCGAAACCACCACCACCCGTAACGCAGCAAAAACCCAAGTTTCACCTCCGGGAAGTTAAGCGCGTAAAAGGTGATTACAGCGGCAATACCGCCGCTGGCGCCGACACATGGGATTTGGGAGGACGGATCAGCCGCAATATGCGCGAGATCGCCGATGAGGGCAGCGAAAGCGATGAGCGCAAGATAACGAAACGGGCTGAGAAAATTCTCGACGTCATCACCAAAGACAAAAAGGAAATAGATATTGCCGACGAGATGCAGAATGCCGGCGTGAAGGAAAAATGATGTCAGAAAGGTTACGCCGTCATCGCGCGTCGCTTGCGCCGGGATTAATCCAAAACGCGATACAATTTCATGAAGCTGCGTGAACGCGAATGTGCTTGCGCCAATGATTAGGAGACAAAGCAACCAGGTCGCCCACGGTCTTCGCTCCCGCGGCGCCGCATCGAATTCGATCGGCATTCCCAACCATGCCGCAACTTGCTTCCATTGCTCATCCGGCGGGGCACTATCGAAATCGCTGCCGCGCGCCTGCTCGGCGAGTTCCTGCACCTTGAGCATGGCAATGGCTTAACGTGTTGCTTGCGGCATTTCGGGGAATGCGGCTGGCAATGGTCGCGGCACGAGAGTTTCGACTTCGTGAGCGTCGAACCAGACGAAATGGCACAATCGACATACATCCACGTTCACAGCCGCGTTTTCGGAGAGCGCTACGTCGATCATCGGGCGCCTGCAGGATGGGCAGCGCGGTCCGACCTTTCCCTCGCCGCTGATTGTGTGACGCCAAAGCGGGTTGATTGACTCAGGCGTAAATGTCCGGCGCAATAACTCCAGACCGACTGCGCGTCCGCCGCACTTATCACACGTCCAAAAAACGCCATGAGACATCCGCACTTCCTTCAGCGACAGATTGCAACGCGGACAGAAAAATTCAGTTTCCATATCTTTGCTTCATAGCATTCAGTAATTCCGAGAACTTCAGTAACCGGGCGAACCTAACATTCCAAGCGTGCGGAATGGCATGTTCACAATCCCGCATTATTGGTATAATGGGTACATGCATTGGCTTGGTCGCTATCGGCTTTTGATCCTAGCGTTAATCTGCGCTTTTTGGACCGGTCTGATTTTTCTAGGCCATTTTTTCTCCACGACTCCGTTTCTCTCCGTGCCGTGGCGCGGTGAACAAAGCTTTGAGGATTTGCTCCGACGGGAGGGCCGAAAGACTGCGACGCGTGACGATTTCGTCTTTCTTGGGATCGATCAAAGCACGTTGCAATTGCCACCGATGACGCCTGAAGAAATCGCGAACAGCCGCGCGTTTCAGCTAATGACTGAGCGGCAATTCCCGTGGT
>Ga0209376_1001454_pt1 | contig 23839 bp, 26 predicted proteins | sample GraSoiAngelo_134_FD_185891 | JGI IMG/M metagenome (GOLD analysis project Ga0209376, IMG submission 185891) | Grasslands soil microbial communities from the Angelo Coastal Reserve, California, USA - 14_0929_05_30cm (SPAdes) (version 2) | ecosystem: Environmental > Terrestrial > Soil > Grasslands ... | reverse complement strand
AGCCGCTGACGCGCCGGGACGTTGTCCATTTCATTGCCCAAATCCCGACAATTTCTGGAATCAAGAATCTGGGTCTCTCTACGAATGGAACTTTGCTTGCGCGCCAAATTATATCTGGAAAAACAATGGCAACGGCTTTGCGCGAGGCAGGTGTCCAATCGGTCAACATCTCCCTCGATACATTGGATCGAGATGTGTATTCCAGGATCACCGGTCGGGATTTCCACGCTCAGGTTCTAGAGGGGATCGATGCCGCAATCGCAGTTGGTTTCGATCAGATCAAATTGAACACCGTCCTGATGCGGGGTCGTAACGAGAACCAATTGATCCCGCTAATCGAATTCGCCGCATCGCGCAATTTGATCCTGCGTTTCATCGAAATGATGCCCGTGAGCACGACCGACGTGCTCAGCGAAAACAATTTCATGTCGATCCTCGAGGCGAAACGGTTAATCGAATCGGTTTACGGAAGTCTGATCCCGGAGACGGAATTTCGAACAAACGGGCCAGCCACTTACTATCAAATCCCGGGATGCAAACAGCGCATTGGGTTTATCGGGGCAATGACTAACCTGCATTTCTGCGAAAACTGCAACAAACTGCGACTCACATGCGATGGGAAATTGCGTCCCTGCCTGGGGAGCTATCTGGAGTTCGACATCATGAAACCGCTGCGGGCTGGCGCGAGTGATGAGGAGCTTAAGCAATTCTTTCTCGATGTGGTCGATCGAAAACCGGAGCAGCACGATTTTCGCGACAATTATCAACCGAACCGCAAGATGATCGCCATCGGCGGCTGAACACCCAGGAATGGGATTCCTTTTCCTGTCATGTTGAGCAAAGCGAAACATCTCTGAATATTCTCTGGTGCTGGTGGAAGAAATGATCCGAGATTCTTCTCCCGCGAATGCGGGATCAGAATGACAAAATGGAAAAAATGAAACGCCTGAGTCACATCAGTTCCGATGGCCGCGCCCAGATGGTCGATGTTTCGGCCAAGCCGGTTAGTAAGCGAAGAGCTGTCGCCACCGGCAAGATTCGACTCCAACGCAAGACGCTTGATCTAATTTCAAAGGATCAAATCGCGAAAGGCAATGTGTTTGCGACTGCGCGGATTGCCGGCATCCAGGCTGCGAAGCAAACGGCGAACCTCATCCCGCTTTGCCACAATCTACCGCTCGGTGAAGTTAAGATCGACATTGTCACTTCTCACGAGGGCGCAGAGGTAAAATGCGCGGCGCAAACGATTGCGCAGACCGGAGTCGAGATGGAAGCGCTCGTTGGCGTCACTGGCGCCTTGCTTACGATTTACGATATGTGCAAAGCCGTGGACAAAGAGATGCAGATCTACGATGTGCGCTTGATTGAAAAGACAAAACACCCTGTGGCGGCGGCCTATGACCGCCGAAGTGAAAAATCGCGGCGCTCATAGAGTCGCCGCTACAAACATGCAAATACAAGTTGGCATCATCACGATCTCCGATCGCGCCAGCGCGGGTGATTACAAAGACCTCGGCGGACCCGCGTTGAAAGAAGCGGCGCAAAGAGGGGGATGGCAGGTACTCGCGGAAGCGATCGTGCCGGATGACGCAACACGTATTCAGGAAACAGTTCGCTCGTTTTCTCAGCAAGGCTGCGGTTTGATTCTGGCGACAGGCGGCACGGGAATTGGACCGCGTGACGTCACCCCGGAAGCAATTCGCGCGATCATGCGCGTTGAGTTGCCGGGCTTTGGAGAGGTGATGCGCGCCGAATCAATGAAAATTACGCCGAATTCCATTTTGTCGCGTAGCCTGGCGGCGATTGTCGATCATGCGCTGGTGATCGCGCTTCCCGGGAAACCGAGCGGAGCTGTGGAGTGTCTCAGCTTTGTGCAAGGCGCAATTCCCCATGGCGTCGCGCTTGCGCAAGGGACGCCGACGTCGTGCTGATGAAACGACCGAAATGTCAGTCGGGAAAAATAAGCAGTCGCATCAACTGTATGCCGTAACCGGTCAGCTGCGCGGTTTCGCCGTGGCCGGAGACTATGTCACGGGTCAAGGACGAATAATTAATCGAGCTTTTCTTGATGTAACGCAGCTCTGGCTGGGTCACGTGTTTGTCGCTCGGTTCTACTTTTAGCGGCACACCGGAACGCGCAAAAGAGACTTCCCACGAAGCTTGCTGGTTTCGGTTTCCGGCCAGCATCCAGGAGTAAAGCTTCGGTAATTCGAAATGGGGCGATTTGGGCAAGGTCACCTTGTAGAAGGTTTCTTCGCCGCTGAGAAACTCAGGAATGGTAAGCGAGGGATTCTGGTGGAGCGCAAGATAAAGCCGCGCAATGTCGAGCCCGGCAAGATTCAAGCCGTTATAAATGCCGTTGTGATTCGGGTCATTTCTGAAGAATGCGTCATGCCACGCTTCGAATTGATGGCTGAACATTAAATCCAATTCCAAATGGAGATGGGCCCGCTCCCGGTTTATCCCGACTCCAGTGTAGCCCATGACGGCGATAGGCTGCCGGCGTTTGACCGAATCACCCGGATGCACCCGGATGGAGCTCAGGTGTCCGTACAAGCTGTAGTAACTGGAGCCGTCCCAGCGGTGCTCGATCACGATGTATTTCCCATAGTTCGAGTAGCCGGGCACGAGATTGGTGTGCACGACTTTTCCGTCGCTAATGGCGCGGACTTTATCGAGCGGCTCGCCGTTTTCATCGCGATGCAGGGAGCGAATATCGATTCCTTCGTGAAAGCGTGTGTAAACGACGCCACCCGCTGTGTCGGTGGGATCGCGCACAAAGCCGTATTTGCCGCCCTCCCATGGAGTCGATTTCTCTCCCTTGTAATTGCGTTCGACGTACTGGTAAAAGGCCGCGCCGTCGCCCGAGAACAGAGCGTCATTATCCGTAGGCAGAACAAGATCGAGAGCGTGATCTTGCGCGGGCTGAGCCCTTATCGCGATTGACGAAAAAATGGCGAGGACAATTGCGGCAGCGAATAATCGCATGGTGGATCAACGCGATCGACGTTTTCGTTGGCCGACCAAGCGCCAGTCTTTTTTCATCAAGCTAATGTCGGCTGCGGTAAGGCCCGAAGGAATGTAGATTCTTCCATCCGAAACGCGCTTGTCGATTTGGAGTTCGGTAATGAATCGGCCATTGATGAAAACAAAGAGGAAACCGCCGCGGCGCTCAACGCTCAAAGTATCGAGCACCACCCGCCCATGATCATCGAGCTGAAGCAGCGCGCCATAGGTTCCATCGTTGGCTGTGTAAGAAGAAAACGCCATGACATCTCGCTCCGAAATCCACGGCATCTTTTCGATTGCCACCTCTTTACCGGAAACTTGGGTGCGCACCGATGTGGCGAAAACCTCGGTGTCTCGAGGATTCGCCTGGGCATGCACGCGGAGGGTGCAATGCGATTGTTTCGCTACGCCTGCGACCGGCGCCCAAAGCAGGCAAAGAGCAAATAGCCGGAGAATCTTCATGCCGATTGATAAAGGGTTTGACAGGAATTTTGCAACTCCGAAAACTTTCGGGTCTGTTTAAGTCCGCTCATGAAGCCCCGCATTGTTTTGCTTCTTCTCATGCTTTTTATGGCCGTGAGCATCTTTGGCCAGGACGCCGCGCCAACGGCGACGCCGCGTAGACGGGGTTGGTTGGGCCGCATTCTCCATCCGTTTTCTCCAGAGGTTGTCCCGCAATACAAAGATCCAAAGCTGCGCGGGCTCGCTCTCGATCTCCAAATCACGCCGCAGACCGTAAAGCTGTCTGAGGTTCGCCAACTCGGAATCAAAGTGACGCTGGCAAATCTGTCAAAGCGTCCTGTGGCGCTCGACTTTCTGACGAACCAGCGGATCGAAATTTACCTGATCAATTCCGCGGGCGACATCCTGACAAAGTGGTCCGACAATCATGCCATCGCGGAAAAACCCGCCACGATTCTAGTTAATCCGCAAGAGCGGATCGAGTACAGCGAAACGATCTCGACGCGCGAGCTCACGCCGAACAAGGTCTTTATCGCCGAAGTGTTCTTTCCCCAATACCCGGAGTTGCGAATCCGGCAAAAATTCCTGGCTGTACCTTAACGAAAGTGGTTAGTCGATAGCCGATAGTTGATGGAGCCGAGCGTGACTGCAAATCAACTCTCAACTAAAACCTATAAACTCTTTTCCGACTACCATACCCATCCGCAGGGGCACCGGGTGCAACGGTACACCCAGGCGTTGCTTCAGCCCTGGGCGGATTCAGCGCGTAAATCAGGGTTAACCGACATCGCTTTGACTGATCACGATCGTTATCACGCAGGAATCGACTTCGATGAAATCGATCGTTTGCGGGAAAGAAATCCCGATTTGCGAATCCGCGCGGGCATCGAGCTCGATAACGACCCAATCCACTCGGCGGCTGGCCGAAACTGGATTGAGAACCATTGGGACAAGCTCGATTTTGTCCTGGGCTCGGTTCATTTCCTTACTCGCGCCGATCAGATGTTCGACAGCGTGCCGGATGGCGCCGCGCAATTTGAAGGCCGGAGTATCGACGCGATTTACGCCGATTATTTTCGCCGTGTCCGCGAAATAGCAACGACGGGACTGGTCGATTGCCTCGCCCATCTGGATCTGATCAAAATCCACGGTCATCGGCCGGGCACAGGGATCGGCAGTTTGGTTAATGAAACACTCGATTTTATTCACGCACAGAATCTCGCGGTTGAGCTTTCCACCGCTGGATGGCGCAAGCCGGTGAACGAGCTTTACCCGGGTGACCGGATCCTTCAGCTGGCGATAGGGAAGGGGATTCCTTTCACTACGGCCTCTGACGCGCATTCGCACGCGCAACTCGGCGACAATTTTCGGAGCCTCGCGCAAAAGATGGCGAACTTTGGGATTCGCCGGGTGTGCATCTTCGAAAAGCACAACCGTATTCAGGTGCCGCTATAACTGAAGGTCGAGCTGCGATTGTCTCTGTGGTGACAAAGCCTGTTCTGTTTCGGAGGACAGCGGCAACATGAAGCCTAGACGTTGGGCGAGCCGTTGGCAGGTTTCGGGTGCGAATCCTTCGAAGTGATTGCTGGTGAACGCCCATACATTGCGCACTTCGGGAAGATGCCGCTCAATTTTAAGTGACCAGCTGTCCAGCGCGGCTTCACGTTTCCAGAGCAATTTTTCATAATGATGGACGTGGCCGCCATCAACGTCGTATTTCGTTGCATAATCACCGAGTAGACGCAGATAGAGAAAATCTGTCGTGCACGGCAGGAATTCGAACGGGGCAAGATTTCGTTCATTAAGGGGAGTGGTATCGGCCCACACCCAGCAAATGCGATACCTTTCCAAGAGGCGGATAAACTGCGGCCGATGCCATCCGGCATGACGAAATTCAATCGCGAAACGGAAATCCGGCGGCAGTTGCTCAAGAAATTTGCGCAGCGCCGTTTTGCCGTCTTTTGGCGCAAAGGAGGGCGGAAGCTGGATGAGAATCACCTGGAGCTTTGGCGCGAGCGGCTCAATCGCCCGGAGAAACGAATTCAATTCTGCTGTGCAATCGCGCAGTCGACAGGTGTGTGTAATTTCGCGCGGGAGTTTGCAGGCGAAACGAAAAGCGTTAGGCGTGATCTCGATCCAACGCTGAATGGTCGCTTCGGCCGGGGCGGCATAAAATGTGGAATCGACTTCCACAGCCGGGAAGTAATTGGCGTAAAATTCGAGCCATCGGGACTCTGGCAAGTCGGAAGGATAAAAAGAGCCGCGCCAGTCTTCGAAACTCCACGCGCAGGCGCCGATGCGAATTTTATGCTGATCGATCAGATTCAATGGCTTAGACACTTAATCGGTTTTGCCCGTTTGGAAAAGATGTTACTGTAAAGTCGCGGTGAACATCAGCCATCGAGTTTCAGTTTGGCCGACTGATGATCTTGACGGAATCGATAAGTCAATTACCCTGCCACACCCGATGGACCTCTTGATTCGCGTTGCTTTGCTTTGTACAGCTGTCACTTTGATTTTTTCTGAATCAGTAACGGCCTCGGTTGTCTTTCAACCGGGCAAAAAAGCCAAGTTCGTCGCCCCGGGGGAAGAACAAGTGAGCGAGACAGCGCTGGAGTTGTATAATACTGCGCAGAGCGCTGAAAAGGAAGGCAACTTGAAACGCGCGATTCATGCGTACGCAAACATCGTGCGGCACCATCCCAAAGATGCTCTTGCCCCGAGCGCCCTCTATCGCGGGGCGCAATTGCAGGAGCAGCACCACGACTATCTCGCCGCGGCGGATTCGTATCGGCTCTTGGTCGAAAGATATCCCGGTAGCCCGCACTTCGATGAAGCAATCGAGGCGCAGTTTCGCATCGGCGAAATGTATCTGACTGGCAAAAAGAAGAAGATTCTGGGGATCTCGCTTGGGAAGTCGCTGGATCGGGCTGTAACGATTTTCGCGAACATTGTCCGCACTGCGCCATTCGGGAAATACACAGCGCGCGCGCAATTCAACATTGGCCTGGCGCGCGAGAAACAGAATGTGCCCGAGATGGCGGTTGAAGCGTACCAGGCTGTGGTGAACAAATTTCCAAACGAGCCGGTCGCAGCGGATGCGCAATATCAGATCGGTTATATCTGGTTGATGGCGGCTCGAAGGGGCACCACGGATGCGGCCGCAACCACCAATGCCAAAACAGCTTTCCAAGATTTCCTTCTCCATTATCCGCATAGCGAGAAAGCCGCTCAGGCGCGCGCAAACCTGGACCTTCTTGAGCACAAGGAAACGACCAGCTCCTACGAAGTGGCCAAATTTTACGACAAACAGAAATATTATCGCGCCGCGGTAATCTACTACAATGAGGTGATTCGGCAGCAACCCGGGTCAACCCAGAGTAATCTGGCGAAAAAACGGATCGATCAGTTGCGCGCGAAGGTCGGTGAGGCTGCGCTTCAGCCCGCCTTGCCCGTGGCACAGACTGGCAAGAAAAAGGGCGAAGCGCGTGGTACGCAGACTGCCGCCACCGGGTCCGCGAAGCCAGGTCCGGCAAATAACGAAGCGCCGTTGCCCGCCCCGGACAGCGATGGTTCGCTTCCGCCACCGGCTTCACTCGGGCCCGACACTACCACTGCGCCTGATCCCTTGTTTGCACCGCCGAGCACGAGCACAAGCTCCGATATTTCTTCTACCCCAGCGGCATCGGCCTCACCGGCGCCTTGAAAGCTTCACTTGCGACAGTATTCTGCCTCGCCCTTTGTGGTTGCCTTGGCTATCACGTCGGGCCGGTAAAGCCATATTATCTGCGCGACGTTCACACCATCGCAGTCCCAACTTTCAAAAATCGCACTCTGGTCCCGCGCATCGAGGTTTTGGTCACTGATACCGTAATCAAGCAGTTGCAACAGGATGGGACGTTTCAGGTTGCCAATGGGGACAAGGCGGACGCCACTTTGACGGGCGAAGTAGCTCTCATCCGCCGGCTGCCGGCGCGCTCGGTGCGCGGGAACGTGTTGGCCACAACCGAATTTAGTCTGGCGTTAAGCGTAAAGTACTCTCTAACCGGACGAGATGGCAAAGACCTGGCACCGCCCGGCCAGGCGGTCGGCACGACCAGTTTCTTTGTGAGCAGCGACGTAACTAGTGATGAACGACAAGCCTTGCCGCTTGCTACTGAGGATCTCGCCACCCGATTAGTTAGCCAGCTAAGCGAGGGCTGGTGATGAGTGATGAAAGGTGAAGAAAGGCTTTGGAGCATCCTCAATGACAAACTCGATACTCTGCGTGCCGCAAACCGTTTGCCTGAGGCGATTCGCGTTGCCGAAACAGCACTTGAGGTCGCCAAGCGCGCTTTCAAGGGTAGCCAGACTCCACTTGCCACCAGCTTTGAGAAGCTAGGCCAGCTACTCGAGCAAAAGGGAGATTACACCGCCGCCGAGGGATACCTGCTGAAGGCGCATGCAATTCTGGAAAAGGTAAAGCCGCCGGACCAGCGCGATATCTTCCGCTCGGCGCAGCGGCTGGCATTCTTATGCGATAGTCTGGGCCGATCCGAGGAAGCGATCAATCTCTATCAGAAAGCAATAACCGCCGGCACCGAGATCGAAGATGTTCCTTATTCGGATATCGGAACGATGTTAAACAACGTTGCGATGATTCTGCGTAAGTCAGGCCGGCAAAAGGCGGCAGAACCGTGCTATCTGCGTGCTTTGGAAATTTACGAGAAGCAACTGGGAGCTGATCATGCCGACGTAGCGTCAGTGCTGAACAATCTGGCGGTGTTTTACACGAACGAGCGCCGTTACACTGAAGCTGAGAAAATACATCTTCGAGCGCTGGCGATCCGGCAGAAATTGCATCCACCTCCGCTCGCAGACATTGCGCAATCAAAATGCAACCTGGCGGTGGTCTATCATTCGCGCGGTGATTACGCCAAAGCCGCCGAGCTTTATCAATCCTCGCTGAAAACCTGGGAGGAAGTGCAGGAAAAGCCCTCCAAGGATTACGACATCGTTGTGTCCAATTACGCCGATCTTTTGCGCTCCATTGGTCAGGTACGCAAAGCGCATCAGTTGGAGGTTCGCGCACGCAAGAAGCGATTGGGCTGATTCAAATCGAGGCTGCTTCTTATCGCAATGTCTCTGATTTAACCTTGCAGGCGCTTGGTGCGCGCGCATTGTAGGGCCGCTGTCTATGCTCGCGTGGCGGAATTGGCAGACGCGTACGGCTCAGGACCGTATGGGGAAACCCGTGGAGGTTCGAGTCCTCTCGCGAGCACTAAGCCTCGTCCCCCAAACCGACCTTCAGCAAGAGGCAAAACAGAAAACGTGCAATGCCAGTTGGATGGACTGATTACTTCGCTGCGGCTTTCTTTCTTGCCGCCCAGCGAGCCTTCATTAACTGGGAGAGCTTTCTTCGCCCGGCTGGCGTGAGTGCGCCCTTTTTCTTCGCGGGAGCTTTCTTCGTGCCCGCCGCTTTCCTTCTTGCCGCCCAGCGAGCCTTCATTAACTGGGAGAGCTTTCTTCGCCCGGCCGGCGTGAGCTGGCCTTTTTTCTTGGTAGGAGCCGCTGTTGTCGCGCCCCTTTTTCTTGCCCAACGAGCTTTCGCAGCTGCCGCAAGCTTCGCTCGCGTCGCGGGCGAAAAGTAGCGGCCACCCGCGGGAGCTGTTGGCTTCGGAGGGGCGCCTGCCAGAAGTGAGGAAAGACGTTTTTCCAGATTATCGATTTGTCGGCGAATTGAGATCGCTTCTTGTAGAGTTCTAACGGATATATCCATGTGTTGTTCAATAGCCGGGGTCGGCTGGGATGGCAATTACAATTTTTATAACAAGTCGATGCCTGACATTACTTGGCCCGCCATGCCTATTAGTTATATCGATGTGATAACCAGCAAAATGAATTGTCATGAAAAGTGCAAGCTGGTGTTCTATCAAATCTTGAAGAAATGACTACGCAACGTGCGCGGGTCCGAAAAATGTTCGGATCCATTGCCAGGCGCTATGATCTCGCAAATCATTTGCTTAGCTGCGGGATCGATTTCTACTGGCGACGGCGTGCGGCTGAAATCGTCGCCGGTTGGCGACCGCATAGGATTGCCGATCTTGCGACTGGCACCGGAGATTTGGCGCTTGCCTTACAAAAAAAATTGCCGGATGCGGAAATCGTGGGCGTCGATTTTCTGCCGGAAATGCTGGACCTTGCGCAGCGAAAGGGTGTGCGCCAAGTCGTACTTGCCGATGCGATGAACCTGCCATTTGGCGATGCTTCATTCGATTGCGTCACCATCGCATTCGGGCTGCGCAATCTGGAAAACTGGGGAGCTGCGCTTACTGAGATGTCGCGCGCGCTCAGGACGAGTGGACGATTGCTCGTGCTTGAGTTCTCACTGCCTACAACGCCGATCTTGCGCGCAATCTATCGCTTCTATTTGCATCATTGCCTGCCCTTACTTGGCTCTTTCCTAACAGGGAAGAAAACCGCCTACGATTACCTTGGCGATTCGATCGAGGAATTTCCGAGTGGCAATGCGATGTGTCAGTTGATGCAGGCGAACGGTTTCGCGCGGCCGACGTTTGAACCCTTGACCGGCGGAATCGTCACAATTTACACGGCCCAAAAATCATAATTCGCGTCATCCTGAACCGAGCGAAGCGAACTCGAAGGATGCTGTGTTGAAACCCTCAAGCAAACCCACGCGATTCCTCGACTTCGCTCGGAATGACGAGAGAGATTTACGGCGCCACGTTGGTCACCGGTGTCGTCGTTGGCGGAGGCGATGCCGTAGCTTGCGCCTCCAGCGGCAATCTCAAGGTATTCAAGTCCGAATTGCTGATTGCAAAGGTGCCTTCGCGTCCGTCCACGCGCGCGCACCACGTGCCGTCATTGTTTTGTGCGCCGATAGTCAACTTATGGGACGTCTTGTTATCCGGTGAAGTTGTGAAGGCGATCACAACCTGCGGTTTTCCAAAACCATGTTGAGGCGTTGTAGCTCCGAGCCAGCGCACCGCACGCAAGCCCGACAATGTGTTCAGCAGCGATTGCACATTGGCTTGATTGACGTCGCCGCTTCCTTTCAGCCAGTGCCATTGATTATTTTGATCGCGCTCCAGCGACAGCTCCTTCTCAGCCGTGACACTTAAGCGATGGATTTGTTCGGGCTTGAACTTAAAGATCGACAACTCCTGCCATTGCAACAGATCCGGTGAAATTTGATCCAGCAGACCGCGACGGACTGCCACGACGAATGGCTCATCCGTCAGCCGCGCGTAAACATTATCGCCTTCTGGTTTTCCAAAGGCGATCCCGGCAAACGGCTGCTCACCCGCCTTCGTTTCAGCAGTGTTCTCCGAAGCAAATGAACTGAATGTCAATTGCGTCTGCGGCTTATCGAGGCCGTATTTCGGCAGATTGGACGCGACGTCTTCCACAAATCTTGTCACCCGCTCATTTTGCAGCGCGTCGATCAGGCGCCGGACCGCGCCTGAATCCGCCGGTGTGTTGTTTCGGGTGGCGATGATCCAATTTTCATCTTTGCGCGCGAGAACCGTTTTGCCTTTGCCTGGGACATCGATCGTGATCCGATCGAGAATGTTTGTGTCGATGCGAACCAGATGATTGTCCCGCAGATCGGCCGGTTTCGTGTTTAGGAGCTCTTCGGTCTTTTTCGGGAGCGTGTAAACGGATCCGCGAGGAGCGAATCGTACATAAATCTGGTCTTTTTCCTTCTCTGGCACGCTGCCGATCTGCAGCGTCTGGCCTTTGTCCTCGCGCCCGAAGACCTTGATCGACTCTCCGATCTCAACCTTCTGGTCCTTGTTCTCGGCCTGATCAAACAGTGTGATCGATCCGCGCGGCTCCGCCAATCCATAAGGGCGCAGGTCACCACGATCATCGGCCACAAATTGTTGAATGCGTGCCGTCGTGATTTGTGCAATCAAGTCACCGACTTTCTGGTCATCGGCTCGCGCGCGCAGCGGTTTAAGAATGTCCCAATGATCGCCTTTCTTCTCCAGCTCCATTTCGCCCGCAGGCGTCTTCAATGTGATGCGGCGCACCTGCGCAGTAGTCAGGTCCGTTAGTTTTCTATCGCGAAATTCCTCCGGTTTTTTATCTATGTCTTTCCTGATCGACTGCTTGGCGAGGAATGTTTCCTTCGAATTCTGAAGGCGCACATACATCCTGCCTTCCAACGCAGCGTCCTTTCCAAACCAGATTTCCGGCGGTTTATCTCGGCCGACCAGTTTGAGTTTTAGCTTCGGATTGTTGAGGCCATACTCAGTCAGTTTGCTCTTATCAGCCTCAATATCTTTCGCCGGGATGGTTCCCTCCTTTTCCCAGGTCTCCAAATCCGACAACAAATTGTCGACCAGAACGCCATCGGCTTGATCTTTAATCGGGGTTTCAAGTCGCCACTTGCTCTCCCGGCGCCGTATTTCGATCTGTTGATCGCCATTTTTTATGACGATGCCGTCGACCTTGTTTCTGTCGAAATTGACCACGTTTTGGGCCTGCCTCGTGGCTTCTTCCGTGCTCGGCCGTTTCATTTCAAAGAACCTGAAGTAAGCGAAACCAGCGAGCGCAATGACTGCCAGGATGAGGGTAGTCCTCCAGTTCATATCAAACGCGCCGTTGCCACCACACCATGGTTCCGATCACGGCAGGAACCAGCGGCATGAAAACCAGAACAATCCAGCGCAGCCGGCGCAACGCCTCTTCGCTGAGGCTGAAAGTGAGAGGCTTCGGGATTTTTGGCGCGATACCGATAAGCTGCTCCCGGCTCAACAGCCAGTTCACACTGCCAGAGATGAAGTCGAGCCCCTGCTGATCTTGCGTGATGGCATTGTCCTGAACAAAAGTCGCGTTACTAACTACTACCAGACGCGGCGAATTCACCTGCACCCGCTGATCTGCGCTGCCTCCTTTTTCGACTGCTGCGCCAATTGTTAACGGCACATTGCTGCTTTGCTTGGCGTCGGCCTCCAGTTTTGCCTGGTTGTCGGTATTGTAATCCGTTTCGGCAAAATAACCCTTTTCAGCCTGGATCAGCGGTTCTGGGCGGATGTTGGCAGCACGGACTCGGTCCGGCGCAAGCGTAAGGGAAGATGTGCCGCCGAAAAAGAGCGCTCGCACATCGGCTAACCGTTTTGTGACTGGACTGTCGCCCAAGAAACGCGCTTGCACATCCCGCGTCAGTGCCAGTTCCTGGATCCCCGTGCGCAAAAAAACCATCAGTCGATCGTCATTTACCTTGACGCCCAACTCGTTTAGAAAGCCACGCAGCTTCGGCGTTTTCGCCGCCGGATCCAGGAGAAGCAGTATCCGTCCCTGCTTATCCCAGAAGTCGCGCAGCAATTTCATTTCGCGATCCGAAAAATCGTACTGCGGCCCGACGATCATGACAGCGTTCACGTCGGCCGGGATCGCCTCCAGATCGAGAAGGTTCAGGTCTTGGAACTTGATGTTGTCGTTTTCGATAAACGTTTTCAGCACGGTGATCGGGCTAGTGCCTTCTGAAAGCAGCGGTTCCTTGTGACCGGTGACGTAGCCAAGCGTCTTCTTTTTTCCTTCCACAAGGTCGATCATCGCGCTCGTGATGGCTTGTTCGCCTTTGAATGCGGCCACGCGCGGACCTTCGCCAAAGGCCGTCCCGCTCTGGTCAATATCGGCCATCTCGGACGCTTTGACCGTTTTGTTGCGGCCCTCGTAATCCAGCACCAAAAGACTCTCGTCCGTGACGACTTTGTATTTATCGAACAGCTCTTTGGCGCGTGAAAGATTTCGTTCGGGATCGATGTGCTCGATGTCGATCTTTCCCTTACCGGCATATTGATATTCCGTCAGCAAATTCTGAACGTCCGCGGTAATCGGCGTAGTGGGCGAAAAGAAAACTGTAATGCGCATCTTGCCCTTGAGCGTATCGACGAAACGCTTCGTTTTATCTGAAAGTGTATATTTCTGGTCGCGGGAAAAATCCCAACGCGCGTAGTGCTTGAAGGCGAAGGAATTCACCATTGCAACGAGAAATAAGATCAGCGCGGTCTGGGCGAGAACATTGAGACCAATCCGAATCCGGCCAATTTTCTTCCCTGAGCGCGTCAGCGGCTTCTTTGTCTCGTCAGCCATTTATTAGAGCCTCCATTTGCGGGATTGAAATGCCTGGTAGGTGAGCGTCAGCATCACAATGGTCATGCTCACGTAGAGAACGATTGGCCGAGTATCGATTATGCCCCGCGAGAATGTCCCCATGTGTTCGATGGCGGAGAAATAGCCCAACAAATCGCGCGTGGTGGAGGTAACATCCAGAAGGATGAACTGAACCAAGCCGAGAAAAAATAGCAGCGTGATTGCGCAGAAAGAAATGATGGCCGCGATGATCTGGTTCTTGGTAAGAACCGAGGTAAAACAACCAATCGAGAGATAGAACATTCCTAGCAACAAAAGCATCAGATAGGAACCCCAGTATGCTCCGCCAGAATGCGCAGCTGGCTGATTTGTAATTCTCAGAAAAATCCAGAAGTAAAGAATCGTCGGGATCCATAGGATCAGATAGAAGACCAGCGCGCCAAAGAATTTCGAGAGCACCACCTGCCAGTCGCGAACCGGGGCAGTCGTGAGCGGTTCAATGGTGCCGAGCTTAAATTCTTCTGCGAAAAGCCGCATGGTGATCAGGGGAAAGATCAGAACGAAGGCGAACCAGAAGAAGACCGAATTAAAAAATGCTTCCTGAACCGTGTATTGCACCTGACGCTGGTTCATGAAGGAGACCTGAAAGTAAAAATCAATCCCGCTGACAATCAGGAAGAAGATGAGCACGACGTACGCGATCGGGGAGTGAAAATAGCTACGTACTTCACGCGAGAGCAGGGTGTAAAACTTACGCATGAATCGATCTCCCTATTGTCATTGGTCTCAAACCAGGTCCGGATGCGTCAGCTCAACGAACACATCCTCGAGCGTCGCGCGACGCTGAGTTAGTTCGCGCACGACCCAGTGACGATCCGTGGCCAACCTAAAAACCTCTTCGCGTACATCAACACCCGACTCCACCCGCAGCGAGAATCTTTTCCAATCATCCTCTCCGTCGGTAACCACCTCCCGCACGCCTGAAATCTTCTTCAGTTCCTCTGCGCCGTTGTCGTTCCCGACTTTTGCTTCAAGCACTACGCCGCCGGCTTGCCTGATTTTGCCGAGCAAATTATCCGGCGTATCGCACGCCTCGATTCGCCCCTTGTGAATGATGATTACCCGGCTGCACGTCATCTCCACCTCCGGCAAAATATGCGTCGACAGCAAAATTGTATGCTGCTTGCCTAGATTTTTGATTAGCTCGCGCACCTGTCGGATTTGATTTGGATCGAGACCAATCGTCGGCTCATCGAGAATGAGAAGGTCGGGTTCCGCCAGCAGCGCGTCGGCAAGACCGACGCGTTGGCGATAGCCTTTGGAGAGAGTGCCGATCAACTTGTTCTCAACCTCCTTAAGCCCACAAAGTTCCTTTACATCGCCGACGCGCTCTGCAACGCGGCGATGCTGGACTCCCTTCAGCGCCGCGCGATAATTGAGGTACTCCGTCACGCGCATGTCGCTGTAAAGCGGCACATTTTCCGGCATGTAGCCGAGGTGCGCCCGTGCCTGAAGCGATTGCTCAAAAACGTCGAATCCCGCGACGGTGGCGCGGCCTGAAGTCGGTGGCATAAAGCCGGCCAAAATGCGCATGGTCGTGGTTTTACCAGCGCCGTTTGGCCCCAGAAATCCCATGATTTCGCCATGGCTAACTTCGAAATTCAAATCCCGAATGGCAGGCTGGCCGGCGTAGCGTTTTGTCAGATTTTCGACTTTAATCATTGCGCGATATTTCGATCAGACAATCGAGCCGCGATTGCGTTGCCATTTTTTTTAACGCGCCGTCAGGCTCACGGCGCCGAGCTCGCGGTTTTGCCCACCGGCACGCATTACACCGACCGTGAAATTTACGTTCGTGCCAGTTTGTACCGGGGCAAGCAGCGCCTCGACTTGCTGCACAGAGCTCACATCGGATTTGCCCACTCCATAAACGACCATGCCGCGCTCAATTGCTGCTTCGTCTGCTGGACTGCCCGGTTCGACTGCCGTAATCAGCACTCCACGCCCCCGCGCATAACCCAGCGCATCACTTAACTCCTGGCTCAAATTCTGTAGCTGCATCCCGAATAATTTTTCGGCATTCGAGACAGATGTTTCGACGCTCGCGGCTTCATTCTTCGACCCGGCCCGTTTTTGCGCCATCTTCTTGAATCGATTCACGCTATCGCGCACAACCTCCGCGGGAATCGCGAAACCCAGCCCCTGCGTTGGGACACCTTGCGGCGTGAACGCCATTTTTGCCGAGCTGATTCCGACCAGCCGTCCAGAAAGATCGATTACTGGCCCACCGCTGTTGCCCGGATTGATTGCCGCATCGGTTTGCACCAGGTCCTTGTACTCGACGTCGTCCACGGTGATGTTACGCTTCACCGCGCTAAGGACACCTCGGCTGATCGAGCTGCCGTAGCCGACGGCGTTGCCCACTACGATCACTGTCTGGCCAAGCAAGTTCGGAGAAATATTATCGAGGTTGATAAAGGGAAATGCGGTTTGCGCGTCGATTTTGATGAATGCCAGATCTGTTTTGTCATCACCGGCAATGTAGTGAGCGTTGTAAGTTTTGCCGTCGTTTGTGGTCACGTGAATTTTCAGGTCCGCGGCGCGCTCGACCACATGCTGATTGGTAACGATATAACCGGCCGGATCAATAATGAAACCGGAACCGAGGCTTTGCAAAGTCTGGCGAATTTCGCGCGGTCGGACGCGATTGTAGCCAAAGAATTGCGCGTAAAAATCCTCAAATGGATCGCGCACCGTGCGCCGAACCACGCGCTCGGTATTGATGTTCACCACTGCGGGTAAAACTCTGGCGACAGCGAGAACTGCCGGTTCGGAAGCCGGATCGGCTTGCGCGAAGGAAAACCTCGCTGCGGCCAGAAGCATCAACCCGATGATGAGCGAGGCATTCATACCCCAGGGGTTCTCGATGGCACCTTCATAATTGCTTCACAATTTCCGCCGGAATCAATCGGCGCAACGCAGGATGTGCTTCGGCGATTCGCATGAGATCGAGTTCATCTTTTTTCCGCTTTGTGGATCTGCGTTGCTCGTCCTGCCACGCCCACACTTTGCCGCGAACAATGTCTTCCAAACTGGCCACTGGGACTCGGACGCCGAGAACCTCCCGTTTGGTCGCGCCGGTGAGAAAATCCTGGTAGCGGGCATCGGTTGTGAATTGGACGTTGAGCTCGCTGACGGGACGCTGCGCGTTCATCGAGTGCTCGAATCGCTTCACGCGAAAGCCGGCGGCTTCCAGTTCGCGTCCGATCTGTTCAAGATTCGCCGTCACCGCCACAAGATCGACGTCCACCGTGTAAACCGGCTCGACAAAGCAATTCACTGCCAGCCCTCCGATCAGACACCACGGTTTATTGCGGTTCAACACGCCAACGACTTCTGCGAAATCGTGCGCGCCGCCGTTTGTCACCGAGTCGTAGATTTCAGCCGCGGTCATATCCGCAGCAAATAACGAAGCGGTCTTCGGACTGTCAACTTGCCGCGCCGCTTAATCGTCGCAGATTAAATTTGCTATGCGTACATCAATTGATGCTCGCGCAAATCTGGATCTGATCGAGGAGAATTACCGCCGCTGGCAGGAAAATCCTGAGTCGGTTGATTCCGGATGGTCGGCCTTCTTTGAAGGGTTTGAGCTTGGGAATCTACCACAACGCGACGGGACGGCCGCGGCAGAGGCTGAAGCGCGCGAAGCGGCGTTGCAAACGCGCGTCGATAGCCTCGTGTACGCGTTTTGCTCGCTCGGGCATACCATAGCACGCGTCGATCCGCTGGCAGAAACGCCGCCGAAAAATCCTTTGCTCAACCTGAGCGAGTTCGGCTTCGCCGAGTCCGACCTCGATCTGCGGGTGTCATCGAAATTTTTCCTCGACAATCGGTCGATGACGTTGCGCGAAATGATCGCCAGGTTGGAGAGAATCTATGCTGATTCTATCGGCTCGGAATTCATGCACATCCAGGATCCGCGTGTGCGCGAATGGATTCGCAAGCGGCTGGAGACGCGGCCGCACAAACATTCGACGCCGCGCGCAGTTCAGGTAGCGCTGTTGCGAGCGCTGCTCGAAGCCGAATCGTTCGAGATTTTTTTGCACACGCGCTACGTGGGGCAAAAACGGTTTTCACTTCAGGGTGCGGAATCGCTCATGGTAATTCTCGATACCATCCTGCACAAATGCCCGGAAGGCGGCGTCGAAGAAATTTGCATGGGCATGGCGCATCGCGGCCGGCTCAATGTTCTGGCGAATTTTTTGCGCAAATCGCTCAGGGTAATCTTCACCGAGTTCACCGAGAATTACATTCCCGAGTTGGTCGCCGGCGATGGCGACGTAAAATACCACCTCGGCTACCACTCGGTGCGTAGACTCGCTTCCGGCGCCGAGATCGAGATTCGCCTCTCTTCAAACCCGAGTCATTTGGAAGCCGTCGATCCCATTGTCGAAGGCAAAGCGCGCGCCCGGCAACGAATCCGTGGAGATACCGAGCATCGGCGAAAAGTTTTGCCGCTGCTGGTGCATGGTGACGCGGCTTTCATTGCGCAGGGGATCGTGGCCGAGACACTGAATCTATCGCAATTACACGGTTACAGCACCGGCGGCACGGTTCACATCGTGGTGAACAATCAAATCGGCTTCACCACGCTTCCCAAAGATGCGCGGTCATCTTCGTATGCAACCGATGTGGCCAAAATGATCGAAGCGCCGATTTTTCATGTGAACGGCGACGATCCGCTGGCGGTGAAATTTGTTAGCGATTTGGCGTTCGATTTTCGCCAGCAATTCGGACGCGACGTGGTGATCGATCTGTATTGTTACCGCCGGTATGGCCACAACGAAGGCGACGAGCCGTCATTTACCCAGCCCGATCTCTACGCGAAGATCGAGAAGCGCCCGTCGGTCACCCAGCTTTACAAACGCGAGCTGCTCGAGGCCGGAACACTGAGCGAAGACGATGCGGCCTCGCTGGAAACCGAGTTCGCGTTGAGGTTGGAAATGACGCGGGACGATGTCAAAGCCATTGAAAAACGCAAGGCCAGCGAGAAAGCAAAGTTCAGAGAATCGACAGCGATTTTTCAGCCGGAATACACGAGCGTGTCGGAGCCGACTGCGATCAGTGAGAAAACGCTTAAAACCATTGTCGATGGCCTCACCCGTATTCCGGAGGACTTCGAAGTTCAGCCGAAGATCAAACGCATCGTGCTCGATCATCAACGCAAAATTTTCGAAGAAAGCGGCCCGTATGAATGGCATTACGCCGAAGCCCTCGCCTTCGGATCGCTGCTACTGGAAGGGATTCCGGTCCGATTGTCGGGTCAGGATAGTTCGCGCGGGACCTTCAGCACCCGGCACTCGGTCCTTTACGACGCGAAGACGGGCAGAGCCTACGTGCCGCTCATGCACCTGGCCGACAAACAGGCGCGCATCTGCATTTACAACAGCCCCCTCTCTGAGGCTGCCGTCCTCGGGTTTGATTACGGTTACTCGCTCGATTACCCCAAAATGCTTTGCCTGTGGGAAGCACAATTCGGTGATTTCGCCAACGGCGCGCAGAGTATCATCGATCAATTTATCGTCTCAGCGGAATCGAAGTGGCAACGGCCCAGCGGAATTGTGCTTCTACTACCGCACGGCTACGAAGGCCAGGGGGCGGAACACTCGAGCGCGCGGCTGGAGCGATTTCTGCAAGCGTGCGCTGAGGATAATATTCAGGTCTGCAATCCTACTACCGCAGCCCAGTATTTCCATGTGTTGCGCCGCCAGATGAAGCGCGACTTCATCAAACCGCTCATCATCGCGACACCGAAAAGTCTGCTGCGCGCAAAGTTTGCTTCCTCGCCAGCCGAAGAATTTATCCATGGCCGGTTCGAAGAAATTCTCAGCGCGCCCGAAGCTGGTTCAGCCGACAAGGTAAAGCGGATCATTTTTTGCTCGGGCAAAGTGTACTACGACCTGCTGAAGTATCGCACCGAGCGCAAGATTGACGACGCAGCGATTATTCGCATCGAGCAGCTTTATCCACTCGCGGAAAAAAGACTGCGCGAAATGCTCAAGCCATTTCCAAAGAGCGCGAAGTTCGTCTGGTGTCAGGAAGAATCGCAAAACATGGGCGCATGGACCTTCATCGAACCGCGATTGCGCACTACTTTCTGCACCGAAATCGCGTACGCCGGCCGCGAAGCCAGCGCCAGCCCCGCTGTCGGCGCGCTCGCGCGTCACAAGCGCGAGCAGGCCCGATTGGTTGCCGATGCGTTTTCACTTTGAAGTCAGCGGACCGAGACCAGCTTCCAATTGATTTTTCCATCCGCGATTTCAAGCCAGGCTACGCTCGTCGGCGAGCCGCGGTTGGGCCGGGTCACGCAGCCGGGATTGAGAAACAGGACCTTCCCGCGTCTTTCGTTTCGCGGCATGTGCGTGTGACCGTGCAATAGAACATCGACGTCGTCGGGCGGTTGATCGGGCGGAACGTGTTGCAGGCGAAATTTCAATCCGCCGCGCACGAGATCGACAACCAACGGCCATTCAAAATTGCTGTCACAATTTCCGCGCACGAGCGTGACGCGCGGTCCGATGGCGCGGAGTTTGTCAAGAATCGTTTCGGCGCAAACATCCCCAAGATGCCAGATCTCGTCTGCATCTTTTGCCATTTCCTTCACGCTTTCCGGCAAACGATTGTGCGTGTCTGCAAGAACAAAAATGCGCCAAGCGTCTTTGGACATCCCGTGCATGGTCATGCCGTCTTTTAGGCTTCCAACTTGCTAAAACCGGAAAGAATATAAGCGCGCTTGTGATGAGGACACATCTGGCGCTCTGGCAGCTCCCGTTGCGCGCCGATCATCTCGAGAAGTCGCTGGAGGCTGCCATTAACGCCGGCTGTGAAGTCACTGTGCCCATCCGGCCGTTGGATCTCCTGAATGACGTGACGTGCAAACTGTGTGCTCTCCAGAAGCAAAAAGCCGCCACGCTGGTGGCGCGTGACGGCTGTTGCTAAGTGCGGCTTTTCGCTGGTCGAGTCAGGGCGAACTCGCGGCAATGACCATATTAGTCTCTTTCGCTGGTTTTGATCAGGGCAGTGTGATCGTTCCGGAAGCTATGATGACGGCATTCGCGGCGAGATTGACAACCCCGATGCCATCGCCGGTCGCGCCTGCAAACCTGCCAGTGCTGGAGGCGCCGTCGATCGTTAGCGTGATTTGCAAGAACCCGGGGGAGTTCCCGCGCGGGATGAAGCCAACGATGCTCTCGTGAATCACCAGCGTGCTGCTGTCGCCGAATATGATCGTGCGGACCTCGCAGTTGGGCCCGCACGCGTCGAAGACGACGCACTCGTTGGCGACGTGGCCGAGTTCGCTGATCGTGCCGCTTCCGCACGAGTAGGGGCTTCCGGGCACGAAGCCAATCTCGACGAAGGATGCTTGGAAGGTTTGTGTCGTTGAGGCCTTAGCCGGAGCGGCGAGCACGAATATGACGGCCAGTAACGACGCGAGCGCGAGGGGAATTCTCTGAATGTTTGGTTTATTCATAATTTGGTTTCCTTTTATTGTTTTGATCTTCGGAAGCGTTTTACCGCGGCGGCAACTGCAACACCTTTTCTGCGGTGCCGTTCAAGACGCTGTTGTCATTGGTCTCGATCATTTCAATCTCCCTCCCGTAGGATCTGACGAAAATGTCATAGTTTATCGGGCCCATGTTAAATGTGAGGGTGCCTTGGCAGTTTTGATTAAGAGTGTAGGTTCCCGTTCCGCCAGGAGGGAAGTGGAGTATGAGACCATTTACGCTCACGGTGGCGAAGGGAACGGTTAGCGTACCGTCTCCGTTAAAATCTATGCCTTCAAAGACAGCGATCGGTTGAGCGGCGCCATTGACGATGTTGAACCCGTGCGGGTTGAATACATACGAGCCGCGTAGCGTTTGCGCGCTGCAACCTACCGCAGGGCTGTCCGCCAGCGCGGTGCCGGACGTGCCGAAGCCCAGTGCTACGGCAACCAGGCTGACTAGTGCACACGCGAGGAATAACCAGCTCATTATAGTCTTTATTAATTTTGTCTTCATCTGTTATCTCTTTCTTTTTTAATTGTTTTGGCCTTCTTTGACCTCTCGTCATTGAGGAGCCAGTTCTGGCCGTTCACTGAGGTACTCCGTAAGATTTGGCGGTTCGTTACGCGGAAAGTGCAGAAGACTCGCAAACCCGCCTTCGGCGACGCTACGGCGTGGCAGGCCACGGATTACACGGATCTCAAGAGATCGCGTTTTGACAGAAGCAAAGGAAGCAAAGGTCTTCCGCAATCAGGTCAGATCGGAACGTTCTTTCGTTCGTTGTCTTTTGTTAGATACGGACACGCTTTATATCGAGTTTAAGGAGGCCCACGTCGCTGAGACCAGGGACTTAGACGAGGACACTCTTTTAGATGTTGACCGAAACGGCAACATTTGCGGCATTACCGTCGAGCACGCCAGCCACCGCGCAGACATTCCACGGTTCTCATATGAGCAAGTCGCCGCCTAAGAGCGCGATGCCTGGGTTCACGGTGGAGCCGTGGGCGACAATTAAGAGCGCGCTGTCGTCGGATCTCACTGAAGAAACGTTTAACAGCCTGCCCTGCGCGCAAGTCGAATGAGTCCGCGGCGACTGTAATCGAAAATTCCTTAGAACTTCTTCTTCAACTGGACATAGACGAAACGTCCGAGGTTATCGTAGGAAAAGCCCGGATATTTAACGGCGTTGCCGATTTCAAACCCAAATGACGTTGGCGGGCGTTGACCGAATATGTTGTTTACGCCCACCGTTATCCTGATGTTCTTTTCTTTGCCCACCACTTCCTTGCCGCCCTTCGAGTACCCGGGCACCGGCGCCGCTTCCATCGGAGGCGTGAAGATAATGTCGTAGGAAGTCTGCGCGTCAAAGAACCAGGTTTGATGGACCCGATGTTGTTTCCAAAATCCATCAAACCGCTTTGCATAAATCTCTTCACGCATCTCGTCCACGATGACAAGGGGAACGCCGGCTGAGACAATGCAGGCTTGCTTTCTGCGCGACTTTTTAGTTGGATGTCAGCGTGCCTCCTGATGATGAGGTGACCTCACTGACTGGCGTTGGTACAAGCGCGCGGAACGGGCCCGTCGCGTTTACCACAACACATTGGAGCGTGGTTTTGACCGCGCAGGGTAGATCACCTGCCGCCGATGAGGCGCTGGAAAAACTTTGCCGAACCTACTGGTGGCCACTGTACGGGTTCGTCAGGCGCGAAGGCTATAAGCCAGAGGAAGCACAGGATCTGACTCAAGCTTTTTTCGCTCGGCTGCTCGAGCGGAGGGACCTCGAAACCGTCAGGCAGGAAAGGGGACGTTTGCGTTCTTATCTGCTGGCGTCGATCAGGAATTTTCTCTCCAAGGCGCGGCATCGCGAAATGACCGTCAAACGAGGGGAAGGCCGGCCTTTGGTTTCGCTAGACGATTTGCTCGCGCGCGAGCGCGCGGACCAGGAGCCGGCCCACAAATTGAGCGCGGATCGCATTTACGAGCGGCGTTGGGCATTAACATTATTGGAGCAAGTGCTGGTGCGGCTCAGAGGCGAATATGAAGCCGCTGGCAAACTGCCGTTATTCGATCGCTTGAAAGAATTACTCGCCGGGGAATCCGGCCAGCCTTCGCAGGCTGAGATTGCCGCCGAAATGCAAATGACTGAAAACGCCGTGAAACAAGCGTTTCACCGCTTGCGCCATCGCTATCGGCAGTTGTTGCACGAAGAGATTGCCCACACGGTCGCCGTGCCGGACGATGTCGAGGATGAGCTGCGACATTTCATTTCCGTGCTGCAAACGTAACCTGTGAAAGAATTTCCGGCAGTACAGGCAGGGACGATCAATCGGCCGGAAAACAGGATGACAACTGCCAAGAGAGTTTGCGCACAATGCGGTGCCACCGTGTTCGCGGATGCGCCGCAGGGAGTTTGCAGCGTGTGCCTGTTTCGGACTGGCCTCGCCTCACTCGACAACGACAATGACGAGACGTTTGAACCAACGATCGCGCGGATGTTGAAAGATTTCGGCGATTACGAATTACTCCAGGAAATCGTGCGCGGTGGCCAGGGCGTGGTCTATCGGGCACGACAAAAAAGTCTGAACCGGATCGTGGCGCTCAAAGTGATTGGCCTCGCTCACTGGGCAACCGAAGCACATGTGAAGCGCTTTCGTCTCGAAGCAGAAGCCGCCGCCAGCCTGAACCATCCGTGCATCGTCCCGATTTACGAAGTCGGA
>Ga0209376_1001452_pt1:20000-23877 | contig 23877 bp, 24 predicted proteins | sample GraSoiAngelo_134_FD_185891 | JGI IMG/M metagenome (GOLD analysis project Ga0209376, IMG submission 185891) | Grasslands soil microbial communities from the Angelo Coastal Reserve, California, USA - 14_0929_05_30cm (SPAdes) (version 2) | ecosystem: Environmental > Terrestrial > Soil >... | reverse complement strand
GATGCCGAAAGCCAGAACGAAGAATGCAACCAGCGGGTGAAGTTCGAAGACAGAAGTCAGCTCACACCTAGCGCCGCCACCCGGATCCAATCCAGGGGATGCCCTCGTTGGCGTCGAGTCTCAACCGCAGACTTAACATCGCAGTATGGTGCTGGATGTGCCGGATGTTGTAGACGTGTAATTCGGCTCGAGAAAACTCCCGCCACGCGAATCCGGAAGGTCCGCCCAGCGCCTCTGCAGATTCTGTCGCCACGACTTCCGCTGCCTTGTTTCGACAGTGTTCCACGTAGGCTTTGATCGACGCCTTGTCGTAGAGCGACACTGGCGCGCGGTCTTCGAATTCCTCGTAATCGCCAAAGAACCGCTCGTTGGCCCGGTGAAATGGCTGCTGGCGGAATTCCCCACCCTTCTCATCGTCATCTTGCCCGAGATAGAAATCAGCCCAGAACAACGTGTGGAAGGCGACCTGACAAAATCGGTAGTTTGCGACACGCGAGTTCCAAACGGTCTCAGGGCATCTCTCAATGCACATATTGAGCATGGACAGGACGGCTTCATACTGATTCGCGAGCAACTCTTTCAATGTGTCGCGCATTCATGGTCCTCCCTGACTCCATACGCTTACTTTCGACGGTGGGTGGCAATATACCAGTTGTTTCCAAATGGATCCCGCACGGCGGAAGCGCGTTCAGCGTAATCCATCTCCATCGGCTCGTGCAGCGCCTGGGCGCCATTTTGCAGCGCCCGTCGATGGGTTTGATCTACGTCAGGAACGTAGATATGAATCGCGCCAGGCATAGGTCCCCATTTCTCTGTCGCCTCCGACAACTCGATGGTGGAATCACCGATTCGGACGGCAGCGCGGGCGAGCTTCCCGTCCGACTGCTCGGCTCGGTCGACCACTCGCGCGTCAAAAACCGCCACCAGAAAATCCAGCAGTTTCTGGGCTCCACTGACCGTCAAGTACGGAGTGACCCGCGTAAATCCATCAGGTACGTAGGATTCGCTCATCAGCCGCTCTTTGATGGCTTCTGCTCGGGGGAGATGGGCAATAGCAGGATCAGTTCATCCTGACTTCGGTAGAACTCGATGCTCGGCCGACTGCTGTCGACCCGTTGCCGCTCCCGCTCGCCCATGGCCGTGAACATCTTGCCGATTTCGTCCGTCCGGCTTGTCCAATTCTTCATCTTCTCGCGGAGATAGAGCCCGCCCGGAATCACACCAGCAGCGAGTCCCAGTCGCGCCGGATCATCACCCGGGACACATGCGACGCATGCACGATACTCGCCGGTGGTGGGGTGGAATGTGCCGTAGAACTTCCGCCCTCGGAGCGACGGAAGCTTGCTTTCGAGTCGGTTGAACGCCTCTCTCGCACCCTCCGGCCCGCCGTCGGCCACGATGCACATCATCGGGATGTCGTTCAGGGTCGTTTCCATGATCTGTCAACCCAAGACGCGAATAGCTTTCTGCAAATAAGCGGACGGATCAGCCCAGCCGCGGTCGAAGTCCGCGGCGGACGACCGGCCTCGTTTCCTTTCGGCGGGCGACCTCGCGGAAGCCTGCGTGGTCGTAGAGGCTCTTGGCCCCGAACCACATGAAGTCTGGGTGACTTCGCGCCTTCTTGTCGATTGGATATGCCTCGAGCAGCGTGGCCCCGTTCGAGCGAGCGTAGTCGATCGCGTCCCGCAGCAATGCCCTCGTGATGCCTTGACCCCTCTCTTTCGAATCCACGAAGAAACATACGATCGACCACACGGGTTTCTCATCAACGCGCTTCATTACCCGGGAGCGCTCCAGCCGTGCATAGTCCTCGCGGGGCCCCAGCGAAATCCAGCCGACCGGCCGTCGATCTCTGTAGGCAATGAGCCCCGGCACCGTTCCGCCATCCACGAGCGCTTTCATCGCTCGCTTATTTGCCTTGCCCCGGCCGAGGCCGCCACTGCCCCCCGATTTCCGATAGTACATACACCAGCACCCCCGGACGATTGAGCCTCCAGGCCGGCTAAAGAGCTCGACCAGATCATCCCACCGATCCCTTGTCAGTGGCTGTACCGTTAGACGCATCTGCGCCTCGCTGGATCACCTCGACTCTTCATCTTGGATCTCTCAGACCTACCGAACGGGCTCGCGGCCTCTTCGATTATTCTCTTATGACATATGTCTCCCCGGAGACCTGAACGACGCAGAAGAGGTTGCCATCGGGATCTTGCAACACGACAAAGTCATCATTCGGCTTATACCTCCAGGGATAGCGAGTCGCCCCGATCGTGACGAGCCGCTCCACCTCTCCCTCTTGGTTGTTTGTGTAGAGGTCGAGGTGCAACCTACCCCTTTTACCTGAGCGCTTTTCCGGAACTTGGTCCAACGAGATGTTGGGCCCTTTTCCCTCAGGATCACGAAGAACCACCCAGCCGCCCTCCGCAGGCCTTCTGGGGACGTAGTGGAGCGCTTCCTGCCAGAATGCCAGCATCTTGTCGAACTCATAACAGCGGATAACAATCGAACCGATTTTCATTTTTCCGCCCTCTAAGGCTTAAGCTGCGAGTAATGCATCTTGCCCGACACTGGTTATCCCGCGGAACCCAGGTCACCGCCGCGGGTGACCTGTGCACGGTTCTCATTAGAAAGAAAGCGGCCATCCGAGTTCTTTGTCATATTCACGGTAAGGAGGGAGATCGATCTCCTTCAAACCCAACTCGGCGATCATAAACTCGTGCGGGCCGTAGCCGAAAGTCTCCACATGATCATCGAAGGTCAGGCAATGATAGTCACGGTAAATGAACAACTCCTCTTTCGAGAGCCCAGCGGGTCCTACAGGCTCGCGCTTTTCATCTGCCCTGACGCGCTGCGCGCTAAGCAGCCCCAATGTGATGAGGATTCGAATGTCCCAAGCAACTTCCAGCCCCGCAACCGAGACGGTCCAGGGGCCTTTGTCTTCGTACCTGGAGGGTGGAATGTGTATGTTGAGACCAAGCCGCCTCCCCACCATTTCGTGGAGACTCGTCCGACGGAAGACTTGACCGCCATAGTTGATCCACGCGAATGGAAAGTAGAAGAGCTCCCAGTCATCAGCACACGAGTTCAAAACGATGTACTGGCGCTTGCTGAGCATGTCCCGGTTCCCGCACGGTCTTCACTCTACAGAGAACGCCATCCTGCCGAACACACCGCTACAAACGAAAAGGCCGTCCAAATGGACGGCCCTCCGTCTGAAAACTGCAGGCGGTCGGGAAATCCGCGGAACCTGAGACTCTACCGCGGCTGACCTATGCACCGGTTCCCTTTCAGAAAGGGGCGCTCGCGATCGCCAGCGCCGAAGCGACCTTGAGGAGTGGCCTATCGAGCGTCCACAGAGCGGCGCCTACCAGCCGAGCGGCCGCCAGTAGATGGACGTCCACCCACCCAATTCCGTGTCCGTAGAGCCGCTCGTGCTCTACGAATTCCAGGACTTCGCGATGCTCTGCCATCTCTGCTTCAGGCAGAGCCTCCAGCAGAGCGAGCACCTCAGCACGATTCCGCAGGGAACCACACGCCAGTTCCCCGATGACGAACGGGTGCGTCAGCACCTGCTCTTCGTCTAGAAGACCCGCCAACTTTCGGTTGCCGGTGCGGAAATGATCGACCCAGACGGAAGTATCGACCAGGATCATGCCACGGAGCCAGGGCGGCGGCGGCGCACCGGCTTCAGTTTGGGTTCAGTCGCACCAAGCCTGGCCAGACGCCGGGCACTTGCGCGCGCAATCAGCGCCTCCAGACCCAGGCGGACGAGCGCTGTCTTCTTCGCCACGCCGGTCAGCCTGGCCGCCTTCTGCAGCAGTTCACGATCGATGTTCAGCGTAGTCCTCATATCGTATGTATTATGATGCACAAATCATAC
>Ga0209376_1001452_pt1:0-17500 | contig 23877 bp, 24 predicted proteins | sample GraSoiAngelo_134_FD_185891 | JGI IMG/M metagenome (GOLD analysis project Ga0209376, IMG submission 185891) | Grasslands soil microbial communities from the Angelo Coastal Reserve, California, USA - 14_0929_05_30cm (SPAdes) (version 2) | ecosystem: Environmental > Terrestrial > Soil >... | reverse complement strand
CCGTCTGGGCCGGTGTCTCGCCGACTCCGTGGGTCCATGCGGCGTTCGCCGGGGCCATCGCCGCGTCGACAGCCGACACATGGGCAACGGAGGTCGGCCTGCTCAGCAAGGCGCCTCCGCGACTGATCACCGCACGGGTGCTGCGCACGCGGGCTGAGGTTCCACCTGGAACGTCAGGCGGAGTCACCTGGCTCGGCACGATCGCCGCCTGCGTCGGGGCGGCGGTGATCGCCGGGTTCAGTATGGCGTGGTTGGGGACGCAGCCCGCCGCCATCTGGCTGGCCGGGTTGATGGGGATGATGGTGGACAGTATCCTCGGCGCGACGGTGGAAGGGCGAGTCCGGTGGATAGGCAATGACACCGTGAATGTGCTCGCCACGGGAGTGGGCGCAGCGCTCGCCGCCGCGCTTTCAATAGACTTCTAAGACGCCCTCCATCCCCGCTTCACGATGACCCTCAATCGTGCAGGCGAACCGGAACCGCCCTCGTTGCCTGAGAACAAATTGGATCGTCGCCGATTCGCCCGGCTGCAGACGGAGTGAGTCGAGGCCGGGGAGCTCGATGCGCATCTTGGAATCGTTGACGACCGCGGGAATAGTGCGCAAGACGTCGGCGACGAACTGATGGGCTATCTGTCCTCGATTGACGAACCGCAGCGTCACGGATTGTCCAACCCGCAAACGGATGGCAGCGGGATGAAACGCGAACTCCACCATCTCGACCAATATGGGGCCTGCGGCCGGCTGGGCGAAAGCAGGCGGGATGGTCAGGATCCCTGCGAGGGCCAGCAGAACAGTGTACTTCATGCCGGGATCAGGGAGGGGAGGGCCGGCCGGATCCCTCCCCTCCCTTGTGCAGGCTAGTCGTTGTTGAACGGAGTCAGCAGCGGGTTGAACTCAGCGAACACGCCACTGGGATTCGGATACCAGATCCACATGTGCAGGGTAACGAGCGGCGGGTGCCAGAAGTTGAAGGCGCTTCCTGTCTTGGCGTTCGTCTTGCCACACTTGTTTTCCGCGGATGCCTGCACAAAAGACCCATCCATGTAATGGCAGGCGGCCCCGAAGGATCCATACTGAGCCCCTGGCAAAGGCGGCGATGCCGGGCGCTTCGGATACACCCACTCAATCGCGACCAGCTGCCAGGCATCATCCTTCTTGACATAGACCAGGATGGGCGGCTTGGTTACGTCAAAACCCTGGATCTTGCCGTTTAAGAAATGGTACCCCATGTTCGGGATCATCTGAGTGATGATGCCATACCCGTCCGTCTTCGCCGCTTCGAGGTCCATCGCATACTGCGCCGTGGCCAGGCGCGCTCGCGCGATCTCAGCCACCACTTTCGCCGGTACTGCCTGCGCTGCGACGGCCGGCAAAAGACTGGCCGCCCCGATGAGAATCATCGCTGCCACAAGACATGACAACACCCGCATCTCTCTCATTGCTCTCCCTCCTCGGATTTGGACTACCTATCTTAGTGGCGGAAGTGTCGGATCCCTGTGAAGACCATCGCTATGTCGTGCTCTCTTGCGGCCGCAATCACTTCCTCGTCGCGCACGGATCCGCCGGGCTGGATGATGGCCGTGATCCCGGCGTGGGCCGCGGCGTCGATGCCGTCACGAAACGGGAAGAACGCATCGGAGGCCAGCACCGCTCCGCGGGCCCGGTCGCCAGCGCCCTTGACCGCGATCTCCACCGCCCCGACGCGGTTAGGTTGACCGCTGCCGATCCCCACCGTGGCGCCGCCGTAGGCCAGCACGATGGCGTTGGATTTCACCCACTTGCACACCTTCCACGCAAATCGAAGATCGGCCATCTCCGCATCCGACGGTGCGCGGGGCGTCGCCAGACGCAATTGTGTTTCGTCTAGGTCAGTCGTATCGTGTCCTTGCACGAGCAGGCCGCCGCTGACGGAACGGATCTCAATCCCTATCAGGAGATTGCTTCGTCGCTCCGCTCCTCGCAATGACATCGGGGAGGTGGCTTGGCCTGAAGGTGCAGCGCATTCGAGTATCCGGAGATTTCCCTTGCGCGCCAGGAGGGCGCGCGCCCCGGCTGTGAACCCAGGGGCGATCAGGGCCTCGGTGAAGATTTCGGCAATTACAGCTGCCGTGGGCTCGTCGACGTCGCAATTCAGTGCCACGATGCCGCCGAACGCCGACACGGGATCACCGGCCCGCGCGGCCCGATAGGCATCGACCGCTTCCGGTCGGGTCGCCGCCCCGCAAGGCGTCGCGTGTTTGATGATCGCCGCCGTCGGGCCGTCGAACTCCCAGACGAGGTTCCACGCCGCATCCAGATCCACGATGTTATTGAAGGACAGCTCCTTGCCCTGCAGCTGCGTCGCGCGCGCGAGCGTTCCCGGGGCCGGCTGCGGATCACGATAGAAGGCCGCCCGCTGGTGCGGATTCTCCCCGTACCGGACCCCGGCGATCTTCTCGAATGCGAGCGTCAGACGCTCTGGGAAAGGTTGATCCAGCGGTGCAAAGGCGCCGGCGATGACGGCGTCATACGCCGCGGTACGAGTGAAGGCCGCGGCCGCCAGCACGCGCCGTGTCCCCTCCGACACGCCGCCTGCCTCTTGCATCTCGGCGATGACCGGTGCGTATTGCGCCGGATCACAGACCACGGCGACTCGCTCCCAGTTCTTGGCCGCCGCGCGCAGCAGGGACACACCGCCGATATCGATCAGCTCCACGGCCTCGGTGAGGGGCGCATCGAGGGTGCGCGATTCGAACGGGTAGAGATTCACCACCACCAGATCTACCGGGGTGATGCCCATCTCGTCCAGTTGGGCGCGATGCGCGGCATCGTCTTTGCCCAGGATGGCCGCAAAGATGGCAGGGTGCAGCGTCTTCACGCGACCGTCCAGAATCGGCGGATATCCGGTGATAGACTCGACTGTGGTCACGGGAATCTCGGCCTCGCGCAGCGCCTGGGCCGTTCCGCCGGTGCTGAGGATTCCCACGCCCAGCTGATGCAGCGCGGCCGCGAGATCGATGATGCCCGCCTTGTCCCAGACGCTGATCAGCGCGCGGCGGATTCGGACGACACCACCGGGCCGCGTGCCTGGGGCCTTCGACTTCAATGACGCGTCAGCCTCGTTCATGATCGCACCAACTCATAAGCATCGCGCGCTATCTGTACGTGCTTTCCACGTGTATGCAGTCTCCCTTCTGCAAACAACCGGATCGCCAGAGGATACAGGCGATGCTCGACTTCGGCAATCCGCGCCGCCAGGCTCTCCACGGAGTCGTCGTCGCGGACGTGAACGACGGCCTGGAGGATGATGGGCCCGCCGTCGGGGTTCTCGTCGACGAAGTGCACCGTGCAGCCCGAAACCTTCACGCCGCGAGCCAGCACCGCCTCGTGCACGTGCGCGCCATACATGCCAACACCGCCGAAGGCGGGCAGCAGCGCGGGATGGATGTTCATGATCCGTCCGCGAAACTGTTCGATGAACGCAGGCGTGAGAATCCGGAGGAAGCCCGCCAGACACACCAGGCTGACGTCATGCGCCTGCAGGACCTCGATTAATCGGGCATCGTGCGTGGCACGATCGGGGAACGAGCGTGGCGTCAGCGCCACCGCCGGGATTCCGGCGCGCCGCGCCCGTTCCAGCGCGTACGCTTTTGGATTACTGGACACGACGACGGCCACTCGCCCGAGAATCTCCCCGCGTGCGCACGCATCGAGAATAGCCTGCAGATTTGTGCCGTGGCCTGACACGAGGACGCCGATACGAACGGCATCGCGGAGCCGCGGAATCGCGGAATCGCGGAAGCCTGGGTGATCCGTCCCGTGCTGTGTCGCGTTTCCTCGTTTCCTCGTTTCCGCGTTTCCGTTTGTCAAAGCACATCCACTCCCCGTTCGCCCGCTACAATCTCGCCAATAATCCATCCCTCTGCGCCGTTGGCCCGGCAGATGTCGACGGCGAGGCCGGCGCGGTCTGGGGGCACCACGGCGGCGACGCCGACGCCCATGTTGAATGTCGCGAACATCTCCTCGCGCGCGATGCGGCCGCCGCGGGCCAGAACGTTGAAGATGGGAGGGACCGGCCACGCCGCCGTATCAATGCGCACGCGGCGCGCGGGCGGCAGGATCCGCACCAGATTGCCCGGCAGCCCTCCGCCCGTGATGTGGGCCGCGCCGCGCAGCCACCCCGCGCCGGCAAGCGCCTGCAGCGCCCGCCGGTACGAGCGGTGCGGGCGCAGCAGGGCATCGGCCAGCGTGCCGCCCAGGTCAGGAAAGACCGCCGGTAGCGTCCAACCGCACCGCCGCATCACCTCGCGGACCAGCGTGTACCCGTTTGTGTGCAGTCCATTCGATGCGAGCCCGATCACCGCGTCCCCGGCGCGGATGTTCGACCCATCGCACAGACCACCACGTTCTGCGACGCCAATCACGCACGCGACGACATCGAGCCCGGTCTCGGTGTAGATCCCGGGCATCTGCGCCGTCTCCCCGCCCAGCAACGCCACGCCCTCCTCGCGGCACGCCGCCGACATCCCGCTGACGAGCGCGGCGAGATCAGCAGGATCCACCCGGGCGGCGGCCACGTAATCCAGCGCGAAGAGCGGCGCGGCGCCCATCACCGCGACATCGTTCACGCCGTGCATGATCGCGTCCCGGCCAACCGCCTCCATCCTGCCGGCCTGGCGCGCGAGGAGCACCTTGGTCCCGACACCATCGATGGACGACACCAGGACCGGGTCACGGAACCCGCCGAGACGAAACAGGCCAGCGAAATGGCCGACGTCTCCCAGCACCTGCGTCGTGAAGGTCCCGCGAATGCGCTCGTGCACGGCATCCAGGGCGGCGGCCACCGCGGCCCGGTCCACGCCGGAGGCCCGGTAGGTGAGCGAGCCGTCACTCATCGCGGCCACCACCGCGCAGCGCAGGTTCCACCGGCCGGTCCGCCACCGGTTCCAATGCATGCCGCCCGGCCAGGGATTCCAGCGGAACTCGAGTCGGATAGTGCCCATCCAGGCAGGCCATGCACAACCGTTCAGACGCCAGCTGCAGCGCCTCGACCAGTCCGGCCTGGCTGAGATACCCCAGCGAATCGGCGGCGATGAGTTCCCTGATGGTTTCCACGCTGTGGGTCGAGGCGACCAGTTGTCCCCGGCTGCTCGTGTCGATGCCGTAGAAGCACGGATACCGGATCGGCGGGGAGGAGATGCGCGCGTGCACCTCGGTCGCGCCGGCGGCGCGCAGCATGCGGACGATCTTCCCGCTGGTCGTCCCCCGCACGATGGAGTCGTCGACCAGCACCACCCGCCGGCCGTCCAGGACATCGCGCAGCGGGTTGAGCTTCACCCGGACCCCGAAGTCGCGCGTGGCCGGATCGGGCTGGATGAACGTCCTGCCGATGTAGCGGTTCTTGACGAGTCCGACTTCCAGCGGGATGCTCGACGCTTCGGCGAATCCCATCGCGGCGGAGACGCCGGAATCGGGCACGGAGATCACCACGTCGGCCTGCGCGGGATGCTCGCGGGCCAGGATGCGGCCCATGCGCCGCCGCGCCAGGTGGACGGTGCGGCCGGCCAGCACCGTGTCCGGCCGCGCGAAGTAGATGTACTCGAAGACGCAGTGCGCGACGCGGCCGGGCGCCAGCACCTGGATCGATCGCAGACCAGTAGCGTCCAGGATGACGAGTTCCCCCGGATCGACGTCGCGGACGGGCAGGGCGCCGAGGTGGTCAAACGCACAGGTCTCTGACGCCAGGATCCAGCTGCGCCCGGTCGTGCCGATCGCCAGCGGCCGGATGGCATGCGCATCGCGGAACCCCAGCACCCGACCGGCGACGAGGACGACGATGGTGTACGCGCCCTCGATCCGCCGCATCGCGGACGCGATGGCGTCTTCGGGGACCGGCTCCGGCGTGCGCGCGATGAGATGGGCGATGACCTCGCTGTCGGTCGTCCCCGCAAACTCCACCCCGCCCGCCTCGAGTTCCGCGCGGAGCTGGGGGGCGTTGATGAGATTTCCGTTGTGGGCCAGGGCCAGCGGTCCCCACGGGGAGGGGACCACGAGCGGCTGCGCGTTCTCCAACCGCACCGAGCCCATCGTCGAGTAGCGCACGTGCCCGACGGCCAGCTGCCCGGGCAGCCGCGCAATGCGGTCGGCGTCGAAGACCTGGAACACCAGGCCCATCCCGCGATGGTGCCAGAGGCCGGCGCCATCGCTTGTGGCGATGCCTGCACTCTCCTGCCCGCGATGCTGCAGCGAATACAATCCAAGGTGCGCCATCGGCGCGGCCGGGCCGTCCCCGCTCACGATCCCGATCACGCCGCACTCTTCGCGGAGGCCATCGGCCTCCGCGAGGGAACGCGGAATCGCGGGAACGCGGAAACGCGACGCCTTCATAGGATGTCCGCCAGCGATTCGTATGCGCGGCTGAGTTCATCGAGCGCAAGATCGATCGTCCATCCTTGCTCCCGCTGGCCGGTCGCCGCAATCCGGAGGCGGTCGCCGCCGGTGCGGCCGAGGATCGCGACTGGGACGCCGTGGACGGCGGCCAGTACCTGAAGATCGCTTACCCGGTCTTCGGGCAGTGAGAGGATGAACCGCGACGGGGCTTCCCCGAAGAGGGCGGCATCCGTGCGCGCGGCCGCCGGGAGCGTCACGTCAGCACCGATGGTGCCCAGGATCGCAGATTCCGTCACCGCCACGGCCGCTCCGCCGTCGCTGCAGTCGTGGGCAGAAGACAGCCAGCCCCGCGCCACAGCCTCACGCACCACGGCGAGAACGCGCTGGTGTGCGTCAAGATCCACATCCGCCGGACGGCCGGCCTCGATCCCGTGGACGGCACTGGCGTAGGAACTCGCAGCCAGATCCGGATCCGCCGCGCTGATCAGCACGATAATGTCTTCCGCCTCACGGAAGCCGGCGCCGCAGGTCCGGGACACATCCTCGAGGAGGCCCACCATCGTGATCACCGGCGTCGGCAGCACGGGGCCATCGGGTGACTCGTTGTAGAAGGACACATTGCCACCAACCACGGGAATCCTCATCGCGCGGCAGGCATCGGCGATCCCCGTCACAGCCTGGCGGAAGGTCCAAAAGACCTCCGGATGCTCAGGATTGCCGAAGTTCAAACAGTCGGTGAGTCCAAGCGGCGCTGCCCCCACACAGGCGAGGTTGGCGGCAGCCTCGGCCACCGCCCGCCTCGCCCCGCGATAGGGATCGAGATCCGTGAGCCGGCCGTCTCCATCGGCGACCAGCGCCAGGCCGCGAGGAGAAAGTTCGGGTAGGCGAAGCACGGCGGCATCACCGGCGCCGGGTACCACGACGGTCCGAATCTGCACCATGTGGTCATACTGCTCGTAGACCGCGCGCTTGTGGGCGACGGCAGGCGTAGACAGCAGCGTACGCAGCGCTGCTGCCGGATCCACCATCGGGAGATCCGGCATCGTCCAGCGCGCGCGCAGCGTGGCCGGTTCGCGCGCGGCCGGGCGGTGGACCGGCGCCTCGGCCAGCGCGTATGGCGGCAGCGACACCAGCGGCGTGCCGCCGGAGTGCACCGTCAGCGACGGAGCAGCGACCACGTCGCCGACCACCGCCGCCCGCAAGCCCCAGCGCCGGTAGATCTCGGCCACGCGCTCCGTCGCCCCGGGTGCCACAATGAGCAGCATGCGCTCCTGGGACTCGGACAGCAAGATCTCATCAGGACGCATGCCCTCTTCGCGCACGGGCACACGCTCGAGCTCGAGGCGCATCCCCATCCCGCCGCGGGCCGCCATCTCGCTGGTGGCGCAGGTGAGCCCTGCGGCCCCGAGGTCCTGCACCGCAATCACGCCGCCGGCGCGCAGCGCGTCGAGCGTAGCCTCGATCAGGAGCTTGCCCGCGAACGGATCGCCGATCTGCACCGAGGCCCGGTCCTCGCGCTCGGACCCGGTATCGAGTTCTGCTGAGGCAAACGCGGCGCCACCGATGCCGTCGCGACCGGTGCGCGCGCCGACGAGCATCACGGCATTGCCGGGGCCCGCGGCGCGAGACCGCGCCACGTCACCGTGCCGGAGCAATCCGACGCAAGCCACATTCACCAGCGGCGTGCCCCGGTAGCCGGGGTGCGCCACCAGTTCCCCGGCGACGGTGGGGATGCCGACGCAGTTGCCGTACGCCGCAATGCCGGCGATGATCCCGGCGGCCTGGCGGCGCGATGTGGGGTCGTCCAGCGGCCCGAAGCGCAGCGAGTCCACCAGGGCGATCGGGCGGGCGCCCATGGAGAGCACGTCGCGGATGATCCCGCCCACTCCCGTGGCGGCGCCGTTGAAGGGATCCACCGCGCTCGGATGATTGTGGCTTTCCATCTTAAACGCGACCGCCCACCCACCGCCGATGTCCAGCACGCCGGCATTTTCGCCGGGGCCCTGCAGCAGGCGCGGGCTCTCCGCGGGCAGCAGCTCGAGCGTGACTTTAGAGTGCTTGTACCCGCAATGTTCCGACCACATCACCCCGAACATCCGCAGCTCCAGCGGGGATGGATCCCGCCCCAGCCGGCGGCGGATTTCCTCGTACTCGTCGCGCGTCAGGCCGACGGATTCTGGAGCCAGCGTGGCCGTCGTCATCTACTTTGGCCCTTTAGTCATCGCGAGCCCCGAAGGGGCGTGGCGATCTCCCCTGTTGCGAGGGGCGCAGCCCCGTGGCAATCTCGTACAAACGAGATTGCTTCGGCGCTTCGCGCCTCGCAATGACGGTGGTGATCACCGATTCGAAGAGCAGCCTCCCGTCACGAGATCCAAGCACCTCTTCAGACGCTCGCTCGGGGTGGGGCATGAGCCCGACCACATTGCCCGCCGGATTGCACACGCCGGCGACGTTGCGGACCGACCCGTTGGGGTTGGCGTCGGAGGTGACACGGCCGTCCGCATCGCAGTATCGAAAGACCACTTGCCCGGCCTCCTCAATCGTGGACAACAGCGATCCGGGGGCGAAGTAGTTCCCCTCACCGTGCGCAATCGGCATCTGCAGTACGTGGCCCTCGCGCAGCGTTCGCGTGAACGGCGTCTGCGTGGACTCCACGCGGACGTGGACCGTCGTGCACCGGAAGCGCAGGACGGCGTTCCGCAGCATCGCTCCGGGCAGCAGCCCGGCTTCGAGCAAGATCTGAAACCCGTTGCAGATCCCCAGCACTGCACCGCCCACCTGCGCGAATGCGCGCACCGCGGTCATCACCGGGGCGCGGGCCGCCACGGCCCCGGCGCGCAGGTAGTCACCGTAGGCGAACCCACCCGGCAGGACGACCGCGTCCAACCCGTCGAGAGACCGCTCCTCATACCAGACCTCCTCGACCTCCTGGCCGAGTACCGCGCGCAGCACGTGGACGCAATCGCGATCGCAGTTGCTGGCAGGAAAGATGACAACGCCGAACCTCATCACCGAACCTCCCGGGAACGCGGGAACGCGGGAACGCGGGAACGCGACTTCTCTTCCCCATCTTCATCCCGTTCCACCCGCCACTCTTCGATCAGAGGGTTCGCCAGGAAGCGTTCGCACATCGCATCGAGGGTCTCGGGCGGCATCTCATCCGGCACGGCCAGTTCGATGCATTTGCCGACTCGCACACCGCCGACGGACTCGTAACCCAGCGCGCGGAGCCCCTGCTGGACGGCCTGCCCCTGCGCGTCGAGCACGCCGGGCTTCAATGTGACGATGATCCGGATCGTCGTCATCGGTCAGATCCGGTGAGCCGGCGATACGTTTCCAGGTATCGCTCGCGGGTTGCTGCGATGACCTCCGCGGGCAGGGCCGGCGCCGGGGGTTCGTGATTCCAGCCGATCGCGTTCAAATAGTCGCGCACATATTGTTTGTCGAACGGCTGGAGGGACTGCGGATAGGACCCGCCCTCCCAGTACCGCGATGAGTCGGGGGTGAGGGCCTCGTCAATCAGCATCAGCCGACCGTCCCGCCGGCCGAACTCAAACTTCGTGTCGGCGAGAATCAGCCCGCACAGCGCCGCGTGGGTGGCCGCAAACGTGTATAACCGGACGCTGAGCTCTCGCAGCTCACCTGCGGCGCCGGTACCGACCAGTTCGACAAGTCCAGGGTAGGTGATATTCTCATCGTGCCCGGACATGGCTTTCGTCGCCGGCGTGAAGATCGGCTCGAGCAGGGCGTCCCCGTTGCGCAACCCCGCCGGGAGCGCCACCCCAGCCACGCTGCCGCTACGGCGATACTCTTCCCACGCCGAGCCGGTCAGGTAGCCGCGGACGACACACTCCACATCGATGCGCTCGCAGCGCTCGACGAGCATCGTGCGACCTGCCAGCGCCGGCAGCGCCGCTGGATCCAGCCCCGGCGCCCGGCGCGCGATGTCGACTGGATCCCACGTGATGAGATGGTTGGTGACGATGTGGGCGGTACGGGCAAACCAGAATGCCGAGAGGGCGGTGAGGACTCGTCCTTTGTCAGGCACCGGCGTCGGCAGCACGTGGTCAAACGCAGAGATCCGGTCAGTAGCCACGATCAGTAGATTCCGCCCGGCCTCATAGACGTCGCGCACCTTGCCGCGCCGATATAGAGGAAGGGGCAGGGCCGTTTCAGCAACAGGACGGGCCTCGGGCATCGGGCTCCGGGCTTCGGTGGAGAGATCGGACATCGATTCCCTCCCTGTAGTCATTGCGAGGAGCGGAGCGTTGTCGGGGTCCCCGCAAATTCGCTGTCCAAATTTGCGGGGTGGCAAGCAATCTCCGGCGTACCAGGGGATTGCTCCGGCCCTCCGGGCTTCGCAATGACCGCGGACTTCGGAATCCCAACACGCTCCAAAATCGCGTCGACGTGCCGCAGGTAATAGCCGTAATCAAAGAGGCGGTCCAGGTCAGCGGATGTGAACCGGCCGCTGCTCAGCAAGCCCTCCCGGAACGACTGCCGGTTCTCGTGAACGGCCCCAGCCGCCGTCTGCACGATGCGGTAGGCCTCGTCACGCGGCAGTCCCTGCTCCACCAGCGCCAGGAGCACGCGGTGGCTGAAGACCAGCCCGCCGGTGAGGTCCAAATTTGCGCGCATCGCCTCCGGGTAGACTCGCAGCCCGCGCAGCACAACGGCCAACTTGCGTAGCATATAGTGGAGCAATGCGGTCGAACCGGGGATCGCGATGCGCTCCACGGACGAGTGCGAGATATCGCGCTCCCCCCACAACGCCTGGTCTTCCATCGCGGCCAGCGCATGCCCCCGCAGCAGACGGGCCAGCCCGCAGATGCGCTCGCAGAGGATCGGGTTCCGCTTGTGCGGCATGGCTGACGAGCCTGTCTGCCCTTCCAGGAAGGGTTCCTCGACCTCGCCGATCTCTGTGCGCGCGAGGGTGCGGATCTCGGTGGCGATCTTCTCGAGTGTGCCGCCGGTGACGGCGATGGCCGCGAGGTACTCGGCGTGCCGGTCTCGTTGGATGATCTGCGACGAGACCCGCGCCGGCACCAGGCCCAGCGCGCGGCACACAGACTCCTCGACGGCAGGGTCAAGGTGCGCGTAGGTGCCGACCTCTCCGGAGATCTTACCCACCGCGACCTCGTGGCGCGCGCGGCGCAGACGATCGGCTCCCCGGCGGACTTCCTCTCGCCATAGCGCCGCCTTCAAGCCGAAGGCGATCGGCTCCGCATGCATACCGTGGGTCCGGCCGACCATCAGCGTGGCACGGTGCGAGTCTGCCAGCCCGGCCAGCGCGTCAACGACGGACTGTGCCTCCGCCAGCAGGAGGTCCGCGGCACGGACCATGAGCACAGAGAGAGACGTATCGACCACGTCGGATGACCCCAGGCCGAGGTGCAGGTACCGCGCCTCCGGACCGGTGAGTTCCGCGATCGATCTCAGGAACGCCACAACATCGTGCTGCGTCTCGGTGCGCTCGATCTCATCGATCCGTTCCGGCGTACCGACACGCGCGGTAGCCCGCAACCGCCGGGCCACGTCGACCGGCACCATCCCTCGCTGCGCCTGAGCCTCGCACGCCAGCAGTTCGATCTCCAGCCACGTCGCGAATTTGGTTTCCGGCGACCAGAGCGTCGCCATTTCTGGAGTGGTGTAGCGATCGATCATCTCGAACCCCCAACTGCGGGATTAGAGGCTGGGGATTGGGGATTGGCCAAATCCCGAAGTGTGATAAGCGCTTCGCGCTCACGCCCCACACCGACCATCGAGACGGGCGCGCCGGTGACCTGCTCGATCCGTGCCAGGAATGCCCGCGCCTCGGCCGGCAGCTCGTCGATGGTCCGAGCGTCACTCGTCTCCCGCCACCCGGGTAGCTCCTCGTACACAGGCTGCACGCGCGCCATCGCCGCCGTGTGCGGAACCGTGGTCAGCACGCGGGGCCCATCCCGATAGGCGACGCAGATCTTCACGGTCTCAAACCCGTCGAGCACATCCAGCTTCATCACCGCCAGGTCCGTGAACCCGGAGACCTCGGCGGCAAACCGCGCGGCGACGCCGTCAAACCACCCACACCGGCGCGGCCGGCCGGTACTGGCTCCATATTCCTGTCCCAGTTCCCGCAGGCGGGCGCCGAGTCCATCTCCAAGCTCGGTCGGCATTGGACCCGCACCGACCGCCGTTGAATATGCCTTGACCACCCCGATCACGCGCCCGATGCGCTGAGGCGGAATCCCCGCGCCGGCGCACGCGCCCCCGGCCAGGCAGGTGGACGACGTGACATACGGATACGCTCCCCAGTCCAGGTCGCGCATCACGCCCAACTGCCCCTCCAGAAGGATCGCGTCGTCACGGCGCAAGGCCGCCTGGACCAGTGGGTGTGTGTCGACGACGTACGGGATCAGCCGGTCGCTCCACTCTTCGCACAGGTACCAAAGCTCCCCGGCGGTCACGGTGCGGCCGAGCAACGCCGTGGCCCGCCGCGACGCCTCATTGAGTCGCTCCTGCAGGAACTGGGGCTCGAGCAGATCGCCGGCACGGATCCCGGTGCGCGCGGCCTTCTCAGCGTACACGGGCCAGATGCCGCGACGGGTCGTGCCGTGCGCCTTAGGCCCGCGCGCGACCTCAACGGTCTCGTCGACTTCGACGTGAAATGGGAAGACAAGATGCGCCCGATCGGAGATGCGCAGGCGGGCGGTCGAAATGCCTGCCGCCTCCAGCATATCCAGCTCCTCGAACAGAGCGGCCGGATTGACGACCACACCCGGGCCGATGACGCAGTCGACCTCCGCGTAGCAGATTCCGGAGGGGACCTGGTGCAGACGCAGCGTCCCTCGTTCACTGACGACGGTGTGCCCGGCGTTGTTGCCGCCGTTGTAACGAATGACCAGGTTGGCTCCGGCCGCCAGGGCGTCGACCACCTTGCCCTTGCCCTCGTCGCCCCAGTGGCCGCCCACGATTGCGGTTACCGGCATCCCCTGCTCCTTCTTGTCATTGCGAGCCGCGACGCGGCGAAGCAATCTCCTCGGACGCCGGAGATTGCTTCGGCCCTTCGGGCCTCGCAATGACAGCTGGTTGGTTCGGTCCCTCGGCAGCTTCCTCAATCTTGCGCGCCATCTTCGCCTTGAACTCCCGCAGCCGCTCTCGCAACTCGGGATCATGGGTGGCCAGCATCTGCACGGCCAGAATGGCGGCGTTGCGGGCGCCCCATGGACCGATGGAGACCGTCGCCACCGGCACCCCGGGGGGCATCTGTACCGTGGAGAGCAGTGAGTCCAATCCCCCCAATCCTGTGGCCTCCAGCGGCACGCCGATGACTGGGAGGACCGTGCGGGCGGCCAGGGCCCCGGCCAAGTGGGCGGCCCCGCCGGCCGCGGCGATGAGCACTCGGATGCCTCGGGCTTCAGCGGCGCGCGCATAGCGATCCAGCAACTCGGGCGACCGATGCGCTGAGGCGACGACGAGTTCAGGCGTGATGCCGAACTCGGTCAGCGTGCGGGTGGCCTCTTCCATTGCCGGCCGGTCGGAATCGCTGCCCAGGACGATGCCGACGACAGGATTCAGGTCACCGGTCACGCTCTGATGAGATCCGCTGCGCTCCTCAGGCATGAGACTGGGCCTCCTCTGATACTAGAACGGCAGTCCTGCGATCCGTGGCCTGCGACCTTCCACCTATGTCCGTGCGATACTGCATCCCGTCGAATGTGATCCGAGACACGCCCGCGTAGGCACGCTCGCGCGCCTGGTCCAGCGTAGGGCCGAGCCCGACCACATTCAGGACGCGGCCGCCGGCGGTGATCAGCTGACCGTCGCGAGTGGCGGTGCCGGCGTGGAAGACGAGGGCGTCCGCAGGGGGCGACGCGAGGCCGTTGATGACACACCCCGTGTGGTAGGAACCGGGGTATCCTCCGGAGGCGAGCACCACGCACGCCGCCGCCGCATCGCGCCAGCGCAAGCTGGGTCGCCCGGCTTCAAGCGTATCGAGCATGGCCCCGGTCAGATCCCCCTCAAGCAACGGAAGAATGACCTGGGCTTCTGGGTCCCCGAACCGGCAGTTGAACTCCAGAACTTTCGGCCCATCCGCAGTTACCATGATTCCTGCGTACAGGACGCCGGCATAGGGCCGCCCTTCGCGCACCATCCCGGCGGCCACGCGCTCCAGCATCTCGGCGATCTGCTGATGGACGCCGTCCGCCATCGGGGCCGGCGCAATCGCACCCATGCCGCCCGTATTGGAGCCGCAATCGCCGTCGCCAGCTCGTTTGTAGTCCCGGGCGGGGACGAGCGGCCAGACGCGCTCTCCGCACACGAGCGCCAGCACGCTGGCTTCCTCACCCTGCAGGCACTCTTCGATCACCACACGCGCCCCCGCTGGACCGTGAACCCGCCGCACCATCAGGTCGGCGACGGCCGTCTCGGCCTCATCCACCGTGTGCGCGACCACGACACCTTTGCCAGCCGCGAGCCCGTCGGCTTTGACCACAACGGGACCGCGTGCCCGGCGGAGGTAAGCCAGCGCCTCCTCGGCGCCGTCGAACACCTCGAAATCCGCGGTGGGGATCTGCCACCTGCGCATAAGGGATTTGGCGAAGACTTTGCTGGCTTCGATCTGCGCCGCAGCGGCCGTGGGCCCGAACACTCTCAATCCCCGCGCGGCGAACACGTCGGCGAGGCCTGCGGCGAGAGGAGCCTCAGGACCGACGACCGTCAGGTCGATACGGAGGTCGGCGGCAATCGACGCAAGGGCTGTGGCATCGGTCGGTGCAACCGGAAGACACGTCGCAACGGAGGCGATTCCTGGGTTTCCAGGCGCGGCGTATGCCTTTACCCCACCGCTCTGGACGAGCCGCCAGGCCAGGGCGTGCTCCCTCCCACCGGAACCCACAACAAGCACCTTCAGCAAACTCGGCCCCGTGAAAGTTCGTGATTATGACGGGTTCTGTGCCGAATGCCCGCGCCAAATACGTCCAGACGACCCAATACTAAACGAACTCTTCTCACATCACAACAATGTTCGTATTTATGACCAAGTTGTTCGGGTTTCGTCGTGACCGCTCAGCATTTCAAAGGGGTCAGACCCCTTTGATTAGGGAAAACAAAAGCCCCGCCGGACGACCGGCGGGGCACACGCGCATGTCGAGGAAGCGCTACATGGGCGGCATGGGCGGAGCGGCCGGGGCCCTCTCCTCCTCCGGCTTCTCCACAACCATCGCCTCCGTCGTCAGCAGCAGAGAAGCCACGCTGGCGGCGTTCTGGAGCGCCGAGCGCACCACCTTGGCCGGATCCACGATCCCGGCCTTCACCATGTCCTCGAACTTGCCGCTCAGCACGTTGTAGCCGATCCCAACGGATTTCTCCTTCAACTGCTCGACGATCAGCCATCCCTCTTGGCCGGCATTGACCGCAAGCATCCGCGCGGGCTCCATCAGCGCCCGGGTAACCAGGTTTACGCCCGTGCGCTCGTCGCCCTCCGCCTCGATCTTGGCGAGGCCCTTGGCGACATGGGTGAGCACGCTGCCGCCACCGGGCACGACACCCTCTTCCACCGCGGAGCGGGTAGCGCGGAGCGCGTCCTCGGTCCGAGTCTTGCGGTATTTGAGCTCGGCCTCGCTGGGCGCGCCCACCTTGATCACCGCCACGCCACCCGAGAGTTTGCCGAGTCGTTCCTGGAGTTTCTCGCGGTCGTAGTCGGATTCGGTCTCCTCAATCTGCTTGCGCAGCTGGGTGATACGCTTCTGGATCCCATCCTGTTTGCCCGCGCCGCCGACAACGATCGTCTCCTCCTTGCGGACGCGAACCTGCCGGGCCCGACCCAGCTGGGTCACGTCGACGTTCTCCAGCTTCAGGCCCACCTCGTCAGAGATGACCTGGCCGCCGGTGAGGATGGCGATGTCGTCGAGGATCGCCTTGCGCCGTTCGCCGAACGCCGGCGCTTTCACGGCGCAGGAGTGCAGCGTCCCGCGCAACTTGTTGACCACCAGCGTCGCCAGCGCTTCACCCTCGATGTCCTCCGCGATCACCAGAAACGGCCGCGCCACCTGGGCGATCTTCTCCAGCACCGGCAGCAGGTCTTTGATCGCGGAGATCTTCTTGTCGGTGATGAGGATGAAGGGATCTTCCAGCACCGCCTCCATCTTCTCGGGGTCGGTCACAAAGTACGGGGAGACATAGCCCTTGTCGAACATCATCCCCTCGACCACCTCGACCGTCGTCTCGATGCCCTTGCTCTCCTCGACGGTGATCACGCCATCTTTGCCGACCTTGTCCATGGCGTCGGCGATGAGGCTGCCCACCGTGGGATCGTTGGCGGAGATGCTGGCCACCGACTGGATCGCGTCCTTGGTCTCGACCGGCTTGGCGATCTTGCGGATCTCCTCCACCGCCACAGCGACGGCGCGGTCGATGCCGCGCTTTAACGCCATCGGGTTGGCGCCGGCCGCAACCATCTTCAGGCCCTCACGAATGAGCGACTGGGCGAGCACGGTCGCCGTGGTGGTGCCGTCGCCGGCGACGTCCTCGGTCTTGGTGGCGACCTCCCGTACCAGCTGGGCGCCTGCATTCTCGAAAGGGTCTTCCAGCTCGATCTCCCGCGCGACGGTGACGCCGTCGTGCGTGATAATGGGCGACCCAAATTTCTTTTCCAGAACGACGTTCCGGCCCTTGGGGCCGAGCGTGATCTTCACGGCGTCTGCCAGCTTGTTGACGCCGCGCTCCATCGCCCGCCGGGCCGATTCGTCAAATGCGAGGATCTTCGGCACAACAACTCACCTCCACACGGATTCGGCAGCGGGTAGCGGGAAACGGGAAACAACTGCACGCGTCCGACTGTTTCCCGCTTCCAGCTTCCCGATTCCGGTAGTTATCGTTTGGCTGCGGCGGGCTCACGCTCAATGACGCCGAGGATATCGCTCTGCCGCAGAATCAGGTGCTCCACGCCGTCGATCTTGAATTCACTCCCCGAGTACTTGGCGTAGAGGACGTGATCGCCGACCTTCACGTCCAGGGGCATCCGCTTCTCACCCTCTTCGTCCCACTCGCCCGGACCGACGGCGACGACCTCACCCCGCTGGGGCTTTTCTTTGGCCGTATCAGGCAGGACAATCCCGCTCTTGGTCCGGTCCTCGTCCTCCATAGGT
>Ga0209376_1001451_pt1 | contig 23897 bp, 15 predicted proteins | sample GraSoiAngelo_134_FD_185891 | JGI IMG/M metagenome (GOLD analysis project Ga0209376, IMG submission 185891) | Grasslands soil microbial communities from the Angelo Coastal Reserve, California, USA - 14_0929_05_30cm (SPAdes) (version 2) | ecosystem: Environmental > Terrestrial > Soil > Grasslands ... | reverse complement strand
TGCTCAGTTTCACGCCCTGACTGGCCTGAATCCCGAACAGCATCTCGCCGACGAAATTTCGCAAAGGCTTGCTGAGACCGGCGGGGAGTTCGCAAGTGAAGCGGGTGAGCGGGGCTTTCAGACGAGAACGAATTTTGCTATGTTGCACCGGGGACGCCTCCAAGGTAGGTCAGGATTTTTTGGCGAAAACCCTTCTACCACGGATTCCGTCCCCTCCCCCTTATCCGAAACGATAAACCTCTGTCCTTCCATCACTTGCACGCGTTTGCAACAAAAACTCAGGAAGGTCCTGTTCTTGGGAAGCGGTAGTGGGTCGGTTTGAATTTTGACCCCTGCTGTCAGGGTTAAGAAAGTTCAAACCGACCCACTACGTGGAAAGTGGCGACTCGTGATCGGTGATTGCGGGCGTATCTATGCGCGGATAAGAACTGGCTCAGCGGGGGAGGGCTGGGAGGAGAAATCCGGGAGGCGCGGGAGGGCGGCGACGAGTTTCTGCGTGTAGGCATGCCGGGGGGCGCCAAATATTTGCGACGGGGGCCCGCATTCGACGATTTCGCCGGCGTTCAGAATGGCGATGCGATGGCACAGCGCGGCGACCGAGAGCAAATCGTGGGAAATATAGAGGATACCCATGCCGAGTTCGCGGTTGAGTTGAGCGAACAGGCCCAGGATTTCGGATTGCGTGATGGTGTCCAGAGCGCTGGTGGCTTCATCGGCGATGAGCAAGGACGGGCGGTGGAGGATAGCCATAGCGATGATAACGCGCTGAGCCTGGCCGACGCTGAGCTGCCCGGGGCGGCGACGCAGAAAGTCGGCGTCGTTAGGGAGGCTCACGCTAGAGAGCGCGTTACTGATGGCTACGGAGCATACTGATTGCGTGCCGGTGGCGTGAGCGCGCCATGCTTCGCTGAGTTGCGAGCCGATGCGCAGAGCTGGGTTGAGGGAGGACAAGGGGCTCTGCAGGACGATACTGATTTCGCGGCCGCGGAGCGAGCGCATCTGCGCCTCGGTCTTTGCAAAGAGGTCTTCGCCCTTGAAGAGCAGATCGCCGCGGGCGATGCCGCCTTTCAAATGAAGGAGACGCAGAATCGCCAGCGACAGGGTGCTTTTTCCGGAGCCGCTTTGCCCGACGAGGCCGAGGATTTCACCGGGCTGGATTTCAAGCGAGACATCGCGCAAGACTCCGGGCTTGTTGCGGTAGTCGACGGAGAGCCGGAGCGAAAGAAGTGGAGAAGCCTCGGTCACTTCTGTGCCCCCAACGCGGGATTGGGACCGAGGCGGAGAACTTCCACGTTCCAGAAAGCATGGGGATCGAGGACGGACGGCGCTGAGCCGATGACGGCGGGAGAAACGGCGGACATGGCATTCTTATTGACGAGATAAATGAAGGGTTGCTGCTCGAAGATGATTTGCTGCACGCGGTCCCAATCGGCTTTACGTTTTTTGTCCGAAGTTGTGGAGGCTTGCGCGCGCATCAGGCGATCGAGCTCGGCTTCCCACGCGGTCGCAGGCTTCGATTGCTTGGGATTCCACTGATGATTTTCCGCCGAGCTAAGCCACACGTTCATCTGGCTATTGGGGTCGAGGTCGGTGTTCACCAGGCCGAGGAGGCAAGCTTCATAGTCGTACGTGCGGGTGATGCGCTCGATGAGAGAAGGAAAATCGAGAGTGACGAGATTAACCTTGACACCGATCTGCGAAAGATCCTGCTGAATCATGGCGACCATTTGCTCGCGGGACCGATTGCCGGAATTGGTGATGACCGTGAACTCGACGCGATTTCCAGAAGAGTCGCGCAGGGTATCGCCCTCAAGATGAAAACCTGCCTGAGAAAGGAGGCGAAGCGCGGCGGCGGAATCGTACTGCGGAACGGGAAGAGAAGAATTGAACCAGAAATGGCTCGCCGGCGAAACAGGGCCGAAAGCTGGTTGCGCGTGTCCGCCAAAAACGATGCGGGACAAATCGGCGCGGTTGATGGCCATGGAGATCGCTTTGCGAAATTCCGTGGAGCGGAACCAGGCCTTCTTGCTTTCGACAAGCGGCGCAGTGGGAACCTGGTTGAACCACATAAATTCGGAATCGAGGCCCGTGCCGGCATCGTGAGCCACTGCCGGCATTTCTTTCTGCAGACGGTCAAAGTATTCGGCGTCGAGAACATTAATCAAATGGATTTCACCGCGGCGGAAACGCAGCAATTCAATGTCGCGATTGCGCTGAATGTCGAGGCGAATGGAATCGACATAAGGCAGAGGCTTTCCTTCCTTGTCTTTTTTCCAGTAATTCGTGTTTCGCCGCAGAAGGACGGAGGAGCCGGGCGTGTAGTCCGCGACATAGAAGGGGCCAAGGATGGCCATCTCCTTCTTGGGAGAATGAGCGGAGAGAATCGCGACCTGATCGAAGAGGCGTTCGAGTCCCGCCACAGGAGCGGGAAAAGTGACAATGACGGAGTCTGCGGAAGGCGTTCGGACCGCAACCTGACCTTCGCCGGAGCGGAAAGAGTCTCCCGTAGGCGAGTGCAGCTGCGGATCCATTAACGCCTTCATCGTGTAAGCGACGTCTTCAGAGGTAAACGGCGTGCCGTCGGAGAAGTGCAGCCCGGTGCGGAGATGAAATCTAATGCTACGGCCGTCAGCGCTAACCTTCCAGGAAACGGCCAAGCCGGGCTCAAGAGCTTGCGTTTGCCGATTCAAGCGGATCAATACGCCGCCCGTGAGATAGCGAATGGTCTCGGAAGCATCCTCTTCCACGAGCAGGGGATTGAAAGTTTTCGGTTCGCCGCGGAGACAGAAGTGGAGTTCGCCGCCGGACTGGACAGCAGATTCGGCGCTAGCGAAAACAGGCCAGCACAGAACGAGGATAAGAGCGAGAACAACGGAAACGCGGCGCATTACTGTGCGACCTCCTGCAACGGCAGAACCAGTTGAAAGCACATGACCACAATCACGAGAAGAACGAGGGGGACGAGCCTCCAGGGATTTGCCGAAAGCGTTGAAAAATCCTCGAAGCCGCGCATCAAGTTTCCCCAGGAGGGCATCGGTTCCATCACGCCGAGACCCAGGATGCTTAGATTTGCCTCGGTCAAAATGAAGAGCGGGATCGAGATAAAAAATTGCGCATAAAAAAGCGGGCGCAGGTTTGGCGCGACGTGGCGCACCAGCAGGCGAGCGGGTTTGCAACCGGAGGAACGCGCCAGCAACAAGAAGTCAGAGTCGCGAACGCCACGCGCCGCAGCGCAGATGAGGCGGACGGAAGCCTGCCAGCCCAGCAGGCCCATCATCAGGAAAGCGATGACGACGGACAGCAGCGGTGGAACGTCGAGAGGCAACATGGCCCGCACGACAAGAAGAAGAAATAGCCAGGGCAAAGCGAGAGAGAGGTCGGTCGCCGCGAGAACAATGCGTTCGAACCAGCCTCCCAGAAGGCCGGCAACGCTTCCCAACACGGCAGCGATCAGAGTCGAAAGAAGAGCGGCGGCCGGCGCAAGAAACAGGGAAACGCGCGTGCCGTAAAGCAATCGAGCCAAGAAATCACGGCCTAGCGGGTCGGTCCCAAGAGGATGCCCCGACGAAGGTCCGGCATTGGGGATATCCCTGAACTGCCGTGCATAGTGAGCGGGCAAGAGAAAGGTTGCAAGCACCATTAACGCGAAGATTGCGCACAGGATGGAGGCGGCCACTTTCTGCAGGAGCGTCATGACGGGCTCCCCGCAAAAGTGCGCCCGGCAAAATCGGCGAGCGAATTCGCCGCAAGCATCACGAGAGCAACCATCAAGGTGACATTGACGATGAGCGGCAGATCGCGGCTGAGCGCTGCGTGCCAGGCAAGCTGGCCAAGGCCAGGTGAATCACAGAGTGCTTCGATGGGAATGGCGGCGCCGAAAGAAATGGCGAACGAGACACCGAGAAGCGCAAGAAGCGGCGGAGCCGCCAATGGCAGCACATGACGAAACAAGATGGCGCTGCTCCCCAAGCCTCTCGCGCGAGCCGCGAGAACGTGGGGCTGGTCGTAAGCTCGGACCAGCAGGTTTCGGACGTAACTATAGAGCCGGGGGAATACGACTATGGCGATGGCGAAAAAAACAGGCGTTCGCAAGTGAACGGCGAGCATAGCAACGACGGCGGACGGCAGAGACAACAACAAACTGTTCAAGGCAGTAGTCGAAGCTTCAAAAAGCCAACCCCGAAAGTAAAGTCCTATCAAGGCCAAAAGCGCCGCAGCCACCCATGCCAAACCAAGTCCTCGAATGACCGAGTTGCCGGTTACCGGGAACCTTTGGCGAAGAAGTTCGCGAACCGGCCGTTTCAATGAATCGGACTCCCCCAAATCGCCGTGAACAAGCGCCGAAAGATAGTGGAAGTAGAACGAAGGCAGACTTTGCTGAAGCGCCTGCTTCTGGCGCAAGGCTTCCACACTGTTCGCGCTCCATCTTGGATCGAGTTCCCGTTCTGCAACGCCGTATCCCGGCGCAAAACGCACCAGGGTTGCGCTGGCGAGAGCGCCGACGAGTCCGAGAAAGACAAGGCACACCAGCCGCCGCACGCCAAGCCGAATCAAATTCCTGGATTTTTTGTTCTCGATCACTTTTGGTCCGCGCTAAAAGGGTCTGCCCCCTCCCTCAGGTCAGGAGGCTGACTGAATCTTCGAATAGTGCTTCTCTTTGACCTGATACATGCTGCGGTCTGCTTCCGAAAGAAGTTCTTCCGCCGAAACGCCGTCGTCCGGATGAAAGGCGCTGCCAACGCTGACGGAGACGATCGTGTCCCCGCAAACACTGTGGCTCGCCTCGCGCACCGCGCGCGACAGCCGTCTTTCCATCTCGGTAACCACATCCTTGGTCACTTCAGGCAAGACAAAGACGAATTCATCTCCGCCCAGCCGGCCGACCTGGTCGTATTCCCGGCAAGACGATTTAAACTTTGTGGCTACTTCCTGAAGCAGCTTGTTTCCCGTCAAATGGCCGAGTTTGTCATTAACCTTTTTGAACCCATCCAGGTCGCACAAGAGCACCGCAAGAGGCCCCCTGGAGCGACGGAGGCGAGCGAGTTCTTTGTCGAGATGCAGACAGATTGATCGGGCATTGGGCAGGCCGGTGAGATAATCCGTGCTGGCGGTGCTTTGAGCTTGTTCGAATTGGAGAGCGTTTTCGACAGAGAGCCCGAGTTTGGAACTGGCCGCCAGGAGCAAGCGCAGATGATCCTTTGTGAAGCCATTCTTCTCGCGATGGTAAAGAGTAAGCACACCGGCGACGCCGTTGCGGCCACGAAGAGGGACGCACACGGCGGATTGCAAGTTGGTGATGCCCGAGGAAGCGCCGAGATGGAGAGTCTCGGCGGCAGGATTGCCATTGGTTATCGGTTTTTCATTGCGCGCGACCCAGCCGGAAAGGCCTTGCCCCATGGGAATGCGCAATGAGCTGAACAGATCGTAGTCCACGCCATGAACATATTCGGGAATCAGCATCCCGTCCTGGCAAACAAAGAAAACGATGGAGTCGTGCGGAATCATTTCCTTTAATCGGACCGCCACAACGGAAAGCGTTTCCTTCAGGCTCAATGAATTTCCGAGCGTCTGGGCAAGCTCGAACAGAAGCTGGGCTTCCTGGCGCGCGGAAATGATCGAAGACAGGAAGGACGTGGCGCGGATTTCGGCTTCATCCGGCACTTCCGCGAAACCGGACGAAGGAGCAACCTGACGGTCCACTTTCGGAGCGACGTCCAGGCGCACTCGTTCGGTTTCCATGGAACTCGCCATCATTTCCAATTCCTGATAGCGGCGCTCCATGACTTCCACAACGCGAGGATCAAAGCTACGTCCTTTTTCGGCGCTTAGGTTGTTCATAGCTTCCGCCGGGGTCATGGCCCGGCGATAGGGGCGCTCGGAAGCAAGAGCATCAAAGCAGTCCACGGCGGAGAGAATACGCGCTCCGATGGGGATTGCTTCGCGTTTCAGGCCGTCGGGATAACCCGTGCCGTCCCATTTTTCGTGATGGGAACGCACGATGGGAACGACTGGATATGGGAATTGAACGCGATCCAGAATTTCCGCTCCGACGATCGGATGGATTTTCATTTTCTCGAACTCTTCGGGTGTCAAGCGCCCCGGCTTGGAGAGAATGTTCTCGGGAACAGCGAGCTTGCCAATGTCGTGCAGCATGGAGGCTGCACGAATGGCATTCAACTGGGCCTCGTCCACGCCGAGGTCCTTGGCAATCTCGATCGCATAAACCTGTACGCGGCGCAAATGATCGTGCGTGGTGTGATCCTTCGCTTCGATCGCCAGCGAGAGTGCCTCGATGGTGCGCAAATGAAGCGCGGCAATTTCCTCGGCGTGTTTTTTCTGCGCCTGGAGACGGCTCAGGTAGGTTTGATACGACCGGTAGATCCAATAGACGATGGGGAAGGCCAGAAGGCCGAACTGCCAGCCGATCAGCCGGTTTACGGCGCTCACTCCACAAGCAATCAGCGCACCGAGCAAGTAATAGGGAAAGGCCCACAGATAGCATTCCTTCCAAACGTGGACAGGATTGCGTCCCTCGGTCATGGCGATGATGCCGGAGACGGAAATGGTGTTGAAGGCGAAGTAGGTTGTGGCCGCCGCGGCCATCAACATGGGCCAGCGAAATCCGACGCCAGCCGCGACTTTGCTATGAAATACCAGTTCCGCGGCGCTAATGGAGAGGGCGAGGTTGGCTAAGTTAAAGAGCCATTGAATCGGACGGGGACGTGGGTTGGCGTGCCACATGGTTTGGACAAGCCCTCCGAGACAACCCATCAGCAGCGTCTCGGAATAAGAGAGGTCCAGGATGCCGACGAGAATAAAGAGGAAATTCGCGGACATCGTGGCCTTGATGCCCGGCAAGTGCACTTTGAGCACGGAGGCGCACAAAGCCACGGTTAGAAAACAGCCATACCGGAAAATATCGTCGGAGTGCCATTTAAGGAGAGCATAGGGCAATAAAGGCAGCCCTCCGACAAGCTGAGTCAAGATAAATGTGAGCGCAGGAATCCCGAGTGCCTTGACGTCACTCCACGTGTTGCTCCAGTAGTTTCTCGCAACAGTTGCTACCACACGCGTTCCTGCTCTCTGCCGATCGGCTTCCGCAGCACTCTTACACGGATATTGAGCGCCCAAGCCTTACGCGTAGACAAACCAGCAAACACCCCATTCGCTAGCTAGAGTGGACCTGTGACCTCTTCGCTGTTCCGGCACAGCAAGCAGCGCGGAACGGTTCTGTATTGGAAAATTTTGATAGTTGAAGCGTGGATTGGGAATAGTACGGCGTGCGATTGTATTGTAAAGGATAATGCCTTCGAGTCTTGACAGGGTTTCGAGGAGTATCGAATAGGACTCTCACACAAGTCGCGGTCGGACCGCTTCTCGGATGCCACGAAGACCAGCTGTCCCTACGTACTACCTTTAGTCCCCCACCTGTACTATCGACGCTTCGTTGGCCAGACCTAATACTCACGGCACTGACACCAACAAGAGTTCGGACCACCTCATCGGGCTGGTCCGGCAACTCGGTCAAGGAGCCCAGTCCATGGCCTTTGCGGCGGAAACACAGCCATCCTCCGATGGCAGCATCCTAAAGACGACAACGACCTGGGGCGCGCGGCTCGTGCTCTTTGCCCTGATCACGTTGCTGGCCTCCGGATTGTCCTTTGCCGACGGCAAGAAACATAAGCTGTCCAAAGACCTTGATGCTCTCAAAGGCGGCCATAACGGCGCCACGGTCGACGTGATCATCCAATTCAATCAAACACCGACCGCTGTCCACCATCAGAAGGTGCAGAACAAGGGCGGAGTACTGAAGACAAAGCTGGACGTCATCAAAGGAGCCCATTATTCCGTCCCGACTGGTTCGCTAGAGGACTTGGAAAACGATCCCGACGTTGCTTACATCTCGCCCAATCGCCCGCTAAGCGGCACCTCAGCGTCAACTCTTGACTATGCCGCCGAAACTGTCAACGCGCCAATGGCGCGGCAGCAGTGGGGCTTGGATGGCACGGGCATCGGAGTGGCAGTCATTGACAGTGGCGTCACCGCCGTTGGTGACCTCTACTGGTGGATTCCGTCGAATCAGACCTACGGTTCACGCGTTGTCTATAGCCAGAACTTTGTTCCCGGCACAACGGATACTTCAGACCAATATGGCCACGGAACGCATGTGGCCGGGATTATTGCCGGTGCAGGTTGGTTTTCCACCGGTTCGAACTTTACCCACACATTCAAAGGGATTGCGCCGAACGCAAACATCATTAACCTGCGAGTGCTGGATCAAAACGGAGCGGGCACCGACAGCAGCGCGATTGCGGCGATCCAGACCGCGATCAGCCTGAAATCTACGTACAACATTCGCGTAATCAACCTGTCGTTTGGCCGCCAAGTATTCGAGAGCTACACCCTGGATCCACTTTGCCAGGCAGTTGAGGCCGCCTGGAATGCAGGCATAGTGGTTGTTGCAGCGGCGGGCAACCAGGGCCGGAGAGACAGCGCGGGCACGGAAGGTTACGGCACCATCGCCGCTCCCGGCAACGATCCGTATGTCATCACTGTGGGCGCCATGAAGACGGCGAACACGCCGACGCGCACCGACGACACCATCGCGAGCTACAGCTCGAAAGGACCGACGGCATACGACTATGTGGTGAAGCCTGATATCGTCGCACCCGGAAATCAGGTCGTCTCCACGCTGGCGCCGAATGCAGCATTACTGGGCTCCCCCACCGACGTTTTTCTGTACGAATATTCCAACTCGACGACAACCACCACTACCTCTGGGGGCAACACCAAGAACAATAAGAAGAACTTCACGTCAAGCCTCTCTACCGTGGCCACGAGTGCGATCTCAACCTTTTATATGCGGCTGAGCGGCACGAGCATGGCTACGCCTGTGGTCAGCGGCGCGGCCGTGCTTCTGTTTCAGCAGAATCCAAACCTCACGCCAGACCAGGTGAAGGCTCGCTTGATGAAGACGGCCTCCAAGAACTTTCCGTCTAACAGCACCGTCACGGACCCGACAACGGGTATCACCTATACGGATTACTACGACATTTTCACCGTTGGCGCCGGCTACCTGGATATTGCCGCAGCACTATCCAACAACGATCTGGCCGGTGCTTCGGCTGTGTCTCCGACTGCGGTCTTCGACCCTACAACACAAAGCGTTTCCTTGCTTACCGGAAGCAGCGTCGTTTGGGGCACAGACGCCGTTTGGGACACCTCCGTGGTCTGGGGCACGAACGTATTCGTAAACGGTACATCCGTGCTTTGGGGTAGCAGCGTCTGCTGGGGTTCGAGCACCAGCGATGGCTTCAGTGTGGTCTGGGGGACGGGCGTCGTCTGGGGTACCTCAGCGAATCAGACGACCTCCACGGCTATGAGTATCCTCGTAGGCGGTGAGAATTGAAAGCGTTGACGCGGATTGGAAGTGGGGAGAGCCGATGACCACTAAAGCCAAGCTCGACGTCGCAATCATGACCGCCCTTGCCGGAGCGATACTTGCCATCGCGGCCTCTCGATGGGATCCGGAAAACCTCGGACACTTCGTCCTGTTCTTCGCGCTTGCGATGGTGGGCTCCGCGATGAAGATTCGCCTGCCGGGCTTTAAGACCACGATCTCCATAAACTTCGTCTTTATTTTGATTGGCCTTGCTTGGTTCAGCTTTGGCGAGACCGTTTTGATAGGTCTCGGTGGAGCGCTCGTCCAGTCGCTCTGGAAAGTGCAGACACGGCCAAAGCCGGTGCAAGTGCTTTTCAATGCGGCATGTCTGACGGTTTGTACCGCCGCGGCATTTTGGACCTCGCATACTGTCCCCGTGATGCTGGGATTGCATTCCACGGCAGCGATGATGGTGCTGGGCGCCTGTGCCTACGTGGTGCTGAACACCGGGCTGGTCTCGCTGGTCATTTCCTTGGCGGAGGGACGTCCCCTCACGGAGATTTGGTCCTCTTGCTACGAATGGACGTTCCCGTACTTCCTGGTGGGAGCGGCATTAGCTGGTCTGGCTAACGCCACCAGCAACGCCGGCAATCTAAGCGTGGCGTTGCTGGTTGTGCTGGCAATGTATTTTGTCTACGTGTACTACCGAATGCATATCGTCCGCGCCGTGCTCGACAACATTTCCAACGTGAGCCAGGAGAATGAAACGGTACTTGCTGGCGCATCGCGAGGCCGCTGAATCTTCCCTTCTCAGTCGCCGCAGGACTCCTTCAGGCTAGCGGACTTCTTATGTCCGGGCATTATCCTCGGAAATGATGACCTAAGCCCCGACCTCGCTTCCTTTGCCTACAACGCGTGGCGTCTCCGCAAACCGGTGTCATCGGCCTTCGCATCCGCCGCTCTCATTTCTCGGAACAAGTGTAAATTCGACGACATTACCAAGCCGGGGCTCAGGTGCACGGCGGGAGGCAAATGTATTTTGTTGGTGAGTTTATCCGCCATAAGCCTCACGGCAATCTGACCTTGCCGGTGCGGTTGCTGGTAAATCGAGGCCGTGATGGTGCCCTTCTGGAAGTAGGGAGACATTTCTGCAAACAGGTCTGTGGTGATCAGCTTTACTTTTCCGGCGAGCCCCCGCGCTCCCAGCGCACGGCACACCGGTAAGCAGTTCACCGTGTTTACGTATATCCCCGCAAGGCCGGGGACACGAGTGAGAAGGGCGAAAGTTTTCTGGAAACTTTCATCTTCCTCTTCGTGCCCTTCAACGACACTCACTATCTTCCCGCCGGCGCAGTGCCGCGGAAACGACTCCGAAAAGCCATCGGTTTTCTTTCGATGATCTTCGGTAGTGAGCATGCCCGCAATGACCGCAACCTCGGAACCAGAGGGAACCAGCTTGCCCATCAATTCGCCCGCGAGACTCCCGTTCAAGAAAGGTTCTACGCACACGATAGTGGACCGACGGCTCTCAGGGGCGTCGGTGGATACACAGACTACGCGGATGCCCTTTTCCTCGGCGTCATCAATAAGTGGACTCAGGTCTTTTGGATTTCCTGCGGTGAGAATGATTCCGTCGACGCCGCTCCGCACAAGTTCCTTGAACGCCTCGGTATCTCCCTCTCCGAGCGCCTGAACCGGGCGATCCACGAACTGAATCCCCAGCTGGCCAACGCGGCGGGCTTCATCCAGCACTCCGCTCCAAAGCTGGTCGTAGAAAAAGTGAATCTCCCGAGGTATGCACACACCGACACGGGCGCTGGCTTTGGCAAACGACAAAGCACGAGCCGCCAGATTTGGGCTATACCCGATTTGCCGGGCGACTTGCAGAATTCTTTGCCGCGTGGAATCCTTGATTCCTCCGCGTGCGTGCAACGCGCGATCCACGGTTCCAATAGATACTTTTGCCATTTCGGCAATCAGGTGGATTCCGCTTCTCTTCTTGGCCACACCTGACGCCCGCAATTCCTTAGGTTCTCGACTCATAAGATTTGTCCCCGTTTCGCCGTGCAGATCGCAGCGAAAGACAGCAGTTAGCCCTTATCTTACGTCACCCGACAGGGTTCCACGCGGAGAAAGGAACTTCGTCCTCGACCGGGTCCTTCGCGGGTGCGTAAGTCGAAAGAGATGAAAAATCTGCATCCTTGCAATCTAAAATGCGAATGTTACTATAGCACCGACGTTAACGTACACGGTAGCTCATTTCCGTTGATTCATCAGGCTCACTCTTGTTGCGCTGAGGACCTTTCCATGTCCCCCGACGTCGTTCGACTTTCCATTCCTCGTCTTGTGGAAATACCGATTACACTTATGCGCGAGCTCCTCGTCGGCCTGCGATGAAAACGCCGAACTTGCGCATGCTGCTTTGTGTGGGTGTGCTATTCGCGGCAGTGTGCGCAAGTCCCTTGTCTGCTGAATCGACCCATGGTGCCTGGTTGCGGTACGCCCCCATCGAAGGACGTGCGCAGGAAAATTACGCATCGCTTCCAGCGGCCATCGTTAGGTTGGGAGATTCGTCGGTCCTTACAACAGCACAAGCGGAGATGATTCGCGGCGTCAGGGGCATGCTTGGAAAGACGTTGCGCGCCGAGAAGGATCTGCCTCGAGAGAAGGCTATAGTCTTGGGTACGCGCGCGTCGATTCAGGCAGTCGTGCCTGGATTTGGGGCTCGCAGTCCGCTGGGCGAAGAAGGTTTTTGGCTGACGACCGAAAATTTGCGAGGATTTCCGTGCTTCATTGTTACGGCGACAACTGACCGCGGCGTCTTGTACGGCGTGTTCGCATTGCTGAGCAAAATGGCCCGCGACGAGAGTATCTCGGCTTTGAACGAAGTCCAACAGCCGTATGCTCCACTGCGCTGGGTGGACCAGTGGGACAACCTCGATGGTGGGATCGAACGGGGATATGCTGGACGCTCCATTTTTTTTGAAGGTGGCAAGGTTCGTCCCGATTTGACGCGCGTTCGCGAATACGCGCGTTTGCTAGCTTCCCTCGGGATCAACGGCTGCGCTATCAATAATGTCAACGCGAATCCCCACCTTTTGGAAGAAGATTTTCTGCCTCAGATCGCCCGCATCGCTGATGCATTCCGCGAGTGGGGCATTCGAATCGCCATATCTATTGATTTGAGCAGTCCCAAGGTCATCGGCGGCCTGGATACGTTTGACCCTCTCGACCCTCGCCTCAGTCAATGGTGGCGCGAGAGAGTGGACAGCATCTATCGCCGCATTCCGGACTTCGGCGGATTTGTTGTCAAGGCGGATTCCGAAGGCCGGCCTGGTCCGTCCGCTTACGGCAGGACGCCAGCGGATGCCGCCAACGTGATCGCGCGCGCGCTCAAGCCCCACGGCGGCATTCTTTTCTACCGTGCATTTGTGTACGACCATCACCTCAACTGGCAAGATCCCAAGAGTGACCGCGCGCGGGCCGCGTACGATATATTCCATCCGCTCGACAGCAAGTTCGACGACAACGTAATCATTCAGATCAAACAGGGGCCAATCGATTTTCAGGTCCGTGAACCTGTTTCTCCGCTTTTTGGCGGCCTGCTACAAACGAATGTCGCCATGGAGTTGCAGATCACGCAGGAATACACCGGCCAGCAGCGGCATTTGTGTTTTCTGCCATCGATGTGGAAAGAGGTGCTTGACTTCGACCTCCAGTTGAGTCGCAACGGAACTCCTGTAAAAGTCGTTGTTTCCGGCAAAACATTTCGTCGTCCGCTGGGAGGACTCGTGGGCGTTGCCAATGTTGGCATGGACGAGAGCTGGCTCGGCCATCCATTGGCGATGGCCAATCTCTACGGTTTCGGGCGCTTGGCGTGGAATCCAAATCTGAGTCCGAAAGCCATCGCTGAAGAATGGACACGGCTGACGTTTGGAAACGATCCAACTGTGGTAAGGACTCTTTCTGAAATGCAAGTCAATTCGTGGAGAATCTATGAGAGCTACACGGGCCCACTCGGCCTGCAAACCCTGACCGACATTCTCGGAAGTCATTACGGGCCCGGAGTGGAATCCTCCGAGCGCAGCGGGTGGGGCCAATGGCACCGCGCTGATCATGAAGGCGTGGGCATGGATCGCACTCTGGCCACGGGCACCGGCTATGTCGGGCAGTATTCTCCGCCAGTAGCTAAGCAGTACGAATCTTTGGAATCGACCCCTGACGAGCTGCTACTTTTCTTTCACCATGTGCCTTACACATATGTGCTCAAGTCCGGCAAAACCGTGATTCAGTACATTTACGACTCGCACTACGAAGGGGCAGAACGCGCTGCGGACAATGTCCACTACTGGGAATCGCTTAGGGGCCTGATTGATGAGCAGCGTTACTCGGATGTGTTGGCGCGGGTTGAATATCAGGCGGGACACGCCATTGTGTGGCGGGACGCCGTCTGCAATTGGTTCTTTCGCGCTTCTGGCATACCTGATGCGAATCGCCGTGTAGGGAATTATCCTGATCGCATCGAAGCGGAAGTCATGCAACTTGCAGGCTATTCGATCGTGGACGTTGTTCCCTGGGAAAACGCGTCCGGCGGTAAAGCAATCGAGTGCGCGCAGCCGCGAGGATGTACGGCCTCCTTTCGGTTTACGCGTGACGCGGGGTGGTACGAAATGGATGTTGCGTACTTCGATCAGAATAATGGTGATTCGAGTTTTCGGGTCTTCGTGGGCGATCAGTTAGTCGATGAATGGACGGCGAACGACAATCTTCCCGCTAAAAAAATTGGAGGCGACTCTTCGACGCGACGCCGCATTCGTGGCTTGGCGCTACGGCCGGGAGACGAGATTCGCGTCGTGGGAATTCCCGACAGGGAAGAGCATGCGCCGGTCGACTACGTCGAGATTCGCCCCTCACAGAACTGAGGCCATTCCTTGCGAACGCAGGAGCGGAATTTTTGTGGATAGTTCATCGGACTCTGCACCGTGTTCCCGAGGAAGTCTTTGGCCTCATCGAATTTTACCGTTCTTCACCAGGCCATCCAGCCAGCGCCGCGCCGTCGCGGCCTCAGGGCGATCGCCGTGGCTCTTCAGAAAATCGCGCAGAGCCTGCGCCGCGTCTTCATACCGCCCCACAGCCGTAAGCGACTGCGCGACAAGAAGCTCAATCTGGGGAGCTCTTCCGTTCGATTCCGACAGCGCCTGCTGCGATGCTCTCAACGCCTGGTCATATTGTTGGCGATAATAATACGACTTGCCGAGCGCCCAATGGGTCTCCCACCCGCCTGGTTCCATCTGCAACGATTTTTCGAGCGGGGGGATGGCCTCTTCGTATTTCCCCTGGTCGGTTAGAGCCATTCCCAGCGCCGACAGAACGCGAGCGTTACCCGGATCCATCTGGACGGCTTTTTCGAGAACGCCTTGTGCTTGCCTCCAATTGCGAAGGCTGAGGTATAGCACGCCTTGCACAAAGAGCACGTCGGGGTGCCCGGGCGCCAGCTTGGCCGCTTCATCAACAAACTTCTCGGCTTCCTTCGGCTTGTTGTCGCTTAGGGCTTGCAAGCCTTTGTCGAGAGCCTCTTTTGCCTTGGGGGCCAGCAGCGGTTTGCCAGGGACTCCCGCACTTTCATTTGAAGAGGGTTCTCGTTGCAGGTAGATGTCAAGTTCGGCTTTGACGGCTACGGGCACGGACACGTCTTTTTGCGCGGACTTGTATCCGGTGGCACTGACAATCACGGTGTAATCTCCCAGCGACCGCAGGATGAAGAAGGCGCGGCCTCGCGCGGCCTCTTTTTGATCGGTTGGCATTCCTTCCTTGAAGAGTTTCACAGTCGCGGGCGCGGAGATAGGCTCTCCGGAATTGTCGCGTACGGTTACCGAGATTTCCGCCTTGTCACCGCGGAGGAGAGTCCCTTCGGCGCCGCTGTCCTGGCATCGGGTTCGAAGAGGCAGCAGAATAAGGCAAACAGCTAGAGGCACCAGGAATCGGACAATCCGCTGAGGCCCGCGTTGCTTCGCAAAACGCATAAATAAATGTGAAGAGCCGATTAAAGAGTAGTCTTGCGCTTAGGGCGCGTCAAGGAACTACGCCACCATTACGGTTGCAACGGCGGGGGAGAGCCGGACATTTTTTCCAGCAGGACGTCGTCGGCCTCTTTGTGGAGTTCGCGAACTTTGGCGAATTCCTGCTTGGCGGCGGCGGTATTGCCCATGGCTTGATACAGACGTCCCAGTTGGAAGTGCGTGTCGGGCTGGGCGGGATCCAACTTCACGGCCCGTTGGAATGCCGCGAGGGCGTCCTTATATTGCTTCTGCTCCCTGTAGATAGCTCCCAAGTCGGCATAGGCGATGCGAATGTCGTCCTTTAGTTGGACGGCCTTCTTGAGCAAGACAAGAGATCTCTCCGGATTGTTCGCCTTCATTTCAATGTCACCGAGATAAGCCAGGGCTTGAGGATTGGCAGGATCGACCGAGAGTTCCGCCTCGAACGCGTTTTTTGCGCTGTCATACTCGCGAAGCTTCCATTGCAGGTAGCCAAGACCAAAATTAACGCCCGGTTCCCGCGGAGCGACTTTTATTGCCGCCTGGAACTCCTCGATGGCTTCGGTTGTTTTGCCGAGACCATCGAGCGCTTCGCCGGTCAGAACGTGAGCAGCAGCGGAATCAGGGTTCTGTTCCACGATTTGGCGGAACTGGTCTAATGCGCAAGAATATCTTTTTGCCCATAAGCAGCTCTGAGCAAGCATCTGTTGCAATTGGACATTTGATGGATCAGCCTTCGCGGCTAATTCAAGGTGCCTCGATGCCTCGGCAAATCGCCTTGCCCCGTAGAAGCTCAAGCCCAGGAGGGTGCGCGCCTGGCCGTTATTTGGATCCGCTGCTAAAGCGCAATTCAGAGGAGCAATGGCGCCATCGAATCGTCCCATTTTGAATTCCGCCAAGCCCAGATTCAGTTGAATTCCAGGCAGCTTGGGATTGAGGGCAAGAGCTTTCTTATAGGCGGAAGCTGCCTCCTGATACTTCTGTTGTTTGGAGAGAACCACACCCAGACTCCCGAAGGCGGCGGCGTCCTTGGGATTTCGTTGCGTGACGGAGCGCCATGCGCCGGCGGCTTCTTCCAGTTTTCCCTGTTGTTCGAGGGCGAGTGCGTCGGAGGGACTGGGCTTTTGCGCCGTCGCGGATGTTGGTAAGAGCAGCGCGATTGCAAGCAGAAATCGTCTCCACTTTGTCATGACCGAACATAGCCCACGGACTCTATGCAAACAAGCGGGCTGGTAATATTCCTATCGTAACGCCGGACTGCAGGCCGGGAATAGTTAGGAGCTCGGCGTTTTGCGCCTGTTGCCGGGACTAAAACAAACGCCCCGCTCGCACGCCGTGCGAGCGGGGCGTTTTACTGCTTCCCGGGGTGGGGTTAGAAATAGATCTTGCCGCCAAGCTGCAAGATTCTCGGGTCAAACGCTGATGTAAATTGGCCGAAGCGGCTGTCCGCTTTGGTCGTATCCACGCCGTTGAACTGAGTATGGTTCCAAGTGTTGAATGTTTCCAAACGGAGTTCGAAACGGCTGCCGCGAGATTCACTCAGTGTGAAAGTCTTGAACAACGACATGTTCCAGTTGTCGCGGCCAGGTCCACGCAAGGCGTTGTGGCCCAACGTACCCCAAGGGGACGATGTGTTGGTCACCGTAGGGGACGAAAAGGCTGACGAATCGAAGTATTGGATTTGCTGGTAGCACTTGGACGCGGGAGTGCAGGTAACCGGTGTCTGCGGATAGGAAATCGTACCCGTCAAATTCGGCCGGTTGGTGCCGCCTACTCCGTTGCCGCCTTGCCCGCCTCCGAGTGTGACGTTGATTGGGAGGCCAGATTCCATGGTAACGATGCCCGAGATTTGCCAGCCGCCAACCGTGGATCGAACGAGACGGCTTTGATTATGCCGCAAGAACGGGATGTCGTAGATGAAGTCCACGACGGCGATGTGCGTGCGGTCATATCCGCTGGGGCCGACGTCATACACCCAGCCTGCATAGGGATTCGACACAGTTCCGAGGTCTCCGCCGCCGCTTCCGCCAGTGGTCGGGTCAACGGCACGCGAAAGCGTGTAGAAAGCCCGAAGGTTGAGGTCGTGGCTGAGCTGAGAGTTGAGGTCCACTTGCAACCCATTGTAATGTGCGTTGGCCTCGTTGTCGGCGAGCCTGATAGTGGTGAACCCTGGGTAGGGCAGAGTGGGTATGGTCTGATAAGGATTGGCCGGTTGGCCGGGTATCAAACCCGCCAGCGCCGGAAGCTGACTCTGGTCAGGCAAGTTGATGTTGCGGTAGTCGTTCTGATGCCTACTTTGATTGCCGACATAACTTACCGACAAAACCGTCTTGGCGGCAAAGGAGTGCTGCACGCCGACGCTGTACTGGTAACTAGCCGGCAGCTTGTAATTGTCCACGGCCAAGCCGACGATGCTGGCAGCGTTAATCGGCCTAGCCGCCGCCGAACCAGTGGAGAGTGAAAGGCTTGGGTTCGTCATCTCGACGTTACTGAGGCTGACTTGCAAGCTGAATGGAATGTTTGGTCCGGCGTTGTACATGTCGTTGCCCTGAATGCGCTCGTACATGATGCCGAACCCGCCACGGACAACAGTCTTGCCGCTGCCGCTCACGTCGTAGGCAAATCCGAGACGCGGACCAAATGCTGCCCAGTGATTGTTGACCAGGCCTTTGGGCACGCCGTTCTGGCCCGGGATACCGATGCCGTTGAGATAGAGTGGAATGCCTGCAAGGATCGAATTGGGGCTGGTACTGAGGCCGGGGCTGGCAGCGGAGCAGCCCGGATCAGTTGCCTGGTTTCCGCTGCTGCAGATGCTGTTATTCGTGTTGAAGGTGGCCGCTTTGGCTGGGTCATAAAGAGAGGGGTAGAAATTCCCCATGCGGTTGTTGGCTTCGTAGGTGTGCGGCACACCATCCCAGCGCAGGCCGAGGTTTAGGGTCAGCCGCCTGTTTACGCGCCAATTGTCCTGGACGTAGGCAGCCCAAGAAACGTTGTTCCAGTAACCATGGTCCTGAACAGCCAACTCCTGATAGGAGGTAGGCAATCCCAGTAGAAAACTGGCGAAGCTGTTTCCGCAGGCAGTGTTGGCAGGGCAGGCGGCGCTTCCAGCAGTGAGGTCTTTGTTAAAGGTAAAGCCGCCCTGGGTCTGACCGAAGAGGTCCTGAACCTTCTTGTAGATGGCCCAACTGGCTCCGAACTTAAGCTGATGGGCTCCCTTGGTCAGCGAAATGTCGTCGCGGATCTGGTAATCATCAGCCTTGTTGTGCCACGGCCAGCTGGAGATTTCGAACTGGGCGCCTGTCCCGCCGCTCAAGTCGATATTTGGGATGCGGTTCAGATTGTTTGGTCCAGTGAATAGTCTCGAATTCGTATTGACGTAGCCACTGGGCAGCGCCAAGCTAGTCAAGCCAGTAGCCGCGTAGGGAACGATGTTGATTACGTTCCCGTTGTAATTGAAAGCCACCTCGTTGAGTAAGGTTGGGCTGATCGCATAGGTTGTGTGGATAACGCCGCTACGAGATGGATTGCCGAAGGTATCGCCGACAGTTGGAACATTATCTCCGCTCCACTGGCTGGTGGCGAAACTCTGTGTCACTTGTTCAGCAATGTAGTGTCCGAAGACGGAGAACTTGGAGCTGAAGTTATGGTCAATGCGAACGACTTCTTCCCTAAGATTGGTAGGAGCATTAGCGCCGCCAACGAACGTGCCTACGGAGTTAGCAATGTTGGTGGTCGGTGCGGGGAAGATGCCTGCCTTGAGCAGAGCAGCGGCATTCGGATTGATCATGCAAGATGGAATCACATTGCCAGGAAATTGCCCACCCGAGGTGATTCCCGCAGGGGGCGCCTGGCCGGGACAATTCGCGAACAAAGCGGTTTGCGCGACTTGCGCATTCGTCCCGTTACATGTCCCAGGCGCGCAGAAGGTTGGAACAAATATCGGGTTCGGTGTAGGTGCGGTAAGAAGACCGGCGAGGTTACCGCCATAGGTCGCGGTGTCCGGAACGTTCTGATTAGTTCCGCCGCCCTGAATGAGCTTGCGCCATTCCATGTTATAGAAGAAGAAGGTCCTCTTCTTGTCTGGGTTGTAAAGCTTGCCGAAAGTTATCGGACCGCCGACATTGAACCCATATACATTCAGCCGTAACTCTTGGATCTTGGCAGGAGCTGGGCGGAAGAAGTCGCGCGCATCGAAAGCGTCGTTGCGATTGAACTCCCAGGCTGAAGCGTGAAGCGTGCTGCTTCCAGACTTCAGAACCATGGTCATTGTGCCGGCGGAGGAAAGTCCATAGTCAGCGCTGTAGTTCGAAGTGAGCTGACGGAACTCAGCGATAGCATCCGTGGAGGGCGCAATGCTCATGCCACCGGCGCCGCCACGGTCGTCATCTTCTCCACCGTCGAGCAGATAGATGTTGTGGTTCTGACGCATGCCGTTAAACTCCACGCTGGCGTTTCCACCAACTGGAGTGTTGACGAATCCGGTGATCTGGCTCGACGCTCCAGGCGCCAACGCAGCCAATTGGTAGATGCTGCGACCATTCACAGCGATCTGGCTCATCTGTTGTTCGTCAATGACGTTGCTGACCTCACCAGTGTCGGCTTGCACGCGGACGGCGTTGGCTTCAACAGTAACCGTTTCCGATGCCGCGCCCAGAGACATCTGGAAATCCATGCGAGTGCGGTCGCCGACTTGCAGCACCAAGCCCTTTTGCTCTGCAACCTTGAATCCCGAGGCTTCGGCCTTAATGTTGTAGTGGCCGACTGGCAAGTCGACCGCTACATACTGGCCAGCTTCGTTCGTGGTGAACGTGTGCGCTAGACCAGTCTCTACATGGGTCACTGTAATCTTCACATTGGCAATTACCGAGCCCGATGGGTCTGTAACCGTCCCAACGATGGTGGCGTTCTGCGCAGATGCGCGGAACGGCAAACCCACTAACAGCACAAAAAGAATGAGTAGATAGCGGAGATTCGATATCCTTAACGCGGCCAAAAAACTCCCAACACACTTCGGCACGACAAAACGCATGCTTCACCCCTTCCTGCAGACTGAGAAGATTTCGATTTCAACCACCACCAGCCGCATCGGTAACGTTAACGGTTGGATTCCTTTTATTCTTATAGTGAATGCTTGTCAAGCAAATTGTTTCTACACGGAATGATCGGGGATGCGGTCATCCAGAATGCCCTCGGAGTGAAGAGAACATCAAGACGCGCCGAATGGGCAAGTCCGAGCATCAGGTTAAGCGGCATAAGCAATCGTGCTTGGGTCACGAAGGATTGAAACATCTGAGTCAGGTCCCTACGGAATAAACGTTATTCTTCGTGTGATTCCGAGTGAACAACAAGATCGAAGCGGCTGCACCACGGACTTTCATTCATGATGCACCGCAACATCGAGTTCCAACGCTCTGCTCCGACGCCAAGAATTGGCGAAGGCAGGCTCTCATCCGGGCTCACTCGTCTTATCCGCTTTATGGATGGAACAATCCGAGAAATGTGGTTCACACAAGACCGTGTAGGCTAACGATGGTATGCTATTAATCTCATCCTAAACTTCCGGAATGATCTCCTCCAATCGAAGGCGAGTGACACCACTGTGCGCGGTCGTGGGTGTTGCAGCAGCCCAAATCATGGCGTTATTTTGTGTATTGCTGTTTCCCTTAGGATCCTCAAGTCAACAGCCTTCCGATCAAAAGGCAAAACAAGCGCCTTCTGGCATGGGCGTGGCCACCGGCGCAGCCCATCCCGCGATTAAGGACTCCCATTCCCGGCCGATCACAGCAGGCGGATTCGTGGACGGTGCCCCGGTCGTATTCCGCGATATCACAAAACAAGCGGGCCTTGATAAATTCTTGCATCGCTCTGGAAGCCCGGACAAGAAAACGATCCTGGAAACGATGGGTTCGGGCGTGGCATTGCTCGACTATGACAACGACGGCTGGCTCGACATTTATCTGCTGAATGGCTCGACGATGGCAGCGATGAAAGGGAAAGAAGCTGTGCCCAAGGCCATGCTCTTGCACAACAACCACGACGGGACATTTAGTGATGTCACGGAAAAAGCGGGCGTGGCAAACGAACGTTGGGGATTCGGCGTGGCCGTTGGCGATTACGATAATGACGGCTGGCCAGATATTTACGTGGCGAACTATGGCAAAAACTGCCTGTATCACAACAACCACGACGGTACTTTTACCGATGTCGCCGAGAAGGCCGGTGTGGCACTGGGGGGCTGGTCCACTGGACCAACGTGGGGCGATTATGACCACGACGGATTGCTCGATTTGTTTGTTCCAGGTTACGTGAAATTTGATATTGACCACCCACCGATCGCGGGACAAGGCATTATTCCCCCCAATTTTTGCCAATTTCGAGGCGTTTCCGTGATGTGCGGGCCCCGAGGACTGCCGGGAGAAACCGACCATCTGTTCCATAACAATGGAGACGGTACTTTCACGGATGTGAGCATCAAAGCCGGCGTCTCCGATCCCAACAGCTACTATGGCTTGGCCGCTGTTTTTGTGGACGTGGATGACGACGGCTGGGTAGATCTAGCAGTGGCCAATGATTCCGTGCCGAACTATCTTTACCGCAATCGGCACAACGGAACACTTGAAGACATAAGTTACGCCTCGGGATTTGCTCTGAGCGATGACGGACGCGAGCAAGCAACCATGGGGATTGCTGTGGGTGATTACAATCGCGACGGAAAGGTCGATCTCTTCACGACCACTTTTTCCGATGACTACAAGACACTCTATCGAAATGACGGCGGGAGCAGCTTTTCTGATGTTACGTATAGGGCTGGTTTGGCGGGGCCGACCATCCCCTTTTTAGGTTGGGGAACCGGCTTCCTCGATTTTGACAATGACGGCTTGCTGGACATTTTTGTTGTCAACGGTCACGTCTACCCGGAGGTGGACCGCCAGGATTGGGGAACAACGTGGGCGGAACGGCCGCAACTGTTCCGGAATCTTGACGGTTCCAAGTTCGAAGAAGTGCCGCCAGCCACCGGCAGCGGTTTGGCCGCCGTCATCACCGGCCGAGGAGCGGCGTTCGGAGACCTTTTCAATAGCGGGCACATCGACGTCGTCATCAATAGTATTGATTCGACGCCCACGCTGCTGCGCAATGTCGTAAAGAACGGCAATCACTGGCTGGCATTGAAACTAGTTGGTGGCGCAAAGAGCCCGAAAGACGCGATCGGGACGAAAGTCTTCGTCACGGCTGGCGGAGTCCGGCAACGCGCAGACATAGTCAGTGGGGGAAGTTACGGATCGAGTTCCGACATGCGCGTGCACTTTGGATTGGGTTCAGCTACGAAGGTAGAGAAAATTGAGATTCATTGGCCGAGCGGAACACGACAAACGGTAACCGTCCCCGGAGTTGATCGCATCACAACAATTGAAGAAGGAAATCCCGGCATCGAGAAGAATTCTCCACAACGAGGAGGTTCTAAGCTGCCGTGCTCCAATGGCAATCCATAGCCAACCCGGCCATTCGATATTTTGCTTCGCGAATGGACAAGCACATTCCATTAATCTAGCAATGGAACTTGATGCCGTGTGCAGTTCGACGTAGCGCAAGTCTTTGCAATGTGAGAAATTATGGAATGTGCGCTCGTAGCTCAGTTGGATAGAGCGTCTGCCTTCTAAGGAGTCGCTACTTCTATATTGCGTTGCTTCGGTTGCGCTTACGAGTTTTGGGCCATCCTTGAGTTACTCCAGCGTCGTTTGCTTCTGATCCAGCCCTCTCGTGTCAAACTCAGATCGACATAGCCGATATAGCCGCCCTCGGGTCCCATCGCGGCTCGTTCGGCAGTTTCGCTGACTTGTTTGGTCTGTTTCTCGACCTCCAACCTGCCTGGCCGCTAACACTTGTCCCGACTGGATCACTTCGGAGCGCTCAATTCGCTGTCTTTCCTGGTTCGCTACGCGTCCGGCTGTGGCAGCGCCGCGATCCTTCGAAGCATGCTGACAAACCAAATCGAGTTTCTCAGTCATTGGGATTGATTGACCGGTGGCCCGTCTGGAGTGGGCGCGTCAGAATTTGTTTCGGCCGATCTGCCAACACCTCGGATCTTCGACGTGACTGAACGGCTTTGACCAGTCCATTCAGTACACCTAAAAGTCACAACCCGTTTGCGGACTGAGTCCGGACCAGCAGGCGCGCGAGGACGTTAGTCAGCCCATCGAGAGCAGTCGCGTCTGGCAGCGCGAAGGTCAGGCGCGGACGGCCGCTATCGTCCTGTTCCACGAGATCGGTGAGGTTCTGTTTCAAAGTTGTTGCCAAAGCAGTCGTCGCCGCCTTCGATTCCGGGAAATCCGATGGCGCCGGCAACAGTTCGCCAAGGAATTGAACCGCGGCGCTGAGCAGGTGACCGCCGCTGACGGCGAGTCTTTCGCGGCGGGCACTGCGTTCGGCGGCAGCCTGGGCTACGGCGAGTTCACTCTCCCGGCGGAGACTCATGTCCG
>Ga0209376_1001446_pt1 | contig 23918 bp, 19 predicted proteins | sample GraSoiAngelo_134_FD_185891 | JGI IMG/M metagenome (GOLD analysis project Ga0209376, IMG submission 185891) | Grasslands soil microbial communities from the Angelo Coastal Reserve, California, USA - 14_0929_05_30cm (SPAdes) (version 2) | ecosystem: Environmental > Terrestrial > Soil > Grasslands ... | reverse complement strand
AATTATCGATGATGGCTGGATCAGCTCCAGCGGGTCCTGTCGTGGCGATCACCCCCCGTCGTCCTCGCTCCACCCATCCCCCCGTGGGGGTCACTTTGGGGGTTGGCAGTGCGCGGGCGCTGTGTGAACGTGCTCGCTGGCACCCTGTTGGCTCTTCGCCCCTTCCGCTGCGGGCGACGGGGGACCCGCTCGCCACACCACCCGCTGGAGCAAGACAGGAGGAGAAGCTCATTTTTTCGGATTAAGGCTAGTCAGCTAGAGGGTGGAGATCAATTGAGGGAGTTCGTTCAATGTCCGAATCGTGAGAACCTGCAACGCTGAGGGCTTGTGCTCGCCAGAATCCATGCGCTGGCGGTCGATGAGCACGCCGTGGAGCCGAGCCAGACGCGCCCCTTCCACATCGTCTCCTATGCTGTCCCCGACATGGACCGCCTCTTCCGGGTCAACCGCGTGCTTCTCCAGAGCCAGACGGAAGATCTGAGGGGCCGGTTTCGCAGCATGCGCCAAGCTCGAGATCGTGACTGTATCGAAGAGTTCGGCAATGCCGAGCCCTCGAAGCACGTTGAAAAGCCTGGTATCGAAGTTCGAGATAATCCCCAACTCCAGACCGCGATCCTTGAGCTCTTTGAGCACACCCGACGTCTCTGGATACAGCGCCCAGTGCGCAGGTCCTCCGAAGGCGTGAAAGACCTCTTCGAAGTAATCATCGAACCGATTGAACATCCCGACGCGGTAAAACACATTGTGCACGATGTCGAACCACCACAGCCGCTCACACCGTTTGATCTCGGTAGGGTCGCTGACGGCAAAGACCGGCGGCGGAGCCTCACGGAACGCACGCCGGAACGCGGCATTGAGAGCCGAAAGCGACTCGTCGGTGCGCCTGACCCCATATTTCTCGGCGTAGTGCAAATAGACCTCTCCCACCGACCCCTTCACATGAAACAAGGTCCCGGCTGCGTCAAAGAATATGACTTTCACCCGGCTCACGATGCTGAGGATGTCTCGGGACAGACGTAATCGGACGGAGTGACGTCATCGGATGCGCGGCTGACTTTATCGAAATGATCGTTCCCTTGATGGCCTACCGTTTCGCTCGTTTCGTCCGCCTCGCCTTCTCCAGCGCTTTCAGACGCTGAATGTTTTTCCGGTGCTTCTTGCGCACGTTGCGGTCCTTGTCGCGTCCTCGTGCCATGAGTCAACCCATCTCCTTTCTGAAGCTCGCGTGCGATGCCGACAGCCGGCGCGATGTATAGCACAAGTTTGCGCCCCTGGACAAGCGCCGTTCCAGACTCGGCCTCACAGCACCCGTCACCTTGTCGGGCAACGAGCAGCATGTTAAGATTCGTCACCGTTTTTCAACCCAGAGGAACCGTTGACGATGCCTGGTCGGCAGCTAGAGAAAATCTATGACCCCACGCAGGTCGAAGAACGGTGGTACCGGTTCTGGACCGAAAAGGGCTATTTTCATGCCACGGTAGATCGCCCGGGCGCCCCCTACTCGATCGTCATCCCGCCTCCCAACATTACCGGCTCGCTTCATCTCGGCCATGCGCTGAACAATACCTTGCAGGACATTCTCATCCGTTGGCGGCGGATGCAAGGTCGTAATACCCTCTGGATGCCGGGCACTGATCATGCCGGCATCGCCACCCAGAACGTAGTCGAACGCCAACTCCTGGCGGAAGGAACATCACGGGAGGTGCTGGGCCGAGAGGCATTCGTCAAACGAGTCTGGGACTGGAAAGCTCAGTCCGGTGGATCCATTCTCCAGCAATTGAAACGGTTAGGAGCCTCCTGTGACTGGGATCGCCTTCGCTTCACCATGGATGAAGGACTGTCCCAGGCGGTCCGAGAGGTGTTCGTTCGTCTTCACGAGGACGGGTTGATCTACCGGGGCGAACGCTTGATCAATTGGTGCCCCCGCTGTCTCACCGCGCTGTCAGACATTGAAGTCGAGCACGAGGAAACCAAAGGCAAGCTCTATCATATCGAGTACCCGCTCGCCGATGACCCGAAAACCCGTCTCGTCGTCGCCACCACCAGGCCGGAAACCATGCTGGGCGACACCGCCGTCGCCGTCCATCCGGAAGACCCGCGTTACAATCATCTGATCGGAAAGAAGGTGAGGCTGCCGTTAACGTCTCGCGACATTCCGATCATTGGTGATCCGATCCTGGTGGACCGGGAATTCGGCACGGGAGCCGTCAAGATCACCCCCGGGCATGACTTCAACGATTTCGAGGCAGGCGAGCGGCACAACTTGCCTCGAATAGCGATCCTGAACCAGCGGGCGCAAATGGATGCATCCGGGCTCCACGACGCTCAGGTAGATCCGAGCTTGAATCTCACACTCAAGCCGGTTCACCAGGCTCGGGCTCTCATGGTGGACGCCTTGCGCGAGCGGGGGTTCCTCGTGAAAGTCGAAGACCACAAGATGTCGCTCGGCAAGTGCTATCGGTGCAAGACCGTGGTTGAGCCCTACCTGTCACCGCAGTGGTTCGTCAAGATCAAGCCACTGGCTGAGCCTGCGATCAAGGCAGTGGAGGATGGACGAATTCGTTTGATACCTGAAGGCTGGGTGAACAATTATCTTGGCTGGATGCGGGACATAAAGGATTGGTGTATCTCCCGACAAATCTGGTGGGGCCATCAGATACCGGCCTGGTACTGCCGGAGCTGCAACGAGGACGCCATCATTGAGGCGGCACCCAATTCATTCACGATGACCTCTGACGCGAAACCCATCGTCGCGAGAACCGCGCCGACTCATTGTCCCGACTGCAGCGCCAGCGACTTCATCCGGGATCCGGATGTCTTGGATACCTGGTTCTCCTCCGCCCTCTGGCCGTTCTCCACGCTTGGCTGGCCTGAGCAGACGCCGGAACTGAAGACGTACTACCCCACCAGCACGTTGGTCACGGGCTTAGACATCCTCTTCTTCTGGGTAGCCCGCATGATCATGATGGGCCTCAAGTTCACAGGAAACGTCCCCTTCCGAGACGTGTACATCCATGCGCTAGTCCGTGACGCGGAAGGCCAGAAGATGAGCAAGTCCAAAGGCAATGTCATGAACCCGCTGAGCGTGATGGAGAAATACGGGACCGATGCGCTCCGGTTCACGCTCGCCGCCATGGCCTCGCCAGGCCGGGACATCAAGCTGGCCGAGGAACGGATCGAAGGCTACCGAAACTTTGCCAATAAGATCTGGAATGCGGCGCGATTCATTTTGATGAACCTCGACGGCCCGCGCGAAGCACCCCCGCCGAAAGACCGTTCCTTCGCTGATCGCTGGATCCTTAGCCGCCTCAATCGGACGATCCGGGACGTCAACGCATCGCTCGAGGCGTATCGGTTCGACCAGGCCTCTAGCCAGATATACCACTTCATCTGGCATGAGTACTGCGACTGGTACCTGGAGCTGGTCAAGCCGGCTTTCCAAAGCAAGGACTCGGCTGACGCCAAGCGAACCAGGCAGACGCTGGTCGAATCTTTCGAAACTCTCCAACGGCTGCTCCATCCCGTGATGCCGTTCATCACCGAAGAAATCTGGCAAACTCTTCCCCACGAGGGAGACAGCCTCGTGATCCAGCGCTACCCCGCACCGATTCCGGAGTGGAACGCAAAAGATATCGAAGCGGAGTTTGCCGTACTTGAACAGTTCGTGACGACCGTGAGAACAGGTCGAGCTCAATTGAACTATCAACCGGGGAAAGTCCTCGCTCTCTACGGTGCCACCTCGAGAGGGGAACAGCTCACAACGCTGCGTCATCTCCTTCCCTTTATCGAGCATCTCAGTCGAGGTTCTGTGAAACTGGCTGCCGTAGAAACATGGCCGACCGACAAAGTCCTTCGTCTGCCGGTCGAAGGAATGACAGTGGGATTGGTTGTCGAGGGCGAGGTGGACTTGGAAAAGGTGCTTTCCAGACTCCAGAAACAGTCCGAAGAGAAGGAGCAGGAAATACAACGACTGGAAGCAAAGCTTCACAACGTGGAGTTCACGTCAAAAGCTCCCGCTGAAGTCATTCACGAACATGGCGACCGCTTAAGGATCCTGCAACAGGACAGCAGATTACTCGTCGGCAGCGGACAGCAACTCCGTGCCATGATGCAGTCGAGGAAAGAATGACGACACCCTCATCCCAAACCATCCGCAAGGCAGTTCAGGCTGCGCTGGCGGAAGACCTCGGCCAGGGTGACGCAACCACGGCAGCGCTCTTCCCCAAACCGGTGCCTGCGCGCGGGACCATCGTGGCACATGAACCCATGACCGTCGCCGGCGTGGCTGCGGCCAGGCAGACGTTCCTCGCTCTGGATCGTTCGGTCAAAGTCGTTCGCACCGTTCGCGATGGCTTGACGATCGAGCGTGAAAGCCCGGTATTGATCGTGGAAGGAGACGCCCGCTCCCTGTTGATGGCGGAGCGGGTCTCGTTGAATTTCCTGCAACACCTGTCCGGGATCGCCACCCTCACCGCTCGGTTCTGCCAGGCTGTCCGGGGGTATCGCGTCAAGATCCTGGATACAAGAAAAACCACGCCAGGCCTCCGCGCCCTGGAAAAATGGGCGGTCCGCCTGGGCGGAGGGCGGAATCACCGGCACTCCCTCAGCGACGGGATCCTGATCAAAGACAATCATCTTGCCCTGGCCGGTCATGACGTGGCCAGCGCTTGCAGACTGGCCCGGGAGGGGGCTGCGCACGGATTGAAAATCGAGGTTGAAGCTCAGACCCTCGATGAGGTGCGCGCGGCACTCGATGGTCAGGCCGATATTATTCTGCTGGACAATATGGACGTGCCGTCGATTCGCACCGCTGTGGACCTCATCAAGGGTCGAGCCCTCGTCGAGGTGTCCGGCGGAGTCACGTTAGCCACTGTCCGAGAAATCGCAGCGGCTGGCCCCGACTTCATTTCCATCGGCGCGCTCACCCACTCGGCGCCCGCGGCCAACTTGAGCATGGACATCCTCCCGCTCTCATCCCCCGGGAGGAGGCGGTGATCACATGACCGCTTCCGCCGCCTTCCAGGCCCTGACCGCTCAATCCGTCCAGCAGGCCCTTTCAACCAAAGCGTTCGGCCGGACGCTGCACCTGCTGGAGGGAACCTCCTCCACCAACACGGTTGCCATGACCTTGGGGCAGGAAGGAGCCTCCCATGGCACCGTCGTCGTGGCGGAAACTCAGACCGCCGGACGAGGCCGATCCGGACGACAGTGGTACTCCCCTCCTGGGAAGAATCTTTACTGCTCGGTGGTTCTTCGCTCGATGCCGTCCCCTGACCAGTTGGCGCTCTGGCTGTCTTGGATTCCTCTGATCGCGGGCCTCGCCACCGCCCGCGCCGTTCAAACGAGCGCCGCGCTCCAGCCATCCGTCAAATGGCCAAACGACATCCTGGTTGGAACAAGGAAGCTCGGGGGTACTCTTTGCGAAAGTACGGGCCTCGGCTCGGCTCATCCGTTCGTCGTGGTCGGCATCGGCCTCAACGTCAATCTGCTTCGGCACGAGTTTCCGGACGACCTACGCGAGCTCGCCACGTCCATGGCGATCGAAGCGGATCGGTCCTTCGATCGCGCCGCCGTACTGGCCGCGCTGCTCCTGGAACTTGAAAGCCGGTGCGACGCATTTCTCGCGGGCCGACACAGAGACCTGTTGAACGAGTATGTGCTACGCTGTTCCACCGTGGGTCAGCAGGTCTGCATCGATCTGGCCCATGGCGAGCGGGTGGAAGGCTATGCGGACTCGATCTCGCCCGATGGCTCACTCAGAGTCGTCCAGGGAGGCCGATCAAGCCGTCCGGGGGGCGGATCCACGGTCAACGTCCGCGCCGGAGATGTGACTCACGTGAGGTGAGACGTTGTGTCCGTTAGTCCGTTACGTCCGTTCGCAACTGACAAAACGGACTGAACTGACCAAACGGACCTAACGCCTATTCGCATGCTGCTTGCGATCGACATCGGCAACACCAACGTGGTCTTCGGGTTGTTCGAGAGCCAGACCTTGAAGGGGCATTGGCGCCTCACGACTGACGCCTTCAAGACCGCAGACGAGTACGGTGTTCTCTTCCAGAGCCTCCTCCGCGCAGCGGGGATCGGATCGGACCAGGTCACGGCTCTCATCCTGTCGAGCGTAGTCCCATCCCTGACTCCTACCTTCGAGCACATGGCGGAGACGTACTTTCACCACCGCATGCTCGTGGTCTCCCCGAGCTTGGATACCGGGCTCAGGCTGTGTTACACGAACCCGCAGGAGCTTGGAAGTGATCGGTTGGTGAACGCCGCGGCCGCCTATGCGCGCTACAAAACGGCCTTGATTATCGTCGATCTTGGGACGGCGACCACGTTCTCTGCGGTCAGCCAATCCGGAGAATACCTGGGTGGGGCCATCGCGCCGGGGCTCGGCATTGCCGCAGACGCGCTGTTCTCCCGAACAGCCCAGTTACCCAGAGTGGATCTGATCCCTCCCAAGACCGTCATCGGCAGGGATACCATCAGCAGCATCCAGGCTGGCCTGATTATCGGCCACACGGGCCTGGTGGACGAGATTGTCGGTCGCATGCAGGCTGAACTTGGTCAGACTGCGACGGTGATCGCCACCGGAGGCCTGGCCTCACTGATTGCTCCCCAGTCCCGCACGATCCAGGAAGTGAGACCTTTCCTGACGCTGGAGGGTTTGGAGTTGCTCTACAGGCGGACCCGTGGCGACGACTAACCCTTCCCGGCTTCCCCTACTTACAACGGCTCTTCCGGCTTTCGTGTAGGTAGAGATTTCAGGGAAAAGCCGCCTCGGCTGACGAAGGGCAGTGGGGCGGGGCGGCCAGGCTAATCCCCCGTGCTCGCGCATCGCACACGTGACGAGCGGGGCAGGAGAGCAGGTGGCCTCACGTGCTCGCGCGTCGCGCACACAGGATTGATCGTTCCGGGCAAGGGTGGATGGTGTGCTCGCCGGACGCGCGCAGTCTGAGGCCGCCTGCCCTCCTGCCCGCTTCGAGGAGAGCCTGCGGAGCCGCGACACCCGTTGTCCTTCAAGTGCAAGGGATGATGACGCGCGCAATAGGGGATCAGCCAGGGACCCCTGTCATGAGTCCCGCGATGGCGACTGCTCTTCACGCCCACCCTTCCAGCCTCGACCTCAGCGGGGATACACACACGAGGCCATCAGGGCGAGGATGACGCGACCTTGCGGGGGAGCCCCGCTGGTGTGCGCAGCGGCGGCCCGAGCGAGGCCCGACCGTCCAGGCCTCGGGTACCCGTTGCTCTTCTAGGTGCAACGGGTGTAACAGGGATGGACGGATCGGAGAACCCCCACCATGTGGGGGATGGGGGGAGCCGGAGCCGGGCCGCCGCTCGTTACAGCAGCGTGGCGAGCCTGCACGGAGCGGAGTGCCTCGCCCTGACGGCCTGGACATGACCCACACGAGAGCCGGAAGAGCCCTTATGGCTATTTCCCTTTGAACAAATGCGAGTTTGTGGTTGACTTTAGAATCTCTGGTGGCTATCTGGCGCTAACATTGGTGTAGGACATGGACCAGAAAGAGGAACATACGAATACATTCAACAAGTTAGAGGCGGCTTCCGAAGACCGTCTGACCGACGACCAGGGAAAAGCAGGGTCTGACGAGGAGTTGAAACAGGCACTGGCCGCCAGGATTGAGGAGGCGAAGGCGCTTCAAGATAAGTACCTCCGCTTGGCCGCCGAGTTCGAGAATTTCAAGCGCCTGGCCCAGCGGGACCAGCGCGAGTACTATCGGTTCGCCAACGAGAGCCTCCTGAAGGAGCTGCTTCCCATTGTCGATAACCTGGAACGCGCGATCAAATCTTCAAAAGAAAGAATGGGGAGCGGCGGACTGATTCAAGGTGTGGAACTCGTCCTGAAGCAGTTTCTGGAAACGCTGGCGAAATTCGGGGTACGCCCATTGAAGAGTGTGGGAGAGACGTTCGATCCGTCCCGTCACCAGGCCGTTGCCCACGTGGAATCGCAAGATGCCTCAGGAAAGATCGTGGTGGAGGAATACGAGAAAGGGTACCTCTTACATGACCGGATCTTGCGCCCCGCGATGGTTACTGTCGCCGATGTGCCGAGACGTGCCGGCCGAGAGGGCGGCAAGACCTCTCCCTCGACTGATGAGAGTCCGGTTGACACTGAGTAATCATGTTCATCATGGGAAGGAGATAACACATGGGTAAGGTCATAGGCATCGATTTGGGCACGACGAACTCGTGTGTGGCGATCATGAGCGGGGGGGATCCCGTGGTCATCGCCAACGCCGAAGGGAGCCGGACCACTCCCTCGGTTGTCGCGATCACGGACAAGGGCGAGCGGCTTGTCGGTCAAATCGCGAAGCGCCAAGCAATCACGAACCCCGAGAACACCATCTATTCGATCAAACGGCTCATGGGCCGGAAATACAACAGCCGGCAGGTTCAGGACGCCATCAAGCGCCTGCCGTACAAGATCATCGAGGCGAGCAACGGCGACGCCCACGTCGAGATCCGTGGCAAGCGGTACAGTCCAGCCGAAGTCTCCGCGATGATCCTGCAGAAGATGAAGCAGACGGCGGAGGACTACCTGGGCGAAAAGGTCACTGAAGCGGTCGTGACCGTGCCGGCCTATTTCGATGACAGCCAACGGCAAGCCACCAAGGATGCCGGCCAGATCGCCGGCCTCAACGTGCTCCGGATCATCAACGAGCCGACCGCCGCCTCGCTCGCCTACGGGCTCGACAAGAAGAAAGACGAACGCATTGCCGTCTATGACCTGGGCGGAGGCACGTTCGATGTGTCCATCCTGGAAATTGGTGAGGGTGTCTTCGAGGTGAAGTCCACCAACGGCGACACCTACCTGGGTGGGGACGATTTTGACCTTCGCGTCATGGACTGGCTCGTGGAGGAATTTAAGCGGGATCAAGGCATCGACCTGCGCAGGGATCGCATGGCCTTGCAGCGTCTCAAAGAAGCGGCCGAACGGGCGAAGATCGAGTTGTCATCCTCGCAGGAGAGCGAGATCAACCTCCCGTTTATCACCGCGGACGCCAATGGACCCAAACACCTGGTGATGAAACTCACCCGGGCGAAGCTCGAACAACTCGTCGATGATCTGATTCAGCGCACGGTTGAGCCGTGCAAGAAGGCTCTGGCCGACGCCGGCGTGACCGCGCGTGACATCAACGAGGTGGTTTTGGTCGGCGGCATGACCCGGATGCCCAAAGTGATTCAGGTCGTGCGGGAATTTTTCGGTAAAGAGCCGCATAAAGGCGTCAACCCCGACGAGGTCGTGGCGGTCGGCGCCGGGATTCAGGGTGGCGTGCTGAAAGGTGACGTGAAGGATGTGCTGCTCCTGGACGTCACGCCGCTCACGCTCGGCATCGAAACCCTGGGCGGGATCTACACGCACCTCATCGAGCGCAATACGACCATCCCGACGAAGAAGAGCCAGATCTTCTCCACCGCAGCGGACAATCAGACGGCGGTGACGATCCGGGTCTTCCAGGGTGAGCGTGAGATGGCCAACGACAACAAACTGCTCGGTCAATTTGACCTGGTCGGCATACCGCCCGCCCCGCGCGGCATGCCTCAGGTCGAGGTCACGTTCGATATCGACGCCAACGGGATCGTGCACGTCTCCGCCAAAGACCTTGGGACCCAGAAGGAACAGTCGATCAAGATCACCGCCTCCAGCGGACTGACCAAGGAAGAAATTGATCGACTCGTCAAGGACGCTCAGGCCCATACGGAAGGAGACAAGCAGCGGAGGAGGCTGGCCGAAGCCAGGAACCAGGCCGACAGCTTGATCTATAACACCGAAAAGAACTTGACTGAGCATGGGGATAAACTCGGCGAGGCTGACAAGAATACCATCAAAGACGCCATCGCGGCGGTCCGCAAGGCGATGGAAGGCAACGATCCGGCGGCGATCGAGTCGGCGGTGCACACGTTGACGACCGCCTCGCACAAGCTGGCCGAGGAGATGTACAAGAGAGCCTCGGCGGCAGGTGACCAGGGCGCGGCAGGAGCCGATGCGAGTCCTGGCGGCCACGGGGATGGCGGCAGTTCCGGAAAGGACGACAAAGTCGTGGACGCAGAGTTTGAAGAAGTGGACAAAGATAAAAAGTAGGTTACAATACGATCTCGACACACTGGATCAGGCTCGCGCCTGATCCAGTGTTGTTTCAACCCACTCCTGTATGGCAAACGTGGCCAAACGCGACTATTACGAGACGCTCGGAGTCGAACGCAACGCGTCCGACGAGGACATTAAGAAAGCGTATCGCAAGCTTGCCCGCCAGTACCATCCGGATCTCCAAACCGGAGACCAACGGAAAAAAGCCGCGGAAGAACAATTCAAGGAGATCAACGAAGCCTACGAAGTGATCAGCGACCCGGACAAGCGCAAACAGTATGACATGTTCGGACATGTCGGCGGGCCACAGGGGTTCGGGGGCGGGTTTGAGGGATTTGATGTCGGACGCGGCGGGTTTGGCGATGTGTTCAACGACATCTTTGAGGATTTTTTTGGAGGAGCCGGCCGCGGGAGACACCGAGGCGAGCGCGGATCGGACCTGCAGTATAATCTGGACCTGACCTTCGAGGAAGCGGTCTATGGCAAAGAGGCCAAGCTCAAGATTCCACGGTGGGAAAGCTGTCAAGACTGTGGGGGAACAGGGGCACGTTCCGCCGCCGCGTTGAAGGTCTGCCCGAGTTGCAAGGGAGCGGGCCAGCTCCGATTCCAGCAGGGGTTCTTCAGCGTGAGTCGACCCTGCAACCACTGCGAGGGAACCGGCCAGATCATCTCCGACCCCTGCGGAACCTGCCGGGGCCGCAAGCGTGTGTACCGTGAACGGACGCTGGCTGTGAACATTCCGGCTGGCATTGAATCCGGCATGAGACTGCGTCTCGCTCATGAAGGCGAACATGGAACCAATGGGGGTCCGCCGGGCGACCTGTACGTCGCCGTCAACGTCAAGCCTCATCCAGTCTTCATGCGCAAGGGCACTGATATCCTGTGCGAAGTCCCAATCAGTTTCGTGACGGTGGCGCTCGGGGGCAAGGTGGAGGTCCCGACCCTCAAAGGCACGACAGTCATCAAGGTTCCTGCCGGGTCTCCGCATGACAAAGCCTTCCGCTTACGCGGACTCGGCGTGCCGAGCCTGAAGGGGCAGCACCCGGGCGATCAGATCGTCAAGATCAAAGTGGAAATTCCTGCCAAGCTGACTCCCAAGCAGAAGGAGCTGCTGACGGAGTACGCCAAAGAGAGCGGAATTCCCGTGGATAGGGATGGAGACGGGCTCTCCTAACCTCCCTGCACATGCCGGTCTTCTTCATCACCGCGGACCACGTCCAAGACGACACTGTGAGGATCGAGGGTCCTCTGCTCCATCATCTGCGGAGCAGTCTCCGTTGTCAGGTTGGGGAAGAGGTGTGGCTCGGGGACGAGGCGAAGCAGCGGTACCGCGTCCAGATCGTCGACATCAACCGTCGGGTGCTGAGCGGCCGAATCCTGCAACGGCAACGCATGCCCTCTCCCACCAGTCCGACTCTCACCATCGGACAGGCCTTGCTGAAGGGAGAACGCATGGATTGGGTCATACAGAAAGCGTCCGAGCTGGGCGCTGCGTCACTCATTCCGCTTGTGTCACGCCAGGTCATCGCGAGGCCCCGGGCGGATCGTCTCGTGCCCCAGCAGCAACGCTGGCAGCGCATCGCGCTCGAGGCGGCACAGCAGGCCGAACGGTGGGAGGTGCCGGTGGTGCACACGCCGTGCGAAGCCACCGAGTTCTTTGCCGGGCAGCCCGTCCACACGGTCAGCTTGATCCTGACTGAGCGTGGCGACGGGCGCAGCCTGGCCTCGGTCGCATTGCCGTCCGGCCCCGAGGGTCGTGTGGCGATCGCGGTGGGACCGGAGGGAGGCTGGACGAAGGAGGAACGAGGGAACGCCCTGCACTGCGGTTTTACGCCGGTCACGCTGGGGACGCGCATCCTGCGGGCCGAGACTGCGACAGTGGTGGCCCTGGCGATCCTGCAGAGCCGGCTCGGGGAACTGGGCTAGGGTTAGCGGGGTAATGAGGGATAACGGGGTCCAGGGATCACGCTGCTACTCTACCCCGTTACCCCTTTACCCCAGGTTTTCACTTCGCTGTGATCCGCAGGATCACGCCACGTTCCCCGCTGGCCCATCCACGGGTCGGATCGGGAAATGTCAGGCCGAAGAGAGAGGCCTTCGTTCCATTTGGCTGCTCGACCCAGCTAAATCCAGCGTCGGTGGTACGAAAGATCGCGCCGCGCTCCCCGACGATCCAGCCTGATTTCGAGTCAGTAAAACGGACCTTGATGAGGTCGGTTGGCCGGGAACACGTCCGGGTACAGGCCAGCGTCCGATCGATCCAACGCGTCCCGCCATCCATCGTCTGAAACAGGGCGCCGGCATTTCCAACCACCCATCCGTTGAGCGGATCGGTAAAGGACACGTCGAAAAAGGTGGCGGCACTCTGCGTGTCCTGAGCGATCCACGTGAGTCCTCCGTCTTCAGTCGCAAGGATCGTCCCCAACGCCCCAACGGCCCGTCCGTGCGTCTGGTCCACGAAATGGATGGCGTACAGGGCGGCGTTGGTGCCGCTGATCTGGTCCGTCCAATGAAGTCCTCCGTCCTTCGTGTGCAAGATATTCCCTCCCGCGCCGACCGCCCACCCCAGCGAGGGAGTCAAGAAGGAGAGGCCATACAGCGCCGATTGCGTCCCGCTCGACTGCGCCACCCATTTCTCGCCGCCGTCTGTGGAGTGCAGAATGGTGCCGTCTGCTCCGACCACCCAGCCATGCGATGCATCGGCAAACGACACATTGGTCAGCAGGACGGTGGTCCCGCTCGACACCGGCCGCCACCGCTTGCCGCCATCGGAGGTTCTCAGGATCGCGCCGCCGGCCCCGACGGCCCAGCCAACGCCGACGTTTTGGAAATAGACACTGAGGAGGGTCACCTCTGTCCCGCTTTTTTGCAGGGCCGCGATGGAGCGGAACTCCGCCGCGCTGAGCGACTGTTCAGAGACGAGGGCGAGCAGGGTCCACGTCGCCATCCAGATTGCCCCTCGCGTCAAAGACCGGGACCGCATGGACAGCCCCTCCTCAGTCCCGACCCGGTCCCGGATCGTTGTAATACCCCTGATCAGGGAGCCCTTTGGGTTGGATGGTGAACTCTCCGGCCACCACACTGACCCATCGTTTGGGTGTGCAACAACTGCCGTCCGGCAGCAGATCCCATGATCCCCGACGCACGACGAGAGGTCCCTTGCTCAGATCAGGGAAAAATTGTTCATGGATGCCCGTTCCAAATAAGGCTCGTCGCGGCACACGCACCTTGATCTCCGTGTCGTTCCAGGACACCACCATACCGGCCACGCCGTTGAAGAGGACTTCGCTGCGGGCGATATCTTCACCGAGTTTAGTCGGGAGGAAGTCGTGTCCTGCCTCGTTCAGACCGGATTGCGTCGCTTCCGCGGTCTTGAGAAAGTCGCCGAAATGAGCGCCTGTGATCGTCACGATCTCATCGAGCCCCGCGGCAGTCGGCGAATAGGACTCGACCGTCGGTGTGGTGATCTCGAACGTACCAGCCACCACAGACACGACCCCGCGTTCGGCACAACACGAGCCGTCCGGTTTTGGTTTGGTGCCCCCTCGCCGGATCACGACCTGCCCATTCTTGACGCTAAACGGCACCCAGACATCGATCTTGTCGTCATGCCAGCGGTAGACAATGGCCGGCACGCCCCCGATAGTGACTCCGTTATCACCCTTGTTAAAGTCGATGAATGAGAACGGGGTTGAGCCGCTTTCCGAATAGAAGCCAAAGTTCTCCCCCGTGATCCGCACCAGCGTCCCAATTGGCGCCCGCGTCGGCGAGAGGCCGGTTGCTACCGGAGCGACCACCGTAAAGGTCCCCAGGGAGCGCTCCGTCTCTCCACGCTTGAGCACGAGCGGGCCGCTGCTCGCGTCCAACGGCACATGCACGACGACCTCCTTATCGGTCCACTGGGCGACCGTGGCCGGTTGCCCGTGAAACAGAACGGCATCCCCGGGCGCCTTGCCCAGGCCGAAGCCGTTCCCGAACAACACCACCTTCGTTCCAACCGGCCCTCGCGCCGGATCAACACGGATGGAAGGCAACAGCTTGAGCGGTACGGCATTGCTGACGCTGTATTCAACCGGTCTGCAGCAGGACCCGTCGGGCAACGGGTCCGAGGACGCCAGCCGAACGATGACGTCGCCTGATGCCGCGTTGCCCGGGATCTCCACTTCGATCTTGTCGTCGCGCCAGCGCCGAATTCGAGCCGGCACGCCGCTGATCAGGACGTCATTGACTCCGAACATGGTGTTCGGATCCTTGGAGCCGGCTGTATTCCCGAAATGCGCGCCCGTGATCTGGAGCAACGCTCCGTGTTCCGCTTCTGCCGGCGCGACCGCCTGGATCGTCGGTCGCTGCACCGAAAAGCTTCCGACCGCGATCCTCTTCTTGCCCCTGATGACCTCGACCGGGCCGCTGGTAGCCCGGAGCGGGACTTTGACCTCGAGGAGGTCGGGTTCCCATCGCTGGATCAGGGCCGGTGACCCGTTAAACAGAACGCGGTTGTCCTGGGTGGTCTTAAACTGCCCGAATCCCTTTCCCGAAATCGTCACGGTCGCTCCGGGGGGAGCGGCCTCAGGAAACACGCCGGGATCGGCCCAGACAGGTGAGAACCAACCGGCTGCCGGAAACCCGAGGCAAACGAGGATGGCCCACCACATCGTTGAATCTCCTGAGTGCTAGAAGCCTGGAGGGGACGCCAACGCCGCCTTCGCGGCTGCCCGCACATCATGGTCTGAGTCCTTCTCTGCCAGGCGCTCGAACGCAGACAAGGACTTGACTTCACGCATTGATTGCAGGGCGCGTACAGAAGCGAGCCGCACGCCGGGGTCAGGATGCTCAAGGAGCGTGACCAACACCGGGACTGCCCTCGGGTCCTGAAGCCGACCAAGCTCGTGGATCGTTTTTTCGCGCGCCAGCCTCGTGTAGTGACTCTCGAATGTGGGAAGGGTCGACTCGGCGGCTGGCAACTGATCACCAAGTGGCGACATGAGTATTGATTGATCCTTCGCCTCGATCCGCTCCAACCCCTCGATCAGCGCGCCGGTCATGTCGAGACGAGAGACGACATGCCCCCTGATAATGTCCCCAAGAAAATAAAAGTACGGGTTGGTTTCAAGCCTCTGAAGTACCTGTAAATAGGGCGCATTGCCCAACTCATTCAGACCGGAGGATTCATGGATCGTCAGACGGAGGAGTTGGCCCTCGGTCGGATGTTCAAGGCTGGCCACAAGGCTGATATCAGTCGCGTAGAGATCGATGCGGAATTGGCTTCCTCGTTCCTCTCTATACTCGACCTTGAGGGTGAGATCATGCGGATCAGTCTGGTTCTGGACGACGGCAAACCCTGCTGATTGCAGTTTCATCCTCACTGAAGGGACAACCTGGAAGGAGACCCGACCACGTGACCTCCAGGTTGAAGACGTGGCATCCACATACACAGTGGTGGCTCGGTCCACCAGCTGACGCTCCGCACCACCCACCATTTGTTCCTCGGCCGGCGCCACCGGAGGCCTCATCACCAGGCACAGCACGAACAAGGAAAACAGACCCCCGAACCAGGCCGCGACGAACATCTTCCACCATCCTTTCTCTGGCAGGCCACGTCGAACCACTCGCCCGAGGCAACCCCTATTCTACGGAGGCCGCCGGTGCAAATTCTACAGCCTTATAACCGGGTTCAACAAGGCCCAGGCGGGGCACACGTCATCTGGGAGGAGGGTGGCAGGCCAGCCAGGGCCGCGGCAGCGGCCTGTCGGACTTCTCGGTCTCTATCCTGTCGGGCCACGCGTTCAATGGCGGAACGGGAGTCGACCGCGGAGATCGATGTCAGAGCTCGCACCGAAAGGAGTCGTACGCGTCGTTCGGAATGACCCAGGAGTTTGGTTAAGATTGGCACTGCTCGGGGATCCTTGAGTCGGCCAAGCTCCTGAATCACGTTCTCGCGGGCGGAGGCGAAAAACATCACCTCATCCGACGACATCAAAAATTCGCCTTTCAAGGGGTCGCTTTTCATGGGCTCATGCGCCGCTAATCGCTGCAGCCCCTCAATCAAAGCGCCGGTCGTGTCCGAGCGGGACACAACCCTTCCCTTGACCAGGTCCCCCAGTAAATAGAAGTAGGGATTGGCGACGAATTTTTCGAGCGCTTCCAGGTAGGGCGGTGTCCCGGTCTCGGGGTATGTGGATGATTCCTCGATCCTCAGGTTAAGGAGCGGCCCTATCCCGGCATGCACGAGCTGGACCGCGCAGGTGATGTCGGTGCCGTATGTGTCGATCCGGTACTGTCTGCCCTGCTCTTCTCGGTACAAGACTTTCAACGTGAGATCGTGCCGATCGGTCTGATTCCGCACCACGGTGAAGCCTGCTGCGGCCAGCTTCGTTCTCAGAGATGGCCCCACATCTGAGAGGGTTCGGCCCCGACGCATCCACGTCGTGGCGGCGACGTCCACATAGATGGTCTTGGCGCGACTGAGTAGCTGAAGCTGCTCATCGGTCAGGATCGGTTCGGCTGCCGGCACCACCGGGGCGCCGGAGAGAAGGCAGGCCACCGCCATACAAGACAGTAGGGATATTGTGAGGGCGCGTTGTCGTCCTCCCATGCCAACCTCCCCCGTGTCCGTCAGGCCTATCAATTCGCTAGGAGACCTGCACAATGAGCTCCAGCTCAACCGGCGAGTTTAGCGGCAGTTGGACCGAGCCAACGGCGACACGCGCGTGACGGCCTGCCTCACCAAAAATGCTCACCAGCAGGTCGGAGGCCCCGTTGATGACGGCAGGTTGCTGCACGAATCCCTCCGCTGACGCCACATGTCCCACCAGGCGGACGATTCGCTTCACACGATCCAGGGTACCCAGTTCAGTGCGCACGATGGACAGTGCATTCAGGAGCGCGATGTGCGCCGCCTCATAGCCCTGCTCCACCGTCAGGTCCCTTCCCAGCTTCCCCTCCATCGTCAGCTTTCCGTTACGGAACGGGATCACGCCGCTCAGAAACAGTAAGTCGCCAGCCTGGACTGCCGGGACATAGGTCGCCACCGGTTTGGGGGGCGCCGGCAACTCGATGCCGAGTTCTCTCAGCCTGCCCTCAAACGACATACGATGAAGGTTGAATCATGAATGGTGAACCTTTCTCACGCCGTGGTGAGCGCATCCAGGAAACTTTCCCCCCAAGCCAGGCGCTTCGCGCCCAGCGCGTCCGCGATCGTTTGGCCAAGATCGGCCAGGGTTCGCCGCGTACCCAGGTTCACCCCGCGCGCGAGGCGTGGCCCATACGCCAGCAACGGGACGAATTCCCTGGAATGATCGGTGCCGGGCCTCGTCGGATCGCTGCCATGGTCAGCCGTCATACACAGCACGTCGCCATGGCGCAACAGGCCGACCAGCTCCGGCACCCTGGCGTCAAACTCTTCTAAGGCCTTGGCATAGCCGGAGACATCGTGGCGATGGGCAAACAGGGTGTCAAAATCTACAAGATTGGTGAAGATGAGTCCCCGGGGCACCTCTTTGAGCGCCCGGAGGGTTTCGTCTATGCTGGCCGCATTGGTGCCCGTGTAGCTTGAACGCGTCACTCCACGCCCTGTAAACAGGTCCGCGATCTTCCCGATGGCGACGACCGGCTGCCCGGAGATCGTCAACACATCGAGCAGGCTCTGGCCAGGTGGCTCGACTGAAAAATCACGCCGCCGCTCCGTTCGTACAAAGGCGCGAGGTTTTCCGTTGAACGGGCGCGCGATCACCCTCGCGACCTGATGAGGAGGCACCAGCACCTTTCTGGCCGCACGACAGGTCCGGTACAGTTCATCGACCGGGACAACCTGCTCATGGCAGGCAATTTGAAACACGCTGTCACCGTTGGTATACACGATGGGCGAACCCGTTCGCAGGTGTTCCTCGCCGAACTCCTCGATGATCTCGGTTCCGGAGGCGGTCCGATTCCCCAGTACCTTGCGGCCGATGGCCTGCTGGAACGGTTCAATCACCTCAGCGGGAAACCCGTTTGGGTAGACCGGAAACGGTGTCTCCAACACCACCCCGGCCATCTCCCAATGCCCTGCGGTCGTATCCTTCCCCTTGGACAACATCGCCATCTTCCCGAAGCAACTTTCCGGATTGCTCATCCGCTGGACTCCGGTGAAGTCTCCGATGTAGCCCAGCCCCAACGCCTCGAGATTCGGAAGAGCGAGCCCGCCGACCGTATCGGCCACATGGGCCAGCGTGTTGGTTCCCACGTCGCCGTAGGCGACTGCATCCGGCAATTCCCCGACTCCCAGGCCGTCCAGCACGATGACCGTGACGCGGCTGATCATGAATCTACGCACAAGTCGTCGGCCACACGGTCACGGGAGATCTGACGCACACGTCGGAGGAGGAGCAGCGGGATACCGAAACTGGAGTGCGACGGATTGCGGGTGTGGTGATTTATTGGGCCGTCTTGACCGACTCATCGACCTGGTTGAGCAGGACCTCATCGGTGACCACCTCATAAAAGGAATTCGTGGTTGGTTTGCCGAAGTTGGGCTCCTGCAGATCCAGGAGGCGCATGCTCCCTTCCCGGATCACCAACCGCTGCATGGTACCCTTGAGATCGGGATACCGACCCGTGTGCAGAATGGCGGGATGGTCGTCACCAGGTGCTGGAAGCTCCAGCCGTTGCAAGGTGATTTCAGACTGGAGTTTGACGAACCCCGCGGGGTCAAGCTCGATTCCGTTGACATTGTAACGCAGATGGGTCTCCCCTTTCTCACCGCGGAGGGGATCGCCGTCGGGAAGTTCATAGACCTCGACGTTCGTGGCCATATTATTGCGCTGGCTCCGTTGCTTTCGGAGGAGCCAGGAACACGAAGAGAGCCGGTCTGCCTTCCCGATTGCCGATGAAATCATGATCGGAGAATCGCCGTCGTAGAGGAAGGCCGGCGCCTCATCCCCGAACGCGAGCCCGATGCCCAGTTCCAGCTCCGGGAGCCCGCCCTTTCTGCACAGACTGTTCTGAGCGTGCAGGACGCTCAAGAGCCTTTTTGCCAGGCCGCAGGCGCGCGCCACACACAGCCGATGCTCCTGAGTTTCTTGATATTCAAAGAGGCTGAGGATCACCGCGTCACCTTCGATAAACACCTTGCTGGCGCCATAGGTCTCGAGCAGGGCGTGGATGGGATCAAAGAGGTTCTGGCTGAAATGGGACGCAGGGTTCAGATTACGTTTCCGGAGCTCGGCGACCACAGTCGTAGACCCGCGCACGTCGGCCTTCAGGATGACGTGGTTCAGGATTGTTTGCGTGACCGCTTCCTCCTCCTGCGGGGCGAGGAATTCATACAGGGTCTTGTTGGTCTGTGACAGGCGGACATCCTTCGGGTCCTCCAGCACATGGAGGAGATTCATCGCATCCTGAGCGAGGTGGTAATAGCTCAGATCGCGCCGACAGGTCAGGAAGTCCTTTAAGAAACGGACCAGATACTCCCGTCGTTGCCGGCGGGGAGTGCTTGCGGTTCGGACCGCCGCCTTGATCAACGGCTCGGCGGGCCAGGTTTTGCCGCTGAGATGCCCCATCTCTTGAAGCCTCTCCACGATGTCTTTCTTGCTGATGTTGCCACGCAGCAACTGATGGAGCTGTTGCGCCGTGAGTATCGAGGAATAGTCGCGCTGTATAGGCAGCAATTCGTAGGCGGCGATGATCGGGGTCAGCAATCCCGCGTCGACGAAGGCCCGTTCGGCGTGATCCAGTAACGATCGTTGGAATCGGATCTGTGCTTTCAGCGTCGAGACCCGTTCGCGGTCCTTCTCCTTCCGCACCACGCGAAGTTGTTCTGTCGCGAGGAATACGTCGAACAGCGTGGTCACATTTGCCGGGACGTCCGCCCAGGCGTAATTGGCCTTCAGGTATTCCGCCCGGATGGCGTCCAGCTCAGCCGTGGCCTTGCTGATCTCGCCTTCTAGCCCCTCCTTGCGCGTCTCCAGCGAGGCAATGGCGGAACTCGCACTGGCACGCGCTCGTTTTTTCCTGATACGCTCGAGTTCAGTCGCGAGCCGTCCGGAAACCTGTTCCGCCCGTGTCAGGGCCATCTCGGTCTGGTCATCCGAGCGACGTTGTCTGAACAGATACGCAAGGAACCTGTCAATCGCGGCAAAACTATAGGCATCATCCTGGTCCTGACCCAGTAAGACGTAATGGGTCGTCATGACCTCGTCGTCAAACGGGGTCTCTGCTTGAAGTAAGGGATTACACAACGCCTCCTGCGGGACGGGCCATCGATCATCCAGGAGGGATTGGCGCAAATCGCCCAACTGGCCTGACTCGACCTTGGCCAGTTGGTCGAATAACTGGCGGTTCATTCGATATCGAATCCGGGCCCGATTCCGTGCGAACCAGCTCATGCGTTCGTTGTGCTCAAGCTTGCGACTGTCAACCGCCGAACCGCCGGAGGATGCGGAGGCGCGTAACCCTTGCCGCATGAGCTCTATCTCACCCTGGACGTATTGCAACAGGAATGCCATCACAGCGAATTGGACCAGGGGCACGAGGGTAAAGGACCCGGTCACCTTGTCACGATGAACAGCGCCCTCAACCATACGGGCGTAGCTTGTCCTGAATTGTTCCCAATCCCCGCTGGTTGGGCCGGGAGATTTCTGACCTGGACGACCCTGGTTGGCATGCTGCTCCATCATGCTGGTGATGATGCGTGTCGCGTGGCCCACGAACTGTGGGCTGAGGCGAACATCAAAATGGATGTTGTCAATCCCCTTGGTGAGGCCGGCAAAGCTAAAGTTGAGCGGGACGGCGCGCTGGAGCGGCACGACTGAGTCGGACGGCGAGAGCAGTCCGCGTAGTGCGCGGACAACCCTGCGGAGCATATTTGGGACGAAGGTTAGCACGCCGTTGAGAGGATCAAGGCGAGAGACTGAATGATGGGGCGGTGAGTCGCATCATGCGTGATGCCTGTGTTCGCACAGATCGCCGCTGATACTTATTCACGGCCCGGTTATGCTCTGCCAGCGTCGAGGAAAACACATGAGTTCCGTCATTCCGGGACACGAAATACAGGAAGGTGGTTGGCGCCGGAAAGAGGGCTGCGCGGATCGATCGGGCGCCTGGGTTCGCGATGGGACCTGGAGGAAGGCCTCTGACACGGTACGTATTGTACGGACTGGCCGAGGACAAGTCGCGTTTTCTCAGATTTCCATCGTAGGCCTTCAGTCCGTAGATCACGGTGGGGTCGCTTTGAAGCGGAATCTTCCGACGCAAGCGGTTGTGAAACACGGCCGAGATCAGCTCGCGTTCTCCATCGACACTCGTTTCCTTTTCGATGACTGAGGCCAACGTGAGGACTTGGTGCACGCTCATGTTGATGTCCTTCGCGCGTGCGCGAAGCTCCGGCGTAAATGCCTGCCAGAGGTCGGCGACCATGGTGCTGATGATCTCCTTACTCGTGGCATGTCTGGCGACGTGATAGGTATTCGGAAACAGGTATCCCTCGAGGCTGGACACGTCGAGACCCTGGGTACGGATGAAGTCTTGGTTGTGTGCCAGCCCGAGTAACTCGGCCTTATCGGCCAGTCCTCTCTGGTCAAGCAGGCTGGCGATCTGGGCGACTGTGTAGCCTTCCGGAATCGTGACCGGGTAGTGCACGACGTGCCCGTCGCGGAGTATTCGGAGAATCTCCGTCGGACGCATGCCGGCATGCAGCGCGTATTCGCCCGCCGGGATTCGGCGATCCGCCCAGGTCAATCTGCCCAGAATCTCGAAGCCCCATTGGCTGGCGATCAGGCGCTCATGTTCCAGCATGGAGGCCAGTTGGCGGAACGTCGTCCCTTCCGACACCACGATGATCCTGACCGCCGGAGGCTCGGAAGCACGGGTCTGATTGACGAGCGGCAGCAGCAACCACTGCGCTGCCAGGTACACCGCGATGCCCGCGACGCACAGAACGAGCGCAATCAGCCACGCTCTCTGCTCTCGATTCATACATCCTCAGAGGACGTGCCACCTGCGGCCTCCCCGCCGGATGCGAGACTCTGGAGGTAGCTTTGGAGTAGGATCGCGGCGGCGATGCGGTCCACCGCTCCTTTGCGTTTCTTGCGGCTCACGTTGGCGTCGATCAAGATCTGTTCCGCAGACTTGCTGGTCAGTCGCTCATCCCAGGCGATCACCGGAACGTTCAGGGCCCCTGCCAGTGTTTCGAGGAACCGTTGCACAGACTCAGCTTCCGGACCCGCGTGGCCGTCCATTCGGACCGGAAGTCCCATGACCACCTGGCGGACATTGTGCTGCTGCACCAACTGCCGGATATGCGTCACGTCCTCCGCCACCGACCGCCGTTCGTATGTCTCGAGCGGCTGAGCGGTCCAGCCGAGTTCGTCGCTCAGCGCGACGCCAATGCGTTTGCTCCCCGGGTCCAAGGCCAAGATGCGTGTGCCAGCCATAAGCTTACCGCTGAATGCCCTGTCTGACCAACTCAAAGGCCTTTTTCAACGCAGCCTCCAGTCGCGCCGGGTTCTTTCCTCCCGCCTGTGCCATTTCCGGTCGCCCACCGCCCGTCCCGCCGATCTCGGCGGCCAGCGGTTTGATCAGTTCGCCCGCGGGGAAGCGTGCCGATAGATCAGGCGTCGTTGCGACCAGCAATGCAGGCTTGTCATCCTTCACAGAGCCCAACACGATCACACCGGACTTCAGTCTGTCACGTATCGAATCGGCCAGCGTCCGCAAATCCTTCATCTCCATGCCATCAACCCGCTGCACGTGTACGGTCACGCCGGCGACGGTCTTCGTCTGTCCGGAATCAGCCGATGCTTGGCCGGAAGCAAATCGGGCCTTGAATTGTTCCAGTTCCTGCTCTTTCTCCTTGAGCAGGGTCACGAGCTTTCGAGCTTTGGGGAGGACATCACTCCGGTTGGTTTTGAGGACCTCCGCCAGTTCGTCGAGCTCCGTATCCCGCTGTCTCAACAATTCATGCGCCCCGACGCCTGTCTGAGCCTCGATGCGCCGCACGCCCGCCGCAACCCCCGTCTCCGACACAATCTTGAAGACCCCGATCTCACCCGTGTGCCTGCAGTGGGTGCCTCCACAGAGTTCCTTGCTGAACGTATTGATACTCACGACCCGCACCTGGTCCCCATACTTGTCCCCGAAGAACGCCAGGGCTCCAGTAGCCACTGCCTCCTGGACGCCCATGATGTGGGTCCGCACGGCATTGTTCCTCCGCACGTGCTCGTTCACCATTGACTCGATGTCGTCAATGTCCCGAGAGGACAGGGGCTTGAAATGCGCAAAATCAAACCGCAGCCGGTTGGGAGCCACCAGCGACCCATACTGCTTCACGTGAGGGCCCAAGAGTTCGCGCAACGAAGCGTGGACGAGGTGCGTGGCCGTATGGTTGCGCGCCGCGTTCTGGCGAGGGACCACGCTCACCGAGGCCTTCAACCGTTCGCCCTTCCGGACCCGGCCTGCACGGACAATGCCCTTGTGCAGGAACAAGTCCGGCGCAGGTTTGGTCGTCTCCTGAACCTCCACCCGTCCCTCCGGACCGATCAGCAGGCCGTGGTCGCCAACCTGCCCTCCTCCTTCCGCGTAGAACGGCGTGACATCGAGCACCAGTTCAACTTCTTCCCCTTCCACCGCCTCTTCGGCCAACTGCTCACCCTTGAGAATCGCCTGGACGATCCCTTCCGCCTCGAGCTGTTCGTAGCCGACAAACCGGGTGGGCATGACCGCGGTTGATTTCAGTTGAGCCCGGAGAACCTCGCTGACCTTGGCGGTCTCGAAGCAGGAAACCTTCCGAGCCCGCTCGCGCTGTTCGGCCAAGGCGGCCTGAAAGCCTTCGAGG
>Ga0209376_1001445_pt1 | contig 23922 bp, 19 predicted proteins | sample GraSoiAngelo_134_FD_185891 | JGI IMG/M metagenome (GOLD analysis project Ga0209376, IMG submission 185891) | Grasslands soil microbial communities from the Angelo Coastal Reserve, California, USA - 14_0929_05_30cm (SPAdes) (version 2) | ecosystem: Environmental > Terrestrial > Soil > Grasslands ... | reverse complement strand
GGAATGGGCACCAAGAAGCTCGCAGGCAACAAAAACAGGCCCGGCGGAAGCAGGGTCAAGAAGACGAGTAAGCAGGCGGTCGCGGGCGACTTGTTAGACTACATAAGGACAATAGCTCCTGACGAAGAACTCGCGTCTGCATTGGAGAGAGTATTAGAGAAGAGAAAGCTGATCAAGATCGGAGCGGACCGTTGGGAAGATTGAGTACTACTCCGATGCAGAGGCCGAGGGCAATGGCAGTCCCTCCTAGTGAGCCTGCGACGGTGTTTGCGATTGTCGCGGTTGCGATGGTATATGATTCCTGACCCGTGCTGAAAAGAACTATCGCAATGTTGACGAGTCGCGCGATGGTGAGCGACCAGGTCTTGTTCTTCCAGATCCCGTAGGCTGAAAGGAACGCGAGCAGTCCTAGAACCAGAGTGATTGATCCGAGTGCTGTGTTGATTGTTCCGGGGTTGAAGCTGATCAGGGCGAAGCCCCCGAAGGTGACGATTCCACCTCCGATCAACTGTAACAGTGTTAGTCCTAGAGACCGCGGGCGGATAGTGTTCGATGGCGTGGTTTCTTTTGTGGTTGTTTGGGTTGGGCGTTCTTCTCGTCCGGCAAAATAGCCGTAGATTATTAGTCCGAAAAGAAAGCCCACGGCCATCAAGTATGACAAGGAATCGTTTGCGTATCCCGAGTAGACGAAGGCGATGCCGGTGAAGAAGGCGAGGGCGATAGAGGCGAAGCCTGCGCTTGCAACCACAACCACAAGCCTTCGATTGATGAATATGCCTGTGACTAGTACTTGGAGGGCGAGTATCAAGAGGACTACCGCAATCAGGACGTGAAGCATCAGGGCTGGCGAACCACCAGTGAAGACGACTGCTAACGGGTTGGGGTCGGTCGAGGTGCTGAAGGTGATGAACAGATTGGCGAACATGCCAAGCAGGAACTGTAGTATCAACAGGGGCATCATTATCCGGGATAATATCTGGATCTGTCCAGGTCTCATGGGGGAAGAGGAGAGAGTATCTTCTAGTTAAGAAAAGTCCTAACTGGGTTCGGGTCTTCGGACACTTTGAGATTAGGGGCCAGGCTTCCACATTCTGCCCTAGAGGGTTCAACCCCGGACACGGGTCAGCTAAGTTTACGAGCCAGGAATATTACGATCTATCTATGCTCGAGAGCGTTCCTCGGTTTGCAAAGATCGTGATCCCTCTTCTGACCATACTCAACCTGCTATTGTTAGTCTGGATCTACGAGGAATACCTCCACAACCGATTCCTCCGGATATACGTTAACGATTCCATTCAAACAGCAGGCTTTGCCGCGATAGAACTGATATCGATAGGTTCCTTGGCGATCGCCTCGATGGTTCTGTTCACGAAACTGCTGGGCTACCGGAGAGAGCTGGACCGGATCCTTTCGACCGGGACGTTCAGACCTATCGAAGAGGGCTTCGTCAACCGGTTGAGAAGGAAGTTGAAGAGAATCTTATCAAGATTGTCCGGAAAGCTACATCGATCTCGCGGTTTGGACAGGCCTTCTGCAACCGGCTAGGCCACTGGAATTACAGGGTAAACACTGCTCTTGCGTCATGAGATGCTCTGTGCAAGACCCCCCCTTTTTTCTAGAGAAGATTTTCTGTCTGGCATTGATAATCGGCGAGTCCCGCGATTCAGGGCAGGATCCGGGCTTTGATCGCAAAGCATGTTAACGTGTAATCTAGGCCTGTTTCCGAACGATTTCCAGGCAATTTGTGAGCCGTTTCCCAGATTCCGGATCAGGGCTGATAATGGGCGATTTCCACCGATGGGCGGGCCGCGAAGGAAGACGGGCTGGGCGGGGACCCGTGAACGTGGGATTCTCAGCGTTTCACGAAGGGCGCGGCGCGGGAAAAACAGACCCCCCAGGGGGTCTTAGAAATGTTAAGCGAAAAAAATAGTTGCGCAGAAACAAAAGTTACTGGAACAAGAGCGCTTGGTCTTGACCTGACTAGGATCAGGGAGATCCCCCTAGCATTGGGCAGCGCAGTAAGATCGAAAAGATTCGCGCTTGCCGCGTTTCTAGTACCTCTCTTCATACGATCCATACCAGAGATCCTCGTCGGACCCTACCCCATAGGATGGGACACCATCGCATTCTACGTCCCCAACACACTAGACTGCGCCGTAGGCAAGCCTTCTCTTCTACGTCCGTCGTAGACTAGGATCTTTGAGTTTATGCGAGTGTGTGTTTCTAGATTCTCTCAATTTTCTTCTTAGCAAACGAATTATATGCGAAGCCGACTGAGCGGTCGCTTCAAACAGGCTCTGAAGAGACGTTCAATGGGTTTCGATATGTCTAGGGGCTTAGCTCTTCTCTTTAACGTGAAGGAGGCTAGGGTTTCACGGATAATCTCAGCCCTTCGTAAGTACAAGTTCACCCTAGCCGCCTTTCTGCTACCGTTCACTGTTAGAGCCATCCCTGAGGTGATCGCGGGACCATATCCTATCGGATGGGATATCATCGCCTTCTACGTGCCCAACACGCTGGACATGGCCGCGGGGAGAATGAGCATCTGGGGAATCCTAGGAAGCGGGCCCCTGATGTATTCATTCATCGTTCCAATTTACGTTCTAACTAGAATCAATCCAATCCTTCTGTTCAAGGTGGCGGGTCCTGTGCTGTTCGGAGTGCTGTGTTGGTCGGTGTTCCGGCTTTGCGAGAAGAAGTTAGGTTTGAGCGTTAGGAACGCATTTCTAAGTGTCCTTTTCTTAGCTCTCTATTTTGTCTCTTTGCGAGTTGCATGGGACGCATACCAAGCAGAGTTGGGACTGACGTTTTTCGTTCTGGGCTTGACAGTCCTCGGAGAATCCGGGTCGGTTGCAAGATCGACAGCTGCAAGGTCAGCGTTCTTTCTCTTCGCTATTCTTGCGAACCAGCTGGTAGCGGGTCTCGTCGTTGGCACCGTGATTCTGGAGATGCTCCGTGCCAAGGGGTGGGGAAGCTTCGGACTTGCTCTCTCTCGTTTGGCTCCGGTGGCGTTATTCGGGTTGGTTGTGTATGCAACTCTTCAACCGTCGATAGGTCCTGGAGTATCCATACTCGGAGGGTCCTTCGCCCCGCTTAACGTAGCTTACAACACTGTCTTCCTTGTTTACGCCTTCGGCCCCCTTGTGCCCCTAGCTGTCATTGGACTATCCCTAATGACACGATCTCTGTTCTCTTCATGGATAGCGGTCTCTGCAGCCGGAATTGTCATCTCGACCTTACCGGGGCAAGTGTTCCAAGACATTGGATACCGTTGGGTCCTCCTCCTGTCGATTCCTGTTCTGATCGCGGCGGCACAGGGCTACCAGAAGCTTTCTGCGAGATCCGGTAGCTTGGATGGCAGACGATGGCTAAAGGCTGTGCGATTGGGCGTGCCGCTAGTCTTGTTGATTTCCGCGGGTATGTACTCTACGATTCAGGCGGCAAGCGTCCCATACTTCTCCTTGTTCTTGGGCTACGTCCCCTCCTCCTTGTTGCAGAATAGCGTTCCGCTGTCGGACTCCGCGGATGTCGTGCAAGCAATGCACTGGTTGGAAGCTTCTATGCCAAGCAACTCAGCTGTGATAATGCACGAAGCGTTTTACGGTTGGGCCAGGGCGTATCTGAGCCCGGACAGTAAAATTATCAACTCGCTTCTTAGGTCGCCCTCTTCGGAGCTAAACTTGGTTACGAGTTACGGACACGTTTTCACTGTTTGGTGGGTCCCCGGGTCCGGCTGGTTTTCGCCAACATTTCCCACAGGTGCGTCAGTGTCAGCTACTTTTGGAGACATCGCCGTCTACGAGTACAGGTAAGCCATGACAACCGAGACGAACGTGATCACGATCTTAAACCTCAAAGCGATCTCCAAGAAAATTTCGCACTACCTAAGAAAGAATCCAGCGACAGCTTTCATCATGGCTTTCCAAGCATTACTTCTGGTCGCTGCGGCGGAATTAATTGAGGGAAATGTTGGCGGGGCAAACATGGTCGGAGTCTATGCGTTTGTCGCGCTTATCGTGGGCGTAGCGTTACACGCAATTAGCGTTATCAGGGGTTCCAGGGAAGGCAAAGCAAGTCCTTGAACCAGAAAGTGACACTCGCTCGAGATCGTCGGGCAGTAGAGCGCATGCTTGATGTTGACCTCCACGCTGCGCTGGGTGAGATCGTGGGCTTTGTTGGCAACGTATTTGCAAATTCAAGGGCAAAAGGGATCGTAGTGGGGCTGAGTGGTGGAATAGATAGCGCGGTCACTGCAAGCGTTTGCGTTAAGGCGATCGGACCAGAAAAGGTCACTGGACTTCTTCTCTTCGAGAAAAAAACGGTGGATAGCGCCGATCATAAGGACGCCAAAGAACTGGCAAGATCACTTAGGATTGAAACGGTAGAATTTCCGATAGACGAGGTTTTTGATTCATTCCTGACTAACTTCCCCGTCAAGACGAAAAATAGAGTAACGATCGGGAACCTCAAGGCTAGAATTAGGATGGCAAGCCTCTACTTCATCGCCAACGCGAAGAACTTGCTCGTTGCGGGAACTGGAGACCGAAGTGAGGATTTCATCGGATACTTCACCAAGTATGGTGATGGAGGCGTTGACTTCCTCCCAATTGCTCACCTTTACAAGACGCAAGTCAAGAATCTGGGACGGCATCTGGGGCTGCCGAGTCAGATTCTGAGCAAGCCCTCTTCTCCAAACCTGTGGGAAGGTCACAAAGCAACTGATGAGATACCTTTGGATTACGAAATACTCGATCTTGCTTTAGTCTCTCTCCTCGATCTCAAGATGCAGCCCAAAGAAGCGGCAGCGACCTTGGGGATCGATGTGGAGAAACTGGAGGAAATCCTTCGCCTATACAACGCGTCCGCCCACAAGAGAACGTACCCGCCCATGGCCAGGAGCTGGTAGCTTTCAGCCTACAGACGAAGCTTCGAACTAACAAGGCGAAGATTGCCGTCTGGGGAACAGGGTACATTGGACTTTCAACCATGGCATATTACGCCAGGCGCGGAATAATGTGCCTAGGTTATGATATCCTTCCCGAAACAGTTCACAATGTCAACGCGGGAAAGGTGCCGTTCGCGGGCCTCGGCCAGTGGCTGGGCTTCTCGACTGAGCCTCTGGTCAAGAACGGACTGATGCGGGCAACAAATCGCGTAAAGGAGATTATTGATGACGAATCTGTTAAGGTTCACTTCGTCTCGATTCCCACGGAAAAAAAGGGGAAACCCTGGGACGGAGCATTACAGGATGTTTCCAAGAAACTTGCCGCGAAGAGGATCAAGAATGGTCCTGACCTCATAATAATCGAGTCGACTCTTTCGCCAGGGCAATGCGACGAGGTTCTCGTTTCTACGATTCTGAGATCGGGAAGACGATTACCCAAGGATTTCCTTGTTGCTGTCGCACCAAGGCGTGACTGGTTTGATAACCCAGGGCTCAACGTGCACACGATTCCTAGAGTAGTAGGTGGCATAGACGGAAAGTCGAGAAGAGCTGCAATGGATGTGCTGGGGATAATATGCTCTAAGCTAGTCCCAGTCTCAAACCATAGAATCGCCGAACTAGTCAAGTCAACAGAAAATTCATTCAGGGCGCTTAACATCGCCTTTGCTAATTCATTGGCTCGCGCATATCCCGACGTCGACGTGACTGAGTTGATTAACGCAGCGGCGACAAAATGGAACTATCTAGCTCACTATCCAGGACTAGGAACCGGAGGCTACTGCATACCCCTCGCTCCCGAGTATCTTATAGAGGGGGCGAGGACAAAGGGTGAACACATAGACCTTCTATCAGCAATCAACGAAGTAAATAGGGGACAGACAAAGTTCGTAGGCGAACTCATCGCCAAGAACCTTCCAGGGAGTTCCGTGGGTATCCTTGGTCTCAGTTACAAACGGAATTTGAAGGTCCACGTGTTGTCTCCCAGCTTAGCTTTGATAGACACGTTGAAGCATGCGGGAAAAGAGGTCTTCCTGCAGGATCCTTTCTACTCACCAGAGGAGATACAACGCATCGCGAAGGTTGGAACTTTCGAGTATCCAGGAGACCTACGGAAATTCGATGGGATAGTGATCTCAGTACCCCACTCGGACTATACTGAAACGCCTGTCCCGACACTCTTGAAATCGATACGATCAGGTACCCTAATCTTGGACGCGGAAGGTGCGTGGGAGAGCTACAGAGAATTCTTCCGACACAAGAAAATTGACTACCGAAAGATTGGCGATGCTGGCTGGGCAACTACCGGTAAGAAGAAATGAAGAATCGAGAAAGGTTCCTTTCCGTGATCGTCCCCGCTTACAATGAGGAGGACAACATTGTCGATTGTGTGAAGCGAGTGGGCGATGCACTCTCGTCTTCGCAACGGGCTTTCGAGATTCTTGTCGTTAATGACGGGAGCACAGACGAGACTCTGCAACGAGCTTCCTCGCTATCCAAATCCTGCGACTTTGTAAGGACTGTAGACCTAGGCAAGAACTTTGGCAAACCGATGGCTCTGCAGGAAGGTCTTCGACGTGCAAAGGGCGACATGGTTGCATTCTTCGACGCTGATTTACAATATGACCCGAAGGATCTTGTCAAGATGATCGACTTGATCGGGAATGGAGTTGACTTCGTCAACGGAAACAGAGATTACAACGGTTACGGCCCCTCCCGAACCGCGTTCTCGAAGCTCTACAATCGAATTGTTTCCTTGATCTTTCGAATGCAAATCAAGGACTCAAACTGTGGAATAAAGTTGCTCACTAGGAGAGCAGCTGACCCGAGTTCCCTCTTCGATTACGGGCTTCCTCTAATGGTCCCACTACTGACGGTTCGAGGATTCAAATCACAGGAGCTAGACGTGGCGTTGCACGAGCGGAAGAATGGGGAGTCAAAATATTTCGAGAATGGTCGGTTCCTCGGTGGACCCAAGAATATATGGGATATAACCTACCATTCAATAATGCTACTTAGCCTGCTCGCTCACGCTCCCTTTGAATCCAGGCGAAAGAAAGCGCGTCTGGAAAAAACCACAGGCTCATAACCCCTTCGGCTCACGGCAGTAAGGCCTAGAATGGAAAGAATCACTGTTCTCAGCAGGCGGGGCATGGGACATCCTCTGAGCGGAGGTGCCGGGAGATATGTTCACGAGATATTCCGTCGCCTGACAACGCGTTACTCAGTCACTGTTCTATGCTCGGGTAGGTCTAGCAGTCCCCCAGAGCAAGAGATAGACGGAATAACATACCGGCGTTTTCCAGGGGCCTTTCACCGAATTCTTCTGCCGGCCAGATACTTGGTGAAGTATGCTCCGAAAACCGACGTTCTAGTAGACAATGCGGATGTCGGAATACCCTGGTTCTCTCCATTGTATTCTCGAATGCCACGCATTACCATAATTCATCAGCTCGTCCGTGAAATATTCTACGACGAACTTCCGAGACCCTTATCTAGCCTTGGGTACGCGTTAGAGCCTCTGCTCTACCGGCTATATTCCAAGTCTAAAATCGTCGCAGTCTCCCAAAGCACTGCCCGCGACCTCCTCCATTGCGGTATTTCAAAAGAAAATATCGAAGTGATCTCGCCCGGCTGCGCAAATCCTGGTCTACCTCGAACGTCATTGAAGGACCGCGCTCCGAAAACAATCGGTTGCGTCTCCAGGCTGATGAAATACAAGGGATTACAATTCTCCCTAAAGGCGTTCTCGGAGGTTGTCAGGAGGTTCCCCGACGCGAAATTGCTAATCGCGGGTTCAGGACCCTACGGGCAGGACCTTGCCAAGATGTCCCAGGACCTTGGAATTTCAAAGAACGTAAGGTTCCTAGGCAGAATATCCGAAAATAGCAAGTTCAAAATGTATGGAGAAACTCGAGTTGCGATCTCTCCGTCCTATCGGGAAGGATTCGGAATATCGGTTATTGAGGCCAATTCTGTAGGCACGCCCGTCGTAGGATGGAACGTTCCTGGGTCAAGAGATTCCATTCTTGACGGGACGACCGGGCTTCTGGCACCTTTCCCCGACGATAGGGCGTTCGCCGATCACCTTTCTACACTGCTGACTGACGACCAAATTTGGCGCCATCTCTCCGACAACGCTTGGAAATGGGCGCGGGTTCACTCGTGGGACATTTCGGCAAAGGATTTTGAAACGGTAATAGAAGACGCCCTTGCCAACGTCAGACAGGGACGCGGAATGTCTTTTGTCAATTAGCCTGATAATCCCGACTTATAATTCGATGAGGACGTTTCGGCGCTGTTTAGAGACAGTTAGGCGCCAATCCTCCGAGTGCAGGGAAATCATTGTCGTGGACCGATTCAGCCACGACGGCCTCGCTTCGTTCGCAAGAGCAAACGGCGCGACCGTAATCCAATCCGAAGCGAATCGAAGCAGAGCGAGAAACATAGGGTTGCAAAACGCATCATCAGAAGGCGTTCTCTTCATTGACGCAGACATGATACTCCCACCGACTTTGGTAGAAGAATGCGAAAGTGGACTTGAGAGGTACGATGCTTTGATAATACCGGAAGAATCTGTGGGTGAGGGCTTCTGGGCTGAATGCAAGGCGATGGAAAGGAAAAACTACGTCGGCGATGAAATAATGGAAGCTGCTCGGTGCTTTCGGAGGAGAGTCTTAACTCCTTTGGAAGGGTACACAAACATCCTCGAATCAGGCGAAGATTGGGATCTCCACAATCGAGCTGTGGCCTCAGGTCTGAGCATTGGCAGAGTGTTTTCTACAATTCTGCATGATGAGGGAATGTTGTCCCTCTGGTCGTTGATTCGAAAGAAGTATTCTTATGGAAAATCGTTCGAACTTTATCTACAATCGAACCGTGACAAAGGATTCAAACAAATCGACCCAATTCGAAGGATCGTCAAACCCAGCCTGAAAGTATTCCTTTCGAGCCCAAAGCACGGGGCTGGTATCATGATTATGAAATCGCTTGAATTTGCTGCAGCCGGACTCGGACACACCTTAGGCACGTTGAACTCTTGAGCGATGCTAACCGCCATGCCGAACTGGAACGATCTCAGCCGACAGCGAACCATACAAGTAGCTTCCCCTTTGCGTGCACGTAAAGCCGTAACCCTGCAAGAGGCGTGGAAGGCCCTCTTCTCCAGGGTGAAGCTCCGCAGAGACATTTTCAATCGTCTTTTTCTCCAACAAGCTCGCCGCTCCACGAACGAGGCCTATTGCCGCCCCTTCGACATCAACCTTGATTAGCTTAATTCTCCGCCCCTCAACGTATTGAAGGAATCCGTCAAGCTGTCTCACTTGTACCGGAGGCTCGAAAAATTTTCCCTGTCCCACGACCTTGGTCGCCCCTAGGTTAGTCTCGTCGGTAACAAGGTATGCGCTGGCCTCTTTATCTCCAAGCGCGCAATTGAATAGCTTGACATTATGAACATTATTTTGCGCCAAATTTCTTCTACAAATAGAGAAACTCTGAGGATTAGGTTCGAACGCAAGAACTAGTCCGGTGGTGCCCACCTTGTTCGCGGCGTAAATCGTAAACTCTCCGACGTAGGCTCCGCAATCAATTACAGTTTCCCCCGGATTCAAAGCGCAAAATCTATCATACACATGGTTGACGAAAACCTCGATTACAGAAGTAAAGTCTCGTTTAAACAGGTGAATGGCTAGCGTCCCGCTGATCGCGTGGAATGGCAAATGAATCTCGACTATTGGGTCTAGCCTCAAATTAGCAGAAATTCTTCCTAACAGCGTGTAACAAGAACTTCCTAGCTTTCGAAGGTATCTGTTTGTGGCGAGTGCCAACAGCGCCTTTTCTCGAATACCCAAGGCTCAGGTTCCTATCGGTTGATCATTCAAATTCTGTTTGTTCGGCAATGGTGGGTAAGGTCAGCTTGGACTAGGAACCTTCTGCTCCAAGTCACCGTTGGCCTGAAACATAGAGTGAAGAGCGCTTTCGAATATGCGCGTCCAAGAGTTTTTCGACGCAAATGAAATCGCTTTCGAACGGGCAGAAGCATAGAAGTGCTTGTCAAAGGCCAGTTTGGTAACCGCTTTCAACAAGTCATCGGAGTCAAACTCAATTACTACTCCCGCGCCCATTTCGTCTATTGCTCTTGCTATCTCTGGAACTCTGGTGATAACCACCGGCAGGCCGCACGCCAAATATAGTTTGACTTTTCCTGGTTCCGTGAACTGCGTAAAATTTCGAGAGCCGGGCTCATACGTCGCAAGGCCGATTCCACAATGAGTCACAATCCCTTCGACCTGCATATGATCTGGAACGTAACCCATGAATGTTACATAAGGCTCCACTCCCAGAGTCTTTACTCGTTCCCTAAGCCCATGTTCTAGGGGTCCCGTTCCGATGATGACAAGCTCAACATCGGGAATGCTTTTACGAATTCGATGCATGGTGTCGATAATGAGCTCAATCCCTTGTCCATCGCGAAGTGAGCCGACATAGACAAGGCGGTGTGAGTTCATCTTCTCAAGCGGCAGGCGTTCGATTCTCTCAAAGTTGCTCCCGATTGGTACGATCAGTTTTTTACCAACGTTGACATGCCTTCGTTTCTCTTCTTCTATCATCGCCTCCGCAAGACTCCACGTCCATCCGCACTTCTCAATGCACATTCGGTCCACCCGTTGATAAAACGCGTTCAAAACCCGGTTATCGAATCGAATCGGGACGTAATCGATCTTATAGAAGACTGTCTCGCGAACGAGACGAACTTTTTGGAGAACCAATCCAGCCAGAGCGTTAAGAGGGTTCGACCCGATGTAGAGGTCGTACGTCCTCCGTAAGCGAATGGCGATGAACAAAGTTACCAGAAAGTCCCTCAAATAACTCGGCGCTCCAAACTTAGAGAAAGTAGGGATTCTTAACTCTCTCTCGATTTGCCCGCCCGCGTATTGTGTGGCAATGCTGCATCGACTCTTGGAGTGATAGAATGGGTGGAATATGGAAACTAACTCCCCTACCCGGGGTCTCAAAAACGCCTCTAGCTCTTGCACCGGTCCTGTTGTAAAGGAGTGGGAAGAAATGATGATGCTAAGCCTGGGCGATTGAACGTTCAGAGGCGATTCTCGTTTTGTTTTTTCTACCAAGATACCATTCAACTGTTTCCTTCAGCCCTTCTTCTAACGATACTTCAGCTTCAAAGCCAATTGCCATCTTTGCTTTGGATAAGTCAGGACAGCGGCGAGGTTGTCCTTGCGGCTTCGATGAGTCAAATACCATCGACTCCGTCGATCCCATGCGATATGCAATGATTCTTGCGAGATGCCCGATTGAAATCTCTTCCCCTGATCCGATATTCACTGGATCAGCGACAGGGTATTTTTCAGTTACTAGCATCATCCCCTTTACGACGTCGGAAACGTGGACGAATGCCCGAGTCTGCCGACCATCGCCCCATACCACAATCGGGCCATTGCGCTCATCTATCTTCTTGATTAGTGAAGGAACAACATGGCCGGACTCTGAGTCGAAGTGGTCTCTTGGCCCATAGGTGTTAAATGGTCGAACTATTCCAACCTTCATTCCATACCTTTCGGCGTAAAGCCTTCCTTGGACTTCCAACGCTCGCTTTGCCCATCCATAACCTAGGTTCGAGGGTTCAGGATCGTTAACGAACCCATCTTCCTCGGGGGTTGGAACGCGAGCGTCTCTACTGTACACGCACGCAGAACTGACCACCAAGAACCTATCGGCTTCCGATAATCGAGCGGCCTCCATTACATTAAGGCCGATCCTCAAATTGTTCAAGAACATCTCAGCCGAATTTTTCGAGTTATAGGCGACACCCGCAACCTTGGCTGCCAAGTTCATCACCGTGTCTTCACCGGCACAGACTTCGGCGCAGACCTTTGGATCCATCAAGTCACCCTTTACCCACTCGATGCTGTTCTCAATTATCTTGAGACTTTCAATCGATCCGTTGTCAAGAGAATCTACCACCCTCACCATGGCCCCATTTGCAACTAGTCTCTCGACGAGATGCGAGCCGATAAAACCGGCACCTCCTGTGACTAGCACTCTACGTTTATTCCAAAACGAGTTCTTCGCTGCGCGGTTGTGAGTCTTGCTCAAAGGGCCACGTTCCGTTTGGAACTCAGGATTTTCGCAACGCTATGCGACTTGACGAAACGGGCTAGAATTCTGCCTAGAAAGTGCCTCACGCGATTTGCGATTGGAGGAGCGAACATAATGATGATTCCAGAAGCAAAGGACAGAGAGACTACATAGGAAACGACAATACCTGTGTAGGATGGGAACCTTACCTGATAAGAACCGGGAGCGACATTGAGAAACACGTTCAATCCATCAACGGTTGGAGTTGGAGAATACGAGTGAGAATTGGATGTGAGAGAAAACCCGGGGACAAACATCCGACTGTACACGACGGAACCGGCAGATCCTACTTGAATGAAGGTACCATCTCCCACCGTCGCGTCCCCTAGCACGTTCGAGTGTTTCTTGATCGCTTCCTGAGCAACGATCAATGTTGTCAGACTGAGGTTCCCTACAACCTCGAACTGGGCGGGTGTAGGGGAGAACTGACTAGTCCATGATAGAAATGTATCGTTAATTATTGCAACTGGTTTATGGGATACCAACAACTGTCCGTTTCCTTCGGCTTGAAGGTATACATATCCTGAGAAAACTCCGAGGGAATAAGGCATACCATTTTCGATTGGCACCGAGACTCCGAAAGGGGCACTGCGATCCTCATTCAAAATGTGAATGCTAACTCGTGCATTACTGAGTTCGACCCACCCGGAAGATGCCTGTGCTTGGATTCTGAAGGTGAAAAACCTCGAACCATGGGGCAAAGTTATGTTGTACTGCCCTAGACTCCAATTCGTTGAGGCTCCGTAGTCAGGCGAGGCGGGTGCGTCGAGAATCTGCAAATCGGAGTTCAGGATGGGAGCAAGTACTTGCACTGAAAAGTCTCGGGGAGTTGAGGTTCTGTACAAGAAGCTCACCGTGGCTATAGCTTCTTGCCCTTCTTGTATTGTGAAGCCGCCGGGGCGATTGTTTGTAACCGTGCCATTATAGCTCAGGCTCAGCAACGTGCTTGTTCCATCGAACGTCCACCGCATGATACTAGGTTCAACTGATACGTTTGCACTTCCCAAGCCCCAATTTGAAACGGTCCAAGCACCCCACGGGTCCGGAAGATTCGTATATCGATTTGCGACTAGTGTCGAACTAAGCGACCCACCAATAGAACCATTAATCGCGTCGACAGTGAGCGTACTCGGCAATGCTCGTGCTAGAAACTCAGGAGAGAGCAATGAGAGCGAACAGGTTGTCGCGTCCACGCACAATCGTTCCGCCGAGCCACTTCTCATGAATGAGATGTGTGAGTTCATCGATTCAAATGCACTGAAAGCAGATGCGTAACGCTGGTCATCGGCTTGGTATTGATAGATCTGGTCTGGCGAATACAGACTTCCCCACGGCGAATCGACCTCATACACACTTAGCGTGGCCTGCGTTAGCGCGAGGCTCAATCCAGGTGATTTGTCCAAGAACGAAACAAGCTTTCCCTGATTCTCTATCCCCCAGGAACTCAGGAAACCTATTTTCGAAGTGGGTTGAACAACAAGGTACTTCACGTTAGCCGCACGAAGGTAAGCGGCTACGCCGCCAGTAAGATTTGAAGATACTAGGTACTCTAGTCCGGCCGGAAACATCCCTGGGATGGTACTAGTAGTAAGAAATGTTGGTTTCGGTGAATCAATCCAAGTTATGCTAGGGGTCGATTTTTCGCTCCAGGGGTAGGTTCCACCGTTTGCTCCAGGCCAATATACATTGAAATGCCCCGGTTGGGAAAGCAACCAATTGAAAACATAATTCATCTCAGGAGGTGGGAGCGAAGGAGTGAATGCTCCCTCATTAGGCACTCCATTTCCCCCAATTCCTTCAACGTAGCTAGCGGGGAAGAAGGAACCGGAAAAGAATTGCCATGAAGGGAAGATCAACAGAAACATAAGACCCACCGTTAGAAGGAGCCGCCCTGCCCGCATTTTTTCTCTCGAATTAAGCAAATCACGCCCAAAGAGAGAAAAATTTCGGACTGATGAGACATGAAACATGGAGACAGAAGCTAGAATCAGATATGAGCTCGCTACAATTATCAGAATATGGTCAGGAATTGCTAGTGTAGTAGTGACCGCTCCACCAATAACTGGGATCGTCGAAACCTGGGATGCAACAAGAAACGGGTATGGAAAGATTGACGCTTGCGTCAAAAGGATCCCCGCCAGAGAGATCAGCGCCGCAGGTATGGTTACTTTCCGTAGTTTTCTAACCAAGAGACTCGAAAATGCGAGGACAGGAAGCGTCCATGTGGTAGCAAGCCAAACACTAGTAATAACGCCCGGAGGTAGCAGGATGTAGGGAGGGGATCCATGAACTGAAAGCAACGATAATGTTCCATTATTCTCAAGAATCGAAGGGGGCGCGTAAACAATTAGTGACCACAAATAGCCCATCAATCGCAGGGAATTTTCCAAAGACAAGTTTCCCCCCGTCTTTAGATATGATCCCACCGGCCTGAGCCCGGTGCCTGTCGTCTGATTCAAGAGGAATAGCGTAGTCATGAGTGCAGGAAGAACATACGCGATCAGCGAAACAATTCTAAGGGTTCCTTTTCCAATCGAGCTCCAAGAGAAATCGTTCATCAACACGGTTACACCTATTGCAATGCTCAAGGCGAGCACTTCAAATGGAAACAGGTTAGGGTCAAGGAAGATGCAGAACGAAAGCAGGGCCGCGGAGACGAAGATTGATGGGAAATTCGCCTTCCATAGAAATATCAAAACAACCGAGATTGACAGCAACATGAATTCGGAGATGTAAGTATAGTAGAGATCCGAAAGCTGCTGCAAGGACCAGAAATTGGCGAAGGAGATCAGAACTACGAACAGAACGAACACTTCACGCTTCAATATGGACAATCTTGTCAGTGTGAGCTCGCTCAGAAGCCGTAGCAGTAATTCTGCGAAAACAAATGCCAACAGTAGGAACATAGAAAATAGATAGATGACGAAAGCTTTCTCAGCCAGCTGGGCATTGTTCGTTAGGCTTTCGAAGATGTATACAGGCCAATTGAAGAATATTCGAGTAAAGCCGAGTGGGTCTGGCGCAGAGTTGGTGACTGCACTGGGCGAGAAAGCGGTGCGCGGCGATAGGTTGGCCGATAAAGGCCAACTCCAGTCTCTATAAAAATAATAACCAGTTCCAAAAAGATAGTCTCTTATAGCCAGAACGACGAGCGAAATTCCAACCCCAACCCTTAGCGCAAGTCTTTCAACATCGCTCTTTCTGAGTAAATTCATGGACGAAGAGCCGTTTGCAAATCGTTGATTCTCTTAGTACCAATTTAAGGCATTGAGTCGAGGCTCGACGACACAGTGGAGAAAGTCAAATCGTCCCCAAAATCCCATCGCGTCGCAAATGCTTATCCATTCGGCAGCTTTTGATTGTTGACGCCCGAGGGGGATAGTACGCGGTGAAAATCAAGCCCATGTCAGATTTGTTTTGGAACGGAAAGCGCGTTCTTGTAACCGGTTCCAGTGGGTTTGCTGGGCGAAACCTTTGCAACCTTCTCTCAGGCAAGGGCGCCGAGATCCGATCTTTCGTTAGGTCCAAAAATGATACCACACCTCACAAGCCTGGCACAACGGACATTCTGGGCGATGTTCAAGACTATCAGAGTCTCCTGGAGGCACTGAAGGGCGTTGACGTTGCATTTCACCTAGCCGCAATAACTCTGATACCTGAAACAAGAGCCAAAACCTTCAACACCTTTAACACTAATGCATTGGGAACGCTCAACTTTCTCATGGCGGCCAAGGCACAAGGCGTCTCAAAGATAGTATACGTTAGTACTTGCCACGTCTATGGAAAACAGGAGAAGCTCCCTATAACGGAAGAGAACGCTCCCAAGCCCATTGACATATACTCGGCTAGCAAACTCGCCGGGGAGAGTCTAGCTCTCTCATTCGCAGAAATGCACTCAATGAACATCTCCATATCCCGGGCCTTCAATCACTACGGACCCTATCAGAGACCTGACTTCCTCGTTCCATCCATAATCCTCAGATTGCTAAGAGGAGAGAAACTTGCAATGGGCAACCCCACACCCACAAGAGACTTCAGCTACGTCGAGGACATCGTCCGTGGCTACGCCCTCCTCGCCGAAAAAGGCCAGTCTTCAGAGATCTACCATTTCAGCAGTGGAAAGGAAAGATCAGTCCGAGAGATAGTTGAAACCATAATGAAGATCAGCGGCGTCAAATCCGACGTGCGTTGGAACCCCGAGGCTCGGCGTGTCGACATTCAAAGAAGCGTAGGAGACTACTCCAAAGCGAGTAAGGAACTCGGCTGGACCCCACGGGTTGATTTCGAGGACGGAATGAAGAAGACCGTGGCATGGTACCGGTCCCAGTTAGACTCACGGAATCCAGAGGGCGTGTATGTCCCAAACGCTTGACCGGATAAGGCCGTACCTCCGAAAACACTTCCAGCTCAGTAAGGAAGAATTCATTCTCGGCAAGACGAGGATCCCGCTTACAGTGCCTACCTATGGTTCGGAGGAGGTGGAGGAAGCTGTTGACAGCCTCCTTTCAACCTGGGTTACGATGGGAAGCAAAGTCAAGAAGTTCGAAGAAGCTTTTGCCAATTACAACGGTTCAAGACATGCAGTAATGGTGAATTCTGGTTCTTCAGCAAACCTTCTTGCTCTCTCCGGATTGACAAACCCCACGAGTCCAGACCATATCGAGAAGGGGAGCGAGATCATAACTCCTGCAGTAACCTGGGCAACAACCGTCTACCCGATCGCTAACGTGGACTGCACGCCCGTTCTGGTCGACGTGGACACCCAGAATTTCAATATCATCCCTGATGAGATCGAAAAGGCAATTGGGCCAAAGACCAAGGCTATCGTCCCAGTCCATCTCTTGGGCAGTCCTTGCGAAATAGATAGCATCAAGAAAATCGCCGAAGCTCACGATCTCTACGTGGTCGAGGATGCGTGCGAGTCGACCGGAGCTGAATTTCAAGGAAGGAAGGTAGGTTCTTTTGGTGATATGGGAACATTCAGCTTCTTTCTCTCACATCACATATCCACCATCGAGGGAGGCATGATAGTCACTAACGACGATGCGCTGTACGAGAATCTCAAGGCTATGCGAGCGTTCGGCTGGGTCCGGGACCTCCGAGACAAGGCGAAATACGCCTCAGCCAACAAGGGAATAGACCCTCGATTCCTTTTCATCACCTCAGGATACAACCTCCGTCCGACAGAGATCCAAGGCGCCTTCGGCATACACCAGATCAAGAAACTCGACGGGTTCATCGATCATAGGAGGAAGAATGCAGCCTACTGGACTAAGAAACTCTCTCACTACTCCGACCTCCTTATCCTACCCAAAGAACAGCCCGGGACCAAACACGTCTACTTCGGCTATCCTCTGACAGTCCGGCCTGAAGCACCTTTCACCCGAGAGCAGCTAGTAGATCATTTAGAAAGCAAGCTGATTGAGACAAGGCCAGTGATGGCGGGCAACATGGCTGAACAACCGGTCATGAAGCATCTTCCTCATCGCGTTATTAGTCCTTTGACGAATTCACAGATCATAATGAGACAGTCCTTCTTCTTCGGAAATCACACAGGCATAGGATCAGTCGAACGAGAGTACATCGCCGACTCGATTACCGGGTTCCTCGAAACGTTCCAGCAGAAGTAGCCGGGACGATAGTAACTCGGAACAACCCATCCATTGAATCACTTGCAAATGACAGAGACAACAGCCTTCTTCAACGTCCCACGCGGAACCGCGTACATTACGGCCCAGCAACTGGTCATCTACGCCAGCTCGTTCGTCTACTACGTCATCCTGATCCGAATCCTCAACCTCTCCCAGATCGGAGAAGTATCTCTTCTCGCCGCAACATCCGCCGGATTCACCACCATAACCCAGCTCGCCCTTCCACTCGCGGCGACACGCTTCATCTCCGCAAGTATTGGAAGCAGGAACCCTTCGACTGCTGGGGCGGTGGCAAGAACAAGCCTCAGACTAGTCACTACGATCGCTCTAGCTGTCCTAGTTCTATCGGTTCTCGCATCACCCTTTATCGCCAGTACGGTTTTCAAAGACTCTAACGCAACTTCCTTTCTCGTTGTCGCTTTCGCTGCCTCATTCCTCCTCGACCTCACAGCACTCTACGGCGCATATTTTCTAGGCCTCGGACGCTACGCTGAAATGACGTACCAAAACGTTCTCTATCATCCTCTCAGCCGCGGCTTCGGACTAGTCCTCGCCTACAAGGGCCTCGGACCCCTAGGAATACCAGCGGGATGGGCTATTGGAGCAGCAGCAGCTTTCCTACTATCAACCTACCTCCTGAAAGGCAAATTTCCAAAGGCCAACAGTTTTCCGGCCCGAACATTACTCGTCTTCAGCCTCCCGTTATTCGCCTCGGCCCTCGTCACTCTATTGCAGGGCTGGGGAGACATCGCACTCCTCCAAGCAATCCTAGGCCAGTTCGGCACCACCGGCACCTACTATCTCGTCGTAACAAGCGTCTCCTTCCTCTCAATACTATGGACCCCGGTCGCAGGAGCGCTATACCCCGCACTATCCTCCAGCTACGCCAGCGATGGACCGCAAGGAGTCTCGGAAAAACTCGGGATCGCAATGCGGCTCATCAACATAACCGTCCTTCCCACGGGGATCGCGCTAGCCGCAATCTCCCCAACCGCTTTAGAAGCAGTTTACGGACCCTCACTTGTCGCCGGCACGCTACCCTTCGCAGTACTCGCGATCACTATCATATTCTCCGCCCAGAGCCTCCTGCTCATCACAACCATGCAAGCCATCGGAGAGACGACGCCCGTCCTCGTGATCAGCCTCGCGGCCACTATCCTAGATCTAGGAGCCGTCGCCCTCGGAGCGGGACAACTCGGAACAACCGCTGGAGCCATCGGTAGAGCACTCCTCGCAAGTGGAATGATGATGCTAGGATGGTGGACGCTACGACGAGTCTTACACGTCCCCTTAACACAAGGATTGTTCAATGGCGCCCTCATAGCTGTCCTCACCGCTCCTCTCTTAACAGTCATTGACTACACTCTTGCAACGAACATCCACCTTACGCCGCTTCTTCGTCTACCTACTCTCATAGTCGTATACGTGGTCTCCTTCCCGATAATCGCTCGACAACTCTCAGTCTTCACAGAAGCCGACTTCGAGCTCTTACGGAATGCTTTGCCTCAACGCTTGAGGCACTCCTTACGGGCAGTCGAGCGCTTCCTGATTCGCAAGAGGGAGCTTCAACCCCATTCAGGATTTGTAGGAAGCTGAGGAACTGCCGTTTATCCGACTGAAATTCTTGTTCTCCATCACTATGATCAGAATGTAGTCGAACGGTCTGTTCGCTGGAAGTCCGTCAGCCCGAGTGATTCCCGAAATTCGACCAACATGCTGCCCAGTCACAGTTTGAGCGGAGAAGAATATTCCAGGAAGAATCGTGAAGCTGAGTAGTAGAATTGCGAGGCCAATGATTGAGACCCTCTGCTCCAAGTCGGACCCTAGTTCGATCGGGCCTCGTCGGTCGCGTTTTCTTTTAAGAGGTTTTACGACGTAGCTGTCTTTCTCTTGCTTGTCTAGAAATCGTAATTAGCAGCCAGAGAAACGTCCTTGGGACGCCTCGAGCCTGGGAGTAGGAGGATGCTGGGACGTAAAACCCCATTTTTCAAAGCAGCATCAGGTGGGTTGCTAGCTTATTGTTACGCTGTCGAACTGAGATTCGGAGGGTCCCCACGACGCGAGTCCGACGGAAGCACTACCGAGTGCTCCGATGATGGGGTCGGTGGCCGTAATGTACAGTGTTCCGTCAACGTACGCTTTCGCGGTATTGCCTGATATGACCATTGTGAAAGTATGCCAGACATAGGGGCTCAGGCCGCTGTTGTAATAGACGTAGCCATGGTTCGTACTTCCCTGCCACATGGCGAGTACAACCGTCCCGTCCGTCTGGACATACATGTACGCCTTGTCGTTGAAGTCAACATATTTTCCGTACAAGTATGCAACCTTGTAGACTGAACCGCCTGCAGTTATTGTCCTGGCCCGAACCGAGACAGTACGATCGGAGGGAAAACCTGCACTAGATTGTAGTTGCGCAGACGTACCTGATCCATCCATGTAACCATTCACAAGGGTCCAGGATCCAGACTGGCCTTTCCAGTCCGAACTCGAAGGAGTGTTGCTTAGAGTATGACTTGTCGAGGTGAGTTGGAAGTCGTCGAGGTCGATGTTGGTAGTCCCGCCGGAAGGTCTTACGACTTTGATTCCGCTGACCTGTTTGGTACTGTCGAACGCGAGGGCTTTCAGCGTCCAGCTCCAAATAGTTGGAAGGTTGGTTGACGTAGGACTGCTACCGTCCGTGTAGAGGACTTGCGCATTATCGCCGGTGTTGCCATATAGGTACCATAGCTGAATCGAAGTAATGTAAGCCCCGGCCACTGGCGTGGCCAGGTTTTCTTGAAGAGTGAAAGCTGAGTATATCGATGTCGCGGGGTCGTAGTATGCTGCTGCCGCGTAGCTTCCTGAATGGACGTTTTTAGCATCGGCCCGTATCGCCATTCCCGTCTGTGACCAGCCTGAAAATGTGCCGGTTTCAAAACCCGGGTTTAAGAGAAGGTTGCCAGATCCACATGAAGTTGAAGTACTCACTGTAGGGGAGTAGCCTGCGACATTTCCCGCATTATCCCTGGCGCGAACTTGAAAGCCATAGGTGTGGCATTGCGCCGAGTAGAAGGTGGCGGAGGTGGCTGTCGTTCCCATTTGCCACGGAATCCAATTTCCACCATTGTCCTGATACTGTACGTCGAATGACCAGATCCCAGTCTTGTCATCGCTGCCGGTCCAGGACACCTGGAAGGATGGGACAGGGTTGTTGGAGGGAAGAGAATTGATCGATGCAGTTGGCGCGTTAGTGTCGTACTTTCCGTCGAGCTGGCGGAGAAAGACGTAGTGTGCCCGGGTGTATGCGTGGCTGTCAAAGAAGGTACGCCATTCGTAGACTGGCTGGTGAGTCGTCGGGTTGGTTGTTAGCGCCTGGAATTGCTGCTCGAAATCCTGATACGTGTAGGAGAACTGGTAGTCGTTTCGATAAGGAACGAATATGCTGTCTCGATAGTTTCCATTATTGTGGGTTATGTCCAGGGTTGCGATTGGTGCACAGACACCGGGCGGAAAGTCGCCAGAGCAACTCAGTGAATCTATCATGTTCTCAAAAGTCACTGCATAGTTCCCTGCGGGAACCCCACCGGCGCCTGGAGTCCAGGTGTTCCAAAGCGAAGAATAGTCGTTGGCACCGAGAACGTTCTGGTACGGTCCATAACACAGATAGTTGTTGTTGATTCCGGTTTTTTGCGCCCAGCCATCCGCCTCAACGTAACCTAGATTGTGGAACCTCTCGCATTGTCCATTGCCACCGTTTATCGCGGGGTAAACTCGTAGATACGGGTCCGTTCCCGAGAGCAGCACGGCACTATTGTAATTCGGCTGCATTGTGTTCCAGATGTAGACACGATAGGCTCCGTCAAGATAGTACACGTACGGCTGTTGCATTCCGCCACCTGATCCCTGATTCTGGAAGAGCTGGTCGATTGGGTTGTAATGATATTTCTGCCATAGTCCGTTGTTTATGTTTGCGTTGTTGATGTCTGAAGTCCGAGCTATTCCCCAGCCCCAGTTTCCCTCACTGATACCTTGGCCTCCGATGAATGGGAGACTATCGTACGTGGTGGTGAAGACGTATTGTGATCCTTCGAAGAACATGTAGTAGTAGCCTCCCTCCTGGATCACGTTTGCTCTCCCGTTGACCCTGCTGTCCCAGCTTTGGGCACCTACTCCGATGTCCATGACTGGAAGTTGCGTGGGAGTGAAAGCGCTCTGTAGAATGTCGTGGAGAGCCGCCAAGTCAGTTCCGGCTGCGTGAACCATACCGACCTTGTTACGAAGGCCATCGAATCTGAAACCATAAGGACACGAGGTTGCAGTATTCGGGTAAGTTAGCGGACAGGCCGTGAGGCCGTGGCTACAGACCAAACCCGCGATATTCAGGTTCGTGCATAATGCAATGAGAGCGGCGCCAGATGCTGCACCACAGTCTCCATGGAAGAATACGTAGAACTGGCCACTGAGATATCTTACGGAGGGTGCGCCGATGTTCTGGCATCCGAAAGAATTTTGGTCTGAACTATGTTGCAGAAACAAACCCGCGCCGTTATACTTCTGCCAGCTTATTCCATCGGTGGACGTAGCTAACCCAATATCTCCAAAAGTCAAGTAGTAGATGGAGCATGAAGTGTAATTTGATAGGGTCAGTATCGACGCGCCTTCGTAGACCATGAAGAAGGTTAACCCAACTTTCACAACGCTTGGCATTATCACGTTGCTTGCATCCCAGCCACAAGAGTTAGGGTTAGCAGGTACAACCGGGACACCGTTGTTGTACAGGCTGTAGGTGGCCCCTCCATCGTTCGATATGGCTAGACCTATGCCATCATGAGGAGCGTTATGTGACCGGTAATACGTGTACACCGTGTTTGGACCCGTGCCAGCTGTCCCAGGATTAGGAAACGGAGCCGCTTCATCCAAGAGTATCGATGGGTTCACAATGTACTGGGTTTTTTCGAAGTAGGCGTTGCCGTTCCAGAGATCAGAAAGCATCGGATAGCTAGTTGGGCTGTTTACTGTTGGGGCGGGTTTAGCAGGGATACTCGCGCCTGGACTGAGCGTTCCTGCGTCGGCAAACACTATCCCTAACATGATTCCGGTCACAATGATTACTGTGAATATTGCTTTCTTGTCTAGCAACAGGTTTCGATCTGGGATTCACCGAGTTGTTGTGTTATATTGCGATTGGAGGCTGGCCTTAGGCTAGCCGTAGGTATGCCTATACACGGCAATCCCAGGGTTGATCCCGACTGTCGGTTCTTGCTACAGATTATTCTATCGCGCGATAGATACGCGTTCTGATCGTCTAGGCATCCGCCAACGTTTCTTGACTGAAGGGATAGAGGTCCCAGAATTTTCCAAAGCGGTTTTTCCCGAGGCTCGCTTGTTTTGACCCGTTGTTTGATTCTCGGAGTTGTCGTGCATCCAGACGGCGGCTGTACGCCCCTTCTTGGTGAGAAAGTACACTTTCTGGTGCTGCTTTCCTCCCAGAATGTAGCTCGAGTGTTCTTCCACGAGACCTTCTTTGACCATCGGCCGGACATATTGGGGAATATGCCTCTGCAGAATTCCGACTGCTTTGGCTATCCCTTTCTGGCTTACCTGGGTGGGCGACCAGTGGTCCGTTTCGTATAGCTCGAAGGTTGCGAGGTGGAGCAGGATTCTGTCTCTGACCGTGAGACTCTGAACGCTAGTCTGCAACATCTCTCGATTGTTTCAGTACTGGTAGATATGCAAAACCCACCTTTCTAACTCGGAAAGGTACAAAGCGATTCCTGTCTCATGTTCCATGGCGAGACTTCATCCAAAGATCAAAACCATCAAGCGCGGCATCTTCTCCAGCACGATCGACGTCGATACTGAAGAGGGAGGTATGTCATTTGTCGTGAGGGCGAGAAGAGAGACGATTGCCCGCGCCTTGGAGTTGGGGGAACAATCCGAGTGAAGCTTTCAGTTTTTAGGCTTGTTTCAGTCTTTTTCTGAAGCTCGGAACCGTGATGCCTACGATTCGTTCCCATTTGAAACGGACGACCACATCATTGTCGAGTACTCTACTGTCGGACGCCGCGATGGGCGGTCCGAAGCTAATGTAGAGCACATCTCCGGTCTCATCATAGTCCACGTCAAGCTTCTCAAGCTTGGAAACTGTTAGAAGGGATTTGGCCATATTTTCTCTCTCCTCTCCAGATCAGA
>Ga0209376_1001443_pt1 | contig 23928 bp, 26 predicted proteins | sample GraSoiAngelo_134_FD_185891 | JGI IMG/M metagenome (GOLD analysis project Ga0209376, IMG submission 185891) | Grasslands soil microbial communities from the Angelo Coastal Reserve, California, USA - 14_0929_05_30cm (SPAdes) (version 2) | ecosystem: Environmental > Terrestrial > Soil > Grasslands ... | reverse complement strand
CGCGGAGGAGGTGGATCGCTTACTGAAAGAGGTCGCGGCCTCAGGTGGAAGCATCGTGAACCGACCAGCGCGCGGACCGGAGCCGATACTCGGGGCACTTCGCCGATCCGGATGGCTTCTTGTGGGACGTGGCCTGGGACCACACTTCCCACACGTCTAGGCGCAAATGAAGAATATCTCCTTGTTCACCTCACAACGGAAAGGAGGAACGCCATGGCCACTCAAATGCTCAAAGGAAAAGTTGTAGTCGTCGGTGCCGGAGCGAAGAATCTGGGCGGACTCATCAGCAGGACGTTTGGCGCGGATGGCGCCTCCGTCGTCGTCCACTACAACAGTAACGCCACGAAGGTGTCGGCCGACGAGACGGTGAAGACCGTCAAGGCGTCGGGCGGCGATGCGTTCGCTATCCAGGGGGACCTTACTAAGGTCTCGGACGTCGTCAAATTGTTCGACGAGGCGGTCAAGCGTTACGGCCGGCTCGACATTGCAGTCAATACAGTCGGCAAAGTGCTCAAGAAGCCGTTCGTCGAGACGACCGAGAAGGAGTACGATGAGATGTTCGCCATCAACGCCAAGGCGGCATATTTCTTCATCAAGGAATCGGGGAAGCGGATGAATGAAGGCGGCAAGATCATCACCATCTTGACTTCGCTGCTGGCGGCGTTCACCGGGCTTTACTCCACGTACGCGGGCGCCAAGGCGCCGGTGGAGCACTTTACACGCGCGGCGGCGAAGGAGTTCGGACCGCGCGGCATCTCGGTCACCAATGTGGCCCCGGGGCCGATGGATACGCCGTTCTTCTATCCCGTCGAATCGCCGGATGCGATCGCCTACCACAAGTCACAAAGCATGAACGGCAAGCTGACCGACATCAAGGACATCGTCCCGATCGTCAAATTCCTGGCGACCGACGGCTGGTGGATCACCGGACAGACGATTTTCGCCAACGGCGGGTACACGACGCGATAAGAAGCATTTCCGTTGCTGGTCAGGAGGTGGGGCCTGCTGAAGGGAAGGCGGCCCACCTTCAGTAGAAGAGGGCGCTCGGGGGCAATGCACCCGAGCGCATACGAGTAGTGAGAAGCAGACCCTGCACCGAGCGGAGGGTTCAGGGCGATCCGTTGGGCGGAGTGGCCGTGGGGATGTGGAGAAAGTGCTCTTCAAGTTAGGAGGTCTAGCAATGAAAACGCGGATGTTGTCAGGAATCTGTGCAATGGTGTTTTTCGGGACGCTGTCTGGGTGTGGCGACAGTCAAAAACTAGCCGAGATGGAAAAGGCGAAGCAGATGGAGAAGGCCCATCTCGAAACCTTTGACGATCTTGATTTCAACGTCTATACGGGTCAGAAGTGGGATCAACTCGGTAAGAGCCATGCCAACGACATCACGGTCCACTGGCCAGACGGCCGAATGACCAAGGGCATTGACCCGCATATTAAAGATCTGAGTGGGCAGTTTGTGTTCGCGCCAGACACGCGTATAAAGCAGCACCCGATCAGAATCGCCTCGGGCGAGTGGACATCCGTCATGGGCATCATGGAGGGAACATTCACCCGGCCGATGTCAATTGGCGATGGCAAGACTATCCCTCCGAATGGGAAGCCGTTCAAACTGACGATGGTGACCATCGGTCACTGGAAAGACGGCGTGATGGACGAGGAGTGGTTGATCTGGGATAACCAAGCGTTCATGAAGCAGATTGGGCTAGTCCCATGACGCTGCGTGGGGGCGAACGCGACGATGATCGCCATCACGAAGCATCTGGAGTACTTCAGGGACATCCGGTGCATGGTGGCGCCGCAGCCGGTGTCCCTGCGGCCCTTCTACGAGAGGATCACCGAGATCCTCGGGATCACCGACAGAATCGACGAGAACGACAACGAACTCCGTCTGATGACGAGCTTCACGATGGACGAGATGTCGCCCATCGAGTATGCGAAGAACGTCCACGTACCGACCTTCATCATTCAGGTGCGTGACGACGGGCTGACCGAGCCCAGCGACGTGCAGCAAATGTACGACAACATCCCAGTCAAGGACAAAAAGCTGTTCTGGATCGAGGGTACCACCCGGCGCTTCGACGGTTACAACTATTTCCCCAAGAATCCGAAGCCGATGATCGAGTGGTTCGACGCGCACATGGGATGAGAGGCGCTTTCAGGCGGCGGCCTTGACGGTGGCCGCGGTGGCATTGCCCTCGTGGATTGCGAGTTGCCGGGCGGGCTGACAGGGGTGTAGGAACACGGAGATGAATCGCCTTATCCTCGGAATCCTGTTTGGTGTTGCGTTCGGCGTGATCGATGTGTTGATGGTGCTGAATCATCCGGATAGAACGACGGCCATGGTGCTACAAGCGTTTTCAAGCCGTTTCGCGATCGGCGTTCTGGGCGCCAACGTCTCTCTTTCTATGCATCCCGCCCTCGGTGGGGCTCTCGTCGGATTGCTGATCAGCCTCCCGGATGCATTCATCGCCAAATCCTACGTTGGGATCATCGGTACGGGCCTTATATTCGGTGCCCTGGCAGGATGGGCAGCGAAAGCGTGGGCAGCCTAAAAGCTGGCAGGATCTTCCCTTGCGGAGCGGGGCGCGCGGCGGTTCTGCCCTGTGCCTGATGCTGGGGGCTTGTGCGGCCGTGGATTCGAGAGGGGAGTTGCCGACAGTGTCGTCGGCGGATCTCTCACGGTATGTCAGCGTATGGTATGAAATTGCGCGGCTGCCGATGTGGGTGACGGCATGCTTGCTGTGGTTATCAGGCCCCCGCCGCGCCCTGCCACAGCATGTCGTATCCTAGTTCCTTGGTGTCGGAGCACATGGTGGCCAATGCGGCGAACTTGTTGTTGAACAGTTCGTCGGCGTGGGATTTTTCGTGATCCTCATACGAGCGCCAATAGGTCACGATCGCATAATGGTCGTCGGTGGTCCCGGATTTACTGAGGGATCCCTTGTCGGAGAGGAAGCCGGAGAACTTGAACACCTGTCCGGCGATGAATCCCCCTTTGTCCCCGCCGTAGCTTTCCTTGACGACGCTGCATAATTCCCCGACGGCCATCTCGACGTCATCGAAGCTGACACCGGGCTTGAGTTGGACCGTGTTGAACAGCATTTTGGCCCCGAATGGGAGTGTAATCGGACCGAACATGTCATCCTCCTGGGAGAGACGCGCAACCGAGGCGGCAGCGCGGTACCGGTATAAGATGCGACCTGAACGGTGCAACACTATACCATTGATCCAACAGAGATGCAGGCATGTGTAGTGAGTTGCGTTGGAAGTGGAGCTCCGCGGGGCGCGCGGCATGAGCGTTGTTGCAGAAGACATGCGTTGCCATAATGACGGCGAAGTTGTTAGGGAAGCTGTCATGTCTTCTCTGTCCTTCTCCACGAATGTCATTCTCATCCTTCTGCTCGAGCTTTCCCTCGCTTCGTGCATCGTGCTACCTTTTCCACATGACGTGATCCGTACTCCACTGCTTTCCGGAAAGGTTGTGGATGCGAGGACGGGATTCCCAATCGAGGGCGTCGTGATTACGGCAGGTCCTGCGGAATCACGAGAGAACGAGAGCATACAACTCACATCTGATCAATTAGGTCAGTATTCAGTACAAGTCACCCAGCGGAGTTGGTGGGTTGTCATATGGTGGGCGCCGGTTGATCCTGTGTGCCCGTATCATCTAACCTTCAGACATCCCTCGTTTCAAACTGTGGATGTCGTGACTATACTTTGGGGGTCTTGCGCGGGGGCCAAGCTTGACCGCGTTGTAAGGATGGAGCGGAACAGTCCTGAACAAGAGTCTCGATAAGAACAACCTACGACAGCACTACAAGATCGTCAGCGGAGCTCGGCGAGGCGCGCGCGACGGACCATCTTCTTGGCGATGTTACGAGTGAGGGACGACCGTGAGTGAGTTCCCCATGACGGTGCAGGAGCGCATTGAGGCCCAGGGGTTTCTTGGGCTGGATGAAGAGACGGTCTGTCGAATCAACTATTGGCTTCGCTTGTCGCCCGCGATCTGCATGGTGTGGGCCGCCGTCGGCACGGCCCTGCAGTCGGCGACAGTGTTGTGGTGGCTCGTTCCGTTCGCCGCGCTCGGTGGCATTCTCCCAGGCCATCCATTTGATCTGCTGTACTCCTACGGGTTCCGGTATCTGGTTCACGGTCCACCCTTGCCCCGCTATCCGCTGCCTCGCCGGTTCGCGTGCTTAATGGCCACGGTTATGCTCGTGGGCGCGGCGTGGAGCTTTCAGGTGGGTCTGCCACTGGTCGGACAGGTCATCGGCTGGACGCTGGTCGCGGCTGCGTTGGTACAGGTGACCACCGGGTTCTGTATCCCGTCCTTCATCTATGGGCTGGTGTTCGGGAAACCGGCTTCGTGCGGGGCGAACGGACCGGTTCAGCGGCAGCTTTGAGGGTCGGCTCTCGGCAGCACCCGCGTTGCGGCGCGAGGCGGGGCGTGCGGCGTTTGCAAGCCTTTGAATAGTCGTCATGGCCTACCTTCGATATTCACGAGACTGTGATTGGCATGTCTTCGATGAGGGCAAGACAGGCGAGTCGGAGAGTCGTCTTGCCGTGTGGCATAAGGATCATAAGGCTCAAGGTGCGTCGTATACCGTGAGCATGATCCAGAAGATGCTGGAGTTGGAGGATTACTCCAGTATCCCCGGATATCAACCGCACCATAAACGGATTCTCCGTGAAGCGTTCGAAGCGTGGCTGAGCGAGCAATCCAGTGCAGAGATATAGTGCCGGGTCCGTTTCATCGACTCGGCGACGCGTATCCTAACCTTATGGTCGAGCCTTCGACACGATTCCCTCCCAACTGTTTGACGACACCAGACTGGCCCGCTAGACTTCCCGGTCCACAGCAGAATGGACAACCGTATGATGAACAGTGTCAGACATGCGTATTGACTTACTGGAAGGAGATCTGGACATGCTGAACAATCAAGTAGTACTGCTCCTGTTGGTCTTCGCGTTCCTCCAGGTCTCTCTCTCGCTCGCAGCTGAAAGTCAGATCATGCAACCACGTGTCCCAGCTAACAAACTTGCGGCGGCTCAGGCCCTAACCAGTCCGTTGGCAGACTCACCCGAGATCGTCGAGAAAGGCAAAGCGCTCTACAACGGCAAAGGTACATGCTTCAACTGCCATGGCAAAAGCGGTGAGGGTGATGGGCCAGTGGCAGCGGGATTGGACCCATCTCCTCGTAACTTTCACAATCAGGACTTCTGGCGCCATCGTACGGAGGGGGAAGTCTTTTGGGCGATCAAGAACGGTTTATCAGGTACGGGCATGATCGGATTCGACGGGCAGCTGACTGACGAAGAGATCTGGGCCATCATCCAATACTTGCGCAGTTTCAAATAACCGGTTTTCCCAGGAGCCATTGGCCCTAGCGAGGATTCCGGTCGAGTCTCGCCATTACACATCGCGGAGCTCGGCGAGGTGCACGGCGCAAGCTCACCTCGGTCGGAGCTGAGTAGGGGATAGAGATGGCTGCTGAAAAGATGTCAGTGCGCTGCTGCGTCGCGGGCGGCGGTCCGGCCGGAATGATGCTGGGGCTGCTGCTGGCCCGCGCCGGCGTCGAAGTTCTCGTCCTGGAAAAGCATGCGGACTTTCTGCGGGACTTTCGCGGGGACACGATCCACCCCTCCACACTTGAGGTCATGCACGAACTGGGGCTCCTGGAGGATCTCCTGAAGCTGCCGCACCAGAAAGTGCCGCGTATCAACGGACAGGTCGGCGGTCTGGCCCTGACGGTCGCGGACTTCTCCCATCTGCCGACACATTGCCGGTTCATCGCGTTCATGCCGCAGTGGGACTTCCTGAACTTCATCGCTGCACGCGGTGTCCGCTATCCGACATTCAAGTTGCGGATGCGGGCCGAGGTGACCGAGCTCATTGAGGAAGCGGGATGCGTCGTCGGGCTCCATGCGGCAACTGCGGACGGCCCTTTGGAGGTTCGCGCGAGCTTGGTCGTCGGCGCAGACGGTCGGCAGTCGGTCGTCCGGGCCAGGGCCGGCTTGAAGGTTGACGAGCTTGGCGCGCCCATGGACGTGCTGTGGTTCCGCCTGTCTCGGCGGCCCGGCGATCCGGAAGAGCCCATGGGACGCTTCGAGATGGGGCGGATCTTCATCATGCTGAACCAGGGTGAGCACTGGCAGTGCGGCTTCGTGATTCCGAAGGGGTCGCTCGAACAGCTTCGGGAGAGAGGGTTGCAGGCGTTCAGGGACAACGTCGCGCAGCTCGCGCCGTTCGTCGCCGCCCGTGTCGGCGACCTGCAGAATTGGGACACCATCAAGCTGCTCACTGTCCGGGTCGATCGGCTGCGCCTGTGGTATCGCCAGGGCCTCCTCTGCATCGGCGATGCAGCGCACGCGATGTCTCCAATCGGAGGCGTCGGTATCAACCTCGCGATCCAGGATGCGGTGGCCGCCGCCAATGTGCTTGCCGTTCCGCTGCGCGCGGGTCGTCTGACCCCCGGCCACCTGCGCCGGGTACAGCGTCGGCGTGAGCTGCCGACCCGCATCACCCAGCGGCTGCAGATCTTCGTCCAGAATCGGGTCATCACACGCGTTTTGAGAAGCGTGGACCAGCTCTCCCCGCCGCTCCCTGTCCGGCTCCTCGCGCGTTTCCCGTTACTGCGCCGGATCCCCGCCCGCTTGATCGGCATCGGGTTCCGACCGGAGCATGTGAAGACACCCGCCGTGCGGCCCGACACAGGCGCTTGAGAATTAAAATAAGGGGCAAGCCTTGCAATCACGCGTCGCGGAGCGAAGCGGGGTGGCCATACTTTGACTTCTCGCTTGAAACACGGCTGTAACACTCATGTAGCAGTATTTCAGAGAAGTCGTGACGCGCGATTCACAAGGACGCTGAGGAAGGAGGGTGGTATGGAGTACAGGACGGTGATGATGGGCGAGAAAAAGACCATCGCGTTGGTGGCCCATGACAACAAGAAACAGGACCTGCTCGCCTGGGCCAAGTTTAACCGGGAGCTGCTGGCGCATCACAAGCTGGTTGCGACAGGGACCACGGGCCTGTTGCTCGAAACGGAACTCGATCTGCCGGTCGCTAGACTACAAAGCGGACCACTCGGAGGCGATCAGCAGATCGGGGCGAAAGTCACAGAGGGAGAGATCAATTTTCTCATCTTCTTCTGGGACCCTCTTGAGCCCCATCCGCATGATCCCGACGTGAAGGCACTGTTGCGGATCGCGGTGGTCTGGAATATCCCCATCGCCTGTAATCGCGCCTCCGCCGATTTTATGATTTCGTCATCGCTCATGCCAAACGAATATCAACGCCTCGTGCCTGATTACGACGGATACCGCAACCGTCTCACGCACCATGACGTGGGATAGGAGGAAACGGGGTCGGCATGAGTATCGACTGACAGACAGGTGTTTGACTTCTTGGGGAGCGAGGCGTGGGCGCGCGGCACGGATATGTGTGATGGCATGACCTGGCCCTCTCCCTTGGGAAATCTTCCCCGAAGCTCGACGGCACCCGCGGTCCCGTCAACTGTCCTCATGTCTGTTGACACCTTCCTTCGCAAGACGTAGCCTGTGGGCATTTCTGCCTTCCGAATTGGGCAAGTACAAGCTCAACAATAGGAGGTGAACGATGAACAGCAAGCCGAACAGGTCATTGTGGACCAGGCAATCTCTGGTGGTCGTCCTCACGTTTGCCACGGTAGTCTGTGCCTATCTGCCGGTCCAGGGCTTGCAGGAGGATGCCAAGTTCATCGCGATAGAGCAGGACGGCGCGAAAATGTGGCAGGGTGGCGGAACGATTAATCTCAAGGCGCATGGTGCCGGGCCGCTTACGTTCAAGGTGATCAATACGCTCACATCAGAGCACGGGTTCGCCATTGATTCGATGAAGGTGAAGGAAGTGATTAAGCCCGGCGAGGAAAAGATGATCGACGTGCCGCTTACGAATATTGACAAAGCCACTTCGAAACACCGTGCCTACTGCCATCTCCATCCCAAGCACGTCTCCGCTGCTTTTCTTGTGACGATGAAATAATCATCGTCAGGCATGAACGGTTGACTCCTTCCCTGTCAAAACGTAGCCTATCGCTGGGTCCGCTCTCCGGAGCGGTACCGAACCTGTCCGGCCGTGCAATGGAATGAGAACCTTGCGCGCGACCGAAGGGAAAACAACGGAAATATAGCCATGCCACACCTCAATCCACCCCTCAATCCACAAGTCGGTTGGATTCTCCTGAACCTTGCATGGCCTGACTATCATCTCATGTGGAGAAGGAGTCCAGTGCATGCTCACTCTTGATTTCTTGAATCGCCATGCCGTGGTGACCGGTGGTACCGGGGCGCTCGGCACAGCGGTGGTCCAGATGCTCGTGGATGCCGGGGCCGTGTGCCATATTCCGGCCCTTGCTCAGCCGGACCCGGCCCGGTTTCCGTTGGCCAGGCACGAGCGCGTTCGCGTCACGGCGGGCATCGATCTGACGGACGAAAAGGCCGTGGCTGGTTTCTATTCGTCTCTTCCATCACTCTGGGCGTCGGTGCATGCGGCCGGCGCCTTCAGCGCTGCGCCGATCACCGAGACAACGCTGGCCATGTGGCAGCAGATGCTCGACACGAATTCGCTGACCTGCTTTCTGTGCTGCCGCGGAGCGGTGCGGAAGATGCGCGCCTCGGGAGGAGCTGGACGAATTGTGAACGTCGCGGCAAAACCCGTACTGGTTCCGACGGGTGGACTGTCCGCTTATGCAGCCAGCAAGGCGGCCGTGGCGTCGCTGACGCTCAGTCTGTCCGAGGAACTGGCCGCCGAGAGCATCTGGGTGAACGCTGTCGTCCCGTCCATTATGGACACACCTGCCAACCGCCAAGCCATGCCCAAGGCCGACTTCAACAAGTGGCCGAAGGTGCAGGACGTCGCGGCGACCATCGTGTTTCTGGCCTCCCCGCAGAATTCGACCTCACGCGGAGCCCTGGTGCCCGTATACGGCCGAAGCTGATGTTTGGCTGGGAGGCGTTGCGCGCGGTGTCTCATTTTTGCCTTAAGGTGAGTCTTCCTTGTGGATGTTGACTCCGTCTCTCTCAAACAGTAGCCTGTCGCCATTTCTGCTTTGCTATTAGCCTATCCGGCAGTTCGCTCCACAGAAGGGATGATGGATGCAGAGTCTTCATCAGATCGAGATCGTCATCATGCTGCTCGCGGTGGTTTTGGTACTGACGACGATCGCGCGTAAGATCCTCATCCCTTATCCCATACTCCTCGTCATCGGCGGGCTGGTGCTCGGCGTGGTGCCGGGTCTGCCGACGGTCACGCTCGACCCTAATATTGTCTTTCTTGTCTTCCTGCCGCCAATCCTGTGGGCAGCCGCATATTTGACCTCCCTGCGTGAATTCCGTGCGAACCTCCGACCGATCTTGCTCTTAGCGGTCGGGCTTGTGCTGGCTACGACGGCCGCTGTGGCCGTGGTGGCTCACGCCGTGCTGCCCGGCATCGGTTGGGCGGAGGCCATCGCCTTGGGTGCCATTGTCTCTCCGCCGGACGCCGTGTCGGCGACAGCCATCGGGAAGCGACTGCGCATCCCTCGTCGCCTCGTCACGATTCTCGAGGGCGAGAGTCTTGTCAACGATGCGACGGCCCTCGTGCTGTACCGATCAGCCGTTGGCGCGGCCGTCAGCGGAACCTTCCTGCTTGGCGAGACGCTCCTCGAGTTCGTCTATGCTGCCGTGGTGGGTGTCGCCATCGGGATCGGGGTGGCCATGCTCACGCGGTGGGCGCTGTGCGCCACCGAGGATAGTTTCACCCAGATCGCGATCACGTTGCTGGGTCCGTATGTCGCGTGGGTGTTGGGAGAGTCGGCGCATGCCTCAGCCGTGCTCGCCTGCGTCGCGGGAGGCCTGCATATTCGGCAGCATTTCAGCGAGGCCGTGGCGCCGGCCACACGACTTCAGGCGCGTGCCGTGTGGGACCTTCTTATCTTCGTGCTCAACGGCTTCATTTTCATCCTCATCGGTCTTCAGCTTGGAGCGCTTCATGAGGCGGTGCCCTCCGGTCGGTTAGGGTCGCTCCTGATCGCCGGCGCCTTGGTGAGCGCCACGGCCATCGGGGTGCGCTTGGGATGGGTCCCGTTGGCGGCCGTGCTCCCCAGGCTGGTGAGTCCAGCATTGCGGGCACGCGATCCGATGCCGCCCTGGTCCCATGTGATGCTCGTCGCATGGACCGGCATGCGAGGGATTGTCACGCTCGCGGCAGCATTGGCTCTGCCGGTGACGACGGCTACTGGCGCGCCGTTCCCGTTTCGAGCCCAGATCATCCTGATGAGCTTCTCTGTGATTCTCGCCACGCTGGTCCTGCAAGGTCTCTCTCTGACTCCGCTGATCCGGGCCATGCGGCTCGAGGAAGACCGGGGGAATGAACAGGAAGAGAGACAGGCGCGCGAGCACGCCGCCACGGCGGCGCTGACTCGCCTGGATGAATTGGCGAATCATGATTGGCTCGTTCCGGAACAGCTTGAACGAATGCGTCTCCAGTATGGTCGTCGCTTGGAGCGTTACGCCCAGTCAGGAGCCGTTGATGCGGAATACTCGCTCGAAGCCGCCGACGCCTTCCGACGTTTGCGGCATGAAGCCTTAACGGCTGAGCGGCAGGCTCTGGTCGGGCTGCGAAATGACGGGACGATCAGCGACGAACTGCTCCACCGCCTCGAACATGAGCTCGATGTCGAAGCGCTCCGTCTCGGTATCGCCGAACGGCGAGCGAATGCGTGATCTCGTGAAAGTTAGAAAATGATGTCAGGCGCTGTTTTCGGCGCGAGGCGGGGCGCGCGGTGTAACAATTTGTAGAGTGGAAAGGAGGAATGATGGATCTCCAAAGTCTTGCAGTATCCTTGATCATCGGTGCGGTGGCGGGCTGGTTGGCGGGCTTGATCATGAAAGGACATGGGTTAGGTCTTGTCGCGAACATTCTTGTGGGAATCATCGGAAGCGTGGTGGGGAGTGCCTTGCTCAGGGCGCTGGACGTTTCGCTCGGGAGCGGGATTGCCGGCGCGGTCGGGACGGCGCTGATCGGAGCGGTGGTCCTCCTGTTCGTCGTGAGCTTGATCAAGAAGGCATAACTGGATAGTCGGGAGTCTTTTTCGGCGTGCGTTTGTGGAGCGGGGCGGGGCGCGCGGCGGCGTGCGCTCCGTCCCGTTTCTGGTGCCGGACCAGTCTCGTTGACACGACCCACATAAGTCAGTAATCTGTCCCCGTTTTCTCAGCCGATACCGATTTGTCCCACACCTGGTTTTGTCTTGACGCGATTCCAGCTATTCCATTCCGATCATGGCGCGTTTTTGAAAAGTAGACTAGCAGGGTTCGCGGCATTGAGTGCCGGGCCCTGGTGGACGAAATCAGAGGGACTCACAAATTCGTCCCGGTGCGAAAGGAGGGCAACATGAAACCTGCTCCGTGGTCATTATTGATGAGCGGCGTGGCGGTATTCGTCGCGCTCAGTCCGCTCAGTGCCGGCGTCTCAGCCGCGGTAAAAGTCGAAGAGCAAGTCGTCGGGCCGGTGGCGGAAGGATACAACAACCTCAGCCCGTACGTCGTCAGCTTGCGCGGTGTCCGTTTGGCCACGGTGGCTCCCAAGGGCAGCCGGGTGGCCGTCATCGTGGATGGCGTCGAGGGGCCAAAATTTGATGAGATCGTAGCTCCCACGGCCGCTTACGTGGATCCTCGCCCTTTCTTCGAGGCGCAGCAGGCTGCTTTGCGGGCGGGTCGCACGGCGCCTGATATGAGCGCGCGTCCTGTCATCTTCAGCAAAGACGGCAAGCGGTTCGCCTACATCGGGCGGCAAGGCAAGGAATGGGTTCTCATAGCGGACGGTAAAGAGGTCTTGCGTCTTCCCTCCGAGGGCATCGTAAGCGCCGCGACGATTGCCGGTCCCAGCGGCACCGTCAATTTGCTCCTCGAATTCACCGGTGACGACGGCAAGCACTTGATGTTTGCCCGTTCTGTTTTCGGCGGTTACGAGTTGTGGGTGGACGGTCAGAAGATGCCGGGCATTTACGGTTCGGGGGGTGGCGGCACGGAGGGCACAACCGATCCCATCATCACCCGCGACGGTGCACGGTTCGCGTATGTCGCCCAGATCGCCCGCGACAAGCGCACTGTGGTCGTCGATGGTAAGGACGCCGGCTACGTCGGCGACAATCTGGCGTTTACCGCCGACGGCCAACACCTGTTCTCCTTCATCCGCCAAGGCGGGATCGTGGGCTTGGCGGTGGACGGCAAGTTGAAGATGAAAACCGACGGCATCAGCCAGCTCGTCATGACGCCGGTGGGCAACGGGTTTGCGGCCGTGGTACAGCGCCTTAACCCGCCCGGTCAATTCCTCGTCGTCAACGGCAAGAAAGTCGAAGGCAGCGATTGTGCCAGCATCCCGAGAGTCGTTTTCAGTCCCGACGGCAAACGCTTCGCCGCCGTGTGCAGCATGGCTTCCAACGTGAACTTCGTGATCGTCGATGGCAAGAAAGGCCAGCAGTACGACGGCATCTGGCAGCCCGACTCAATGCTGGCGTTCTCGCCCGACTCGTCGAAAGTGGCATATGTGGCACAGAGCCGCGGCAAGTTCTTCGTCGTGATCAACGAGGAGGAGTCGGAGGCGTTTGACAGTAACGCCAAGTTCGTGTTCAGCCCCGACGGCAAACGCGTGGCCTATTGTGGCCTTCGGCAGTCACCACCGCCCGGCGGCTTCAGGCTGTACGTTGACGGCAAGCTGGAGCGGATTGACGAGCAAGCGAATTGCGATTCGGTTAAGTTCAGCCCAGATGGATCGCGCTACGCCTATGCCTCGTCACCAAGTGGCACCATGTATCTAGACGGGAAGCCGACCGGTTTGCGGGGAGACAAGTTCGCGTTTACCCCCGATAACAAACGCGTTGCCGTGTGGGGCAACAAACCGTCTGTGGATCCCAAACAGGGAGTATTAGCGCAGTTCGCTCGCCCGGCCGCGCAAGGTATGTTCGTGGATGGGCAACACGTGTTCGGGAGCGACAACAACATGAACCTCCGCTACCGCGCATTCACGCCCGACAGCCAGCATGTCTACTGGATGACCCTGGAGCGGGCGACCGGAGCCAATGCCAAGCCTGGGCTCATCGAAGCGGTCACCTACCTCGACGGCAAGCCCGTCGTTCGCTGCGATCGAATTGACGGCGGGCAAGCCGCATGGATTTACCCCGGGGGGCAATTTAATTTCAGTGAGCCACCGCCAGCGTGGGATGTCGGGCCTGACGGCGTGCTGACATTCGTCGGACCGGTGGGCGATGTGATGAAGCGGTTCCGTATAGCGCCGGGGGCCGACATGAGCGTCGCGACCATGCTCGCCGGTGCCGAAGCCGAAGCTGCCAAAGCGAAGGCCGACGTCGAGGCAGCCATCGCCGACAAGGAAAAGGCCAGACAAGATACCTTGGAGGCCAAAAACAAGGCTCGTCAAGAAGCCCTGGAAGCCAGAAGAAAAGCCCTGGAGGAAGCGGCAGCCGCCAAAGCGAAAGCCCGAGCCGATGCTGCAGCAGAACGAGCCGCCAAGAAGAAGTCGCCGCAGTAGCCCAGGCCAGTCGCTTGGAATGTGCGGTGGTGGAGGGTAGCCGAGGGACTGTCCGTCGCGAGGAACGATATCACACGCTGATCTTCTGCTGAGCCAGTCTGGCACCCGCGGGCACTGATGTTGCCGTCGACGTGTGCGGAATCGTGAAACAAGACTCAGGGTCAGGTCTCGCGATTCCACATGGCGAGGCGGGGCGCGCGACGTTTCTTGCGTGTGGCTTCAGGGCGGTAGGAGCCGTTTCTGGTACGCTCATTCCCCGTTGCGAGGGAGGGGCTTTCCATCACGGATGACTACATCCTTGCGTTGGTAGACAGCCTTGCCGCTTAGTTTCTCTGCTGGGTTCTTCACACCGAAAGTGTGAGTTCTCCCACCACCTGCTTCGCCGGCGCCGCTTTTCTCGTACTTCCAATTTGACTTTTTGAGAAAGACCACGTCCACACGCCAGATGATAAGTGGTATGCCGCGTTCGAGGGATTCCGTTGGATCGATGAGATATCGCCAGATGATGTACCATCCGGGATGGTCGTAGTGGGATTAGATGGCCCAAGGCCGCTTGCTGCCCTTGCTTTTGAGGGATTCGTTCGGTGAGGGTTTCTGGCCGGAGCCTCGCCTACGCAGATCTGGGAAACGTTGTTGCGCCGTGTCAATATGACGGTGTTTTTCATAGTTGCTGACTGAATCGAGAGCTTTTGTGCCGTAGATGCCGACCAGAGCACTGAAGACGTTCGCCTGCTCGTAGTAGAGATCTACAAGATCTGCAAGCTCCCGCTCTATGTAATCAATCGCCCGACGAATAGCGGCAATGTCAAGGCCAGGTGGTAGGGGTACGGAAGGATCGAAGTCACCTTTTCGTGCCATTCACCCCGTTCTCCGATGGCACGTACTCTGCCAGGGCTGGGATTGCCTTCTTTGCGAGTTGAAAATAGTCTCGATCTATTTCTAGACCGATACTTCTTAGGCTAAGTGCAGTCGCGGCTGCAATCGTTGAGCCTGACCCCATGAATGGATCCAGTATGACGCCGTGTCCAACCGGTACGGCAGCGCGGACGACCTGGCGTAAAAAATGCTGGGGTTTCAAGGAGGGGTGTGGTGCAAGTTCTTTTTCAAGTCCACGTCCTGGCAGGGAATAGATCAAGTCTTTGAAAGGTTCTTCTGCCGAGATACGTCTTAAACCGCCGGTTCTCCATTTCCGCAAGTTGTCTTGCACGCGTCCTTCGCATGGTTTGCGAAACAAGCCCCATGGTTCCCAGCATGACTTCGGCATGACCGTGATATCAGGGAACTCCTCGTGGGCATTCTTGGGGCGGTCACCCCCACGGAGGGTGTATACCACGCGGATGATTTCTCCTCGCTTTTCGAATCCCGCCTGAATGAATGGCTCGTAGACGAGGTACGACACTAGAGGGTTGGTTGCGATGAAGACGTGGCCACCAGGCACAAGAACAGGCATGAGAGATTCTGCCAGTCTCTTGAAGAACTGTCGTAGTTCACCTCGATCTCTGTCGGTCAAAACCGTAAAGCGTGGTAGAGGCTTTCGCTCACAACCATCAAAGGACGGGGGGATTCGCCATACTCCACCGCGTCTATTTCGCATCTTCTCTAACTCGCGAGGAGTGTATTCGACCAAACCGTAGGGAGGATCGGTTACGACAGCGTGGATTGACAGTGGCTTGGCCTTTTCGAGCCACTCGAAAGCGTCGACGTTGAAGGTTTCATACGGCCCTGGCTTTTGGGGCGAAACGGGCTCAGGGGGAAATAAAGATAGGTTCCGTCGCTTGGAAGAGTGATGCGCAGCCCGCAAGGCCTACCTGCCTAGGGTCTTACTGTCCGGTTGGTCAGTTTTGATGGGGGTGGATACTAACAGCTCTTGAGATAACGTTCAACAGCAGTAAGTGTCCGAATAAGTTGCCTGAGCCTCGAATTAACTGCTCTTCCTTGCGGACCGAGGCGCGGCGCGGCGAATTGCGTCCTGCTGATTGTGCTGAGCCGGCCTCGTTGACACGGCCCTCCTAAGACAGTAGCCTGTCGCCATTTCTGTTGCAATTTGCTCACGACAGGATCAACGATGAGGTCATGGGAACACAGAGCCGAATGAATTCCCTTGTAGGCCAGAAGGTATCGTCTTGGCGCAGTGGAGCAGTCTGCCTCTTCGTTGGTGGAATTCTGTTGCTCAGTTGCACGTTGGCATTCCCACAAGGTCGCTTCACAGATGTCCTGGTGTCGGTAGTCAAAGATAAAGTGGTTGCGGTCACTGGAGTAGGGCAATCCGAGATCGACTTATCGCCAGGTGAGACCGTGGTCAGTACCAAGGCACATGGCCTCACCGCGCTGGCCATTACTTCCACGAGATTGCTGGGATTCTCCTCTCAGCTTCGACATTGGGGCGAGCAGCCTCTTGATGGGGATGAACATGTCAAAACGTCCCATGTCCTCAGGGAATTGTGCATCGTCGCCACCGATCGGCATCTGTTTGGCTTTCAGGAAACCCTCGCCCATTGGACGAGCGAGGCATTAGGAGGGGCCGAACAGGTCCAGGACCTTCGTGCGTACGGTCATCTCGCTCTGGCTGTGACGACAAGCCGGTTGGTCGGCTTTTCGGCCTTTATGAGTGGGTTTCACGCGATTGAGCTACAGGGAGACGAGCGGCCACAAGCGATCGAGCACACTGGCGATGCGTACCTCGTCAGGACGGCCAGTCGGACCCTGATGTTTCGGTCCCGGATGGCTGGTTGGACCGAGGTGAACTAGGGGGAATCGAGCAAAGAAACGAGGGCATTCCACTTCTTTTGGTGCGTGGCGGAGCATCCGGCGTTATCGGTGGCGGCCCCCATGCCCACGGTAGTGGCCGAAGAACCTCGGGCCCCAATAAGGATAGGGGCGATAGAAGTAGGGTGGGCCGTAGATCCAGGGGCGACCAAGGTACAGTGAGAACCCCGGCGAAGGATACCAATAGGTGTACGGATAGGGGTACGCGTATGGGGCCGGTGTGACTGTCACAGGAGGGGCAGCGGCCAGGTGGCCTGCCTGTTCTTTTAGTTGGTTAACTGTGGCTTGCTGGGCCTGGAGTTCGCCTTCCAGCTTCGCAATCTTCTCGCGCTGGATTTCGATCAAGGCCTGGACGCAGCGCGCCTGAGCCTCTCCGCTATACCCTGAACATTCCCATGGCACCTGCGCCTCGGTCGCGTGGACCGGTAGAGTGGAGAGCAGAATCCATATGCCCAATCCCCACGCCGGCAGGATTTTCCACTGCAAGAGTCTTCCTTGAGAGGATTCCATCAGACTGGTCGTGAGACGCATCATGGGTCCCCCTCCTTGTTGGGGCTTATTCATATGCTACCATGCGATCGTGACGTTGAACAGGTCCCTCTCCCTCTGTTAGGGAGAACGCGCGAGGAGTCTTTGGGTTGACCGGACGCGTCACGAACGAGGCGGGGCGCGCGGCGCCGGTCATGCGGATCGCTGCCATTTCTGAAAGACCTCCGATTCACCGTGGCCTGCTCCTCCTCGGCCCTCTCCAGGCGTGACCGGCGACATTGTCTCCTTCTCTTCGGTAACCATTCCCCCATCGTGCCCTTCTCCACACCTGCCGAGGCCTTACGAGCGCTTGTAACCTTCTCCCTTTTCGGAACGACTTGATGGGTGAAGGGGTGAGATCGAACCGGCGTCGAGCCGGTACCCCAATCACCTTGGTTCACAAAGGAGGTCATTATGAATGGCGGACTCAAACTGATCTTTGGGATTGCGGTGGGAATAGGTCTGGTCGGATTGACATCCTCGCTCGCGTGGGCGGACGAGTCGCCCGGCTACAGGGGAGGCGGTGGTCATGCGTTCGGGATGACTCGGCATGGCATGTCGGGTCACGGGGGAACGACCTCACACGTGCTTCATCACCTCCTCAGACATCAGAAGGACATCGGCTTGACAGACGAGCAGACCGCCAAGCTGAAGGCACTGGCGCTTGACCAGGACCGCGCGCAGATTCGGGCGCACGCTGATGTCCTTGTGGCGGAACGAGAGCTGAGAGCGCTCGTTTGGAACGAGAAGACGGACCTCTCCATTATCCAAGCCAAGCTCAAAGAGCGCGAAGCGCTCGACGCCAACCTCCGGTTCATGGGGATCAAGGCGAAACGAGACCTCTTTGCGGTGCTCACGCCCGAACAACGTGACAAACTGAAGGCCATCCGTGAACAGACGCGGGATTCTCATCGCGCCCGGACGTCGAGGAGCGAAGGATTGGCGAAGACTGATCACGAGGAGACCGCGGAGGGGATGGCCCCTAGGCGGGAGGCTGAACCTCGTGGGACAGGGGGAGTTCTGCAGGGCAGTTAAGCTATGCAGCGGCGCGACTGCCCGGCGAGGATCTTTTCAACGTCACGTGCGGTTCCGTTCGTGGGTGAGGTATGATACGGGGGGTGCGCATGCGGTAGCGAGGTGTCCAGCCTCATTGGGGTGCAGACACAGGTGGCCGATGATCTCGAGGTTATCGACCGGGTGTTGCACGGGGAGATCGACCTGTTTGCCGAGTTGATCACCCGGTATCAGCAGCACGTGGCAAGAATTGTGAACCGGCATGTGCCACCCGACCGTGTGGCGGAGGTCGCGCATGATGTCTTTGTCCGCGCGTACAGCGGCTTGCCAGGTTTTTCGGGTCGAGCCCCGTTCGAGCACTGGCTCTCGAGCATCGCCGTCCGGACGTGCTATCAGTTCTGGCGAACGATTCGACAGAAGGAACTGCCGGCGAGCGCCCTGACGGAGGAGCATCAGCAGTGGATGGAGCGCGTCCTGGCGGCGGATTCGGACGACCGATTTCGCGAACAAGCGAGGCGACGCGAAGCGGCAGATCTGTTGCAGTGGGCGTTGAGCCATCTCTCGGCCGAGAACCGCCTCGTGCTCACCCTGGTCTCTCTCGAGGGCCATTCCGCTCGCGAAGCGGCCAGCCTGCTGGGGTGGAGCGTCGCCAAGGTGAAGGTGCGGGCGTATCGGGCGAGGCAGACGATGCGTAAACTGTTCCTCGAACAGGAGCGGCAGGACCATGACGCGACTCAGTGACGAGGACCTCAACAAAGTCGAGCGCGCCTTGGCGGAAGCCCATCGCTCGCGCCAGGAGCCCGCTCTCAGCGAGGACTGGGCCCGCCACGTCATGCGGGATATCCGCCGGGGAGCCGCAGGGTCCAGACACCTGATGCCGTCTGCGGGGCTCGCTCGCGTGGTGTGGCGAGCCGCAGCGGTCGCGGCAATGTTGGCTATGATCTTTGCCGGCTCTGTGTTGGTTTACTCGGGTAAGGACAAACTCGAGCTCACCGCGTTGTTGTCGCATGAGTTCGACGCCGGGGCGCCGCTCGTCGAGTAAGCGGGACCTATGCAGGAGGAATCGATCATGACACGAGGGAAACTATGGACTGGACTCATCGTCCTGTTCCTCGCCGGAACGCTTACGGGCATCGGGGGGGCCAGCTTCTATCAGCACTATGAGCATGGGTACCGATGGGAACGAGGACCAGCCGCCCACAAGGAGCGGATCCTGACGCGTCTGACAGAGGAATTGTCGTTAACGTCGGCTCAGCAGGCTGACATTGAACCGATTGTTCATCAGGTTCACGTGGAGATCTTGCGACTGCGCTTCCAGCATCACCCTGAAGTCGAGCAGATTCTTACGAAAGGCATCGCCACGCTCAAGACCAAGTTGTCCGCAGACCAGCAGGCGAAGCTGGAAAGACTGTATGTCCAGCTCCAACAGCGTTGGCAGGTCTCGCGCGACTATCTGCAGGCCGCCCAAGAACGACTAAAAAGGCCGGAATAGGTCAGGCTAGAGTAGGATCGATCCCCATGATCGGCAGAGCATAATACGACGCGCTTTCTTACGCCTATGATTATGATGACGACGACCACCCAGGAAACCAAGAAGGACGACATGCCGGAGTCCATTCGTTTTGCGAGGCTCGTCAAGCGGTGGTTGATCGGGCTGCTGGTGGTCTGTCTCCTCGCCATTGTCGCGTATGCCCTGGTGACCAAGTCGGGCGAGGTGCAATCGCGTGCTGCTGGCCAAGGAGCGAACTCCCTGACACGCACCGTGCCGGTGGTGGCCGTGGCCGCGAAGACGGGTGACATCGGCATCTATCTCAACGGGCTCGGGTCGGTCACTCCGCTCTATACCGTGACCGTGAAAAGCCGAGTCGACGGACAACTGATGAAGGTTCTGTATCGAGAAGGCCAGGTTGTCCGCAGCGGAGACCTGTTGGCCGAAATTGATCCGCGCCCATTCGAGGTGCAGTTGACCCAAGCTGAGGGCCAAATGGCGCGCGACCAGGCGATGCTGAAGAATGCCCGACTCGACCTGCAGCGTTACCAGGAGCTGTACCAAAAGGATTTCGTCCCCAAGCAGCAACTCGATACCCAGGAGGCATTGGTCCGCCAGTACGAAGGGATCGTCAAGGCCGATCAGGGACAGCTCGACAACGCCAAGCTGCAGCTGACCTACTCCCGCATCACTGCTCCGATCAGCGGCCGAGTCGGGTTGCGCCTCGTGGATCCGGGCAACATCGTTCGCGCGAGCGATCCCAATGGACTGCTGGTCATCACGCAGCTTCAACCCATTACCGTGGTGTTCACCATCCCCGAAGATAGTCTTCCCCCCGTGCTCGACAAGCTCAAAACCGGGGAGCGCTTGACGGTCGAGGCGTTTGATCGGGAGCAAAAGCGACGACTGGCCACGGGATCCTTGCTGACGGTCGACAACCAGATCGATCCGAGCACCGGGACGGTGCGGCTCAAGGCGTTGTTTCCCAACGACGACAATGAACTGTTTCCCAACCAGTTCGTCAACGCTCGCCTGCTCTTGGACGTCAAACGCGGAACCACGATCGTGCCGACCGCGGCCATTCAACGAGGCCCGAAGGGAACATTCGTCTACGTGATGAAAGCCGACCAGACGGTTGGCGTGCGTGCGGTCACGGTCGGCTCCACCCAGGGGGACCAAGTGTCCATCGACACGGGCCTGTCTCCCGATGAGCTCGTCGTAGTGGATGGCACTGAGAAGCTGCGAGAGGGCAGCAAGGTGGACGTACGCGGTCAGAGCGACACGACCCCGAAGGGAAACGACGCAACCCCGAAAGCGAACCGGTTATGAATCCGTCCCGTCCCTTCATCCTGCGACCGGTCGCGACGGCTTTGCTGATGGTGGCTATTCTCCTCGCCGGCTTCATCGCCTACCGCCAATTGCCGGTCTCCGCCTTGCCTCAGGTGGATTACCCGACCATTCAGGCCGTCACCTTCTACCCTGGTGCGAGTCCCGATGTGATGGCGTCATCCGTCACGGCGCCGTTGGAGCGTCAGTTCGGGCAGATGCCGGGCTTGAAGCAGATGACCTCCACCAGTTCCAGCGGCAGCTCGGTTGTGACGCTGCAGTTCAGTTTGGAGCTCAGCCTGGATGTCGCCGAGCAGGAAGTGCAGGCCGCCATCAATGCGGCCTCCACCTTCTTGCCGCGGGATCTTCCGAACCCCCCCGTCTACAGCAAGGTCAATCCGGCTGATGCGCCGATCCTGACGTTGGCGTTGACGTCGAACACCGTGCCCTTGCCTCAGGTGGAAGATCTCGCGGATACCCGGTTCGCCCAAAAGATTTCTCAGTTGTCGGGTGTAGGGCTCGTCAGCATCAGCGGCGGGCAGAGGCCGGCCGTGCGGATTCAAGCCAACCCGGCGGCCCTGGCTGCCTATGGCCTAACCCTCGAAGATCTGCGAGCGGTAGTGGCGGCCGCCAATGTCAATCAAGCAAAGGGTGCGTTCGACGGCCCGCGACGTGCCTCGATCATTGGGGCGACCGATCAGCTCCTCTCGAGCAAGGAGTATCGACCGCTGATTGTCACCTATCGCAACGGCGCACCGGCGCAGTTGTCCGATGTCGCCGATGTGATTGACGACGTCGAGAACGTGAAGCAGGCGGCCTGGATGAACGATGCCCCGGCGGTGATAGTCAACATCCAGCGTCAGCCGGGTGCTAATGTCATCGAGGTCGCCGATCGCATCAAAAAATTATTGCCGCAACTTGAAAGCGCGTTACCGACTTCCATCCACGTCTCCGTGTTGACCGACCGCACCACAACCATTCGTGGATCGATCAAAGACGTGCAGTTCGAGATGATGCTGGCGGTCGCGCTGGTGGTCACGGTGATCTTTTTGTTTCTCCGCACCCTATCCGCCACCGTCATTCCCGGCGCCGCCGTCCCGTTATCTCTGGTGGGTACCTTCGGGGCCATGTATCTGATGGGATTCAGCCTGAACAACCTGACCTTGATGGCGCTCACGATTGCAACGGGCTTTGTCGTAGACGATGCGATCGTCATGATCGAAAACATCTCTAGATACATTGAAGAGGGGGACTCTCCGCTTCAGGCCGCGCTCAAGGGTTCGCAGCAGATCGCCTTCACCATCCTGTCGTTGACCATCTCGCTCATCGCCGTGCTGATTCCGCTGCTGTTCATGGGCGACGTGGTAGGCCGGTTGTTCCGGGAGTTTGCGATCACCCTCGGCATCACGATCCTCATCTCGGCCGTGGTTTCGCTGACCCTGACGCCGATGATGTGCGCGAGGCTGCTACGACGTACTCCAAAGGCGGAGCAAGGAACGTTTTACCGTGCGTCCCAACGATGGTTCGATCGGATCATCGAGATGTACGGGAAGACATTGCGATGGGTGCTGAACCATCAACAGGCCACGCTGGTCGTGGCGGGGGGGACCCTGGTGCTCACCGTGCTGCTGTACCTCGTCGTGCCCAAAGGCTTTTTCCCGGTTCAGGATACCGGACTGATCCTGGGAATATCCGAGGCGCCGCAATCGATCTCGTTTGGAGCGATGGCCACGCGCCAGCAGGCTCTGGTTAAGGTGATCTTGGCAGATCCGGCGATCGCAAGCCTGTCGTCGTTCATCGGGGTGGACGGAACCAACACCACGCTCAACAGCGGACGGATCCTCATCAACCTGAAACCCCTTGCAGAGCGAAAAGCCAGCGCGAGTCAGGTCATCCGCCGCCTGCAATCAGCACTGGCGAACGTCGAAGGCATCACGCTGTTTCTGCAGCCGGTGCAGGACCTCACGGTCGAGGATCGCGTGAGCCGCACGCAGTACCAGTACACCCTCGAAGATCCCGACGCCGAGGAGCTGAATCGGTGGGCGCCCAAGCTTGTCGAGGTCCTAGAGACGCTCCCCGAACTGCGCGACGTGGGCAGCGATCAACAGGATCAAGGGCTGCAGTCCTTGCTGATGATCGACCGCAGCACCGCATCGCGGCTCGGCATCACCCCGCAGCTCATCGATGACACGCTCTACGACGCCTTCGGACAGCGGCTGGTGTCCACCATCTTCACCCAGTTGAACCAGTATCGTGTCGTCCTGGAAGTGAAGCCCGACTTCCAGCAGGGTCCCAGTGCGCTGCAGGACATTTATGTCCGTTCGTTCAGCGGCGGGCATGTTCCCTTGAGCGCCTTCACGCAGTTCACGGAGACGACGGCTCCACTCGTCGTGAGCCATCAGGGGCAGTTTCCGGCGGTGACGCTGTCGTTTAATCTCGCGCCGGGCGCGGCGCTCGGGGACGCGGTACAGGCGATCGAGGCGGCCACGCAACAGCTTGGCCTGCCGGCCAGTATTCGGGGTAGCTTTCAAGGGACCGCCGAGGCGTTCCAAGCCTCGCTGGCCAACGAGCCGCTCCTGATCCTGGCGGCGCTCGTGACGGTCTACATCGTGCTCGGCGTCTTGTATGAGAGCTACATCCATCCCCTCACGATTCTGTCCACGCTGCCCTCGGCGGGCGTGGGCGCGCTGCTGGCGCTGCTCATTTTCCGAACTGAACTGAGCGTCATTGCGCTGATCGGCATCATCCTCCTGATCGGGATTGTGAAGAAGAACGCCATCATGATGATCGACTTCGCGCTCGAGGCAGAACGTAAGGAAGGGAAGCGGGCAGTCGACGCAATTTATGAGGCCTGTTTGTTGCGCTTTCGCCCGATCATGATGACGACGATGGCGGCGCTTCTGGCAGCCCTGCCGCTGGCGATGGGGACGGGGGTTGGATCGGAGCTTCGCCGCCCGCTTGGCATTGCGATTGTCGGCGGGCTGATCGTCAGCCAGATGCTGACCCTCTATACAACCCCGGTCGTTTACCTCGCGTTCGATCGATTGGCGAAACGCCTCGGTGAACGCCGTTCCTCACCTGCGAGTCGGGAAGCGCTCGACCCCGGACCGGCATGAACATCTCGGCGCCCTTCATCAAGAGGCCAATCGCGACCACGCTCCTGACGATCGCACTGGCTCTCGTCGGGGTGGTCGCCTTTCGTTTGCTCCCCGTGGCTGCCCTCCCACAGGTGGAGTTTCCG
>Ga0209376_1001442_pt1 | contig 23937 bp, 23 predicted proteins | sample GraSoiAngelo_134_FD_185891 | JGI IMG/M metagenome (GOLD analysis project Ga0209376, IMG submission 185891) | Grasslands soil microbial communities from the Angelo Coastal Reserve, California, USA - 14_0929_05_30cm (SPAdes) (version 2) | ecosystem: Environmental > Terrestrial > Soil > Grasslands ... | reverse complement strand
AGCCCGATCGCGAGCGCGCGTTCTTCTCCGTCATGCTCGTCGCCGGCATGGTGTGCCTCGCGGCATTCCTGCCGCTCGAGCTCTGGCTGGGGAACGCGCCCTTTCACTTCACCTCGCGGCGCGACCTCGTCCTCAACCGTCACTGGAACCCCGGCGCGGTGACGTGCCTGTGGATCCTCGGCTACCTCTTCACGGTGCTGCCGCTGGTGCACTACCTCATGGAGACCAGGGGGTTCCGCCCGCGATGGCTCGTCATCCTGGGCCAGAGCTCGCTGATGCTGTACGTCATCCACCAGATCATCGCGCTCACGCTCGTGCGCCAGCGCCTGGGCGTGCGGTTCGCCTCTTGGTGGCTCTACGCGCTGGCGAACGTCGCGCTCATCGTCGTGCTGGTCGGGCTCGCCTGGCTCTGGCCCGAGATCAAGCGACGGGTGCGGGGAATGGTCGCCTAGGCCTCGACGTCCGCCGACTGGATCCGCTTGACGCCCGCGCCCAGCATGTCCTTCCACGCCTTGGCGAGCGAGCCGTCGGCGTCGATGCCGCGGCAGGCGTCCTCGATCACCAGCGCGCCGAATCCCGCCTTGCGCGCGTCCATCGCCGACCACGCCACGCAGAAGTCGGTCGCGAGCCCCGCCAGGAACACCTGCTTGAGGCCGCGGTCGCGCAGGTAGCCGGTGAGCCCGGTCGGAGTCTTGCCGTCGGCCTCGTAGAACGCCGAGTACGAATCCATCTGCTTGCGGTAGCCCTTGCGGATGATGAGCTCGGCGTGCGGGATCCGGAGGTCCTTGTGCAGCTCGGCGCCCGCCGTGCCCTGAACGCAGTGATCGGGCCACAGGACCTGCGTCCCGTACGGAAGCTGGATCGCCTCGAAGGGCTTCTTGCCGGCGTGCGACGACGCGAACGACACGTGGCCCGGCGTGTGCCAGTCCTGGGTGAGGATCACGTGCTCGAAGGCGCCCGCCAGGCGGTTGATGAGCGGGATGATCTGATCGCCTTCCTTCACGGCCAGCGAGCCGCCGGGCGTGAAGCAGTTCTGAACGTCGATCACGAGCAGCGCGTCCTGGGCCGTGGGCTTCATCTTCTTGCTCCCTGTCTGGGCGGCGGCCGGCAGCGCCGCGCCGGCCATGCCGGCGACGGCCACGCTGGACGCGGCGCCCCTGAGAAATCCGCGGCGATCGAGGATCATCATGCCATCCCTCCGGTCAGTGGTGTGTCGCGCAGTGGGTGGAATTCTGCGACGGATGGACGTCCCAGGTCCAGTTGGTCCTGGGGGGCCTCGAAGGGCCCTCACCCTAGTGGTGGGGAGCACCGGCCAGCAGGTGGTCGACGAGCGCGCGCATCGCGTCGCTGTTCCACTCGCGGGCGCCGATCGCCATCCCGGCGACCTCGCCGCCCGGCCGCACGAGGAAGGTCGCCGGCAGCGCCGTCACCCGCCAGCGGCCGGACGTCTTGGAGTCGGGATCGAGCAGGATCGGGAACGTGAGCTTGAGATTTCTCGTGTACGGCTCCAGGAGCATCTTCGGCGCCCCGCGGTCCACCGAGACGCCGATCACGACCAGCCCGCGGTCGCGGTAGCCGCGCCACAACGCCTCGAGCATCGGCATCTCGAGGGTGCAGGGCTGGCACCAGGTGGCCCAGAAGTTCAGGACGACGAGCTTGTCGCGATGATCGGCCAGCGAGGCCAGGCCGCCGTCGAGCGTCGCGAGCGTGAAGGCCGGGGCGCGCTGGCCCTCGGTCAACTCGGAGACGCCGGCCTTCTCGAACGGATCGAGGACCCGCGCGCCATCGGCGTGATGGCCCCCGTCCACGCCGGGGCGACGCACCGGCAGGACCCAGAGAACCGCCCCCAGCAGCACGACGGCGATGCCGGTGCGGACCAGCGACGCGCGCCGGCCCGCCGCGAAGACGCTGCTAGACGCCCAGCTTCTCATGCGTCACCGGGCTCTCCCGGAGCTCCCGCGACGAAGCCTCGAAAACGATCGAGCCCTTCTCCATGATGTAGCCACGGTCGCACACCGAGAGCGCGACCCGCGCGTTCTGCTCCACCAACAGCACGGTCACCCCCAGGCGCTTCAGCTCCGAGATCATGTCGCGGATCGACCGGATGAACGCGGGCGCGAGCCCCTGCGTGGGCTCGTCCATCAGGATGAGCCGCGCGCCGGCCATCATCACGCGCGCGATCGCGAGCATCTGCTGTTCGCCGCCGGACAGCGTCTTGCCGGGCTGGTCGATGCGCTCCTGGAGCCTTGGGAAGTGATCGAACACCTCGTCGAGCCGACGGCGCCTGAGCGCCGCCGACCGATCGGCGGCCGCCGAGAGGCCGAGCTCGAGATTCTCCCGGACGGTCAGCCCGAAGAAGATCCTCCGGTTCTCGGGGACGAGCCCCACGCCGAGCCGCGCGATCGCGTGCGGCGTCAGCCGCGTGAGGTCCGTGCCGTCGAACTCGATCGTGCCGCGGCGCGGCCGCAGGAATCCCATCGCCGTCTTCATCAGCGTGGTCTTGCCCATCCCGTTGCGGCCGAGCAGCGCCACCGCCTCGCCCGCCCGCACCTCGAGCGAGACGCCGAAGAGGATCGGTGTCGCGCCGTAGCCCGCGTGCACGTCGACCATCCGGAGCATCGTCGCGCCTACTCCTCGTCCGGCCCCAGGTACGCTTCGATCACGCGCGGATCGCTCCGGATCTCCTCCGGGCGGCCCTCGGCGATCTTCTCGCCGAAGTGGAGGACCGCGATCCGGTCCGAGATGCCCATCACCACGGACATATCGTGCTCGATCAGCAGCAGCGTGAGCCCTCGCGCCGACGCGATCTGCCTGATCAGAGCGGTCGCCGCCTTGGTCTCGCCCGGCGTCATGCCGGCGGTCGGCTCGTCGAGCAGCAAGAGCGTCGGCTCGGTCGCGAGCGCCAGACAGATCTCGAGATAGCGCTGCTCGCCGTGCGAGAGGTTCTCGGCGAGCTCGTCGCGCTTGTCGGTGAGGCCGAACGCCGTGAGGAGGTCCGTCACCGCGTCGCCGACGTCCGGCAGCCGCCACAGCGAGGGCAGCCGGCCGGACTCGCGCGCGCGCGACTGGGCGGCGACCCGCACGTTCTCGAAGACCGAGATCTCCGGGAAGATGTTGGTGATCTGGAAGGTCTTGGCGATGCCGAGGCGGTTGATCGCCTCGGGCGCCAGGCCGCTGATCTCCCGCCCGCCGAAGCGCACGCGGCCGGCGGTCGGCGCGTGGATGCCGGTGACCACGTTGAAGAGCGTCGACTTGCCGGCGCCGTTCGGCCCGATCACCGAGAAGACCTCGCCCTCGCGGACGGTGAGGCTCACCTCCGTGAGCGCGGCCAGCGCCCCGAAGCTCCGCGAGACCGCGTCGACCTCCAGGACTACGCCGTCGCGCGCCATTGCTTGAAGCCGAGCATCGCGCGGATGCCGAGGAGCCCCCGGGGCATGAACAGCACGATCACGATGAGGACGAGGCCGATCACCATGAAGTACCAGTCGACGTACGAGGAGACCTTCTCCTGGAGCAGGACGAAGAACGCGCCGCCGATCACGGGGCCGGCGAGCGTGCCGAGTCCGCCGATCATCACCATGATGATGAACTCCCCCGACACCGTCCACAGCATGAGGTCGGGCGTGGCGAACGCCGAGCGCCCGGGATAGAGCGCTCCGCCGATACCGGTGAGCAGGGCGGAGATCAGGCAGACGGCCATCTTGTAGCGCTGCACGTTGTAGCCGAGGAACCGCGCGCGGTCCTCGTTCTCGCGGATCGCCACCAGCACCTTGCCGAAATGCGAGGCGACGAGCACGCGGCAGACCAGATAGGCGAGCGCCAGGTATGCCAGGACCACATAGTAGTTCCGCAGCGGCGTGTCGATCGCGAAGGCCGGCATCAGGCGCGGCGCCGGCACGCCCTGGATCCCGTCCGAGCCGCCGAACGTCTGCGTGTATCGGAAAAAGGTGTACACGACCTCGGCGAAGATCAGCGTGAGCAGCGCGAAGTAGATCCCGCGCCGCGCCGTGGCGAAGTAGCTCACCACCAGCGCGTAGAGGCCGACCACCAGCACGGCGGCCACCAGGCATGCCCAGAGCGAGAGCACGCCGCGCTCGAGGAGGATGGCGGTCGAGTAGGCGCCGAGCCCGAAGAACGCCGCGTGGCCGAACGAGACGAGTCCGGTGTAGCCGATGAGCAGGTCGAGGCTCATGGCGATGGCGCCGAACAGCAGCGCGTCGAACGCGAGCAGCAAGTAGAACTTCGACATGAACGGCAGCGCCGGGAGCAAGGCGACCAGCAGCCCCACGACCACGGCGCGCCAGGACAGGACCCTACTCAAGGACCCCCTCGCGGCCGAAGAAGCCCCGCGGCCGGACGATCAGCACGACGATCATGAGCGCGAAGATCGCGATCGCAACGCGCTGGGGGTTCATCCAGAGGGTCAGGAGCGACTGGGCGAGCCCGATGACGAGGGCGGCGACGACCGAGCCGCCCATCGAGCCCATGCCCCCGAGGATCACCACGATGAACGCGAGCAGGATCATCTCCACGCCCATCTGCGGATAGACGGTGAAGATCGGCGCCAGCAGCAAGCCGGCCAGCGCCGCCAGCGCGGCCGAGCCCGCGAAGGTCAGCGTGAAGACGCGCGGGACGTTGACGCCGAGACCGTCGAGCATCTCGGCGTCCTGCACCGCGGCCCGCACCAGGATGCCGGCCCGCGTCTTGGTGAAGAAGAGCCAGATCGCCAGCAGGAGGATCGACGAGGCGGCCAGCAGGAACAGCCGATAGTTCGGGTACACCATGCCCAGGAGCGGCGTCGAGCCGGTGACCGGCGGCAGGATCCGACGCATGTCGCCGCCCCAGATCTGGCGGACCGCCTCGCGGAACACCAGCGCCAGGCCGAAGGTGAGGATGAGCCCGTAGAGCGGCTCGCGACGGTAGAGCGGCCGGAGCGTCGTCACTTCGGTCACCGCGCCGATCGCGCCGACCGCGAGCGGCGCCACGATCAGCGCCGTCCAGAACGAGTGGGTCACGCCGACGACGGCGATGCCCGCGTAGGCGCCCAGCATGTACAGCTCGCCGTGGGCGAAGTTCATCACGCCCAGCAGCCCGAAGATCACGGTGAGGCCCAGCGCCAGCAGCCCCAGCGCGGCCCCGAAGACGAGGCCATGCAGGAGCTGCGGCAGCAGGACCGCGACCAGATAGTCCAACTACTTCTTTTTGATCTCCCACGTGAACCCCTCGACGGGGTCCTTGCCGACCATCGCCTCGCCGATCGAGTCGCTGCCGGCGATGCGGGCGATCGGGAGGTTCTTGCCGCCCTTCACCTGGTAGAGGTGCATGTCCATCACGACCTGGTGGTCTTCCTTGCGGATGCACTGGCGGCCGATGTGGGTGTTGTCGACGCACATCCCCTCGTGCGCCTCCGCCACCTTGTCGGGATCGAAGGATTTGGCCTTCTCGACCGCCGCCGCCCAGAAGAGGACGGCGTCGTACGAGCCGGCCGCGATGTTGGCGTCGGTGCCGAACTTCTTCTTGAACCGCGCGTTGTACGCCTGCATGTTCGCGTCCGGGTTGTACGGCGAGAAGTGGTTCAGCTGCACGAACCCTTCCATCGGCTCGGCGATCGACGCCAGATCTTGTTGCAGCAGGAAGCAGTCGATGCCGGCCATCTTGTACTTCTTGGTCATCCCGAACGAGTGGAGCTGCGTCATCAGCCGCAGCGAATCGGTGCCGGCGAACGCCACGAACAGCACGTCGGGATTCGACTGGTTGATGGCCCCGAACCAGGGGCTGAAGTCCTTGGTGTCGAGCGGCGCGCCGGCGACGCCGACGACCTCGCCGCCGAGCTTCTCGAGCGCGGTCTTGAACTGGCGCCCGTCCGACTGCCCCATCGCGTAGTCGGTGTAGAAGATGTAGACCTTCTTGCCCATCTTGTCGACGATGTACTTGGCGAGCCCGTTCGCCTGCATGCGGGAGTCGGGCTGGTTCGAGAAGTAGTACTTGTGGAACTTCGTCGTCCGCATGAACTCGGCGCACGAGACCGAGTTCCAGTGGATCGTCTTGTGCTTCTTGGTGACGTCCATCACCGCCAGCGTGGCGCCGCTGGAGACCGCGCCGACCAGCAGCTTCACATCGTCCTGGAGGATGAGCTTCTCGGCCTTGCGCACCGCCGGCGCCGGCTTCGTCTCGTCGTCCTCGGAGACGACCTCGATCTTGTGGCCGAGCACCCCGCCCTTGGCGTTGAGCTCCTCGACCGCCATCTGGACGCCCCACGTCTGGTACTTGCCGTAGCCCTCGAACACGCCGACCTTGGAGCCGAGGTCGCCGATCTTGACGACCTTCGGCTGCGAGACGGCGGGCGCGCCCGCCCACACGAGCGCGGCGAGCGCGACGAGGACCGTGAATCCCCATGTCAGGCGCTTCATGAGTCCCTCCTTGCTTGCGTTGACGACGCTTCGACCAGGGTCGACAGGATGTCTGCGATTCGCTGGAATGGCTGCCGCAGCCGGCCCGGATCGAGGGGGGCGGCGGCGGCGGTCGGCTTCACGTACGTGTCCGCCTCGTCGAAGGCGAGGCGGAGGGCGACCGACGTCTTGTTGTCGCGGACGGAGACCGCGAAGTCCACCAGGTTGTAGTAGCGCCAGATCGCCTCGAGGAACTTGCGGCCGGTGGCCGCGCGGACCTCGGCGGTGGCGGCGCCATCGGCGAGGTGGCGATCGGCCTCGCGCGCCAGGTCGCGCGCCAGCGCGGCGAAGAAGAGCATGAGCCGGCGCTCGACCTCCGCGCCGTCGCCGGCCTTGAGCGCGGCGCGCGTGCCCTCCTCGAGGCCGGCCGGCAGCGTGGCGGCGTGGGCGCGCATCTCGGCGCGCAGCGCGCCGGTCTCGAACAGCTGCAGCGCCACGTCGAACTTCTTCGCTTGCACCGAGAACTTGACCTGCTTGAAGTTCGTGGTGATGGCGTTGTCTTTGGGCACGTAGGCGCCGACGTGGTGCGCGGCGACCGGGCTCGCCACCGCGGTGACGATGACGGCGAGCAGCGCGGCGGACGTCAGCGGGGGCTTGGCGCGTCTCATACGGAGTAGCCGACAGGATAGCTCGCCCCGCCCGTCGTGAGAAGGGCGATGATCCAAGCCCGCGGCCGCTAGATCATCGCGGGTGTAACGCTGATCCGGGCCGATCAGATCGAGGAGCTGCGGAGCGCCGCGCGAGCTCTCGACTGAGCGCCCTCGTCAGGGGCGCCATATCCGCCAGGCGACCAGGGCCGCGAGCCACCAGAGAGCGACGATCGCCGCGGAACCGAACGGAATCCACACGAGCCACTCCGCGATCGTCTTAGCGCGCTCGAGCCCCTGCGAGGGGATCAACGCGCTCCACACGAGATAGCCGACGGGATAGCCCGCGCCGCCGATCGTGAGCAAGCCAACGATCGCCCGGCGTGCCGCCCCCGGGCCGGCGAGCGTCGCCGCGACGGTGGCGGTGGCGATGACGACCAGCCCCATGCCCTCGGCGTGCATGTGGAAGAGGCGCAGCCCGGCGTCGAACTTCACGAGCGCTTCGTCGAGGATGCGCTCGTCCACGTCCCGGACGCCGACCAGGCCGTGGATCGTGGGGTGGGTCAGCATCGCACCGCGGGCCCACCGCGCCAGCTCGAGCTTGAAGCGCGCCATCGACGCGCCCGCGACCTCGGCGCACACGATCGACAGCACGCCGACCAGCAGCACCCACCGAGGCGGCATCCGCCACGTGAGTGGGTCGGGGGCGGTCATGCGCGCCGGCGCGCCAGGCCGAGGACCAGCCCGAGGAGCCCGGCGATCGCCGCCAGCCCGAGCGGGGTCAAGATCGAGCGCTCGGCGAGCTCGACGCCGGTGTCGCGCCCGACTTCGAGCACGGCAGCGCCGTACGCGAGATAGCCGAGCGGGAAGAGGCCGCCCAGGGTGAGCAGCACGTAGAGCGCGCCTCGCATCGTCCGCCCGGGCACTGCGGATGCCACCAGCGTGCTCGCGAAGAACAGGACGAGCCCGAGGCCTTCGGCGTGGAGGTGGAAGAACGAGAGGCCGGCCTCGGCGGTGAAGATCGCGCGGTCGCGCACGTCGTCGTCGTACTCGGCGGAACCCGAGAGGCCGTGCACCCCCGCGTTGGCGGCGACGCGGGCGGCGGCGTACCGCTCGATCTGCGGCCTGAGGCGCGACATCGCCGCGCCCGCGGTCTCGCCGAGCGCGATCACGACGACAGCGATGAGCACGACGACGAGGGGCGGGCGTCTCACGGGGCCGGACATTATCACCGGGGCCCTCGGTTTGTCATTATTCGCCGCCTGTGGCAAGGTTGGCGGGCCTATGCGGAGTGGGGACGCGTACGTCGCGAGCCTTCGAGACGGACGCACGGTGTTCCTCGACGGCGAGCGGGTCGACGATGTCACCAAGCATCCGGCGTTCATCGAGCCGATCCGCCGCGTCGCCGAGATCTACGACCGTGCCAAGGCGGCCGAGCACGACCCCGCGCTGACCTACGCCGATCCCATCACCGGCGCGCGGCACTCCAACATGTGGCTACCGCCACGATCGGCCGACGACCTCGGCGCGCGGCGGCGCATCCATCGCTTCTGGGCCGAGCCCTCGTTCGGGCTCATGGGCCGGACGCCCGACCATGTCGCGTGCGTGCTCACGGCCTTTGCCGCCTGGCGGCATCTCTTCGACCGCGGCGGCGCGCGCTTCGGCGACAACGTCGTGCGCTTCTACGAGCGCGCCCGCGACGAAGACCTGTACGTGGCGTACGCGATCGTGCCGCCGCAGGTCGACCGCGCGAGCCCCGCCCACCGCCACCCGGAGCCGTTCCTCCATCCGGGCGTCGTCCGCGAGACCGGCGCCGGCATCGTCGTCCGCGGATCCCACGCGATCGCGACGTCGGCGACGATGGCCGACTGGCTCTTCGTGTCCTACATCACGCCGCTGGTCCCGGGCGACGAGGACTACGCGATCTCGCTCGTGATGCCGATGAACGCCGAGGGGCTCCGCCTCTACCCGCGGCGCCCCTACGCGACGACCGCGACCAGCGTCTACGACTATCCGCTCTCGTCGCGCTTCGACGAGGTCGACACGACCGTCGTCTTCAACGACGTCCTCGTGCCGTGGGAGCACGTGTTCATCTACCGGGACGTGGATCTGGTCAACGCGCAGTTCCACGACTCGCCCTCCCACACCACGGCGAACTTCCAGTCACTCGTCCGGTTCGGCGTGAAGCTCGAGTTCATGGCCGGCCTGGCGATGCGCCTGGCCGAGATCCAGGGCGCGACCGGCGACCCGAGCGTCCAGGCGACCCTCGGCGGTGAGATCGGGGCGTTGTGCGCCGCGTTCGACGCGCTGGTGAAGGCCGCGGAGCGCTTCCCACTGATCACGTCGGGCGTGGCGCGGCCGCACCCGCAGTACGTCTACGCGGGCATGGGACTCCAGCGGACGCTGATCGTGGACATGATGCGCACGCTGCGCGAGCTGGCGGGCGGCGCCTTCCAGGCAGTCCCGTCGTCCGACAGCGCGTTCACCAGCCCCGAGACGCGGGCCGACACCGAGCGCTACTACCAGTCGGCGGCCGCCGGCGCCCGCGAGCGGATCAAGCTCGTGAAGCTCGTGTGGGACTTCGTCGGCACCGAGTTCGGCGGGCGGCAGCTCCAGTACGAGATGTTCTACTCCGCGTCGCAGCCCGTGGTGAATCGCCGTATGTTCAAATCCTACGACTGGGCCGCCGCGACCGCTATCGTCGACCGTTGTCTCGGCGAATACTAGCTCATGCGCTCACGGCGTGGTGGCGGGAGGGGCGAGCGGGTGCGGACGGGGTCGAGACGACCACGCGGCACGCGTGCGCTGCTCCTGGGCGGCTGGGCTCCATCCGGGCGCGCTGCGTCCGTCGCCGCTTGCCGGGAACGGGTCCCTTCGACCCCGTCCGCACCCGCTCGCCCCTCCCGTCGGCCCGTCGTGGTGCGTGCAATCCTGTCGGGCATGGAGCGCTGATGGCGACGCTCGGGCTCACGAACATAGGAGCTTTGGCTACGGGAATGCTCGCGGCTCCGAGGGCGGAGGCCGAGGCCATTCTCGTTCAGGATGGACGGATCGCTGCGATCGGGGCCGCCTCTCGCGTCGGGGCGGGGATTACACGCCGCGGCAGAAGACCGTGGACTTCCTCGATTCGTACGTGCACGGCGGCATCACGTCGGTGGTGTCGGCGGGCGAGGGCGTGCACGCGCCGGGCCGGCCGCACGATCCGGCGGCCGCCAAGGCCATCGCGATCGCGGCCGCGAAGTGCTTCGAGCACTTTCATCCCAACGGGATGAAGGTCGTCGCGGGCTCCGTGGTGCTCGAGCCCGGCCTCACCGACGACGACTTCGCCGAGATGGCGCGGCACGGCGTGCGCCACGCGAAGTACGGCTTCGGCGGCTACGCGCAGCCGCGGGACGGCGAGCCCGAGGTGCGCCGCGCCCAGATGCACGGTCTCTGCGTCATGTCCCACAGCGGCGGCACGTCGATTCCGGGCTCGAGCCCGATCAGCCACGACGTCCTGCTGCACCTGCGACCCGACGTCTGCGGCCACGTGAACGGCGGCACGACGTCGCTCGACGAGGTCGGGATCGACCGGATCATCGCGGAGACCGGCATGGCGCTCCAGGTCGTCCAGGCGGGCAATCTCCGCTCGGCGCTCTACATCGTGAAGCACGCGCGGGAAGCGGGCGCCCTGGCGCGCGTGTGCGTCGCCAGCGACACGCCGACGGGCACGGGCGTGATACCCATGGGCGTCATGAAGAGCGTGTGCGAGCTCGCGTCGCTCGGCGACCTCCCGCCGGAGGTCGTCATCGCGCTGGCCACGGGCAACAACACGCACGCCTTCCGTCTGGCCGCCGGAACCGGGACGATCGCGCTGGGCGCGCCGGCCGATCTGGTCGTGTGCGACGCGCCGTCCGCGTCGCTGGCCGGGGACGCGCTCACGGCCATCGCCCGCGGCGACATCCCCGGGATCTCCTGCGTCGTCATCGACGGCCAGGTCAGGGTAGGGCGGAGCCGCAACACGCCGCTGGCCAAGCGTCTGGCGTCATTCCGAGGAATCTCAGTCGCCGGCGTCGCGCACTAGCCCGATACGCTACAATCGGTCGACGGCGCCCACACAGGCCTATCGATCACGAGCCCAGACGGCTTGACCACGCCAGGAGAAGCTCCGTGAAAATATATCGCGCTGGGGACGCGTTGCCCGGCGCTCTGGCCGGAGAGACTGTCGCCGTGCTGGGGTATGGCAACCTGGGGCGAAGCGCTGCGCTCAATCTCCGCGACTCGGGCGTCAAAGTTCGGATCGGCAACCGAGACGACGAGTACGCGGACCAGGCGAGAGCCGACGGTTTCGAGGTGGTCCCGCTCGCTACCGCGGCCGGCGCCGACATCGTCTTCGTGCTCCTGCCCGACGAAGTGATCCCGGAAGTCTTTGCCCGTGACGTCACCCCCGAGCTGAGGCCCGGCAGCGCCGTCGCCTTCGGGTCGGGCTACAGCGTGGCTTTCGGTCTCGTCCACCCGCCGGAGACGGTGGACGTCCTTCTCGTGGCTCCCCGCATGGCCGGCACCGCGGCACGGACGCGCTATCTGGCGGGCCGAGGCTTCTGGGCCTGCGTCGGCGTCGAAGCCGACCGGAGCGGGCGCGCTCACCGACGCATGCTCGGGCTGGCCGACGCCCTCGGCGCGCTTCGCGCGGCCGCGCTCGAGATGACCGCCACGATGGAATCGGCGCTCGACCTGTTCGTGGAGCAGACGATCGGGCCGCTTCTCGGGACGGCGCTGATGATCGCCTTCGACGTCGGCCGCGAGGCGGGCATCCCGCCCGAGGCCCTGGTGATGGAGATGTACATGTCGGGCGAGATGGAAACGGTCTTCGCGGGTTTCAGGACGGCGGGGTTCCTCCGGGCCTCCGAGGACCACGGCCCGACCGCGATCTTCGGAGGGATCACGCGGGCCATTGAGATCGATCGCGAGGAATTGTCGGTACGGTTCCGCCGGGTGCTCGACGACATCCGGAGTGGAGCGTTTGCCGAGCGGTTCCAGGCCGAGGCTCGAGCCGGCTACCCGCTGCTCAACATGGCCCAGGGGCTGTTGCGCGGCGCCTCGCACATCACGGAAGCCGAGGCGCGGCTCCGGTGTGCGGCGGGCCTCCCGGACCCGCCGGCCGATCGGGTCTGAGCTGCTCGCATCCTGGGGGCAATTCGTCTATCGACGTCGCTGGATCGTCCTCGTCCTGTGCGTGCTCTCCTCGGGCATCTCCCTCTGGTTGATGCGCGGCGGAGGACGATTCGACAGCACGCTCGTGCCGCGCGAGACCGAATCGGGCCAGGCGCTGCACCTGATGCAGCGCGATCTACCCGCGCGCCCCCTGGTCTTCCACCTGATCTTCCAACACCCGACGCTTCCCGTTTCGCACCCAACGGTCCAGGCCGAGATCTCGAGAACCCTTGCGCCGTTGCGCGATCATCCGCGGGTCGCGGCCGTACGCACGGCGTGGGACACCGCTTCCATCGACCGCGAGCGGGTTTCGCGGGATCAGCGCTTCACCCGGGTGTCCGTCGAGCTGCGTGGCTATACGTCGGCGGTGGAGTCGATGGTGTTCGCGGCCGAGGGCGGCGAAGCCTATGCCGAGCTCCGGCCGCTGGTGCGCTCCGACGTGCTGGCCGTGGTCGCACAGGGCGCGCTCGCTCTCCACCACGACTTCACGGAAACCACCCGCCGTGACGTGTGGCGGGCCGAGATGGTGATCCTGCCGGTGGTCCCGGTGCTGCTGCTCCTGGCGTTTCGCTCCGCGATGGCCGCGGCGCTGCCCTTCGGCGTCGGGCTGCTGGCCGTGGCCGGAGGGCTCGCGGGCACCATGCTGCTCTCCCGGATCAGCTCCGTCTCCATCTTCGCCACCAACGTCGTGACCATGGTCGGGCTGGCCGTGGCCGTCGACTACTCGCTGTTCATCGTGAGCCGCTTCCGCGAAGAGATCCGCCACCGCTCCGTGGCCGATGCTTTGGGACGGACGCTGGAGACGGCGGGCGTCTCCATCTTCTTCTCCGGCCTCACGGTGGCTCTGGGGCTGCTCGGTCTTTACTCGCTCGGGCTCGGGAACCTCGGGTCCATCGGCCTTTGCGGCACGCTCGTGGTCTCCTTCGCCGTGCTCTACAGCCTGACGTTCCTACCGGCGTTGCTGGCGGTGCTGGGCTCCCGTGTGGATGCGTGGCCGGTGTTCCGGCCGGCCCGGAACAGGCCGGCGAGGGGCTTCTGGAGACGGCTGACGGTGGTCGTCATGGCCCATCCGTGGAAGGTCCTGCTCCCCGTGGTCACGGTCCTCGTGCTGCTGGGCGCTCCGTTCACGCGGATCCGTCTCGGCGCGACCGACGTCGGCATGTTGCCGCCCGGCGCCGAGGCTCGACGGGGCGAGGAGATCGTGCGCAATGAGTTCCCCGGACAGGAGACGAACCGTATCGCCGTGGTTCTCGACTACGGCGACCGCTCGCCGCTCACGGCACCGCAGATCGAGCGTCTCTACGACTACAGCCGGCGCCTCGCTCGCGAGCCCGGTGTGAGTCGTGTGGACAGCTTCGTGACCCTCGACCCCGCGATCACGCTAGGGCAGTACCAGATGCTGGCCGTCATGCCCGCGTCCGCGCCGCCGATGATCCAGGGCGCGCTCATGCAGACGATCGGCCGGCACATCGCGATCATGGTCCTGCATACGCCGGACGCCGCGGGGAGCGACGCGGCGCACGCGCTCGTTCGTCGGATCCGCGCCGCGCGCACGGTGGGGGACGCGCGCGTGCTGGTCACCGGCCACACCGCGTTCGATCTGGACTTCACCGGGTTGGTGCGCGACCATGCGCCGGCCGCGGTCGCGATCATCGTGGCCGCGACCTGCCTCGTTCTGTTCGTGCTCCTCGGCTCGTTCCTGCTCCCCCTCAAGGCGGTGATCATGAACTTTCTGTCGATCAGCGCGTCATACGGCGCGCTGGTCTGGATTTTCCAGGATGGGCACCTGGCCCGTTGGCTCGACTTCACGCCCGGCCCGATCGAGAGCGGCACCCCGCTGATCATGTTCTGCGTGACGTTCGGTCTCTCGATGGACTACGGCGTGCTGCTCCTCTCGCGCATCCGCGAGGAGTACCAGGAGCGAGGCGACAACGCGCTGGCCGTCGCCGTGGGCCTCGAGCGCACCGGCCGCCTCATCACGGCCGCGGCCGCCATCATGGCGGCGGTCTTCTTCGGCTTCGCGATGGCCGATCTGGTGGTGATCAAGGCCATCGGGATCGGCATGGGGATCGCCGTGGTCGTGGACGCCACGATCGTGCGCATGCTCCTGGTGCCGGCGACGATGCGGTTGCTCGGTCGCTGGAACTGGTGGGCGCCGGCGCCCATCGCCCGCTGGCACGCGCGCATCGTCCGGTGACCGATCCCCTTCGCGACCTGCGCGACCGTCTGGGCCCCCGCGATTCCTATTGACAGCATGTTAGATATAATTTATATACTAAGACTTCCAGCGTGACTCTTGCTCCAAGGGGCATCAGGAGGCGGCTCGGCGGCGATGGGCGCCGGCGTAGAGTCGGAATGGTTTCACAGCGGGGATCGTCCAGGAGGGCACGTCGATGAAGGCGGAGACGACAGCGAAGGTGAAGTATGGAAGTTGGGGCCTGATTTGCGGGGCGATCATCGCGATGATCACCGGCTTTGCGTGGGGTGGCTGGACAACCGCCGGCACCACCCAAACGATGACCAAAGACGCGGTCGTGGCGAGTCAGGCGGCGATCTGCGTCGCCCAGTTCATGAAACAACCGAAGCACGAAACGAAACTCAAAGAGCTCGAGGCCGTGAGCAGCTGGCAGAGAGCCGAAGCCATCGAAAAAGGTGGCTGGGACAAGATGCCCGGGCAAGACAAGGCCGGAGATACCGTAGCCCGAGCGTGCGCCAATGGCCTCGAGCTTCTGTTCAAGAAATCCTGACGTCGCTGGCGCGCCCCCCCGGGTGCGCGCCAAGCCGGCGACATCGCCCAGCCGATTCTGAAGGTCACCGACCCTCGCGTTCCCTCACGACCCAGCTCCAGTCGAACGTCCAGTACCGCAGCCCAAGGCGGACCGCAGGTGCCGAACCCGGGGTAGCCTAGGCTGGTCAGGTCCCTCGGGAGTGTTACGGCGCGCGCGGGACGACCGCCGCGACTTGCGATAACCTGGAGCGAACGTCTCCAGGCCGAGGGAACAGTAGATGACGGAACCGGTGCGAGGCCCCGATCTCTCGGGGCTCAAGATCGACGCGCGCGCGCGCCGCATTCCTGCGAACCGCCGCTGGGTGGTGCTCAGCGCGGGGCTCGTGGCGCTGCTGCTGGTCGCCGGAGGGCTCTACGCGTTTCTGCGCGAGGCCGTCGCCGAGGTTGAAGTCGCGACCGTGCGGGCGGACAAGGGTGGCCGGCCGACCCTGCTGAACGCCAGCGGCTACGTCACGCCGCGTCAGCGGGCCACCATCGCCGCCAAGATCACCGCGCGGGTGAACGAGATCTTCGTGGACGAGGGCATGAGCGTCGAGCCCGGCCAGGTCCTCGCCAAGCTCGACGACTCCGATGCGCGGGCGCGCCTGGCCTCGGCGCACGCGGACCAGAACGCCACCGCGGCGACCGTGGGCGACCTGCGCGTCAACCTCGAGAACGCCGAGCGCGAGGCCCGACGCATCGAGGAATTGTGGGAGCGGCGGCTGGTCGCCGAGCAGGCCCGCGATCAGGCGCGCATGGCGGTCGACAGTCTGAGGGCGCGCATCGTGCTCGCCCGGGAGCAGGTCGCCGCCGCCGCGGCCCGCGTGAAGATCGCGCAGCAAGATCTCGACAACTGCACGGTGCGGGCGCCCTTCGGCGGCATCGTCGTCTCGAAGGATGCGCAGCGCGGCGAGATGGTCTCGCCGGTCTCGGCCGGCGGTGGCTTCACGCGCACGGGCATCGCGACCATCGTCGACATGGCGTCGCTCGAGATCGAGGTCGACGTGAACGAGTCGTATATTGCACGCGTCAAGGCAGGGCAGCCGGTCACCGCGGTGCTCGACGCGTACCCGGACTGGCAGATTTCCGGCAAGGTACGTACCGTGATCCCGACCGCCGACCGCCAGAAGGCCACCGTCAAGGTGCGGGCGGCGTTCGACAAGCTGGATCCCCGCATCCTTCCCGACATGGGCGTGAAGCTCACGTTCCTGGGGGACGAGCGCGCTGCACCGACCGCCGCCGGCCGCGTGCTGGTGCCACGCACGGCGGTGCGCGAGGAAGGCGGCGGCGCGGCGGTCTTCGTGCACCGTGAGGGGCGTCTCGAGCGGCGCGCGGTGAAGCTGGGCCAGGCGCGGGGCAACGAGCATGAGGTGCTCGCGGGCCTGTCCGACGGCGACCAGGTCGTCACCGCCGGAATCAACGAGCTGCGTGACGGCCAGAACGTGCGAGTGAAGCGGTGAGGCGCGGCGATGAACTTGAGGAGCGACGATGGTACAGATTGATGGCCGCGCGGCCGGCGAGAGCCTGGTCCGCGCGCGAGGGCTCGGCAAGACGTATCAGCGCGGCGGCGAGGAGATCCACGTCCTCCAGGGGCTCAACCTCGACGTCGACGCCGGTGAGTTCATCGCGTTCATGGGCCCCAGCGGCTCGGGCAAGACGACGCTGCTGAATTTGCTCGGCGGGCTCGACGTGCCCTCCGAGGGTAGCGTCACGGTGGCGGGCGACGAGATCACGCGAATGTCGGCGCGCAAGCTGACGACGTGGCGGGCGCGCCACGTGGGGTTCGTCTTCCAGATGTACAACCTGATCCCCGTGCTCACCGCGTTCCAGAACGTGGAGCTGCCGCTGCTGCTGACCGGCCTGTCGAAGGCCGAGCGCCGCCGGCACGTGGAGACCGCGCTCACCGTCGTAGGTCTGGCCGACCGCATGCGCCACTATCCACGGCAGCTCTCCGGCGGGCAGGAGCAGCGCGTGGGCATCGCGCGCGCCATCGTGGCCGATCCGACGTTCCTGCTCTGCGACGAGCCGACCGGAGACCTCGACCGGAAGAGCGCCGACGAAGTCCTCGATCTGCTCGGCCGGCTGGCCGGCGAGCACGGCAAGACCATCCTCATGGTCACGCACGACCCGCTGGCCGCCGAGCGCGCGCACGTCGTGCTGCACCTGGAGAAGGGCGTGCTCGTCGACACGGTGACGGCCGGCCGCGCGCGATGAAGTACGGCCACCTGATCCTGACGAACCTCTTCAGGAAGAAGACCCGCACGGCGCTGACGGCGGGCTCGTTCGCGGTGGCCCTGTTCCTCTTCGGCATCCTGGCGGTGGTCCGCGGCGCCTTCCAGCAGGGCGTAGAGGTGGCCGGCGCCGACCGGCTGGTGGTGGTGAACCGGGTCTCGATCATCCAACCGCTCCCGCTCGCCTACCGCGACCGGCTCGCGCGCATTCCCGGCGTGACCCAGGTGACGTTCGCCAACTGGTTCGGCGGCGTCTATCAGGACGAGCGCAATTTCTTCCCGCAGTTCGCCATCGATCGCGAAACGTACCGGCAGATGTACCCGGAGTTCGTGATCCCGGACGACCAGTGGCAGGCGTTCCTGGGCGACAAGGAGGGCGCGGTCGTCGGCGAGGCGCTGGCCGAGCGGTTCAAGTGGAAGCTCGGGGATCGCCTCCCGATCAAGGGCACGATCTTCGCGGGCTCGTGGGAGTTCAACGTCCGCGCGATCTACAAGGGCCGCCGGGTGCAGGACGACGAGACCCAGTTCTGGTTTCGCTGGGACTATCTCGACGAGCGCAAGCAGTTCCGCAAGGGGAACGTGGGCTGGTACACGGTCCGCATCGACAGTCCGGACTCCGCGGTGCGCGTGGTCAAGGCGATCGACGAGCTGTTCGCGAACTCTCCGGCCGAGACGAAGACCGACACCGAGAAGGCGTTCGCCGCGTCGTGGGTCAAGCAGATGGGCAACATCGAGCTCCTGATCACGACCATCGGCAGCGTGGTGTTCTTCACGCTCCTGCTCGTCACCGGCAACACGATGGCCATCGCCGTGCGCGAGCGCACGCGCGAGCTGGCGGTGCTGAAGGCGGTCGGCTTCTCCGACCCCTTCGTGCTGGTGCTGGTGATCGTCGAGACGATCGTCGTGGCCGCGGTGGGCGGCGGCGTCGGGCTCGGGCTGGCCAAGCTCTTCACGCTGCGTGGCGATCCCACCGGCGGCCTGCTGCCGTTCTTCTACCTTCCCGCGAGCGCGATCGTGAGTGGTCTGGCGCTCGCGCTGGTGGTCGGGCTGTTGGCGGGGATTCTGCCAGCGTTCTCGGCCAGTCGTCTTCGCATCGTCGACGCGCTCAGACGGATCTGACGTGGCGGTGCCGCTGATCTACAATGTGCGCAGCCTGCGAGCCCGGTGGGCCTCGACGGTGGTGGCGGTGCTCGGCATCGCCGGCACCGTCGGCGTGTTCGTGGCCATGCTGTCGCTGGCCCGCGGCTTCGAGGCGACGCTGATCGCGTCCGGCTCGCCGCGCAACGCGATCGTCCGGCGGGCCGGCGCGACCTCCGAGATGGACAGCAGCGTCGTCCTGGACCAGATCCGCGTCATCGAGGACGCGCCGGGGATCGAGCGCGGCGCCGGCGGCGCGCTGGTGAGCCCCGAGGTCGTGGTGGTGGCCGCCTTCCCGCTGAAGGGCCGGGGTACCGAGGGCAACGCTCAGGTGCGCGGCGTGTCCCCGAAAGCCCTCGCGGTGCGGCCGACCGTGAAGATCGTCGCGGGCCGATTTTTCCAGCCGGGGCTCACGGAGCTCGTCGTCGGCCGCAACGTCGCCGGCGCCTACGACGGCATCGACCTCGGCAAGACACTCCGGTTCGGCGGCGCGACCTGGGTGGTCGTCGGCGTGTTCGACTCCGGTGGCACCGCGTTCGACTCCGAGATCTGGTGCGACACGACCGTGCTCAATCAGGTGTTCCAGCGCCCCCAGGCCTTGTTCCAGTCCGCGACGGCGCGCCTGTCGTCGCCCGAGGCGCTCAACGGATTCAAGGACGCGCTGACGTCCGATCCCCGTGTGACGGTCCAGGTCGATCGCGAGGTCGACTACTACGCCAAGCAGTCGCGCCAGCTGACGACACTGATCACGGTCCTCGGCACGATCATCGCCGTGGTCATGGGCATCGGCGCCGTCTTCGGCGCGCTGAACACGATGTATTCCGCGGTCGCGGAGCGATCGCGCGAGATCGCGACGCTACGGGCGCTGGGCTTCGGCAGCGGGAGCATCGTCCTGTCCTTCGTCGCGGAGTCGCTCTGCATCGCGCTCGTCGGCGGCGTGCTGGGCTGCGTCGTCGTCCTCCCGCTGAACGGGTTGACGACGGGGACCATCAACTGGCAGACCTTCTCCCACCTGGCCTTCGCGTTCCAGATCACGCCGCTCCTGCTGACGTGGGGGATCGCGTTCGCGCTGCTGATGGGGCTGGTGGGCGGGGTGCCGCCGGCCGTGCGCGCGGCGCGGGCGCGCATCGCGGCGGCGCTGCGGGAGCTTTGAGATCCGCTCAGCGATCGTCCATGTTCAGATACACCGCACCACTAGTTCGCTAGTGTCCAAGCCCCGGAATCGACAGCAGCAGGTGGAGCATGCCGCCGAGCTCGTTCAGTCGCGGCACGTCCCAGCGCATGAACGCCTGGCGCTCCTCCTCGGTGAGGTCGGTCCCGGCCAGCGCCGTCGAGGGATCGGAGCGAAAGCGGTCGCGAAACGCCGGGTCCTTCTTCAGGCGGTACAGGATCACGTTCGTGTCGTAGCGGCTCATGCCACGTCCCACTCGAGCGCGGCCAGGTCGATGCGCCCCATCTCGCCGAAGAAGCGGACGCGGGCGCGCGCCGGGCTCACGGCGCCGAGCAGCACCAGCCAGTTGAGCAGCTCGTGCGATCCGGTGTCGTGCAGCTCCTTGGCCGTCAGCGCTGCCAGTGCCGCGTGGTCGCCCGCTTCCATCAGCGTGACGGCGCGGCGGTCGAAGACTGGATCCGACTGACCCACACGCGCCAGCGAGAGCTCCGGGAAGTGGCTGAGCCCGCCGGTGGCGATGACGGCCACCTTCCACGGGCCGTCGGCGACGACGCGCGCGATGTGCCGGCCGGCCGCGAAGCAGCGCTGCGCGGTCGGCTGGGGCGCCACGAAGCAGTTGACCCAGAACGGGACGAGCGGCGGCACCGGGCGATCGCCGTAGAGCGTGGAGACCGGGCTCAGGAACGCGTGGTCGAGCGGCGCCGACCACGACGCGGCGAAGTCGAAGCCGGCCTGCAGCCCCTGTTCCAGGATCGCGTTGGCCAGCCCCTCGTGGACGGGGTAGCGCTCGGGCAACCCGTCGAGCGCCCGGTCGAACTCGATCGCGTCGTCCTGGACCATGCGGCTCACGGAGCGCCCGACGCGCACGCAGAGCGCGGGCACCGCGTCGAACGAGAACACGTTGAGGTGATCGTCGGCGACGACGACCAGCGCGTCTGGCGCGGTCGCGGCCAGCGTGCGCCCCATGTCGCGCACCACCTCGATCAGCTCCTCCACCATCTTCCGGCCGTGCGGGCCCACGTTCTCGCCGTAGTAGTCGGGGTAGAGCACGTGCGACATCGCCGCCGCGTACACGATCCGGCCCATGAGGCCTCCCATGATAGGCTGTCGGCGACGTATACCACGCGATCAGGAGACTGACCATGGACAAGAAGGTTGCGATCGTGACGGGCGCCGGCAGCGGCGTCGGCAAGGCGGTGGCGCTCGCGCTGTTGAAGGACGGGTACCACGTGTCGCTCGCCGGGCGGCGCAAGGACGCGCTCGAGCAGGTGGCGGCCGCTGGCGCGTCGAGCGGTCGGACGCTCGTCGTCCCCACCGACGTGTGCGAACCGGAGGCGATCCGCGCCCTGTTCGCGCGCACCAAGGAGACGTTCGGCCGCCTCGACCTCCTGTTCAACAACGCCGGCATCGGCGCCGCCGGGCTCCTCGAGGATCTCACCGTCGCGCAATGGAAAGCCGTCGTGGACACCAACCTCACCGGCTCGTTCCTTTGCACCCAGGAAGCGTTCAAGATCATGAAGAGCCAGGACCCGCGCGGCGGGCGGATCATCAACAACGGCTCGATCTCGGCCCACACGCCGCGGCCCAACTCGGCGCCCTACACCTCGACCAAGCACGCCATCACCGGACTCACCAAGGCCACGTCGCTGGACGGGCGCAAGTACGACATCGCGTGCGGCCAGATCGACATCGGCAACGCCGCGACCCCCATGACCGAGCGGATGGCCAAGGGCGTCCCGCAGCCGAACGGCACCACCATGATCGAGCCGACGATGGACGTCGAGAACGTCGCGAACGCCGTGCTGTGCATGGCCCACATGCCGCTCGACGCGAACGTGCTGTTCATGACGGTCATGGCCAACAAGATGCCGTTCGTCGGCCGCGGCTGACGATCCGCAGCGCCTCGGAGGCTCCGCCATGCGAGTGCCCGCGCCACAGATTCGCCGTCAGCTCGTGTCCGTGTTCTCGGCCTGGGGCATGTCCCCGGCGCAGGCCGCGACGACCGTCGATCTGATGGTCGAGACCGACCTGCGCGGCGTCGACTCGCACGGCATCTCGATGCAGCCGACCTGCGATCAGGAGTTCCGCGCTGGCCGGCTCAACATGCGCCCCCTGTTCGAGACCGTGCGCGAGACCGCGGCGACCGCGCTGATCGACGCCGACCGGTCGCTCGGCCATCCGGCGGCGTCGTACGGGATGAACCTCGTGGTCGCGAAGAACGCGGGTGTCCCGTTCGAGCTGGAATCGAGCGCTCGGGCTTGAGCGAAGGTCGCTGGATCGGCAAGCCGGTCAAGCGTGTCGAGGACGCGCGGCTCCTCACCGGTCGCGGCACGTACATCGACGATCATCCCCCGGTGGCCAATGTCTGCCACGCGGCCATCGTGCGCTCGCCCCACGCTCACGCGAAGATCCTGGGCTACGACACGGCGGCGGCGAGTGCGATGGACGGCGTCGCCGGCGTGATCACCGGCGCCGACGTCGCCCGGCACACCAAGCCGTTCTCGGTCGGCGTCACCGCGCCGGTCCACTACTACTGCGCCGCGACGGACCGGGTGCGCTTCGTGGGCGAGCCGGTGGCGGTCGTGGTCGCGCGCAATCGGTACCTGGCCGAGGATGCCGCCGAGCACGTGCAGGTAGGCTACGAGCCGCTCGCCGTCGTGCTCGACCCCGAGCGCGCGCTCGAGAGCGACGCGCCGGTGCTCCACGAGGCCGTCGGCTCGAACCTGGCCGGCCACCGGCGGCTCGTCTACGGCGACCCCGACCGCGCGTTCCGCGAGGCCGACGTGGTTCTGGACGAGCGGTTCAGCTTCCCGAAGTACGGCTCGACGCCGATCGAGACCTACGGGGTCATCGCGAAGTGGGACCCGCTCGACGGCGTGTGCACGGTGTGGTCGAACTTCATGGGGCCGTTCATCATGCACCCGCTCACCGCCCGGGTGCTGGGACTGCCCGAGAACAAGCTGCGCTTCATCGTCCCGCCGGACATCGGGGGCTCGTTCGGGATCAAGTCGTCGATCTATCCGTACATCGCGCTGATCGCCCTCGCGGCGATGCGGCTCGGCGTGCCGGTCAAGTGGATCGAGGACCGGCGCGAGCACCTGCTGGCGTCGTCGAGCGGGACGGATCGGGTCGCGTACCGCGAGGTCGCCGCCACGAAGGACGGGACGATCCTCGGCATGCGGTTTCGGTGGCTTGATAACGTCGGCGGCTACATCCGTAGCCCCGAGCCCGGCTGCAGCTTTCGTCCCACCGGCAATTTTGTCGGCCCCTATCGCTTCCAGAACCTCGAGGTCGACGCCTCGGTCGTCATGACCAACAAGAGCCTCACCGGACCGAACCGGGGCTACGCGTGCGGGCATCTCTACTTCGAGACCGAGGGGATGATGGATCGCCTCGCGGACAAGCTCGGCCTCGATCCGGTCGACGTCCGGCGGCGCAACCTCGTCCAGCCCGACCAGTTCCCGTATCGGACCCCGACCGGCGGGCTCTACGACAGCGGCGATTATCCAGCGGCTCTCGACCGCGCCCTCGAGCTCGCGCGCTACGACGAGCTGCGACGCGAGCAGGCGAAGGCGCGTGCGGCCGGGCGCTACTTCGGCATCGGGCTGGCCCTGGCGGTGGATCCATCGGTGTCGAACATGGGCTACGTGGCCACGGCGCTCGATCCGCAGTTTCGCGCCAAGCCCGAGTACCTGCCGAAGTCGGGGGCGGTGGACGCGGCGACGATCAAGATCGACCCGCTCGGGCGCGTGATCGCGATCCTCGGCACCACGCCGCAGGGCCAGGGCCATCAGACGGTCGTCTCGCAGATCGTGGCCGACGAGCTCGGGCTCGTGCCGCAGGACGTCACGGTCGTCGACGAGATGGACACGTTCACCCGAGTCTGGTCGATCTCGTCGGGCACGTACTCGAGCCGCTTCGGCTCCGTCGGGACGAGCGCGGTCGCCCTCGCGGCCCGAAAGCTCAAGGCCAAGCTCGTGGCGTACGCGGCGCACCTGACGGACGTGCCGGCGGAATCGCTGGAGTTCCGCGACGGCGCCGTGCGGCCCCGGAGCGGTAAGGGGCCCGCGTACTCGGTCAAGGACCTGGCCGGGCGCGCCCACTGGAACACCGAGTCGCTGCCGGAGGGCATGGAGCCCGCGCTCCAGGCCACCGCGGTGTTCGGCTTCACGGTGGCCAAGGCCGTCGACGCGCAGGACCGCGTGAACTCTTCCAACACGTACGGCTTCATCGCCGAGGTGATGGCGGTGGAGGTCGACCGGGACACCGCGGCAATCAAGATCCTGCGCTACGTCACCGTGCACGACGCGGGGACGATCATCAACCCGATGATCGCCGAGGGCCAGATCTACGGCGGCGCGCTCCACGGGCTGGGCGGCGCGCTCTACGCGGAGCTGCAGTA
>Ga0209376_1001435_pt1 | contig 23989 bp, 16 predicted proteins | sample GraSoiAngelo_134_FD_185891 | JGI IMG/M metagenome (GOLD analysis project Ga0209376, IMG submission 185891) | Grasslands soil microbial communities from the Angelo Coastal Reserve, California, USA - 14_0929_05_30cm (SPAdes) (version 2) | ecosystem: Environmental > Terrestrial > Soil > Grasslands ... | reverse complement strand
CTGTTCCATCGTTCGATCCGAATACTTTCATCCCAAGCATAAAGGCGAAGGATTGGAAGGCGCTGCAAAAAGACGAGGGGGATCCATTGGTCAACCGTGCGATCAGTGCCTTGCCGCCAGGGTCAACATTCAAGCTCATCACGGCGCTCTCCGGTCTGCGCGGCACCAAAAATCTCGCAGGCGCCAAATACAGCTGCGGTGGCGGTGTGAGTTACGGCGATCACTTCTTCCAATGCTGGGTAGCCGAAAAACATTATACGCACGGTACAATTGGCTTGGCTGATGCGATCAAGGTGTCGTGTGACTCCTTTTTCTATCAGTACGGAAACGCCGCGAGCATTCAGTCGATTGACGCCGTTGGCAAGATGTTGGGAATCGGCGAAGAATCGGGCCTGCAACTTACGGGCGAACAAACCGGCAATATGCCAGGCCCGGAGTGGATGCAAATCCATCATCCGCAAGAGAGGTGGTCACAAGCTCAAACGGCTAACGTTTCAATCGGCCAGGGCTACACACTTGTTTCACCACTTCAATTAGCAATGGCCTACGCGACAATTGCAAACGGCGGTGTGTGCTATTATCCACGGCTGGTTGACAGAGTCTTGAAGCAAGACGGTTCTCCTGTGCTGGACGACCATGGCAACGTCGCAGTGCCACAGACGCCGCGAGTGCGATCTGATTTACGCCAGGAACTCTCGCCTGACAAAATCGAGCTCGTGCGCAAAGGTCTTTGGAAGGTTGTTAATGAAGACGGAGGAACCGGTGGCAGAGCGCGTTTGAAGGAAGTCCAAGTCGCTGGTAAGACCGGCACTGCCCAGGCTACCGACCGCGGCCACAAAGATACCGTTGCATGGTTTGCTTGTTTCGCCCCGTTTGAGCATCCCAAATATGTGGTTGCAGTGATGGTGCAGGGAGGCGAACACGGTGGCAGCGTCGCCGGACCGATCGCGACGCGAATCTTGGAACGCACGCTGGCGATGGATAAGGGCGATTTTGACATGCAAGTGGCTTGGCTTGCGCCTGCGCACAAGTCGAACCCGTTCCAGATGATTAAGGACGTAAGTTACGCCGGCGGAAATCTGGGGGGCAACGACGAAGAGGATGCCGATGCTTCGCAAAATGCCACCGCGCAGATGGCAAGCTCAGACGCAGCGCCTGATGTCGAACCGGAAGCAGATTCGCAAGGGCAAGTGAGACGGCGAGGCACCGCCCCTGTAGCCCGCGCTGTTCCGGCTGCGCCCCAAGCTCCCCGCAACTTTTTCCAACGACTCTTTGGAATGCACCCGCGACCGGCGCCTGTGCCGGCGCCCCAGCCGCCGAGCCGCCGGCGCGGAACAACACGATGAACCATCGGTCAGAAACACTGCGGCAGGAGTCGACAGTTTGGCTTATGACCGGTCAACCTCTTCAATTTTATGATAGACAAGGTAAAAAAGATTTTGGGGCTTCGTTCCCGCAAGACGGGGAACAAGCTCATACTCAGTGTAGAAAAACTCGAGTCTCGCGTCGCGTTGCTCGAGAATGGCCGCCTCGAGGAATACAGCGTCGAGCGTAAGAGTTCACGGAACATCGTCGGCGGCATTTACAAGGGAAAAGTCAAAAACATCGAGATGGGCTTGAAGGCGATGTTTGTTGACATCGGCTTCGAAAAGAACGCATTCCTTCATTTTTGGGATGCAATTCCGGCCGCGCTTGACAGCGGCATTGAAGAAATCGATCGGCGTACGAACAAGCGGCCCCGAAAACGGATAACCGTAAGAGACATACCGACCATTTATCCAGTGGGCTCGGATGTAATTGTGCAGGTCACCAAGGGTCCGATCGGCACGAAGGGGCCCAGGGTGACAACCAATCTCAGTTTTGCCGGGCGCTACCTCGTTCTGATGCCGTTCAGTGATCGCAGCGGTATCTCGCGAAAAATCGAGAGCCCTAAAGAACGCGAGCGGCTACGCAAGATTGTGCGTGAGCTGGACATGCCCGAAGGCGTCGGCGTAATCATTCGCACTGTAGGCGAAGGCCAGCGCGCAAGATACTTCGTGCGCGATTTGCGTTTCCTTCTCGATCAATGGGCCAAAGTCGAGCAGGCCATTCGTGAGCACCCCGCTCCTTGCCGCCTCTTCGAGGAGCCTGACCTGATTGAGCGAACCGTGCGTGATTTTCTCACCGAAGAAATCGACGAGGTCGTTTGCGATGATCGCACATCAACGGAGCGGATGAGCGAAATGATTGGCCAGATTTCCCGGCGCGCGCGGAATCGGGTCCATTTTTACGATGGTGCGACGCCAATTTTCGAAACCTACGGCGTGCAAAAACAAATCGACGATGCTTTTCACCGGCAAGTGTGGTTGAAGTGTGGCGGTTATATTGTGATCGACGAGACCGAAGCACTGGTAGCGATTGACGTGAATACAGGCCGCAACAAAGGCGGGCGCGACGTGGAGAAAACAATTTTGCAGACGAACCTGGAGGCGGCTGACGAAATCGCCCGTCAGCTCCGGTTACGCAATATCGGTGGGTTGATCATAGGCGATTTCATCGATATGAAGAGCCGTAAAGATCAGCAGGCAGTTTACAATTTGATGAAGGAACGGCTCAGCCGCGACAAAGCCAGGACGCATCTGATTCCCATTTCGCAGCTCGGCCTGATGGAAATGACTCGCCAGCGGGCACAGGAGAGCCTCAGCGAAACAATTTACCAGAACTGCCCCTACTGCGGTGGGCGCGGCGTTGTGAAAACGTCTATGACCACCAGCGTGGAATTGCACCGGACTCTCAACACCGTCATGCGCAAGTATCAGGATAGCATCCACGAGATTCGGGTGATCCTGAACCCCGACGTTTTGAAGCGATTAAAGGAGGAAGACGAAGAACTGCTGGTGGAGCTGGAGCGCCGGTACGCAGGTCGTCTAATGTTTCGCGGCGACCCGACGTTTCACCATGAGAAATTTCTCATTACGGACGCGAATACCGGAGTGGAACTGAAGCCCTAAAGCGCGTTAAAAAAAGACTTGCAATCTTCGGCCTCCGGACTAATGATCGCGGCATCCAGACAAGGAGCGAAATTCGTTATTGACTTGACGCTCCAAAATGTTGGAGGGTAAAAGGAAACTTAACCAAAAGGAGAAATAATGAAAAGATTAGTGTTATGCCTGTTAGGGTTCGGGGTGATCGCTTCGGTCACTTTTGCCGGAGAGACCTATTCCGGAAAGGAAATGAAGCAGGTAGCTGCTCCACCACCTTGCCCGGAGTGGTACGCCGATAACGAGTTTAACGCCAGTCTGTGGGGAACCTATATTTTCACAGCAAACAACTGGCAAGATGACCGCTACTTTTTGGCCGATCACGCCTGGGGCGGTGGTGTCGACTTCAAATACTTCTTCCACCGTTATTTCGGTGTCGGGATTGAAGGCTGGATCGCCAATGCCAGGCAGGCGCGCGAAAATATTTTCGTCGATCTTAGCGATGGAATTTTTCAGCGCAGCTTTGACAACAAGAATAGAGGGATCGGAGCAGTGCTGGGGACGTTCACCTTCCGCTTCCCCATTCACTGCTCCCGCTTTTCACCCTACATTTGGGGTGGAGGTGGCGGAATCTTTGGCGGTGGCCAGAGGCCGGTCAATCAGTGGTTCCGCGAAAACGGCGGATTTCCTGTAACAGGACCCGGTGGGCTTATTAGCAACGGGGGCGAGGGCTTCGACATTCTCAAGACGGTTGGTCATACGGAGAGCCAGTCAGAGGGAATTGGCCAGGTCGGCGGCGGCTTGGAAGTGCGCCTTACGCCGCACATCGGCTGGGTCAGTGATTTCAGCTGGAATTTTATCAACGGGCCAGTGAACAACTTCGGCATGGCCCGCACCGGCGTGAATTTCGCCTTCTAAGCAGCGACAATAGCATTTACTACAGCGGCGTCCGGAACAACGGACGCCGCTTTTTTTGTACGCGTAAGGTATAAGAGGCGGCTTCTGGACCACGGAATGGCTTTAATGACTTTTCTAAGGCAAAGTATGGATTGGCGTTTGCGAACGCTGGCCTGGGCACGAAATTGTTCTGATGTCGTTCGTCGAAACCCTTGGCAATTTGGCTTTGAGGAAATCGGAGGTCGTTCAACGTTTCGAGCGCCTGATCGCCCCGAAATCCGATCAGGAACTCGAAGCGATGGCGCAGACTTCGTGCTCCCTCACTCTGCAAAATTTTGGACGCACGATGCGGCTGTTCGCGCCGCTTTATCTTTCTAACGAATGCATCAACAATTGCCGGTATTGCGGCTTTTCACGCGATAATCCGATCCTTCGCGTTACGCTCGACATGGATGAAGTGATTGCCGAAGCGCAGTATCTCGCGCGTCAGGGCTTCCGTCAGATCCTTCTCGTCGCGGGCGAGCATCCAAAATTTGTGAGCCGCGACTACTTGGCTCAATGTGTGCGGGCCATCGCCCAGGATTTTTCGTCGATTTCCATCGAGGTGGGCCCGATGGAGATGGATGACTATGTGCCGATTGTCGAGGCTGGCGCCGAAGGGCTCGTCGTTTATCAGGAGACGTATAATCGCGGTGTCTATGCCGAAATGCACACCGCCGGGCCGAAACGCGATTTCAATTTTCGACTCGATTGCGCCGAGCGGGGGTACGCGGCGGGGTTTCGCCGGCTCGGTATCGGTGCGCTCGTCGGTCTATCGCGTTGGCAGGATGAAGCGATCGCGCTCGCCGCGCACTTGGAACATTTATTCAAACACTGTTGGCAGGCGCAAATCACAGTAAGTTTGCCGCGGTTACGTCCGGCCGCCGGCGGATTTCGTCCGCTTTTTTCGATGACCGACCGCGAACTGGCGCAATTGGTTTGCGCGTTGCGGATTACTTTCCCGCAGCTCGGCATCGTGCTCAGCACGCGCGAGCGCGCACCGCTGCGGGACTCCCTCTCGTTAATCGGGGTAACGATGATGAGCGCCGGCAGCCACACCGAGCCAGGCGGCTATACCCGGCAAGGCCGCGAACATTTGCATCGCACTGTACGCGGACGCATCGTCGCGCCCGAATACCAGCATGGCGAAGACCAACTCGCTACCGGCCAATTCGAGATTAGCGACGAACGTTCGCCAGCCGAAATCGCCGCCGTCCTTCGCCGTCGCGGCCTCGAACCGGTTTGGAAAGATTGGGACCAGGCCCTTTGCGGAGCGTGAAGATTTCACTCAATGGCGAACACGTAGATGCGCGTGAAGCGAAGACGATCGCGGACTTGGTCAACCGTTATCAATTGCCGCCACAATCCATTTTGGTCGAGCACAACGGCCTCGCCGTACATCGACACGAGTGGGAGGAGCGGCCATTGTCTGAGGGCGACCGCATCGAATTCATCCGAGTCGTCGCAGGTGGATAAACTGAATTAAGCTGGCCGCTAGATCTGCGCTGCGCTCTTCACTACGACTCGCATTCCGTCGGTTTGGATGACGGTCACGGGAGTCTGCGGGGCGATGAATTCGCCTTCGGTGACGACATCGACAACGTGATCGGCGAAACGTGCTTTACCGCTCGGCCGCAAGACGGTGACTGCGGTGCCTTGCATTCCGGGGGCAAGCGCGAGCGCAGTCGCGAAGTGACGCGGTGCTCCTACCAGAGATGGACCTGGGGGATTTGCATCGATCAAGGCGAATCGCCGGTAGATGCTCGTGCGCGGCAGATAGCGGGCCAGCAGGGCAATGACGATGATTGATCCCACGATTGCGATGAACATGTTAAGCAACGGCATTGCGAGCATTTTGCCTGTTGGGAAAAAGTTTTGACCCGGATAGCGATCGACCATCGTCCAGAGCAAAGACGCGAGCATGAGAAACACGCCGAGCACTCCGAAAACGATTGTGGTGTGCGCGAAAAAGAGAATCTCAATCAACACGAGAATTATCCCGAGAACGAAGAGCGCAACGACTTCCCAGCCGGCGAGACCTGCCAGATAGTGCCCGAGGAAAAAGAGCGCGAAACAAATTGCAGAGATAATTCCGGGCAATGTCGCTCCGGGAATTTTGAATTCCAAATACGCGCCGAGGATTCCACCTAGCAGCAGCAAAGGCGCAAGCGCAGTGATCCAAAACGCGATCTGTTCGAACCCAGTTGGCTCGATTGTGACGGCGTCGCGTTTGAGTCCAGCTTTCTTAGTCAGACCGACAATCGAATCGGCGATGCCTTCTGCGAGCAACGGTTTATCGTTGATCCGTTCAGTTGCTTCCTGAGCATTCAGAGTGAGGACGGCTCCCTTGGGATGAACGACGCGGTCCCCGATTTTCACTTCCTTGTCTTTGTTCATGAACGCCTCGGCGATGTCGGGATTGTGGCCGTTTTTGATTGCCGAACTACGGACGAGCGCAGACCAATATGAAACCGTCTTTTCCTTCGCAGTGGCGGGAAGGTCTTCACCCGTTGGGAGGATCGGAGCGGCGGCGCCGATCGCGCTCACTGGGGCCATAAAAATATGTTGTGTCGCAATCGCGATGATCGCGCCAGCCGAGCCGGCATTTGTGTTGATGAATGTGTAAGTGGGAATTTTCGTCTGGTTGAGCCCGTTCACGATATCAGCCGCCGTATCGAGTCGTCCGCCGTAAGTGTTCATTTCGAAAATGATCGCGGAAGCTTCGTTGCTCTCGGCTGTTTTCACTGCACGCCGCAAAAACGCCAGGAGCGACGGCGCAACTTCACCGCGCAGCGGCACGACAACGACATCGCCTTTGTGAATCGCCTCGCGCGCATGTGCAGTTGCGGTTGTGAGCGGCAACATCGCAGCACAAAACGCGGTGATCTGCACCGTCATTCCGAGCGAAGCAAAGCGAAGGCGAGGAATCCTGTGGCGACACCTTAAAGTAATGCGGCGAGATCCCTCGACTTCGCTCGGGATGACCGGTGGCGAATTAGTTTTCCTCCATTTGAAACGCAGCCGCACCGCGTAAGTTTGGCATCGCTTTCAAATTCAAACGAGGCAAAAATAATCAGGCGCGCATGGGAACGATCCCTTCGGAGACAATCGAGCAAATCGCCGCCGCGAACGACATCGTCGAAGTAATCGGCTCGTATTTCCCGCTCAAACGGGCGGGAGCGAATTTTAAGGCGCTCTGTCCGTTTCATCGGGAGAAAACGCCGTCATTCACGGTGAGCCCAAGCCGGCAGACATTTCATTGTTTCGGTTGTGGCGTGGGCGGGAGCGTCTTCCGGTTCGTGATGGATTATGAGCACGTCGATTTCCCGTCAGCCGTGCGCAAACTCGCCGCGCGCTGTGGGATCACGATAGTGGAGAAACGCGGCGCTGCGGATGAAGAGCGACAATATGAGACGCGTCGGACGTTGCTAAAGCTGCACGCAGAAGCTGCTGAATGGTTTCATGAAAATTTGGTTAAGAGAGAAGTTGGCGAACCAGCGCGGAAATATCTAAAACAGCGCGGAATCACGGCGGAAATCGCTAAACGCTGGCAGCTCGGTTACGCGCCGGACGAATGGGATGCATTCGGGAGCTGGGCGCGCGCGCGAGGTTACGATGCGCGCGACCTGATTACCAGCGGCCTGGTGAGGACCAAGGACGAAGCCGACTCCGACCAAAATCAAATCTCGAACCTCAAACCTCAAACCTCATACGATCGTTTTCGCGGGCGCATCATGTTCCCAATACACAACGACGTGGGCGAAGTGATCGCATTCAGCGGACGGCTTCTGAAAGACGAGGAAGGCGCAGCGAAATATTTGAACTCGCCCGAGACGCCGCTTTTCCGGAAAGGAAACGTGCTCTTCGGCCTGCACAAAACCAAGCGCGCATTGATCGAGGCCGATTGCGCGATCGTCTGCGAAGGGCAGATCGATTTGATCAGCTTGTTCGAAGCGGGAATCACGAACGTGGTCGCGCCACAGGGGACAGCGTTTACGGAAAATCAGGCGCGAATCCTGAAGCGTTTTGTGGATGAAGTGGTTCTCTGTTTCGATTCAGATGCGGCCGGTGCCAAAGCCGCCGAGCGTTCTCTCGATGCGTTGTTGCAAAACGATTTGATCGTGCGCGTAGTGGAGCTGCCAGTCGGGGAAGATCCCGATTCCCTGGTTCGTCGGGAGGGGAAAGAGAAATTCGAAAATCGTGTCGCGAGTGCGCAAGATTTTTTTGATTACTGGATCGAGCGCGAAATGGAGGCGGCGGACGTGAGCTCTCTGGGCGCGAAAATGCAGGTCGCGCGCAGACTGGCTGAGACCGTCTCGCGGGTACACGATCCGCTCATGCGCGGGGAGGTGGTCAATAGAGCGTCTGCGCGACTGGGTGTTTCTCCAGCGGATTTTGGAACACTTCTCTCGACAAGGCCGCGCGGAACCGCTTCCTCGGAGGGACCAGAGTCAGCGCGTGCTCAGGCTGCGCCAGGGCCGCGACACGACATTGCGATGCTTTGCCTTTTGGCATTGCGCGATGAGCCGGCACGAAATTTTCTACTCGCGCAAAATTGGCGCGAGACTCTCGAGCAAGCGCCGGATGCGGAAATTCTCATCCGGATTCTTCAAAGTGAGCTGCATCCGGATGATCCTGCGTCGCTCAGCGCTTTCATGGCCACGCTTCCCCCCGCCGAAGAGGCGCTTGTGTCAGCATGGCTGCTGCAAAAAGTGCCCGCTGCCGCAGAAACGATGGTTGAGAAATGGTGGCTTGGGATTCGCCATGCGGTGCTGCGGCGCCGGCTGAAGGCCGCACAGAACCGCATAAGGCTTCCGGAACTGAGCACCGGGGACATCGTAAATTTGCAAAAACAAATTCTTGACCTGCAGGAACAGCTCCGCGAGTTTTCCCAGCCCGCCGGCGCGGCCGACAATTAGGTGTCGATCAACTGCCGCGCGGAAGGTCGAACGTCTTAGTCAAATCCGTAACCGTAATATCTTGGCCAGGCATTCGAAACGAAGGGGAGGCAGGCGACAGTCGTCGGCGCAACGGCTTAATCGAAGCCATCGTCGCCGCAGTGTATCAAGAAGACCTTTTGCTTCTCGAAAGAATCGAAGAAAACAGCCAGGAATCGCTGCGCTCAAAGTCAAGCGCATCAGATCCGGCTCGACACGGCGTGATAACGGATCGCTGCCCGAGCCATCGCGGCAGGTGTCGGCCTCTGTTCTATTTTCGACTATTGAAGTCCAGAATCGCATTCGCGAACTGATCAAGCTGGCAAAAGAACAGGGCTACCTCACGTTTGACGATCTAAACGAGGCGTTGCCCGAGGGGGTCACCGACGCTGATGAACTGGATCTTATCCTGACGCGACTGCGTCGCCTGGAGATCGACATTATTGAAGCGTCGGAGGTGGATCGCTACAAAGACGGTAAGAAAGACGCAGACGAGGAGGAAGAAGAGGAAGAGAGAACAGAAACCAAGGTTGATATTCTGGACGACCCGGTGCGGATGTATCTCAAGCAGATGGGCCAGGTCCCACTTCTGACCCGGGAACAAGAAGTCGAAATATCCAAACGGATCGAAGAAGCCGAGGGAATGGTGCAGAAGCACATCAGTCGCTTTGGCTTTGTTGCGCGCGCCCATCTGGATCTCGCCCAAAAGCTGTTCGAGGGCCGGGAACGGTTCGACCGGGTGATTCTGGACAAAAAAATCGAGAGCCGGGAAAGATATATGAAGAACCTCCCGCGGCTGTGCAAACAGGTGGAACAATTAAGCGCGTCGATTACCAAGCGATTTTGCGATCTTGCACGCAACTCTTCGAAGAAACGTTCCCAAAAGTTCAGGGCCTTGCAAAGAACCATGGCTTCGCTGCAGCGGATTTATCCGCATTTTTATCTCAAGCAGAGAGTCACGGAGGAATTTGTCCACCTGGCGGACGACGCGCACCACACGTCGCTTTACCTGCAAACCGAGGTCGCCAAAAATCCTCGCAGTCAAAAAAGGCGGCTGCAACTTCAGAACAAGATGCGCGAGTTAGAGAAGAGCCTGTGGTTTTCGCTTTCTGCGTATGCAGAAGAGTATCGAACGCTGAAGGGTTGGCTGCGCCAGGCATTCAAGGCCAAGACTGAAATGGTGGAGGCCAACCTCCGTCTCGTTATTTCCATTGCAAAAAAATATACTAATCGCGGTCTGTCGTTTCTCGACCTGATCCAGGAAGGGAATATGGGACTAATGAAGGCAGTCGAGAAATTCGAATACCGGCGGGGCTACAAATTTTCCACTTACGCGACGTGGTGGATTCGCCAGGCCATCACCCGCTCCATCGCCGACCAGGCGCGCACGATTCGAATTCCCGTCCACATGATTGAGACGATTAACAAGCTCATGCGTGTACAGAAACAGCTGGTGCAGGAATATGGGCGAGAACCGTCGCCCGACGAAGTAGCCGAAGAAGTGCTCCTGCCAGTGGATCGTGTTCGCGCGGTCCTGAAGATGGCGCAGCAACCAATCTCGCTCCAGTCTCCGGTAGGCGAGAGCGAAGAAACAAATTTCGGCGACTTTATCGAGGACAGAGGCGCCGAAAACCCGAGCGATATGACTGCCATTGTTTTGCTGAAGGAAAAAATCAAGGACGTGCTGGAGACGCTCACTGATAGGGAACGGCAAGTGCTCGAGCAGCGATTTGGGCTGGTTGATGGATACAGTCGAACCTTGGAAGAAGTAGGCCGGCAGTTCCAAGTGACTCGCGAGCGCATTCGCCAGATTGAAGCAAAGGCCTTGCGCAAAATGCGGCATCCAACACGAATCCGACAACTGGAGGGGTTCCTTGAAGCCCCCGGAATTTGAATACGGATTTTCAGCGCTCATTCGAGCGCAACTTCCGACTCTGCAAATAGTTCAATTGACTGGAGACTATGGAACCTCAAGATGACAAAGAGTTGTGGGATATTCTCGGCCGTGTTTCTGAGCCCACGCTTTCGCCATTCTTCGCCCGGAACGTGCTGAGAAAGATCCGCCAGAGAGCAACCCGTTTCGAGCGGGCGCGGAACTGGTTTAGCGTGCGGAGACTTGCCGCAGCATCCGCTGTAGCAATACTCCTGGTCGGCATGGCTATCGCCACGCATCATCCAGTCTCGCGGACAGCGTCTGCAAATGATTCAGACGTGGTGGCTAAAATCGATCCACAAGATTATGACGTCGTGGCTGATCTGGATGAATTGATCGCCTGGGATGAAAATACCGCGTGGGAAGAAAAGCCAACTTTGTAAAGTAATCGTCGCTTCGTCGGTTTTCGCTTTGTTCTGCACTGCCGCGCAAGCGCAACCACAACCACATCGGCCCATGGGTCGGCCGCCGAGCGGACCTCCTCACGGGCCACCGTCAGGCTCGAGCATTCGCGAGCGGTGGATGGCACTTCCTCCAGAGGCCCGGCAAAACTTCCGGCGCAACGCCGAGCGTTGGATACGGATGAGTCCCGAGGAGCGCAACGTCATGCGCCAGCGAGAGAATCTGCGACGTGAGACCATCAAGCGGGAGACTGAAGCGGCGCTTCGCGAATCCGGCCTCCGCCTGAATCCGCAGGAACGCGCTGTATTTGAATCCCGCTACATTCAGGAACGCCGAAAAGTGGAACAAGCGCTCCGGCATCAAATCGAAGCGGAACGACAGCAGCAACTTCCGGGGCTGATTCAGCAGTTGAAAAAAGAGTTCCAAATTGATCAGCCGGCCAGAAGTCCCGCCACCAAACCGGCGGAGTCGCCTAATCCAAAAAAATAGAGCCGGCCTTTTCCTCTTTTTGCGCCCGAGTGGAAAGGATTCGCCCCTAAAAAAGCGCTGGCTCGAAATCGCTTTCGAGCCAGCTCAGTCTGGATTTTTAGATCCTACGTCACCTTAGTACCGGTAATAATGGTGGTGACGATGGTGGCGGTAGTAATACCGGTGTCCGCCGTACCAATAGAATGAAGGCCCATTATAGTAGCCATAGTACGGATACGGCCGGTAATAACGGTACGGCTGGTAATAGCCATATGGGTAATATCCATAATACCCTGGTCCCATCCCTATTCCGATCGAAACGCCAGCGTCAGAACGCTGCGCGGGAACGAAAGCCAGTACCCCTGCCGTCAATCCGATTAAGAGAAGTTTCTTCATTATCTTACCTCCTACAGATTAAACAGGGCAGCGACGGGAAAGTTTTTCGATTTATTCGGCTGGAAGGGCCTCGGGATACCCCGTGATGCAAACATTTTGCCCAATCCGTCGATACGAAACACGCTGAAGATGCAACGCATTCCCAGTGTTTTCGGCTCCCCGACCTGGGAACGCGATCACTGGTCCTCCGCTCAAGATCGGGCCCAGGTAAAGTTGCACCTTGTCAATGAGCCGCGCATCGAGCGCCTGGCCTAGCACTTCGCCGCCGCCTTCAATCAGCACGCTCGTGATACCTCGTTTGCCAAGATTTTTTAGCACGGTAGCCAAAGATTTACCGCGACAAATCAGCGTTCGTGAAGCGAACCGGTCAGAAAATAAGTGAGCCGAGCGTGGCAGCTTGCCTGAACGAGTCAGCACGACGCGCCAAGGCTGTCGCGCCTGGCGCAGACCGCGCACGGTTAATCGTGGATTGTCCACTCGTACCGTGTCCGCTCCAACGAGCACCGCGTCCACGCGCCCGCGAAGCTCACGTGCGTGGCGGCGGGCCAAACGATCTGTGATCCAACCAGGCTCGCCGGGAGGCCGCGTCAAGCGACCATCAAGCGACATCCCGCATTTTGCGATGACGAAAGGGCGCCCCCTGACGATCCACTTGTTGAAAGCCTCGTTAAGCCGCGCGCACTCATCGGCCAATATGCCTTCTCGCACTTTGACGCCCGCGTTTCGCAATTGCTTGATGCCTTTGCCGGAGTGGCGCGGATTTACGTCAGTCGCGCCGACCACCACGTTTTTGATTCCAGTTTTGATTATTGCGTCTGTGCACGGAGCAGTGCGCCCTGCCGTGGAGCACGGCTCCAGAGTCACGTACAACGTGGCGCGCCCAGGCGCACGCGCACCGAAATCGCGGAGGCATTCAATCTCCGCGTGATCGCGACCCGCTTCCCGGTGGTGCCCTCTCGCTACTATTCGATCGTCAATGACCAGAACTGCTCCCACAGCTGGATTGGGGCTCGTCTGGCCGAGCGCTTTTTTTGCCTCGTTTAGCGCAGCGCGCATGAATTGTTCATCTCTTTTCCTCGTCATGGCTTCGAGAGATGCATAATTGTTCTCGCCTGTCGAAGCAACGCGGGTTGAACGATGCGACTGATTCATCGCTTGGTGATGGGACGTGGAGACCACTCAATATCCCAGCGAACGCAGGAGCTTAAATCCGTGCCTGGAGGGATTCGAACCCCCAATCTTTCATCGATCACACCCTTAGGGTGCAACAACCTTATAAGTTCGGAGCGCTTTAGTTTGCGCAGGCCAAATCGGTGCTCCCAAATCCAAACCATTGTCGCGCGCCGAGTCCGTCTTTGGTCCCGGCTCACGGAGAAGCAGGAGAAGCTCAAAAAGAGTTGTTGATTCAGCCGGGGTTTTGTCGGGGAACTTGGTTCCGACATTTCCGTAGTAGAGAGTACAAGTGAAAGCACCCCCCAGACGGACCGGTAATGTGCTGCACGGCCAACTGCAAGCACGAAATCACAAAACGAAGTTGACGATCAAAACGAAAAGCTCACGTTTTGATGCTTTGGTCGCGCGTTACTATCCGGCTGTTTACAGCTTCGCTTGTCGATTGACTGATGACCCTCGGGAAGCAATTGCGCTAACCCGCGACGCATTCAATACCACGCGAAAGCAATTGCGGAGTTGTTGCGATGACAACGTGTTTGCCTCAATCCTAATATCCACTGTAATCCGGGCAGGTCTGACCGCCGCTTGAATTGAGCGTCATGCGATGCCCGTTTTGGCCCGGCACTCGGCGTCCTGGACATCGATCTCGCTAAGCAGGTCATCCAGCGTCTCACTGGTGTCGCCACAGGTGGCAATGCCTAGCAAAAGCATACACCTCAGACAAAGATCGTGAGCGAGCCGGACTGTCGTTCCACACTGCGGACACACAACCGGCTCCTCTTGCAGATAGATTGAAACAGAAATGCTGTTCATCGGAAATGCTCAAGTAAACAGGCAGAACAAGGCAGGCAAGATTGACCAAAATCGAGTCTCTCTCTCCCGCTATCTTCCACTGTCCCCCCTCCCTTTAACCTTACTACGGAAAGTCTGCGGTGAAGTTCCTGACGATCTCAATCCAGAATGCGAATCTCGCCAGAGCCGAAGCACGCACGGCCCTTTGCGTAATCAATTGCCTGCTCTTGATCTAAGAACACCGGCTGTATAACGACACTCTCATACACCTACCAGCCGTTTCGGAATGGTCTGATTTCGTGTCATAAGCAAATCAATATTGCGGTGCCAATTCGCCGATATATGTTCCTATGAACACGATTCCCATGCAGTCGATAAAAGGCCAATTAGGCGATCCACTTAGAATGCGCCGAAACATCACCAACGAAACCTGGCACCAAAATTAAGACCGCCTACGCAAGCGGCATCGGTCTGCGCGAGATCGCGCGCAAAATGGGTATTCCACCCGGAACCATTCTGTCGCGCGTGCCTGGAGGGATTCGAACCCCCAACCTTCTGATCCGAAGTCAGAAGCTCTATCCGGTTGAGCTACAGGCACACCGAGAAATTTGAAATTTGGTATTGCGCCCAGACGCGGCAGGGCCTGCCCGCCGTAGCCTTGGCGAAGGCGGGTGGCCGACGGGACTCGAACCCGCAACAACCAGAACCACAATCTGGGGCTCTACCATTGAGCTACGACCACCATTATTGCCGCAGAAACAAGATTTTAAAATTTGAATCTTTTTTTGCAAATAAAGGACTCGACTTTCTTCGGTCTCTCCGGTAATTCTCGCCGCCGGTGGACCGGAATTCTGCCCGTAGCTGGCTTATCTTTGCGCCTCGCCATCGCGTGAGGCGCGACGCCGCGGCTTTGCTCGCTCTCGTTCTTTTCGTCGGGGCTACGCGCGTTCTTGTGGGACAGCAGGATGATCCGAGCGAAATTTTTCTTAAAGCGTATCTCTCCGCACAACAGGGCGAGAAGCTGGAGCATGAAGACCGGTTCAAGACGGCCCTGGCCAAATATCGATTTGCTGGAAGCCTGATCGCGCAGTTGCGCAGGTCGCACGCTGATTGGCAGCCGGCGATCGTGGAATATCGCGGTCGCAAGATCAGCGAAGGAATCCTGCGAATTCAGGAGAGAATAACGAGGCAAAACCAGTTAAACGCCAGCGCGAATCCTTTGCCCGAGATTGCGCCCGCGCCGCCCGAAAGTGAAGGCTGGTCCGAGCCCGGGCCTGAAGTTGTAGCGGTGCAACCGGACGAAGCCTCCAGCGAGGCCTCGCGTGATGCTGCGAGCAAAGAGGCAACAAAAAAATTGCGCGGCAAAGTGGATCAACTGCAAGCCGCACTCGACAAAGCGAGAAAATCAGAAGGTCAGGCGCGCGATGAACTTGTAAAAACACAGGAATCATTAAGAGCGGCCCAGGCATCGCAGGAAAATAGCGCCCGGAAGGAGCAGCAATTGCGCTCGGAGATTGCCCACTTGAAAGACGCCGTCGCCGCCGCGGATGAAGCGCGTGTGGCAGCGGAAAAGCAAAGGGACGATACTCAGGCGAAATTTGCAGAGGCAAACGAGCAAATCACCGCGCTTGAGCACCAGCGCGATGAAGCCCTCACCCAATTGAGGGTCGTGCAAGGATCCGAACAGGGCGTCCAGTTGCTCTTGGCCGAGAAGGACGATTTGCAACAAAAAGTGGCAAACGCGGAGGGAAAGGTGCGAGCCCTTGGCGACAGCGATCCGGTAAACGCGAAGATATTTGCCGAGATGAACGAGCAAGTCGCGCAGCTTCAAGAGCAGTTGAGCGAAAGCCAGAAAAGAAATGACTATTTGACCGCAAGAGCTGCGGAGCTTGCCGTTCAGTTGGATGAGGCAGGCACGGAGCTTCAAGTTGCGAAGCTGGCCGGCGCAAACAGCGAGGAGTCCGCCCAGCTCGCGAGAGAAAACGAGCTCCTGCGAAACATCGTCGTGCGCGAGCGCCAGGAAGAAGCCCGCCGGGACGAGACAAGGAAGCTGGTCGTAGCGGAGCTGGGTAGATTGAAGATCAGATCGGAGACGTTGAACAAGCAGATCGAACTTCTCGCGCAGCCAGTGACAAAATTAAACAGCGAAGAGCTAGCTTTGCTGCGGCAACCCGTGGTCTCAGTCTCGGACCAGCGCGCCGGCTTATTTAAAGCGAGCTTTGTGTTTGAAAAAAAATCGGCAGTGAATTCGATTGGCGCTGCGACAGCGAACGCGAACGCAAGATCGGGCAGCGAGAGCGATGCGGGAACGAACAGGGCCGCTCCCGCCAAAACCGATGTACCGCCAAAAATCCAGGGTCTCGCCCGCGCGGCCGGAAAGAATTTTCAGCAGGGCAACTATAGGGCGGCCGGAAAGCAATATCAGCAAATCCTGGCCGAAGATCCAAACAACCTTGACGCGCTTTCCAACCTTGGCGTCGTTTATGTTCGCAGCGGCAACTTGCGCTCCGCGGAGTCGACACTGGAAAAAGCCGTGGCCATTGCGCCGGACAACGATTTTCTGCTCACAACGCTTGGGGTCGTTCAGTATCGCCAATCGAAATTTGACGAGGCGATCGTGCAGTTAACGAAGGCGATTGCGGTCAACCCAAAAAGCGCTACCGCTCACAACTATCTCGGTATCGCCGCCAGCCAGAAAGGGCGACAGCAAGAGGCAGAGAAGGAGATCCTTCAGGCGCTCGCCAACAATCCGGACGACGCCGATGCGCATTTTAACCTCGCGGTCATCCTCATCACCACGCAGCCGGGCTCGAAAGAACTCGCCAGAGAGCATTATGCCCGGGCCACTGCGCTCGGCATAGAACCGAGCCCGCCCCTCGAAAAATTGTTGCAGTGAGCCGCAGATCGAACGTCTGCGCAGCATCGCGTCGAGCCGGTCAGCGATTAATTCTGTAGCGGCGGTCTATGACCGCCGAACCTTCACGTGCAACCATTTCTTACAGCTAACTGGCGTTACCTTGCGATGCTGAATTATGTCGTCGATCCTCGCATGCTCGCGCCGTTGGTTCCGCCCGGTACCGAAATCGACTTCGAAAATGGTGAGACCTTCCTGAGCGTGGTCGGATTTCTCTTTCTCGACACGCGACTCCTCGGCCTTCCCATCCCGCTACACCGCGATTTCGAGGAAGTGAATTTGCGTTTCTACGTGCGGAGAAAATCGGCTGACATATGGCGGCGCGGTGTAGTTTTCATCCGTGAACTTGTCCCGCGGCGCGCGATCGCGCTCATCGCGCGCGCGTGTTACGGCGAAAATTATCTCGCAGTACCGATGAAACACGAAATCGAACATCTCGATGGTAACTTGAAAGTCGAATTTTCGTGGCGACGCGGCCACAAATGGGAATCACTCAAGATGAGTGCGACCGGCGAGCCGCAAATAATTCCGTCGGGATCCCACGCCGAGTTTATCACCGAACATTATTGGGGTTACACTTCTCTTCGCAGCGGCTGCGGCGAATATCGCGTCGAGCATCCCCGATGGAAAATTTGGAACGCGACCAGCTTCGAATTCAACGCAGACGTTGCGACTCTCTACGACGAGCAATTCGCCAAGGCTTTAAATCAGCCGCCGCGCTCCGCGTTCATTGCCGACGGCTCGCCGATCACAATTTATAGGCGCGAGATTTTGTAGGGCGCCGCAATCGTTATTTCGACAGCAATTGCCTGAGCACAAACGGCAAAATCCCTCCGTGCCGGTAATAATCGATTTCTATTGGGGTATCGATTCGAAGCTTCACCGGCACTGAGCGCCTTTGACCTTTGCTTTCGATCTCGAGTGTTAGGTTTTGCCCGGGTTTGATGTCATTCGACAGCCCGGTAACCGAAAAGCGTTCCGAGCCGTCGAGCCCGAGCGATTGCGCCGTTGTTCCCTCGGCAAATTGCAATGGCAATACACCCATGCCAACCAGGTTTGAGCGATGAATCCGTTCGAAACTTGCGGCGACCACTGCCTTCACACCTAACAAACGCGTTCCCTTCGCGGCCCAATCGCGCGATGAGCCGCTGCCGTACTCGTGTCCTGCGAGAATGACCAGCGGAGTGTTAGTCTGCGCATACTTCGTCGCCGCATCGAAAATCGACATCTGCTCGACCTCGCCGTTCGCGAAGTATTTTGTCACGCCGCCTTCCGTTCCAGGCACGATCAAATTCTTTATCCGCACATTCGCGAACGTCCCGCGCGTCATCACCAGATCATTCCCGCGGCGACTGCCGTAGCTGTTAAAATCTCGCGGCTGAATTCCGCGCGACATTAAATATCTTCCGGCGGGCGATGTTTCCTTGATTGCACCCGCAGGCGAAATGTGATCGGTCGTTACTGAGTCGCCGAATATCCCAAGGGCGCGTGCACCGCGGATCTCCTCAATATGGCCGGGCTCCATCGAGAAATTCTCGAAAAACGGCGGCTCATGAATGTAATCGCTCTTCTCGTCCCACCGGTAAACATCCCCGCTGCTCGATGGAATCTCGTTCCACTTTGGGTTTTGATCGGCAAAATCGCGATAAAGTTTGCGGAACGTTTCCGGCGCGAGCGCAGATTGCATGACGTGCCGGATTTCGCCGAGAGTCGGCCAGAGATCGCGAAGGAAAGTTTCTTTGCCGTCCTTGTCCCTGGCAAGCGGGTCGCGGGAAAGATCGATGTGAACTCGACCGGCGAGGGCGAAGGCCACCACCAGCGGCGGGGACATCAGGAAATTCGCCTTGACGTGTTGATGCACCCGCGCCTCGAAATTGCGATTCCCCGAAAGCACTGAGGCAGCAACCAGATCGTATTCATTAATCGCTTTCTCGATGTTTGGATGCAGCGGCCCGGAGTTGCCGATGCAGGTCGTGCAACCGTAGCCGACAAGATTGAATCCGAGTTGGTCGAGATATTTTTGCAGTCCGGTTTTCGCCAGATAATCGGAAACAACGCGCGAACCGGGCGCGAGCGATGTTTTCACCGCAGGATCGACGCGCAGACCGCGTTCGACCGCCTTTTTTGCAAGCAGGCCGGCCGCGATCATGACGCTCGGATTACTCGTGTTTGTACAGCTCGTGATCGCGGCAATAAGCACGCTGCCGTGCCCGATATGACTTCGCCCTCGCGTGAACACTTCCCGCGATTCAGCTTCGATTTCCTTGGCGAGATCGGGTGTCGGCCGGTTAGCAATCATCTCCAGCTTGTTGCGTTCTTCGCCGGGGCTGATTCCCTGATCTTCTTTGGTGTCCGTCGAAAACATTGCACCGTTTCGCGGCGCGCTGCCGTTCAATTCCACGAGATGTCTCTCGCGAAGATCGACATTCTGTTTCCCATATCCCCCGTCGCGTACGGGTTTTTCGAGCAATTCGCGAAATGTTTTTCCAAGCTCGGGCAAGTTGATCCTGTCCTGCGGCCGTTTCGGTCCGGCGACGCTCGGCTGAACGTCCGCCAGATCCAAATCGATATCGACGCTGTAATCGATCTCGCCCCTAAGCGGCATGCCGAACATCCTTTGCGCGCGAAAGTAATTTTCGAACGCAAAGCATTGTTCTTCGCTACGTCCCGTGGCGCGCAAGTAGTCCACTGATTCCTGGTCAACTGGGAAATAACCCATGGTCGCGCCGTATTCGGGCGACATGTTTCCAATCGTCGCCCGATCAGGAACTGGCAGCGATGCCGCGCCTTCGCCGTAAAACTCGACAAATTTGCCGACGACTTTTTGCGCACGGAGCAACTGCGTGATGTGCAAGACGAGATCGGTGGCGGTAACGCCTTCGCGCAACTGCCCGCTCATGTGCACACCCACGACTTCCGGCGTCAAAAAATAAACCGGTTGTCCGAGCATTCCAGCCTCCGCTTCGATTCCGCCGACGCCCCAGCCTACCACGCCTAGACCATTGATCATCGTCGTGTGCGAATCGGTGCCGACCAAGGTGTCGGGATAGAAGATTTCCAATTGCCGATTGCCAATTGCCGATTGCTGCGAGAGAACGCCCTTTGCGAGATATTCGAGATTCACTTGATGCACGATTCCAATCCCCGGCGGGATGAGCTGGAAGGTTTTGAACGCCTGCTGTCCCCATTTGAGAAACTGGTAACGCTCCCGATTGCGCTTGAATTCCATTTCGAGGTTTAGCTCCAGCGCTCGCGCCGAACCAAAGAAATCCACCTGCACAGAGTGATCGACCACCAGGTCAACCGGCACCAGTGGCTCGATGATTTTCGGGTCGCGACCGAGCAGCTTCACCGCGCTGCGCATCGCGGCGAGATCAACAACCAGCGGCACGCCGGTGAAATCCTGCAAAACTATGCGCGCGACGACGAATGGAATTTCCGCGTTAGCCGGTGATTTTGCGTTCCAGTTCGCCAGCGTCTCGACATCTTTTCGCCGGACTTTTTTCCCGTCGCAATTGCGCAGCACCGATTCAAGAACAATCCGGATGCTCACCGGCAGCCGCGAAATTTTCCCGATACCCTGTTCTTCTAACGCCGGCAGCGAATAGAGAAACCCTTCGCGCTCTTTGCCGGCGTCGAATTTCCTCAGCGTTTTGAATTCGTCACGCATTTTTGCACCACGAAGGACACGAAGGCCACGAAATTAAGACGTTAAAGAGCCTTCGTGTCCTTCGTAGTTCATCGGAAATCATTTCAGTTCCGCCAGTTTTGCTTTGATCTTGTCGAAATTCGGGAGCTGCCTGGCGTCGTCGTTGCTCTCGGCGTATTGGATCACCCCATTCTTATCGATAATGAACGCAGAGCGTTTCGGCACGCCGCCCATTCCGAGGTTCATTTGCGGCAGGAAGGAGTCGTACATCACGGCGTAACCCTTTGCTACTTTGTGTTCGTAATCGCTCAGCAGGGGCACAGAGATCTTCTCCTTCTGCGCCCAAGCTTCCTGGGCGAATGGATTGTCGCCGCTGATTCCGTAAACAACGGCGTTCAAATCCCTATAGGCGTTCAGGCCTCCGCTGACTTCGCACATTTCCGTGGTGCAGGTGCCCGTGAACGCCATCGGAAAGAAAAGCAGCAACGTGTTTTTCTTTCCGAAATTGTCGCTCAGTCTAATTTGTTTCGGCCCGTCAGCAGTCTTAGTCGATAAAGTGAAATCTGGCGCTTTGGTTCCAATTGTGAGTGGCATAAATAAGTCCTCCGGTTTGCGTTTAGAGGGAAAAATTCACTATAAGATCGACAACTCAGCGGTCAAAGAATTTGCAGCGATTTCAGCCACAGATTGACGCAGATTCACACAGATTATTCTCTGTGGTCGAACATCCGTGTTTCATCTGTGTTTATCCGTGGCTTACGATTTGATCAAGTGGAACTCTTTTGGTGGTTCTTCGTGATTGTGCTGTTCGCAGTCGGTCTGATTGGAACGATCTTTCCAATTCTTCCCGGCACGACCATCATTCTCGCCGCAGCAATCATCCATCGCCTCATGCTCGGCGCGGAAAAGAGTATCGGCTGGAAAACGATTGTTGTTCTCCTGTTGCTCACGCTTCTTTCCTATGTGTTCGATTTTCTCGGCAGCTATTTTGGCGCAAAATATTTTGGAGCGACCAAATGGGGCGCGTTCGGCGCAATCTTCGGCGCGCTCGTCGGTCTCTTTTTTGGAATCATCGGTTTGTTTGTCGGGCCCGTGATCGGCGCGGTCGCCGGGGAATTCATCGCCGGCAAACGAATGATCGACGCCGGTCGCGCCGGTTGGGGAAGTTTTCTCGGAAATCTCGGCGCCATGCTCGGCAAACTGATCATAGCGGTGGCGATGATTACGATTTTCCTCGTAACGGCGGGGTCCCCATTCTGAATCTGGAAACTAGGAAGCCGAGAAATTTTGTTTCGGTATCCGTTTCTCTCCTGGTTTCCTGGCTTCCAGATTTTTGTTTTTGTGCTACATTGTTCTCCGATGGCAGATGATCGCTGGTGAACCGGAAGGTTCGCTGGAGGAAAGTCCGAACACCATACGGCAGCATGCCGCGTAGAATACGCGGGCAACGTTCGCGAAAGTGGGCGTTAACGGAGAGTGTCACAGAAAACACACCGCCGGTTCTTTGAGAAAAGCGCAGGCAAGGGTGAAAAGGCGAGGTAAGAGCTCACCGCTCGCGGAGCAATTTGCGAGGCACGAAAAACCCCATGCGGTGCAAGACAAAACAGAGGAAGGGCAGCCGGCCCGATTTAACCCTCGGGTATGTCGCTAAGATAAATGATCATCGTCCCGAAGAGATTCGGGAGACAGAATTCGGCTTATCGCCATCGAAACCATGAAGGGCGCTTTCGCAAACGAAGGCGCCCTTCGCTTTTCTAAGCGACTGACGGACGCAGACTGGCTTTTTTGCGCAGGAGCGGGAGAACTTTTTCCACCAATGCGTCGGCTGTGATGCCGTGTTTTTTGCGCAAGATTGGGACGGCGCCGTGCTCGATAAAATGATCCGGCCAACCGACGCGAACCACCGGAGTATTGATCATTTGCGAGTGCAGATGTTCCATCACGGCGCACCCGAAACCGTTGTGCAACACATGATCTTCGATGGTGCAGACAACCTCGACGCTGCGCGCGAAAAATTCGAGAGTGCCCGTGTCCATCGGTTTGATCCAGCGCGGATTGATTAGCGCAACGGAAATCCCTTTCTCTTCGAGTTTGCGCGCCGCTTCTTCAGCTACTTCAAACATGTTGCCCAGCCCGAAGATTGCCACGTCGCGCCCATGCTGCACAACTTCCGCTTTGCCGATTTCGAGAAGCCGCGGTTCCGGTTTGATTTTTGCGCCTGTTCCCGATCCTCGTGGATAGCGGACGGCGATCGGACCGGAGTTGTAATGCGCCATTGTCCAGAGCATATCGACAAATTCATCTTCGTTCTTCGGCTGCATGTGCACCCAATTCGGGATGTGCCGCAGGTAACCGATGTCGAACAAGCCATGGTGCGTCGGGCCGTCGTCGCCGCTTAATCCGGCGCGGTCCATGCAGAGTCTGACGTTTAATTTTTGGATGGCAATGTCGTGAATCGCCATGTCGTAGGCGCGCTGGAAAAACGTGGAATAGATCGTAAGAAACGGCGTCATCCCTTGCGTCGCCAACCCACAGGCAAAAAGCGTGGCGTGCTCTTCCGCGATGCCGACGTCGAAATAGCGGGTCGGATGCGCCTTGGCAAAATGCGAAAGTCCTGTCCCGCTCGGCATCGCCGCCGTGATGGCGACGAGCTTCTGATTTGTCTCCGCAAATTTCGCCAGCGTTTTGCCGATGATTTCCGAATAGGTGGGCGTCGGCGTCGGCGCCGTCTCGCCGCTCTCAATCTTGTATTTGCCGAGACCGTGAAATTTGTCGGGCTGTTTAATGGCCGGTTCGTACCCTTTGCCTTTCTTGGTGAGAATGTGCAGCAGCACCGGCTCTTCCTGCGTCTTCAAAAACTCGAAGGTCTGTGTCAGCAACGGGATATCGTGTCCATCGATTGGGCCGTAGTAGCGCAGACCGAGTTCCTCAAAAATCACGCTCGGAACGAGCAAACCCTTGACGCTTTCTTCCACTTTGTGCGCGAGCTGCACGCCGGTTTTTCCAAGAATCGCCTGGACGAAATCGCGCGCCTTATCGTGCAGATGCGCATAAGTGGGATTCGTCACGATGCTGTTTAGGTAATTAGCGATCGCGCCGACATTCTTTGCGATCGACCATTCGTTATCATTGAGCACAACAATGAAGCGCTTCGTGTGCGCTTTGACGTTGTTCAGCGCTTCATAGCTGATCCCGCAGGTGAACGCGGCATCGCCCGCCACCACCACGATGTGCTCGTCGCCACCGCGCAGATCGCGGCCAACCGCCATACCAAGTGCAGCGGAAAGCGCCGTCCCGGCGTGGCCCGCGCCGTAGCAATCGTGCTCGCTCTCCGTCCGCAAAAGAAAACCATTGAGACCGCCGAATTGCCGCATCGTATGGAAACGGTCGAGCCGCCCTGTAAACATTTTGTGGACATAACCTTGGTGA
>Ga0209376_1001434_pt1 | contig 24017 bp, 17 predicted proteins | sample GraSoiAngelo_134_FD_185891 | JGI IMG/M metagenome (GOLD analysis project Ga0209376, IMG submission 185891) | Grasslands soil microbial communities from the Angelo Coastal Reserve, California, USA - 14_0929_05_30cm (SPAdes) (version 2) | ecosystem: Environmental > Terrestrial > Soil > Grasslands ... | reverse complement strand
TGATCTCCTCAATGCCCTTGGCGCCCAGTTTCACTGGCACGCCGACGAACAGTCCTTTGATCCCGTACTCTCCGTCAAGATACGCGGCGCAGGGTAGAATCTTCTTCTTGTCCTTCAGAATCGCTTCCACCATCTCGACCGCCGCAGCCGATGGCGCGTAGTACGCCGAGCCGGTTTTCAGCAAATTCACGATCTCAGCGCCGCCTTTGCGTGTGCGATCCACGATGGCGTCGATGCGCTCCTTCGGCAAAAGATCGGGGAGGGGAATTCCCGCCACCGTCGAATAGCGCGGCAGCGGCACCATGTCGTCCCCATGACCGCCCAGCACGAACGAGTGCACGTTTTCCACGCTGACCTTGCATTCCATGGCCACGAACGTGCTCATGCGCGCCGAGTCCAACACGCCCGCCATTCCGAGCACGCGGTTTTTCGGGAAACCGCTGACCTTGAGCGCCGCCTGCGCCATGGCATCCAGCGGATTCGTCACCACAATGATGATGCAGTTCGGCGAGTGTTTCACGATCTGCTCGACGACGGCCTTCACCACTTCGTAGTTGGCCTTCAGCAAATCGTCCCGGCTCATTCCCGGCTTGCGGGGAAATCCTGCGGTGATCACCACCACGTCACTCCCAGCCGTCGAGGAATAATCACCGCTCGCCGTGGAAACGCCGGTGGCACGAGAATCCGCCCGGGTGATCGGCTCGGATTCCATCATATCCAGAGCTTTGCCCGCAGGCGGCCCGTCCAAAATGTCGGTCAGCACCACGTCGGCCAGCTCGCGATCCACGATCCGCTGCGCGGTGGTCGATCCCACAAAGCCGCCCCCCACTACGGTCACTTTTTTCCTGCTCATGCCGCTCCTTGTCTCCAACAGAATTCTACTCGGCGAATCCCCTGCGCTCTCCGCGTTAGGATATTTTTTCTAACTGGCGGGGCGCACCAGCCCCCTTTATATTTTCAATGATGGACGACGCAAAAGCCGACGTGCCGACCTTCGTCGCACCAGGCATCAGCCGCTCAAGGTCGTACGTGACGCGCTTCTGCTGAATGGTGCGCGCGATGCCATCCTCGATCAGTGTGGCCACTTCCTTCCACCCCAAGAACTCAAACATCATCGCGCCCGAAAGCATTACCGAACTGGGATTGATCACATCCTTGTCCGCATACTTTGGCGCGGTGCCGTGCGTGGCTTCAAAAACGCCAAACCCATCGCCGATGTTTGAGCCCGGCGCCATGCCGAGTCCGCCCACCTGCGCCGCACATGCATCCGACAGATAGTCTCCATTCAAATTGGAAGTCGCCAATACGCTGTATTCATCCGCGCGCATCAACACTTGCTGAAACACGGAATCGGCGATGCGGTCATTGATCATCAGTTTATGTTTCCACTGTCCCTTGCCATGCGTCGCGTAAATCGAGTCGAGCGTCCCCTGCACTTCGGCGTAGACTGTTTTCCGGAACGCATCCGTGGCCTGTTCCAGTCCCGGCTCGATCATCGCCGCGTTATGCTCCACGCTAAGCGCAGCATTCTTGTCGAGATTGTCGACGATCCAGCTTTCGCGCTCGGTGATCGTCTGCGCGCGGAACTCCTCGCGCGCCAGTTCATAGCCCCAATCTCGGAATGCGCCTTCGGTAAATTTCTGGATGTTCCCTTTGTGTACCAGCGTCACGCTCTTCCGCTTGTTGGCGAGTGCGTACTTGATGGCGCGCCGCACCAGCCTTTTCGTCCCCGTGGGAGAAATGGGCTTGATGCCCACCCCGGAATCCCAGCGTATCTGCTTCTTCCCATCCTTCAGCATCTCGTTGTTCAGAAATTCCAGCAGCTTCTTGACTTCTGGCGAACCGGATTTCCACTCGATCCCGATGTACACGTCCTCGGTATTCTCCCGGAAGATGAATACGTTCATTTTTTCCGGCTCGCGCACCGGCGAAGGCACGCCCGTAAAATAACGGACCGGCCGCTCGCAGGAATACAGATCCAGGATCTGCCGCAGCGCCACGTTCAACGAACGAATGCCCCCGCCCACGGGAGTCGTCAGCGGCCCCTTGATGGCCACGCGAAAATCCCGAATGGCATCAACGGTATCGCCCGGGAGCCACTCATGGAAGGCTTTGAAGGCCTTCTCGCCAGCGAAAACTTCGAACCACGCCACGCGCCGCTTCCCGCCGTAGGCGTGCTCCACCGCCGCGTCGAACACCCGCCGTGACGCCTTCCAGATGTCCCGTCCCGTCCCATCCCCTTCGATGAACGGAATAACTGGCGCGTCGGGCACTTGCAGCTCGCCGCGGCTGTAACCTATCGGCTGGCCATCGGAGGGAACAGCCGTCCCGTTATAAGAACTCTTCATGAACACGGCTCCTTGGAATAGGCTCGACTGCTCTAGTGGCGTGCGAGGTAAGGGGTGTACCGCGCCGCTACAACCACGTCATAACCCAGCAGCCTCGGGTGAACTGGAGAAGATATCACACTCACTCAGGTGGAGAGTATAATCGCACTCGATGGCAGTGGCTTATCGGTCTCCGGAGAGGGCGCTCCCAAGAAAGCTTCCTGTCACGGGGCGGGCAGTCGATATTTTCCGGGATGACCCGCTCTCCGGCGCGGCTTCCGTTGTTTTGCATGGGCACGGGTTGTATACTCGTGCCCGTCCTAGGAGAGCAATTCGGTAAGCCGTTTGTCGCACAGGCCAGGAAACTTGATCTGAGTTCGTCCAGCGCGGTGGAGAGCATTTTGGAACGCGCCGATGGGCCCAGAATGTTAGAGCCGATCACGGGCCGCCGGCAGTTCTGAGTTTTCAGAAGGCTCTGCTGCGCCGGTCCCTGCTGGGGGAGGGTGTTATGCAGCAGACCTTCGCTGTCGGTATCGGAGGCGCGGCAGGTCAAGGTGTAGCTACGCCGGGAGACATTTTCGCGAAGATCTTCAGCCGGCGGGGTCTTCACCTGAATGCCTACAACGCCTATCAATCCATCATTCGCGGCGGCCATACTTTTCTGACCATTCGTACGGGGCCGGGAAAGGTCACCAACATGGGTGACGGGACCGACCTGCTCATTCCTCTCAACCAAGACAGCATGGACCGTCACTTGAAGTTGCTCACTGCCGGAGCTGCCTGTATCTACAATGCCGACACGGTCAAGCCGGGCTCCCCCGCTGACGGCGTGCAGCTCTGCCCTCTTCCCGTTTCCGTGTTGGCCGACATCACACGAAACAAAGTCGCGCAGAACACGCTCGCAATCGGTGCCGGCCTGCACATGATGGGCATCGGTTTCTCCGCGTTGGAGGAAGTCCTCCGGGAACAGTTCAAGAAAAAAGGCGATGCCGTGGTGGCTGAAAACATCGGTGTCGCGCGTGCCGGCTACGATTATGCGGCCGCGCACTTCACCGCCTTCCCGAATGCGCTCCCCAAAACTGAACACCGCTACGCGATCCTGAGCGGCAACGTTGCGATGGCCATGGGCGGCGCCGCGGCGGGCGTAAAATTCTATTGCGCCTACCCGATGAGTCCTTCGACTGGCGTTCTACACTGGATGGCGGCGCATGCGCGCAAAGCCGGCATAATGGTCCGGCAGGTGGAGGACGAGATCGGCGTTATCAATATGGCCATCGGCGCAGCCCATGCCGGCGTCCGCGCCATGTGCGCTACCTCAGGTGGCGGCTTCGCTTTGATGAGCGAGGGTCTTGGCATGTCCGCCATGATCGAAACGCCCGTGGTGGTCATCAATTGCCAGCGAGCCGGCCCGTCCACCGGCGTTCCTACCAAGACCGAGCAGGGCGACCTGTGGCAAATGCTGGGGGCCGCTTTTGGCGACTATCCCAGGGTGATCGCCGCTCCGCTGGACATCGGCGACTGCTTCAAGCTCATCCCCGAGATATTTAACATTGCCGACCGCTTCCAGTGCCCGGGCCTGGTGCTTTGCGATCTGCTGCTTTCAGAAGGCAGGCTGAGCGTAGAACCCAAGGAACTGGATTTCAGCCCGCCAATCGATCGCGGAGAGCTCATCACAACCAATGGAGCTACCCCCGACGTCGGCACGAACGGGGATTACAAACGCTACAAGATCACCGCGAGTGGCATTTCACCACGGGCGATCCCGGGCGTGGCCGGCCACATTCACACGGTGGCTACTGACGAACACATGGAAGACGGCGTGTTGATCAGCGACGAGTTCACCAATCCGGTCCAGCGTCGCGCCATGATGGAAAAACGCATGCGCAAGGTGACGGGCATCGAGGCTGCCGTTCCAGCTCCCGCGCTGATGGGTCCCCGTGATGCCGATGTGACCTTGATCGGCTGGGGGTCGACGAAAGGGGTGATTGAGGAAGCTTGTGAGATCCTCAATAACCAAGGAATTTCTGCCAATCAGCTGCAGATCCGCTGGCTCGTGCCACTGCACGGCGAGGCAATTCTCGAGATTCTAAGAGACTCGCGGCACAGCATCGTGGTGGAGAACAATTACAGCGGGCAATTTGCGCGCTACTTGCGGAGCGAAACCAGCTTCGTCCCGGACGGTCATATTCGCAAATACGATGGCGAACCCTTCATGCCGCACCACATCGTGGAAGCCGTGAAGGAACAACTCGCCGGCAAGACGCACCTTTCCGTTCCCATGCACGAGATTATGGTCTGAGGAGGAGATGCACATGGCCACAAGCACCCAGCGTGCGAATCAACTTACCATGGCCGATATGAAAGGCAGAGTCGACCCCGACTGGTGCCCCGGTTGCGGCGACTTCGGAGTGCTCGCTGCCGTTCAAAAGGCCCTGATCGAGTTACAGATACCGAACCACAACGTGGTCACGATAAGCGGCATCGGCTGCTCCTCCAACTTCCCTGGCTATATGAATACCTATGGCATGCACACTCTGCACGGCCGGGCTCTGGCGGTGGCTACCGGTCTAAAGCTCGCCAATCACGGACTCACTGTGCTGGTGACAGGTGGGGACGGTGACGGATTCGGCATTGGCGGCAATCACTTCGTCCATTCCATGCGCCGCAATGTGGACCTGCTTTACGTGGTCATGGATAATCAGATTTACGGCCTGACAACAGGCCAGACCTCTCCGACAAGCCGCGTTGGCATGAAGACGAAAAGCATGCCCTTCGGCAATATCGAAGCACCGATTAATCCCATTTCCCTGGCTCTGGCCGCAGGCGCCACGTTCGTTGCCCGCGGTTACAGCGGCGAGCAGAAGCACCTCACGGAACTAATCAAGCAAGGTATCGAGCATCCCGGCTTCTCGTTCCTGGACGTCTTCAGTCCTTGTGTCACGTATAATCACGACAATACCTACCAGTGGTTTCGTCCGCGCGTGAAGAAGCTCGAAGACGACTCCGCTCATGACCCTACCAACTGGTTGACCGCCATGGAGAAATCACTGCTCTGGGGGGACGAGATCCCCATCGGGAAATTCTTCGAGCGCACCGACGTGCCTACCTTGCACGGCGCCGAGCCGGTCCTGGACGATGGCCCGCTGATCCATCGCGGCCTGCGTGTCTCTACCGATGCGGCTCGCTCGTTCGTCGAAGAGTTAATGTAGCCATACGGCCGGCGGTTGCCGCCAGGGCGCTAACTCCTCAAACGATGTTCCTGCGCGCGATTGGTTTTGATGAATAGCATTCCCGGGACCCGACCCGCCAGGGGCCGATTCCGATTTCACAATAGAGGAGAGCAACCCATGATGATGGACTGGAACCAGTACCACAAGGAAATCGGTGCCCGAATCGGCGACCTGATGAAGCTCTCGCCGGACACTGTTCGGGGCTACCAGATGCTGTCTGCTGCCGGGTCGAAGACGAATCATCTCGATGAAAAAACGCGCCAGTTGATCTCCCTTGCTGTGGCCGTTACCACTCGCTGCGACGGTTGCATCGTGGTGCACACCGACGCGGCGCTGAAAGCGGGCGCTAAGAAAGAAGAGATCGCCGAAGCGCTTGGAGTTGCCGTCGGCATGAACGCCGGCGCGGCGCTGGTTTATTCCACCCGCGTGCTCGACGCCGTGGACGCAAAGTCGGCGCAAGTCCACGGCGCCTAACGCGGACTAATCGTAATACTCCTGCCCGAGGTGTGTAATGAGGTCCTCGCCCTTCATCCAGCGAAGCGTGTTTTTCAACTTCATGGACTGAATGAAGAGATCGTGCTCCGGGTACAGTCCCGGCGCGGTCATCGGCGACTTGAAATAAAAGCTGAGCCACTCTTGAATACCGCGCATTCCCGCGCGCTGCGCCAGGTCGAGGAACAGCACGAGATCAAGCACGATCGGGGCGGCCAGAATGGAATCGCGGCAGAGGAAGTCCACCTTGATTTGCATCGGATAGCCGAGCCATCCAAAGATGTCGATGTTATCCCAGCCCTCTTTGTTGTCACCGCGCGGCGGGTAGTAATTGATGCGCACCTTGTGGCACATCTTGCCGTAGAGTTGCGGGTATAACTGCGGCTGGAGGATATATTCAAGAACGCTGAGCTTGGACTCTTCCTTGGTCTTGAAGGAGCCGGGGTCCTCCAGAACTTCACCGTCACGGTTGCCGAGAATGTTGGTGGAGAACCAGCCTTCTAGCCCCAGCATGCGTGCCTTGAAGCCCGGCGCGAGAATGGTTTTCATCAATGTCTGACCAGTCTTGAAATCCTTTCCGCAGATGGCTACGTTATTGTCGTGCGCGAGCTTCTGAATCGCAGGGATGTCCACGGTCAGGTTGGGGGCGCCGTTAGCGAAAGGCACGCCGCTGGCCACGGAGGCCCAGGCGTACAGCATCGATGGCGCGATCATTGGGTGATTGGACTTCATCGCCTCGATGAATTTTTCCGGCGTAGAGTGCACGTCTTCGGGCTTGACGAAGGATTCCGTCGAACCGCACCAACAAGTCACCAGCCGCGAAGCGCGCGAAGTCTTGCGGAAGTTGGCGATGTCTTCCTTGATCTGCAGCGCCAGCTCGTACTTGTTCTTGCCTTTCTTGATGTTGGGCCCGTCGATCAGCTTCACGAAATCGTGGTCGAACGCCGCCTTCATCGGCTTGATGGTGGAAAGAAAAGACTTCACCTTTTCCAAGTCCTGCGGATTCAGGACACCTGCATTCGCCGCAGACTGGTAAGCGTTGTCCTTGAAAATATCCCAGCCGCCAAAGGTTAGATCCTTTAGTTCCGCAAGAGGGACGAATTTCTTGATAAGCGGCGACCGTGCGTCCGTGCGCTTACCCAGCCGAAGGGTGCCCATCTGCGTGAGCGATCCCACGGGCTGCGACTTGCCTTTGCGGACGAGCTCGACTCCGGCCATGAAGGTCGTGCTGACAGCGCCCATGCCCGGAAGCAGGACTCCCAGTTTTCCCTTGGCGGGCGCGATTTTGGAAGGCTTTTCCATGCCGCTCCTTATTATTGAACGATCACCATGCAATCCTCGGAAAAAAATGAACTTAGAACAAGAATTGCCGCACGGAACCGTGCCGCGTCCGCAAACAAACCAGTAATGATGAGGGAAGACCTCCGGATTTGCAAATCAGCGCGGTAGAAATCGCAGCGTTACCGTCATTGAACCGCAGGTCCGCTCCGCAAATAAGCCATGGGGCTGGTGTAGACATTCAGGACAATCGCGTCTCGATTAGGGATTACCAGAAGCCGCCACCAGAGTTAAAGTGAGAGAAGTGATGGAAGAGGGCTTGCGCCCTGAAGGAGTCTCGAATGAAGTTCACAAATCGACACGGGGTACTCGTCGTCGCGATGATGGCCATCGCCATTGGCGCCACTCTTTTTAGCGCCGGCCTGGCTGCCCAGGAGGAAGGCTGGCAGATCACGCGCGCTGACTATGGTTTCAAGAATCAGCGCAATGAAGTCACCGATATTGTCAAAGACCTCATTGGACGCGGCGGCGTAAATGGCAGAGTCGCGGTGAACAACCAAACCATGGGCGGGGATCCAGCCATTGGGAAAGGCAAGTCACTCCACATCCTCGCAAGAAATCGCAGGAATGAGGAACGCGAATTCAACTACAACGAGGGCGGCTTCGTTGAAGTCCGCGTGTTCAATGTTCGCCGCGATGATCGGGACGACCGCCCCGCGAATTACAGCGGCCGCGATCATGATGATAGGGACGACCACGCCGCGAATTACGGCAACCGCGATCATGATGAATGGAATGGCCTCACGATCATCCGCGGTTATTACGGCGTACAGGGAAGGACCTTGAACGTGACGGATGTCCTGCAGAACAGAATTCGCGACGGGATGCTGAGTTTCGTGGTGACCAATAGCGCTTTGGGCGGAGATCCAGCTATAGGCGCGGGCAAAACGCTAATCGTTGTTTATCGCCATCAAGGCAAGGAAAGCGCCACCGCGGTGCGCGAAGGGAACACCCTGACGATTCCCTAGTGTGGCGGCCGCGCCAAAGCACTCGTCCGAGCACTTGCGCAGCGCGTAGCTGAACGGCGATCAATACTGCTAGCTCTGTGCTTTGATGTTTTGGCGCTGGGCGCCCAAATAGTCGAGCTGTACGTTGAAAGCGAACGGAAGGTGGAGCCGTCAGAGCCGCTTTGGATAGCGGCGCAGTTCCAAGATCAGATAGGCAACCACGGCAAGATTGATCACCAGGGCGACGCCTTTGCCAATGCCGAAGTGTTTGACGAGTTCATAGACTTCGAGCGGGAGCAAAGAAGCAGTCGTAACGATGGTGAGATATTCAGCCCAGCGCTTGCCCAGTGCCAGGCCAACGCCTTCGGCGAGAAAAATGGCTGAATAAATAAACGTGCCTACGCTGAGTTCTTTCAATCGGCGGTCGTCCACAATCGACAACTTGGCGAGAAGCAGCTGAATGTAGCGACTGTGGGGATCAACCTGGAAAATGTTGATCCAGTGCTCGACCACCGCCGCGACGTCCTTGTGAAGAAGTTTAAGCGCGCCGATTCCCAGCGCCAGCAGTGCCAGGCCTTTTAAGAGTTTGAAGGCGGCGATGAGACGCAAGCCACGGCCGTGGGATCGTCTTTTAGCCATTTTTTCCGCTCACGATTGTATATCAAGAAGCAGGCACACCCCTGCTGCGGGCGGCGAACGCGGTACTTCGTTTTGGGCTAGGTGAACGGGCGACCTCACGACCCGCGCGTTAGGCGCGGATGGTTAGCGCCATTTCTTCAACCGCGGCCAAATATCGGCCAAGGTCCCGAATCTTGCGCCACGGCAAATGAACACCGGGATCTCGCGCTCCATTGCGTAGGGGTTGTCGGTAGACTTGCCCACGTATTCGACGTGTTCGAAATAGCCCTCCAGTGTTTTTCTGGAATCGTCGAGCACGATCAGACAATTCCCCGAATAGCCGCGCGGTCCCCACAGAAAATAGGTTTGATGACCGCTGAGGGCTGGAGGCAACCCGTAGCGGCGTCCCAAGAAGTCGATGGCGCCCGCCTGCCCGTAGTTTTGCGCCAAGATGCCGCAGCCCGGCCGTTCTTCGGGAGATAGCCGACGGTAGGCTTCATTCACGGTAGCGATCATCTCGTCCCATCCGAATTCATCGGCAAAGTGCTGCGGGAGGATTGCGCGCATGTGGCTGTGCTCGCTGCGAGGCACTTTGAAAGGTAGGTGATCCATGTAGGAAATGAATTGATCAACGGGGAGCACGGGCATGACCACGGGGGCAAGCCAGGCTCCTCCGGCGAGAACTAGCACCACGAGCGCGGGCTTCAGCCAGACTTGACGCGACCGTGCGGTGTAACTCTCGATCACCACCGCTCCGGCCGCCAGGTAGGCCGGATAGATTGGCCCAAGATAGTAGTTCTTTCCCTTGAGTACGACGAACACGGTGAAGGAGACTAGATAACACCAGCCGAGAAACCGGTAAGGCTTCAGCCGGACGGAGAAGAGAAAGGCCAGCACACCAGCGATCCACATGGGTGCCAAGAGCGGGTGAATGATTAGAATCTGCTGGGCGAAGTACGCCGTGGGTGAAAGTACCACGTCGCGGCCGTCGGCCTTGATATTGTGCATTAGTTGCACAAAGGGCCAGTGATTCTGGACATTCCATAGAAAGTTTGGAAGAAAAACCAGAAAGGCGATGGCTCCACCGAGCCAGATCCACTTCTCGGTAAGAACGCGGCGGTGCTCTGTCAGCAAAAGTCCAACCACGATGCCGAAGCCGAGCACGGCAACCGAGTATTTTTCTTCGAGAGCAACACCGGCGACGACGCCAAACCACAGCCAGTAGCGCGGGTCGTCGCGCTTGATCGCCAGGAGTCCGAAATAAACGCAGCCCATCCACAACAGCGGCTCGAGGCAATTGGTGGTCATGACGCTGCCGTCGTTGAGATAGATGGGTACAGAGATGAACGCCAAAGCGGAGAGCACAATGGCGAACCGCCGGCCACTGATTTCTCGCGTGATCATAGCCGTCAAAATGACCGCAGCCGAGGTTGCCAGCGCCGGAACAATCCGAATACTGCGAAGCGAGTCACCCAGCAAGAGCCGGGAGATCTTGATGAGGAACGGTACCACCGGAGGTTGATCCACATAGCCCCAGGCCAGATGGTCCCCACAAGCCAGGTAATCGAATTCGTCGCGGAAGTAACCATACTGATCGTTGAAATAGAGGTGCAACAGGAAGTTCAGGAAGGCGAGAATCAGGACGATGGGCATGCCATCCGCAAGAAGGGATTGTCTTGCATGGTTGAGCACCGGTGCTTGATCAGCGGTGATTTTCATTTGGGTGTCTCTAGATACGGAGGAGCGCTCAACACGTTGCGCTCTTCCGATTCCTTCAAGGCAGAGTGAAGGCAATTACGTAGTCGCCTTGCTTCGTGCCGAGTTTGCCGTGGCCGCCTGCAGCGATAACCAGGTATTGCTTGCCATTGACCGTGTAGGTCATGGGAGTGGCCTGGCCGCCCGCGGGAAGCTCGTACTCCCAGAGCTGTTTGCCAGTTTCGGAGTCGAAAGCGCGTAGATAGTTGTCCATGGCAGCGGCACTGAAAACGAGGCCGCCCGCACTCGCGATGGGCCCGCCGAGAGTGATGGTTCCCGTGTGCATACCCGGAATCCAGCTTCCCAGCGGGACATCCCAGGCTTTTACTCCCGAAAACAGATCGACTGCGGCGATTGTGCCCCAGGGCGGTGCGTTGCACGGAAGTCCGCTCGGCGAAAGAAGCGGCGAGCGAAATATGCCGTAAGGTGCGCCGACCTGGCGCGCAAATTCTCCGTGGAGCCGGTCGGAATCACTTGCGCTCTTGCGGGCGTCGTCGTACTCAGCGCGGGGAATGAGTTTCACGAACATGGGAAGGCGGTTGGTGTCCATGAAAAGCAGATGGTGCTGAGGATCGTACGCGGCGCTTCCCCAGTTCACACCACCGACATTGCTGGGGAAAACGAGCGTGCCTTGAAGACTCGGAGGGGTGAAGATTCCTTCGGAACGAGCCGCCTTGATCTTGTCGGCGCACCACTGGCGCTCCTCCGGTTTTATGCCCCAGGCGTCTTCCGGCCTCAGTTTTTCCGGAACCACAGAAATGGCGGACTCCGGTTGCGTCGGCCAGGATTCTTCACCGGGGATATCGCTCTTGAGCACCGGGCGTTCCTCTACGGGGAGGAGCGGAGCACCAGTAAGGCGATTGAGGACGAATACGCGGCCCATTTTTGTAGTTATGGCGATGGCGGGCGTACCGTCCTTCCACGCGAAAAGCGTGGGTTGCGATGCAACGTCGTAATCCCACAGATCGTGATGAACCACCTGGAAGCCCCACACAAATTCGCCCGTGCTGGCGCGGAGAGCCACAACGGAGTTGGCCCATTGGTTGTCACCCTTGCGGATGCCGCCGTAATAATCGGGGCTGGCGCTGCCGGTCGGGATGAAAACCAAATCGCGCCCGGCATCCACCGAGATAGTGGACCAAGCGTTTCCCGCGCCAGTGCGCGGCGTGGTCTGGTAGGCCCAGGAGGCAATGGGATCCCAGGTCCAGCGGAGAGTGCCCGTGCGAACGTCGAAGGCGCGAACCATGCCGCGCTCCACCGTGACCGCGCGATTGTCGCCCATCGAGGAGCCGGTGATGACCAGGTCTTTGAAGATGGCGGGAGCGGAGGTGACTTGATAGTCGCCTGGGTCGCGCAGTCTAACGCCGCTCGTGAGGTCCACCTCTCCATCCGATCCGAAGTCGGAACATGGCTTTCCAGTGGCTCCGTCCAAAGCGATCAGTCGTGCGTCGAGGGTGCCGATGAAGATCCGCAGCGCGCACGGCTGGCCGGCTTTGCCGCGCGGAGCTCGCCAGGCAGATACACCGCGCGACGTCACCTCTGAAGCGCCATAGGGGAGCTCAAGCTGGGGGTCAAATTCCCAAAGCTTCGCGCCGGTCTCCGGATTTAATGCGATCACGTGATCGTACGGAGTGCTCAGGAAGAGCTTTCCACCAACAAGGATGGGAGTAGCCTCAAACGCAGCTTTCTTGTCGAGTTCCGGGTCATGGGGCAGCGCACCGCTGCGATAGGTCCATGCGGGCTTGAGTTGCCCCACGTTCCGGCGGTCAATTTGCGAAGCCGGGGAGTAGCGCGTGCCGCCTCCCTCGTTGCCATAGTTAGGCCAACCGGCATATGGCTTGCCCTGTGCGCCTGCGCGTGAGATGAAGCCCAGGACTAGGAGTGTGCAGCAGAGACCGCCAGCGGTGTGGTAGTAGAATCGGTTTGTCATAGCATGAGGGATACCCCATGAAGCCGGAAGGAAGCAATGGAGTTGGGATGAGCGGGCCTGGCTGCAGGACGAGCGGGATGTGCCAACATGTCAGTTTGACATCAGTTTGACCACAGGATTGACGGACGCATAAATAAAGTAGTTCCGGTCATCGTGGCATCAAGCTGTTCAGGCACGGCGCGGCTAAGACCCGCGGGCGTCAGGGAAGTTTGAGGATCTCGGGCCGCTGCGAAACGTAACGGCGCGACCATCGGAGCTCGGTGTTGTCGTGCAGCACGACTTTGTATTCTCCGTGGAACCACGGAAGTAGTTCTCGCACCGCCTCCAGCCGCACTAGCGTTCCCCGGTTGATGCGCACGAACAGCTTCGGATCCAGAGTGCTTTGCAACGCGTCGAGGGTACTGCGCAGCGTGTGCGTTTTCTTGCCACAGTGCAGCAACACATAATTTCGATCGGCTTCGATCCAGGAGATGTTCATAACCGGGACGAAGATGGCCCGTGAATCTTCCTGGATGAGCAGCCGATCGGGCAGGGATCTTTCGCGCTGCCACTGCTCCAGCATAGCCCCCAGGCGAGACGCGGATCCGTCCGCCGATTGCTCGTATTGGACTCTGGCCCGGCAGAGAGCTTCGCGAAACCGCTCTTCGCTGACGGGCTTGAGCAGATAGTCGAAAGCGTGAACCTCGAAGGCGCGAAGCGCAAACCGATCGTGCGCCGTGACAAAGATGACTTGCGGCAAAGGAATCTTGGCGGCGTTGAGTGATCGGATCACGCCAAAGCCGTCTAACTCCGGCATCTGCACATCGAGGAACACCAGATCGGGACGATGCTGCTTGATTGCGACAATGGCCGCCTCGCCATTATCGGCCTCGCCGGCAATCTCAACGGCGGACTCTTCGCGGAGCAGGCGAAGAATCTTGCGTCGCGCCGGCGCTTCGTCGTCAACGATCAAGACGCGGAGTTGCGACGGCGAACTCATTCGGAGTCTTGGGGAATGTGCGCTGAAGTGTGCAGGGGAACGCTCAGCGTCACCTGTGCGCCTCCGCTGCCCCGGTTGGAGATCGAGAATTGCTGACGGTCGCCATAGAGATGCGCCAGGCGGTCGCGAATATTCGAAAGCCCTAGCCCTCGGCCGAACACCCCCGAAGGATCGATTTCCCCGAAACCGGAGCCGCTGTCAGAGACCTGCAGGATCAGGCTGCCGTTTTCGCGATGAGCGGCGATGAACAGATCCATCGCGCTGCTCCCGGATTTCATTCCATGCCGAAGCGAATTCTCCAGCAGCGGCTGCAAGATGAGTTGCGGCACAAGCGAACTATTCAAGGACGGATCGATGGAATAGGTGACGCACAACTTGTCTTCGAATCGCTTTTGCATCAGGTCGAGATAAAGCCGCGTGATTTCCAGTTCTTCGCCAAGGGGTATCTCATGCGCGCGCGAAGCCTGCAGCGTGAGTCGCAGCAGGTCGCTGAGCTGGGCGATCATGGCATCCGCCAGCCGTACGTCCTCGTACATCACCGAAGAAATCGTGTTCAGGGTGTTGAAAAGAAAGTGTGGCTGGAGCTGCAGGCGCAGATTTTCCAATTGTGACTGCACCAGCTTGGTCTGGAGTTCAGCGGCGGCAAGTTGCTGCGCCTGAGCGATCCGCAAGCGTTGGTAAAAAGAATACAGACCCACGATGACGGTGAAGCCGATAAGGTCGTTCGAAAACTCCATGGGATAGCGGTAAGTCATGATGCCGTAGTCGTATGGACCGAGACCCATGAGAGGCGCGAGGAAGTGGCGGCTGATGGCCATCATCGTGGTGTGGGCCGAGGAAAAAAGAACCGCTGCGGCGAGATGGAACAGACCCAGTCGCAGCCAGCCTTTGCGCTCATAGAGGTAGATTCTGGCGAAGCGAAAGATGAGAGGGAGAAGGAGAAAAACGGAGTACACACCCGTGCCTTCCTCCAAAACCCGCATGTAGAAGGTGCCGGGGTGCTGCCGGGTAAGATCATCGAGATATCTGTAGCCGGTCAGAAGCACCGCGATGAGCGTGTACAGGAGAAAGAGAATCATCCAAGCATTTGCGCGCCGTGGGGATGTTGGAGGCACTGAGTTTTCGAGGCTGTCCGCGCCGTGCATATCGAGGAAGTGATTATGCGTTACGAAGGCCACCCGCGGGAAGGGTTCCCGCAGGGTGACCGTCAAGCGGGAAAATAGAACCAGGCAAAGAAAAAGAAAAGCCGTCTTATATCCCTAGAGAATATCCTAGATATCTCGTCCCCGGCCTGGACGCCGGGTCTTTATGGGCTAGGACGGGTAACGGGACAAGAATTAGTGGCGACGGCCGTTAGAGAAATCGATGGAACTAATAAACGTGACCGCGACCAGAACGATAAGGGCGGTCAGAAGAACGAAAACGATCACTGGAGGCTCCTGAGGACTTAGAGGAGGGAGTTGCAAGCGGGACGCCAAAAATACGCCGTTTGTTTTCAAGGGGTTACAATGGCGGTGTGAAGAGAAGTAGTCAAAAACGGAACGCCTGTGGGTGTCGGTTGACGGCAATCAGTACTGGAACTTGTTAGGGGCCAAGCGATTCTCGGAAAGCTTAACTCTTGCTCAGACGGATCGAACCGTCACCGGTGTGGATGGTCAGAGGCTGGCCGCCGCCGTTCATCTTGCCGTGAATCTGAGAGTTGCTGAAGGTCCCTTCCACGGTGACGGGAATGCCCAGGCTGATGCGGCCGTCCCCGGTGCTGGCGTCAATATTGGTCTGGAAATCGGACGGGAGCACGAGGTCAACGCTGCCATCACCCGTGCGAATGGTCCAGCTCGAAGCCATCTTGGAACCTGGCAGAACGCGCGCGTCCACGCTGCCGTCGCCCGTCTTGACGTTGAGCGCATCGAAACGGCCGGCAATGCGGATATGGCCATCGCCCGAGTCGGCTTCGACCTTGCCATCCAAGTCGCGGGCTTCGATGGAGCCATCTCCCGTGCGGAGGCGCATGTCGCCTTTGAGGTTCTCCACGGTAATGCTGCCGTCGTTGGTGTGGAGATCGATCGTGCCATTCAGCGAGTTGGCTTTCACCGACCCATCGCCGGTATGCACGTTTAAGGTTCCATCGATGGATTCGGTCTGTACGGACCCGTCGCCGGTTTCCACCTGGAGATCACCAGCGCGAGGCATGCGGACTTCAATGTGAAGGTGCCTCGAATTATGGCCGAAGGAAAGGCCCCAGTGGGCGGTGACGCGGGCTGTCAACTCGACCTTGTCGCCGTCTTGGTGAGAGTCGACGCGGAGATTTTTCCCCAATTCGTAGCCCTGGTACTCGACGCGAAATTCCACCTGCTTCGAGTCACCGGAGGTGACCCGTACGCTGCCGTCATTGGTTTCCACACGTACATTCGCGCGGCCAGACACAGGAAAAGACTTGGTGACCTCTTCGGCGCGAGCTGCGACCGCGGAAGCAGTCAATAAGGCCGCGCAGGCAATTCCCAGCCGGACAGCGACTGAACGGTGGGGAAGCGTGTTCATGTCAAGTGCCTCCGTAAGGATGACCTTCAGTACAGAGATACGATGCCCAGGGACAAAAGGTTCCCCGACGGGAAAGCCTCCCCCAGCTGGCACGTCAAGTCCCCTTGGCCGCCCGCCTCTTTTGGCTTCCCGGCCGGGCAGTCCCGGGCTTTGGTCGAAGGGCGTCCAAGAACTCGGCCGTGGGTAGCGTATTAATGACATCCTTCTTCTCGAGCCAGCCTCGGCGGGCCATGGTGACGCCATGGCGGATAAAGGAAAGGTTGGCGGTGTTATGCGAGTCGGTTGAGATCACCACTTTGACGCCACGCTCCTTGCACATGCGGAGATAAACGTCCTTCAGGTCGAGGCGGTCGGGATAGGAGTTGCACTCCATGGCGACGCCGTGTACGGCGCAGGCCTCCAGAATCTTTTCCATGTCGTAATCGAAGGGATCGCGGCGGAGCAGCAGGCGTCCGGTGGGGTGAGCGATGATCTGCGTGTAAGGGTTTTCGATGGCCGCGAGCATGCGCTCGGTCATGGCAGCCCGGTCAAGATTGAAATAAGAGTGGACCGAGCAGACCACTACGTCGAGCTGTGCAAGGATTTCATCGGAGTAATCGAGCGATCCGTTCTTGAGGATGTCCACTTCTGACCCCGCGAGAACACGAATACCGAGACCGGTGTCGTTGGCGGAGTGAATTTTCTTGATGTGTGCGGTTAGGCGCCTTTCGTCCAGGCCATTGGCGACCGTGACGGCTTTCGAATGGTCGGTGATGGCGATATAGTGGTGGCCGAGTTCGCGCGCAGCTTCAGCCATTTCTTCAATGGAGTGCTTGCCGTCACTTGCCGTGGTGTGCATCTGCAGGTCGCCCTTCATGTCCTTCAGGGTGAGCAGATTTGGCAGCTTGTGGTTTTCGGCGGCGGCAATTTCGCCGGTATTTTCGCGCAACTCGGGCGGGATGAAGTCCAGCTTCAGTTTCGAATAGATCTCCTCTTCGGTGCGCCCGGCCACCCGTTTTTCACCTTTCAGGGTGGCCAAAGCATATTCATTGAGGGTGAGCCCCATGTCGTTGGCACGGCCGCGAAGGGCCACGTTGTGCTCTTTCGAGCCGGTAAAATAAAGCAGGGCAGCGCCGAAGTTCTCTACTTCGAGCAGCCGGACGTCCACTTGCAAACCGTTCTTCAGCGTGAAGCTGACCTTGTTTTCTCCGTGAGCCAGTGTTTGATCGACGCCGGGAAATGCAAGGATGTGCTTGGCAAGCGCGTCCACGTGCTTTTGCGACGTGTGGTCATCCGCAAGGGTAACAAGTAGATCAAGATCGCCTACGGTCTCTTTGCCCCGGCGCAACGAGCCCGCCGACGTGACGGATTGGATGGCTTTTCCTGCTTTCTTGATATGTGAAACAACTGCGGCGGCCGCGTCTTCGGCGGTATGAATATGAAATCGTCCACTAGATTTCTTGAACACTTCCACGGCTTTGAGAATATTTTGTTCGCTTTTTTCGCCGAATCCGGGGAGGTCTCGGAGCCTCCCCTCTTTTGCGATTCTCTCGACGTCGGCGACGGTGCCGGCTTTAAAGTTGGACCACAGGAAGGCAACCTTCTTAGGCCCAAGAGACTGGAGCTGCAGCAGATCCAGAATCGACGCCGGATATTTCTTGAGCAGCTTCCTGCGCAGCGCGTAGTCGCCGGTCTTAACGATTTCCTGCAGATGCTCGACCATGCGGTCGCCGATTCCTGGAAGTTCTTTGAGCTTTTCCGGTTCCTTCACGAGTTGTTCGATGGATTCGGGCAGGCCGTCGATCAGTTCGGCGGCCTTCTCATAACTGCGGTATCGGCCGATGATGGCGCCGTCGATTTCCAGAAGCTGCGCGGTTTCCCGGAGGATGCGGGCGATCTGTTTGTTGTCCATGGCGAAGCGATTATAAACCCGGGAAGAGGAAATTAATGAAGGCCAGGAAGGCAGCGAGCCCGCGGCTCGGAAATCATCCGCATCGCTTCTGGTTGGGCCGCCGGGCCCTGGCGGGCTATTCCTTTACCGCCTGGCTTGTTCTACCACTCTGGCATCCCCCATAAAAAATAGCCGGCAGATGGGCGCGTCTGCCGGCCAAATGAGTGCTAACTGATTCAGCCACCTGCCTTTGAGACGTTGGCCGCTTGGGGACCCTTCGGTCCCTGAACGATCTCGAATTCGACCGGGTCTCCTTCTTGCAAGGTGCGATAACCATCACCGACGATGGCGGAGTAATGGACGAAAACGTCTGGGCCGTCATCGCGCCCGATGAAGCCGTATCCCTTGGAATTGTTAAACCACTTCACGGTTCCTTGCACTTCGCTTGCCCTCCTGACAGGGACTTTGGAATTGGGGACCCGGCAGCAGGCCAATAAGCCTAACGCCGTTAAAGATACGAATGGCGCGGAGTGTAGCAGAATCGAATGAGCAGTCAATAGAGGAATCGACTTTCTCTACTAAAAAAAAGTAGGCTTATGCGAGTCGCAGAAAAAGATAAAAGAAAATTTATTTTCTAAATCGTTTTTCCGGAGAAAGGAACCGGAAATAGAAGAGAATGCCGGCAATGGACTTGGCGTCACGAAGTTTCCCGCCGCGGATCATCTCCTCCAGTTGCTTGCGATCATGGGAACGGGAAATTATTTTCTCATCCTCTTCAGGTTCTGCTTTGCCCGCGGTCAGGCCTTCGGCAAGGAGGATGAACATGCGTTCTTCGAGGAAACCAGGAGTCGGAAAAATGTCCAGGAAGATACAAAAACGCTTTGCGCGATAACCCGTTTCCTCGATAAGTTCGCGGGCCGCGGCTGCTTTTGGAGTTTCGCCAGGGTCCATGCGGCCTGCGACTAACTCCCATAAATACTGCCGTGTGGCATGCCGGTATTGCTGAATGAGCAGGATTCGGCCGTCGGCAAGAACTGGGAGGACCACGACGGAGCCTGGATGGGTGATGACTTCGCGCGTCGCTCGGACGCCGCTCGGCTCGATGACCTTGTCGCGGCGGATCCCGAAGATTGGGCCTTCATATACTGTGATGCTGCTGAGGACTCTGGCCTTCACTAAGGGTGGGGTACCTGAAGATTTTTTCATTTTTGTCGTCCTGGCTCAAATTCGCACGGCCCATGATACCCAGAAAAGGGCGATTCGCCACGTCCAGCCGAGCGCCAGTCTTGTTTGCTTGCGGAGATGGGGTACGCCTATACTCGGCGTTTGGGATTTCCGTGGAGGGGGCCGGGCTGTAGCCTGCCCTAGTGGATGTCCATAAACACCATCATTGTGGATGACGAGAAGCCGGCGCGAGATGAGCTGGCGTTCCTGCTGAAGGCGTTCCCTGAGATCAATGTGATCGGGCAGGGTAAGAACGGCGTGGAGGCGGTGTCGCTGATCAAGGAGCACTCGCCGGACCTAGTGTTTCTGGACGTGAAGATGCCCGGGCTGGATGGGTTTGGCGTGTTGAAAAAGATCGTGGAGCGGAAGATGAAAATGCCGCACGTGGTGTTTGCCACGGCGCCGTTCGACAAAGCGCGCATCGCCAAGGCCATTGCACGGGCGCGAAAGATGCTGGAGACGCAGACTTCCGCCACCGAGCGGCTGGAGCAGCTCGTCAGCCAGCTGGGCGCCGCGAAACAGAGTTCCTCACCCCCGGTAAGGCTGCTGGTGAAATCGCAGCAGCGCTTGTTGCTGGTGGACGGGGAAGACCTGGTGTTTGCTGCGATCCAGGATGGGATCATCTCGGTGATGGCGCGGGATGCCGAGGGAACATCCAATTACCGCACACTCGAAGATCTGAACGGAGCGCTGGATTCGGAATCCTTTTGGAGGCCGCACCGCTCGTACCTCGTGAATATTCACCACATCAAGGAAGTCGTGCCGTGGTTCAACTCCACCTACATGCTGAAAATGAACGACAGAAGGCAAACCGAAATTCCCGTGAGCCGCTCGCAGATTAAGCGCATGCGCGAATTGTTCAAGCTGTAGATGGGTTTGGCCCGGCCGTGTAGCAAGAGGCGAGCTGGCCGGCGCGATACTTTCTGGTGCCGGCTTCCTCGCATTGTTCAGGGGGGAAGGTGCCGGTGATTTTACGAGTTGGAGTTGAGAACTTCGCCGACTTTGCGGGCCAGGGAGTTCAGTTCGAATGGTTTCTCGAGGTAGTGGTCGCGATGTTCGGAAACGCCGCGCCGAGCGGCGGCATCGTCCATATAACCGGACATAAATAGAATCGGAGTAGCCGGATGAGAGAGCTTCAGTTGATCGGCCATCTCTCGCCCCCCCATAACCGGCATAATGACATCGCTAATCACGAGATGAATGGGACCCTTATGCGATTTGGCTTTGGCGAGCCCGTCTGCGCCATTCGCGGCCGTGATCATGGTAAATCCGGCGATGCCGAGGTAATCGGAGATAAGTTCCCTCAGGCTGGGCTCGTCTTCGACCAATAGAATGGTGCCATACGCCGGTATTCGCGGCAGAACCCGGTTCTCTATCGGGCAAGGAGACATGAGTTCATCTGTCGCCGGAAAGTAAATCTTGAATGTCGTGCCTTTGCCCGGCGCCGAATCGACCTCGATTTGTCCGCCGCTCTGTGAAACCGTTCCGTAAACCATCGCCAGTCCAAGCCCGGTTCCTTTGCCACGTTCCTTGGTTGTGAAGAACGGCTCAAAAATCCGCGCAAGGAGTTCCGGGGGGATGCCGCTTCCGGTATCGCTAACCGTCAACAGAACACCTTCGGTGATTTTTTCAAATTTCGAGGCGACCGGCAGGGCTGCATTTTCGGTTTGGAAGCATAGTGTTCCTCCCGCGGGCATCGCGTCGCGCGCATTCACCGCCAGATTCAGCAACACTTGTTGCAGCTGATTGGGGTCGGCCATGATCCTGCGGAGTTGTTGACCGGACCGAACGTCAATGTGAATGTCCTCCCCAATGAGGCGGGGAAGCAAATTAGATATTTCTATAACCACATGGTTAAGGTCGAGGACCGCAGGCTTGAGGATCTGCTTACGGCTGAAAGCCAGCAATTGGCTTACCAGGGCTTGCGCGCGGTCCGAGCCCTTCATGATTTCCGTTAGTTTGCGGCGCAGACCGTCGTCGCCCGGTTTGGCTGGAAGGGCCAACTCAGCGTAACCGCGGATGACGGTCAAGAGATTGTTGAAATCGTGCGCGACACCGCCGGCCAGCCGGCCAAGCGACTCCATTTTTTGCGCCTGCCGGAGCTGCTCTTCAAGCGAGTAGACTTCCGCCTCGGAGCGTTCGTGTTCGGAACGGATGCGCAGGGTCGAAATGCCGTAGGCTAGATTGGTGGCCAGTTCCCGGAGTAGAGTCACTTCTTCAGCGTCAAAGACATCTTCTTCTTCGGAATAAATCGCCAAGCAACCGATCACCCCCAGGTCATCCGAAAGAGGAAGGGCAATTACGGATAAAAACTTCTCCGCCGCGGCTCGTCCAGCCCAGCATGCGAAGCGCGAGTCCTTCAAGGTGTTGTGAATGATGCAAATCTCGCCGGTCCTGATCGCGTCTCCGACGGGACCGCGGTCTTCCGGTCTGTCGGCCCAAAACGAATTCGCGGAAGAAAGATAGCCACCAGTATCGCCGAACTGCGCGGCAACACGAACAGACTTGGTTTTGTCCTGCTCGGGGAATCCAACCCAGGTCATGCGGTAACCGCCCGTATTGACGATGATCTGGCAAACGCGTTCGAGGAGTTCCGCTTCGTTCGCGGCCCGGACCAGCTCCTGGTTGCAGCGGCTGAGTGCCAGAAGCGCACGGTTAAGGCGCTTGAGTTCACTGCTATCGTGAAAGACGGCGAGAATGACAAGCCGGCGCGGACTATCGAGCTCGATGAGGCGAACACTGACGTCAACTTCAACGGAACGCCCGTCGGCCCTCCGGATTTTGAGTTGAACGCTGTGCGACTCACCACTCGAAAGCCCCGCCCGAAAGATTTTGGCGTAGTGCTGACCTTCCCCAGGGGGAAAGAGAGAAGATTCCGGGATGAATGCCAGGCGCTTCGGCGGAATTCCGAACAGATCGACGCCCCGTGCATTCGCTTCCAGGACCACACCTGTCTCGTAATCCACAATCAGGATGGCGTCACTGGCGGAATCGAAAAGGCGGCGATATTTCTCCTCTGAGCGGCGGACGTTGCTGAGCAGGTGCCGGGAAGTCCCAATGCCCAAGACTAGCAGAAGGGCGCTGGTTCCCACGGTGAGCAAGTTGAGCAAATCACGGATCCAGCGATCACCCTCCGCCAGTGCCGAAGAGAAGTGATTCTCGATAAGGGTGAGGCGCGAGTCGCAGGCTTCGATTTCCTCGAGGACGCGCCGCACCGTTAGTGGATTGGGCTGGTCTGAAAAGGTCTCCGCATGGAGCTGATCCGCGAGCTCGGTGAGATTATCGATCTCTTTATCCCCCGCCGTCCAATCAACGATCGCAACCCGCATGAAGGTGAAGTCGTGAAACCAGCGGAACAAGCGGACCATCCCGGGGATATCATCAGGATGGATCTGACCTCTGGTAAACCCCTGATACACGATGGTCATGTCTGGAGCGGGTTTTTCAAGTTCGATACGAGCAAATTTTTCTCCCAGGGGCGCCCCAATGGCATTCAAGTAGGCTTGGAAGTCCGCTTGGGAACTCGAACTGGCGTACTGCATCAGACTGATAACCGCTTCCTTTTGTCCTTTAGACCAATAATCTTCACCCTGGGTGTAGGCCCGTACGGAAGACAGGATCATGGATCGGAAGGCGCCGAGGAGAAAAACAAATAGCACAATGCCGACGAAGAGAGAAACAACAACAAAGAGCTTTCGACCCAGGGTCGATTGACGATGATCGATACGAAATGCCATTTTGTGCGCCGCCTGCAAAAAGACTCCCAAGTCTTGGGCTTTCTCTATTTTTGCATCATCTTGTTGTGGCTTGCAGACCTGTGTTCAGATCGGCATATCTGATTGCGACACCAGAAAGCGCGCCTCAGGCGATCCGCGAGAATCACTCGCTTCTGGGAGGAGTTTAGGGTGTTTCCTCCAGCGCCTACGTGGAAAACGTGTCGTGTGTTAGCATTTCTTGTACGCTCGCGTACGTTTTTCAGCGCGACTGCATAGCGGTCGACGGACACGATGGATTTTTCGTTTAACGACCACCACAAACTGATACTGGATACGGTCCGGCAATTCATGGAGGCGGAGGTGCGTCCGTTTGTCAAGGAAATGGAGAAAGCGGAGAAATTTCCGGTCGAGGCCATCAAGAAACTTGGCGAGATGGGGTGTTGCGGGATGCTGGTGCCGGAAGAATGGGGCGGGCCGGGGCTCGATACCGTTTCGTATGTGGTGATGCTGGAAGAGGTGGCTCGCGTGTTCACCGCTATGTCCACGGCGCTGGGGGTGACCAATTCGGCGGTGCAGGCGCCGCTGATGCTGTTTGGCACGGAAGCGCAGAAGAAAAAATATTTGCGGCCACTGGCGACAGGAGAGACGCTTGGCGCGTTTTGCCTGACCGAGCCGGCCGCGGGATCGGATGCCGCAGGGATTCAAGCGCGGGCGGTGCGCCATGGAGATTGCTACAAACTTACGGGAACGAAGACCTGGGTGACCAACGGTAGCGCCGCGGGCGTGCTGATGGTGTTTGCGAAAACTGCTCCGCATGCCGGCGGCAAGGGCATTTCGGCATTCTTGGTTGAGCCGGGGTTTGCGGGGTTTCGCGTCGGCCGGCATGAGGACAAGATGGGGCAGCGGTCGTCCCCTTCGGTCGAGATTTTGCTAAATGACTGCCTGGTGCCGGTCGAGAATCGGCTGGGAGAAGAGGGGCACGGGCTGAAGATTGCATTGAGCGCGCTGGATGGCGGGCGGATTGGGATTGCCGCGCAGGCGGTGGGATTGGCG
>Ga0209376_1001433_pt1 | contig 24031 bp, 24 predicted proteins | sample GraSoiAngelo_134_FD_185891 | JGI IMG/M metagenome (GOLD analysis project Ga0209376, IMG submission 185891) | Grasslands soil microbial communities from the Angelo Coastal Reserve, California, USA - 14_0929_05_30cm (SPAdes) (version 2) | ecosystem: Environmental > Terrestrial > Soil > Grasslands ... | reverse complement strand
CGCTCTTTTCGTCCACCGGAACCTTGAACGCCTGGTATGTGTTGTCGATCGAAAAGTTCTGGCTCGAGGCCAGGAACAGCTTGGGCACGTCGTCGTCGACGGTCTTGAGCCACAGGCTTGCGCCGTCGGCGTTGGTCAGCTGGCGCATCGTGGTGAGGATGAACTCCTGCAGCTTGTCGATGTCGCGCTCGGCCGAAAGGGCGATGCCGATGCGGTTCAGCTCCTCGAACTGACGGTGCTGGCGCCGGGCCTGCTCCTCGAGCTGCCTGACGTCCAGCTTGAGCACCGAGTTCTGCAGCGCGACGCGCAAGAGCTCGCGCAGGGCGGCCGGCGGCGCGTCGGCGGGCGGCCGGATCGCGATGTCCTCGAGTCCTTCAGGCGCTGCCTCGCCGGGCGCCAGCACGATGACCGCCGGGGTTGCAATCGCCTCCGCGTCACCAAGCGCAGTGCCCTCGAGTCCGAGCTCGGCGAGCACTGCACCGAACCGTCCGTCAGTTCCGGGCGCGAGGTAAACGTGGAAGCCGCCGGCTGCTTTCACTGCATCTATCATCGGCCGTCGGAATTCTGCAGGTAAATCAGCCTCAACCCCTCCAGGGTGAGAAGCGGGTCGGTCACCTCGATCACGTTCGTCAGTCCTGCAACGAGCGAAGCCTGGCCGCCGGTCGCGATCACCCGAGCGGAGCCGCCCAGCTCGCGCACCATCCTCGCGACCATCCCCTCGACCTGCGCGACGAACCCCCACACCAGGCCTGACTGGATGGACGTCACAGTGTTGCGGCCGATCACCGACTCCGGCGCAACCGGCTCGACCCGGCGGAGCATTGCCGTGTGCGAAACAAGCGCGTCGAGTGAGATCTCGACGCCGGGAGCGATCGCGCCGCCGAGGTAGTCGCCCTCGGCGTTGATGGCGTCGTACGTGACAGCGGTGCCGAAGTCGATCACCACCACCGGTCCGCCGTACTTCGTGTACGCGGCGAGCGCGTTGGCGATGCGGTCGGCGCCGACCTCCTTCGGATTCTCGGCGCGGACGCGAACGCTGGTCTTGACGCCCGGTCCGACCATGACGGGCTCGTGCTTCAGGTACCGGCGCGAGGCTTCGATCAGCGCCGCGTTGAGGATGGGAACCACGCTCGAGATCACCACGCCGGTGACGACGTCCAGCTCTAGACCCCTCAGGCTGAACAGCTCGCGCAGCTCGACCGCCATCTCGTCGGCGGTGCGTTCGCGGTGCGCGGTGACGCGCCAGTCGGCCGCGAGACGGTCGCCGTCGAACAGGGCGAACGTGACGTTGGTGTTGCCGACGTCGACTGCCAGGAGCACCGGAGAGTTATGTCACAACGGCAGCCGCGGTGGATGCGCCTTAGCCCAGGTCTTGAGCGCTGCCCCCGCTCTGGCCACTGCCTGGGCCCTGGCCTTCACCCGTCGCGGGTTCGGGCCGCCCGGAACATCCCTCTTGGCCAGCGAGCGTTCCACCGTCCAGGGCACCTTGAGAGTGCCTTCCCGCACTGACTCGCCGACCTTCTCGTGGGCGCGGCGGAAGGGGGTTCCGGCGCGGACCAGCTCCTCGGCCGCATCCGTCGCCAGCAGGCTCGGGTCGTTCGCGGCGGCGGCGATGCGATCTCGATCGAAGCGGAGGCGCTCGACCAGGATTGCCGCGGCTTCCAGCGAGTCGAGCGTCCCCTCCACGGCCGCGAACACGGCGGGCTTGTCCTCCTGGAGGTCCCGGTCGTAGGCCAGCGGAAGGCCCTTCATGGTCGTTGCCAGGGCAACCAGGCTGCCGATGGCCCGGCCGGAGCGAGCCCGAAGCAGCTCGGCGACGTCAGGGTTCTTTTTCTGCGGCATCAGGCTCGACCCTGTCGAGATCTCGTCGGCCAACACGACGAAACCGAACTCGGCGGTCGACCACAGCACCACGTCCTCGGCGAGCCGGCTCAGGTGCAGCGAGGTCACCACGCAGGCGTGGACGAGGTCGAGAGCGAAGTCGCGATCAGACACGGCGTCGATGCTGTTGGCGGTCAGGCGCGCAAACCCGAGCTCTTTGGCCACCGCCTCGCGGCGCAGCGGAAGCGTGCTGGCGGCGAGGGCGCCCGAGCCCAGCGGCATCTCGTCGGCCGAGTCGTAAGCGCGGCGGAAGCGATCGGCGTCACGGAGCAGCGGCTCGGCGTGGGCGAGCACGTGGTGGCCGAGGGTGACCGGCTGCGCGCGCTGCAGGTGGGTGTAGCCGGGCATCGGCCAGGAGGCGTGACCGGTCGCCTGCGCGCCGAGCCTGTCGACCACGTTACCGATCGCGCTGACAGCCGCGGCGGACGCAGAGCGGCAGTAAAGCCGCAGGTCAAGTGCGACCTGGTCGTTGCGAGACCTGCCTGCGTGGAGCGCCGCTCCGGCCGGAGTGATCTCGGTCAGACGGCGCTCGATCGCTGTGTGGATGTCCTCGTCGCTGTCGAGAAACTCGAACGACCCGTCATCGAGCTCGCGCTTCACCTGACGAAGACCTCTCTCGATCGCGCGTAGCTGCGACGGCTTGATGATGCCGGCCGCCCCGAGGCCGCGCGCGTGCGCGACGCTCCCCGCGATGTCGAACGGATAGAGCTCGAAGTCCACGCCGAGCGAGGAGGTGAAGCGCTCGAGCTCGGGCAGCAACTTCCCGCTGAAGCGCCCGCCCCACAGTTTTTTCTTGCTTATGGCGCGAGCCTCTTCACGTCGCCGAGCAGGTTGCCGAGCTCGCGCTCCGGCAGGCGGCCCTGCACCTGCGCCGCCGTGCGCACGCCCAGGCCCCACAGCTTGATGAAGCCCGCCGCGGCCTTCTGGTCGAAAGCGTCACCGCGGCCGTACGTCGCGAGCGACAGCTGGTAGAGCTGCGACGGGCTCTTCCGCCCGACCACTGTCGACGAGCCTTTGAACAGCTTCAGGCGCACATCGCCTGTGACGTGCGCCTGCGTCTCGGTGACGAAGGCGTAAAGGGCGTCGCGCAGCGGACTGAACCACAGGCCGTCGTAGACCATCTGCGCCCACTGCTGGCCGACCAGCTCCTTGAACCGCGCGACCTCCTTCGGCAGCGTGATGTCCTCGAGCGCCTGGTGCGCCTGCAGCAGCAGGACGGCCGCCGGCGCCTCGTAGATCTCCCGCGACTTGATGCCGATGAGCCTGTTCTCGAGATGATCGATGCGGCCCACGCCGCTGTCACCTCCGATGCGATTCAGGGCCGTGACGATCTCGAGCGGATCCGTCGCCCTGCCGTCGATGGACACAGGCAAGCCCTGTTTGAAACCGATCTCGACATATGCGGGCTCGTCGGGGCAGCGTCGCGGGTCCCTGGTCCACGCGTACACGTCGCCTGGCGGCTCGGTCCACGGATCCTCGAGCACGCCGGCCTCGATCGAGCGGCCCCACAAGTTCTCGTCGGTCGAGTACGGCGATTGCGACGTCGCGGGCACCTCGATGCCGTGCTTCTGCGCGTACTCGATCTCGTCGTCGCGGTTCATGCCCCACTCCCTGACCGGCGCGACGACCTCGAGGTCCGGCGCGAGCGCGGCGGTGGCGACGTCGAATCGCACCTGGTCGTTGCCCTTGCCGGTGCAACCGTGCGCGATGGCGGTCGCCCCTTCGCGCCGCGCGACCTGCACGAGCATCGCCGCGATGAGGGGACGGCCGAGCGCGGTCGCGAGCGGGTACTCCTTCTCATACACCGCGCCCGCCTGTAGCGAAGGCCAGACGAACAGCTCGAGGAACGGGTGCCTGCCGTCGGCGACATACGCGGCTGACGCACCGGTCTTCAGCGCCCTGGCTTGCACTGCGTCCAGGTCTTTCTTCTCGCCCAGGTCGACGGTTAAGGCGATCACGTCCCAGCCGAGGTCCTTCAGCCAGCGGATGGCGACGGAGGTGTCGAGCCCGCCCGAGTAGGCAAGCACGATCTTGCGGTTCTCAGTCACCCGACTGCAGCAGTTCCTTCAGCGAGCGGCTTGCCCCGGGCTGGCGGAGCACCGCGATGATGGTGTCGTCGCCGGCGACGGTGCCCGCGACTCCGGGCAGCGACGCCTCGTCGATGCGCCGCGCGACCAGGTTCGCTGTGCCGGGCGGTGTGCGGATGACAGCGAGCGGCTGCACGACCTCGATCGAGAGGACGAGCTCGCGCACCAGAGCCGCGGTGCTGCGGTAGCCCGCGCCGGAGCGCACCAGTCCCAGCTCGTGGATGTCGCGCGAGATGGTCGCCTGCGTCACCCGATGGCCGCGCCGCGAAAGCGCGGCCGCGATGTCCTGCTGCGTGTGCGCGCTGCCGCGGCTCACGAGCGCGAGGATCGCCTGCTGTCGCCGGTCCTTGCCGGCCGGCTGGGCCTTGCTCACCGCGCCAGCCCCTGCATGGTCGAGTGCGCGTGCTCGATCTGGTCGGGGCTGATGATCAGCGGCGGCACGAAGCGGACGGTGTGGTCGTCGACAGCGTTCACGAGCACGCCGGCCTCGAGGCAGGCCTGCTGGAACGGCTTGGCTCTGGGTTCGGCGAACTGCACCGCCCGCATGAGGCCGCGCCCGCGCACGTCCTGACCGCCGAGGTCTTGCAGAGCGCCGTCGAGGAGGTCGCCCATCTCGGCGGCATGACCTACGAGCCCATCACGCTCCACCACGTGGAGCACAGCGAGCGCTGCGGCGCAAGCGAGCGGATTGCCGCCGAACGTCGACCCGTGATCCCCGGGCTCGAAGACGTCCGCCCTCGGCGCCGCGAGGACCGCCCCGATCGGTACGCCGCCGCCGAGGCCCTTGGCCAGGGTCATCACGTCGGGCGTGATCCCGTCGTGCTGGTGCGCAAACCAGCGGCCGGTGCGGCCGACGCCGGTCTGGACCTCGTCGAGGATCATCAGCAGGCCCTTCTCGTCGCACCACCTGCGCACGCCTTCGAGATAGCCGGGCGCCGATGGGATGACGCCGATCTCGCCCATGATCGGCTCGAGCATCACAGCCACGGTCTGATCGTTCGTCGCGCCTTTGATGGCCTCGAGGTCGTTGAAGGGGACGTGCACGAAGCCGTCGGGCAGTGGCTTGAACGGGTCGGAGTACTTGGGCTGGCCGCCCGCGGCGATCGTCGCCATCGTGCGGCCGTGGAAGGAACCGATCGAGGTGATGATCTGAAACGCTCCTTTCCTGTTGCGCGCGCCCCACTTGCGCGCGATCTTGATCGCGGTCTCGTTCGCCTCCGCGCCTGAGTTGCCGAAGAACACGCGCGCCGGGAACGAGAGCTCGACCAGGCGCTGCGCGAGCTCGACCTGGGGCTGCGTGAAGTACAGGTTCGACGCGTGGATGAGGGCGTGGGCCTGGCTGGCGAGGGCCGCCGCGACCTCAGGGTGCGCGTGGCCGAGCACGTTGACGGCGATGCCCCCGACGAGGTCGAGGTACTCGCGCCCGGTGTCGTCGTAAACGAGGCAACCGCGCCCGCGGACGAATGTGACGGGCACGCGCTTGGCGGTGTGCATCAGGTATTTGTCGGCGAGCTCGGGGATGGTCGGCGTCATCGGGCCAGCCGCCTGCAGCTCGCGGCAGTGTCGCCACGCTGCACATCAAAGGATCGCGCGCGCGCGTCCCACCCACTAACCCCCCACCCACCTCTCAGGGGCAGATCCTTGCGGTGATCAGGACAATACGGGCCGGCGGCGACGTCGACAACCCAGGCTGTTAAGGCTTTCACGGCGTGACCATCGTCCCGATGCCCGCCTCGGTGAACAGCTCCAGCAGCAGCGCGTGCGGCACGCGCCCGTCGATGATGTGCGCCAGCGGCACGCGGTCGAGCGACCGCAGGCAGGCCTGCAGCTTGGGGATCATGCCGCCCGTGACCTCGCCTGTCTCGATCCTGCGCTGAGCGTCGTCCTTCGACATCACCGCCACCACGCCGCCGCCCGCGCCCTGTACTCCCGGCACGTCGGTGAGCAGGATCAGCTTGGCCGCTCCCAGCGCGACCGCGATCTCGGCCGCGACGGTGTCGGCGTTGATGTTGTACGCGTGGCCGTCGTAGCCGAGCCCGATCGATGCGATCACTGGAACGTAGCCGCGACCCAATAGCGCGGTGATCGGCTCCACGTTCACCTGCACGACCTTGCCAACGAAGCCCATGTCTGGTGACAGAGGCTCGGCGATGATGCTCGGTCCGTCCTCACCGCTCATCCCGACCGCCTGTCCGCCCATGCGGTTCAGCGAGGCCACGAGATCAGGGCTGACCTTCCCTGTCAGCACCATCTTCACGACCTCCATCGTCTTTTCGTCGGTGATGCGCAGGCCGTTCTTGAACTCCGCGGTCAGTCCGAGCCGCTCGCTCATCGCCGTGATCTCCGGACCACCGCCGTGCACGAGCACCGGCTGCATGCCGACGTAGCGCAGCAGCACGACGTCGAGCAGCGTCTGATCCTTCGCCTTGTCGATCGCGTTGCCCCCGACCTTGATCACCACGATCTGGCCGTGGAACCGCTTGATGTAGGGCAGCGCCTCGACTAGGACCTTCGCCCGCTCTTCCACGGTCAGCGTCATGTCGTGTAGTCGGCGTTGATGCGCACGTACTCCTCCGATAGGTCGCAACCCCACGCCTCGGATGCACCTTCGCCCATCCCCAGCGAGGCCACGATCTCGATCTCCGGCTGTTCGAACACCGCGCGGACGGCGCCCAGGTCGGCGGCGACGCCCGCACCGCGCTCGAAGACCGTAAGGCCTCCGATGCTCAGGTGCAGCCGGTCGATCGCCATCTCGGCCCCGCTGTAGCCCAGCGCGCACACGACCCTGCCCCAGTTGGGGTCGCCGCCATGGATCGCGGTCTTCACCAGGCTCGAGGAGGCGACAGTTCGCGCCGCCAGCCGCGCATCATCGCCCGACGCCGCGCCTGCGACGCGCACGGTGAGCAGCTTGGTCGCGCCCTCACCGTCCCGCGCGATCGACCGCGCGAGCCGTTGCGCCACCTCCAGCAGCGCGCCCAGCAGCATTTCCGCCTCTGGGCTGCCCGCGCTGATGGGCGCGTTGCCTGCGGCGCCGTTGGCGAGCATCAAGAACGTGTCGTTGGTGGAGCTGTCGCCGTCGACAGTCACCTGGTTGAAGCTCAGGTCGGCCACCGCTTTGACCATCGAGGCCATCAGGCCCGGTTCGACCGCGGCATCGGTCGTGATGTAGGCGAGCATCGTGGCCATGTTCGGATGGATCATGCCCGAGCCCTTGCACATCCCGCCGATCCTTACCGGCACGCCGCCGAGGTCGACCTCGAGCTCGGCCAGCTTGGGCTTCGAGTCGGTGGTCATGATCGCGTGCGCCGCGTCGAGCCCATGCGCGGCATCCAGGTCAGCGCACGCGTCGATGATCCCCGACTTGACAGCCTCCATCGGCATGTATCGCCCGATCACGCCGGTCGAGCTCACCAGCACCTGGTCGGGGTCGAGGTCGAGGTGGTCGGCGGTGATCTTCGCCATCAGCAGCGCATCCTTGAAGCCCTGCGCGCCGGTGCATGCATTCGCGTTGCCGGAGTTGACCACCAGCGCCTGCACCCGGTTGTGCTGCAGGTGCAGGTGGTCGATCACGACCGAGGCCGACTTCACCCGGTTCGTTGTGAACACGCCGCCCGTGTCGCACACCCGGTCCGACTGGACCACGCAAAGGTCCTTCTTCTGACCCGATGGGATGGCGGTCGACCCCGCTGTGAACGCCTTGATCCCGCACGACGCGGTTCCGGCGACGAAGCCGCGCGGGAATGTCACGGCCACTGGATCGCCGACTCCAGCGCCGTGCCGCGGTCGAACCCGAACGCGATGTTGAAGCACTCGACCCCCTGGCCCGCCGCTCCCTTGACCAGGTTGTCGAGCGCCGCTGTCACGACAGCCTTCTCGCCCTGCGCGCCAACGTGGACGAGACAGAAGTTGGTGTGGCTCGCGAGCTTGGTGGCCGGACTCTCGGGCACCACGCGGGTGAACGGCTGCCCGGCATAGAACTCCGCGTAGGCGCCGCGAAGCTCCTCGACTGATCCTTTCAGGTCGAAGTAACACGTCGCCAGGATGCCGCGCGTCATCGGAGCGAGGTGCGGCACAAAGGTCAGGCGCAAGCCGTTGTGTCCGAGCGCCCGCAACTCCTGCATCACCTCAGGAAGGTGGCGATGGCCGGCGATCGCGTACGCGCCGAGCGACTCGTTGACCTCGCTGAAATGCACGCCGAGACCAGGCGAGCGGCCGGCGCCGCTGACCCCCGACTTGGCGTCGACGACGATGTCCGATCCGACCAGGCCCGAGGTCACCGCCGGCGCGAGCGCGAGGATCGAGGCGGTCGAGTAGCAGCCGGGCACAGCGACCAGCTGCGCGCTCTTGAGATCCTCTTCATGCAGCTCGGGCAGACCGAATACGGCTCGCGCCAGCAGCTCCGGCGCGGGGTGCTCCTGCCGGTACCAAACCGGATACTGCGATGCGTCTTTCAGCCGGAAGTCGGCCGACATGTCGATGACGCGCGCCCCACCCTCCAGCCACCCGGCAGCTTTCGCGGCGCCGACGTTGTGGGGCAGGCAGCTGAACACCACGTCGGCCTTCGAGGCGTCGACCTCGGACAGGAAGTCGCCCTCGAGGCTGAGCAGCGGGAACGTCGAAGCCAGCGGTTTGCCCGCCAGCGATCGTGAGCTCAGCTGCTCGATCGCGACATCGGGATGCCTTGCCAGCAGGTGCACGAGGGTCATGCCGGCGTAGCCGTTCGCCCCCGCCACAGCCGCGCGAACATGCTTGGTCATGGACGCATAAATATACAGATCTATACTTCGTTGAAGAAGCAGGACTCCGCGCCTGTGTGGCACGCCGGCCCCGAGGGCCGCACCTTCAGCAAGACTGCGTCCAGGTCGCAATCCAGCCGCACGTCGACGACCTCCATCGCATTGCCGGACGTGGCGCCCTTCTCCCACAGGCCGCGCGTGCGCGAATGAAACCAGGCGCGCCCCGACTCCTGTGTTTTGGTCCAGGCCTCTTCGTCCATGTAGCCGAGCATCAGCACCAGGCCTGTTTCGGCGTTCTGGACCACGGCCGGCACCAGGCCCTTCGAGAAATCGGGTTTCACAGCCTCACCTCCAGACCGCGTCGAGCCAGCTCCGTCTTGACGGCGGCGATGGACACCTCGCCGAAATGAAAGATCGACGCGGCGAGGGCCGCCTCCGCCCCGCCGCTCGTCAGCGCCTCGTACATGTGCGCCGCGCCACCGGCGCCGCCCGAGGCGATCACCGGTACGCGCACCGCGGAGGTCACAGCCTCCAGCAGCCCGAGGTCGTAGCCGTCGAGCGTGCCGTCGCGGTCCATCGACGTGAGCAGGATCTCGCCCGCGCCGAGCTTGACGCCTTCGGACGCCCACTCGACCGCATCGCGCCCGGTGGCGCGGCGCCCGCCGTGGCTGAACACCTCCCAGCCCCCAGCCCCATCGCGCTTGCGTGCGTCGATCGCCAGCACCACGCACTGCGAGCCGAACACGTCCGCGCAGCGCGTGATCAGAGGCGGATCGGCGAGGGCCGCGCTGTTGACCGACACCTTGTCAGCGCCGTGGGTCAGCAGCTCGGCCACATCGGAGACGCTCCGAACGCCGCCGCCGACGGTGAGCGGGATGAACACCTCGTCAGCGGTCCGCGCGACGGCATCGAGCAGGATCCTGCGTCCCTCCGACGTCGCCGTGATGTCGAGGAACACGACCTCGTCCGCGCCCTGCCGGTCGTAGAAAGCAGCCAGCTCCGCCGGGTCGCCGGCGTCGCGCAGCTGCTGGAAGCGCACGCCCTTGACCACGCGGCCCGCGTTCACGTCGAGGCAGGGAATGATCCTTTTGGCGCTCACGCGCACATGGCGAGGAAGTTCGCGTACACGCGAAGGCCGTCAGATCCGCTCTTCTCGGGGTGAAACTGCGTGCCCAGCACGTTGCCGCGCGCCGACGCCGCTGCGGGCGAGTGGTCACTCGACGCGATGGCGTATTCGCCCCGCTCAGGGGTGAACGAGTGGACGAAGTAGAAGTACGAGCCGTCCTCCACGCCGTCCCACAGGCGCGAATCCTCGGTCTGCTTGACATGGCACCAGCCGATGACAGGCACATGCGCTGCGCCCTGCACCTCGGTCACGCGCCCGGGAAGAAGGCCGAGCCCCTCGTGGCGGCCGCCCTCGGTCGACTCTTCGAACAGCAGCTGGTAGCCGAGACATACGCCGAGCAACGGCTTGCCCGCGCGGGCCAGCTCGACCACCCGGCGGCCGAGGCCGCCCACGGCCAGGCGTTCTCGCGCGGCGCCGAATGCTCCGACGCCGGGCAGCACGAGGCCCGCGGCTCGCTCGAGGGCGTCGCCATCCGACGTGATCTCAATCTCCGCGCCCGCGTGCACCAGCGCGCGTTCGACTGAGCGCAGGTTGCCGACGCCGTAGTCGACGATCGCAATCACTGGGGGGTCCCCGAAAAATCGCGGTGGCGGGGTGCGGATTTTTTGGGGTCCCTCGTCAACCGAGAAGTCCTTTGGACGACGGCGTGCCAGAACCGCCGCCGGCGGCCATTGCCTCGCGCAGCGCCAGGCCAAGCGCCTTGAAGGTGGCCTCCGCCACGTGGTGCCGGTTGCGACCCCTGATCACGTCCACGTGAATCGTGGCCCCGAGGTGAATCGACAGCGCCTTCCAGAACTCCTCCAGCACCTCGGACTCGAGCGTGCCGATGCGTCCGCGCAGCGGCACGTTGTAGGAAAGGAAGGGCCGTCGCCCAAGATCGACGACCACTCGCGCGAGCGCCTCGTCGAGCGGCGCATATGCCGACCCGAACCGCACGATGCCCGCGCGATCGCCGAGCGCCGACGACAACGCCTGGCCCACGACGATGCCCGCGTCCTCCACCAGGTGATGGGTGTCGACATGCAGATCACCGGCGCCTTTGAGCTTCATGTCGACGCCGGCGTAGCGCGCGACCTGCTCGAGCATGTGGTCCAGGAAGGGCAGGCCCGTCGCGACGTTGACGCGACCGCCGCCGTCAAGCGACACGCGGGCGCTCAGCTGCGTCTCCTTGCTCTTGCGCTTGACCTCTCCGATGCGCGCCTTACTCAAGGCGAACCTCCACCGCGTGCGCGTGACCGCTCAGGCCTTCCATCCCCGCGAGCCGGACCGTTGCCTCGCGCAGCATCTCCAGATCGCCACGGTTCAAGCTCAGCACGCTGGTCCGCTTCATGAACGTGTGCACGCCGAGCGGCGAGGCGAACCGAGCCGCGCCCGATGTCGGCAGCGTGTGGTTGGGGCCGGCCGTGTAGTCGCCGAGCGGGACCGTCGCGTAAGGGCCCACGAAAACCGCGCCCGCGTTCTCGACCTGCGAGGCGAGCCGCATGGCGTCCTCGGCAACGATGAGCAGGTGCTCAGGGGCGAAGTCGTTGGCGAGCGACATCGCCTGCGTCATGTCGTCGGCCACGACCACGCAGCAGTTGGCCGCGCGGATCACCTGCGCACGTTCGAGCCCTCCGACCAGGCTCTCCAGCTCCTCGACCACGCGGTCGGCCAGCTTCGGCGAGTCGGTCACGAGCACGCCCCACGCAAGCGGATCGTGCTCCAGCTGCGCCGCCAGGTCGGCGGCGACGAAGTCCGGCCGGGCGCCGCCGTCGGCGACCACCAGCACCTCGGTCGGCCCTGCGATCCCATCCACGCCGACCGAGCCGAACACCTCGCGCTTCGCCAGCGTCACGTAGATGTTGCCCGGCCCCGCTACGACGTCGACCCGAGGAATCGACGCGGTGCCGAAAGCCATCGCCGCCACCGCCTGCGCTCCGCCCACTCGGTAGACGGCGTCGACGCCGGCGATGTGCGCGGCCGCAAGGATCGCCGGCGGCACGGTGCCGTCCGCGCTCGGCGGCGTCGCCAGAACAACCTCCTTCACGCCCGCAACCCGGGCAGGGATGGCGGTCATCAGGACGGTCGACGGATACGCGGCGCGGCCGCCTGGCGCGTACAACCCCGCGCGGCGAACCGGGCGAGCAAGCAGCTTCAGGCCCTTCTTACCGGCCGGCGGGGCCGCCACCACCTGGGCCTCGTGGAACTCGCGGATGCGTTGAGCCGCGAACTCGAGGGCGGCGCGATCGGGCGCCGCAAGCCGCCTAGCCGCCGACTCGAGCTCGCCCGACGGCACCTCGAACGATTCCGACGCGCCAGGCGCCCAACCGTCGAACCGCAGCCCGTACTCGCGCAGCGCGGCGTCGCCCTCGGCAGCCACGCGCGCGCAGATCTGCTGCACGGCGACCCTCTCCTCCGCGAACTGCGCCAGGTCGAGCCGCCGGCGCGACCACGGCGAGTCCAGCCACGACGCGGCGTCGAACCGCTTAATCGCCAACGGACACCGCCTCGCGCAGCCGCGCGACCATCGCCTGCACCGCATCGGTGCGCGTCTTCAGGCTCGCCTGGTTGGCGATGAGCCGCGCCGTCGACGCGCCGAGGACCCCCGCGACGCGCAGCCGGTTCTCGCGCAGGGTCTCACCGCTGGCGGTGAGATCGACGATCGCGTCGACCAGGCCGACCTGGGGCGCCAGCTCGACCGACCCATGCAGGCTCACCACCTCAACCGACTGGCCGCGCGCGTCGAACCACCATCCCGTCGTGCGCGGGTACTTGGTGGCCACGCGCATGAGCGGCGGCCACGTCTCCGGGCCGGCGAGCTTCGAGGCCTCCGGCACCGCCAGCACCAGCTGGCACGCGCCGAAGCGCAGGTCGACCAGCTCGTAGTGGCCGCCTTCGTACTCCCACAGCACGTCCTTGCCCACGATGCCGAGGTCGGCGGCGCCGTGATCGACGTACGCGGGCACATCCGACGGGCGCACCAGGACGACACGCAGGCCCGGCCTTTCAACGAGAAGCTTTCGTCCCAGCTCGGGCGCGCTCAGGCGCGCCAGGCGCGCGCGCGCGAGCAGCTTCAGCGCGCCCTGCAGCAGAACGCCCGTGGGCAGAGCGATGGACACGCGGTCGTTGCGCGAGGCCTTGGCCAACTACCGACCGGTCCCCGCGAGGCGCGCCGCCACTTGCTCGGGCGGAAGCTGCTTCGTGCGCCGGCCCGGCACCGTCCAGGCAACGGTGGATGAGTTGCGGCAATGGACGAGATTGGCCGCGCCAATCGCGCGGCACCAGGCAAGAGCGTCGTCGTGGTCGCGCGGCTGCGTGTCGACCACCGCGTGCATGCCGAACAGCCGCAACGTCGAACCCAGCCGCAGGGCGGCCTCGAATCCAGATTCGGTCCAGGCGATTGCGGCGTCCAGGCGCGGGGGGGCCGGCGGCCGAGGGCCACGGCTGAGCATCTCCCAGACGAGGTCGAGCTGCACCACGAAGCCGGTCGCGGCAGCAGGCCGGCCGAACTTCGCCAGCAGCCCGTCATAGCGACCGCCCTGCGCCACCGGCCGCCCGAGGTCCGGCCCGTAGCCCTCGAAGATGATCCCTGTGTAGTAGTCGAAGTCTCGGATCGCGCCGAGGTCGAGGCGCACGATGTCGCCGAGTCCGTGGCTCTCGAGCAGGTGGCGCACGCGGCCCAGCTCGTTCAGCGCCCACTCCGATCGCCGGTTGCGCACGAGGCCGGCGGCCGCGTCGAGGATCTCGGGCCCGCCGCGCAGCGCAGGGAAGCGCAGCAGCAGCTCGTGCTCCGCGGACCGAAGCGCGGTGCGAGACAAGAGGTCTTCGAGCGCGACGAAATCCCGGGCCGCGAGCGCTGAACGCACGCCCGCCTTCACGGCGTCGGGCAGCTTGACCGCCTCCATGATTCCCTGGAAGAACTCGGCGTGCCCGACGTCGACCTGAAAGCGGCGCAGGCCCGCTGCCTCCAGACAACGGGCAGCCAGTGCGATGACCTCTGCGTCCGCGACGGCACCGCGCGCGCCGATCAGCTCCGCGCCCACCTGATACGTCTCGCGCCGCTGATGGAAGCGTCCGGCATCGGCCGACAAGACGGGGCCCGCGTAGCACAGCCTCACCGGCAACGCGGTCGAACGCAGCTTGCCGGCGACCAGCCGCGCCACCGGCACGGTGCGCTCGCCCACCAGCGCGACCACGTCGCCGCCCGAGTCCGTGAACTTGAAAAGGCGGCGTCTCTGCTCGGAGCCGAGACCGAGGTCGAGCACGTTGGTGCTCTCGATCATCGGGGTGATCACGTGCCGGTAACCCCAGCGGCGCATCTCCGCTAGAAGCGACTCCTGCGCCTCACGTATGACCTCAGCCTCTTCCGGCAGGAGGTCGCGGAATCCCGGAACGCCGCCCAGCTGAATCGATGCCGGCAGAGCCGGAGGGCTAGGGTCGGTGAAGAGACCTCCGGGCACCGGCCACGTCGCGCATGTCAGCGCTCATTCGTCCTCGTCATCGTCATCGCCGTCGGCATCCGCATCTTCCGAGAAGTCAACCGTTTCGGCCTCGTCCTCGACCTCGTGCATGCCCTCTTCGACCTCATCGCTCGCGGGAGTTCCCTCGACCAGGGTCGCCTCGTCCTCGTCTTCGGCGAAAACCTCGACCTGGCGCGCGAGTAGGCTCTCCTTGGTGTAAGGACGGAACTCGACCTCGCGCTTGCGCCGCATCGGAAAGCTCGGCTTGCCCGCGAAGTGTGGGTCCTGGTACGTCTCGCGCACGATGAGCTTCACGATGGTGCCCTCGCACGACGTGACGCCGGCCTGATAGCGGTTGCCACCGCGCATGAACTTCGTGAGTCGCCGCGCGAGCTTCGCCTCCAGCGTTCCCAGGCGCACCCCGCGCGACGTCTCGGCGACGATGCTGTCGCCCTCGATCTTCAACTCGGCCACGTCGCCGGCCGCGGCCTTCGAGCAGATGTCTTTGCCCGCGACGCTGTCGAGGATCGTGATGATGGTCTTCCCCATCTCCTCGACGAACAGGTTGAGGTCGACCCTGGTGCCGCCGACCTTCAGCCCTTCCTTCTGGTGCAGCAGCGCGTTGATGCGCGCCGCATTTTTCTTGGCGATGGAGTTGAGCGGGTTCAGCTTCAGTGCGACCTCATAAGCGGCCTTCGCATCCTTCAGCTTGCCGAGCTCCGACAGGGCCTTGCCCAGGCGGTTCTGCGACTCCTCGTCCGGGCCGAGGTTGTCGATGATGAACTTGTTCAGCTTGACCGCCTCGTCCCAGCTGCCGGCGATGGCGAGCTGCACCGCGTCGTCTGCGTACTGGGATCGCGGCTTCAGGTGCTCAGTCGACTCTGTCTTCACACGTGCTCCTCGCAGAAGTTGGACCAACCTCGGACGCACGCCAATGAACCGCGGGTCTGAGGGAGGACGAGTATAGATACTGCCAGAACGCAGCGAGGCCGAATCTGGACAATCTGCACGTGCTGCGTCCCCCGGCGGCGGCCCTAGTTGCCGTCCTTTCCTTAACTATGGGCGGCTCCTGTTTGTTCGGTCCGCAGGGGCCGGTCATCAAGATCGGCGTCGACCTGCCGCTCAGCGGCGCCGAGGCCGGCGCTGCCGTCCCCGCTCTCAACGGCATCCGCTACTACGTCCAGCAGCACCCGACGCTCGACGGCTTCACCGTCGTCCTGTCCGAGAGCGACGACTCGAGCGGCGGGCTGCCTGACCCGCACCGCGGAGCAGACAACGTGCGTGCCTTCCTTCAGGATCCGCTCGTCGCGGCCGTCATCGGCCCGTTCGACTCGAATGTCGCGCGCGCGGAGATACCCGTGGCGAACACGTCGCTCCTCGCGATGGTCAGTCCCGTCACCAGCAGTCCCTGCCTTACACAGAACGTCTACCTGCCGGCCGCGCTCAGCCTGAGCCATACGGCGGTGACGTGCAAGGACGCCGGCCTGCCGGCGGCGAATGACCTGCACACGTCAGGCAGCAATAACTACTTCCGGCTCGCACCGACCGATCAGCTTCAGGGTCCAGCCGCCGCCGACCACCTCTTCAAGACTCTGCAGCTCACGCGCGCCGCGGTGATCTCCGACCATGAGTCCTACGGCCAGGCACTGGCCGATAGCTTCACCACGCGCTACATCAAGCTCGGCGGCAGCGTCGTGGGCCGGCTCGACCTGGATTCGTCAGCCGACCACGTGGCATTCCTCAAAAGGATGAAGGCGGATGGTGCGCAGGCGGTCTATTACGGAGGCATCACCGCCAATCGCGGCTGCACGATCCGAGCGGAGATGCTGGACGCATTCGGCGGGAATGTTGCCGTCCCGTTCGTCGGCGGTGACGGCATCGCCGAAGACCCGGCGTGCGTGCGCGACGCGGGGGCGAACTTCGCCGGCATGTACGCGACGGTTCCGGCCGTCAACCCAACCGACCTTCCTTCGGCGGCGCCCGTGATCAAAGGCTTCAAGAGCGCCTACCCGAACCCGTCGGACTACGGCCGCTACACCGTGATCGCCTACGACGCAGCCGCGATCGTGTACGACGCCATCGACCGCGCGATCACCGCAGCGAACGGCAAGCTTCCGGCGCGCCCCGCCGTATTGGCGATGCTCGCCGCCACCTCGGGCCTGGGAGGCGCGACGGGCACGATTCGGTTCGACGCCAACGGCGACACCACGCATCGGGTCATCTCGATCGTCGAGTCGCCCCGCCTCGACAGGACCGCTCCGTGGCTGGCCGCCGGTTCGGTGGATTACAGCGCCGCGCTGCCATATTGATACAGCGGCGCGCCCATCTCCGCCGAGCTCAACTCAACTGCGGCCAGACACAACTTGACTTGGAGGGCCTTCCGAGTCGATAGTTGCGACGGAGTGTCGGTTCGGCCACCCCGTGTGGCCGCATTCGCCGCCGGCGCACTCTCGCCCCGGCGTCGCTGGGAAGAGGGCGGCGAATGACGGAGGCGTCCAGAGCAAAATCAAGGCCTCCATTTGCACAAGGGGGAACCATATGGTTCGTACTAGGGGACTCGTAGTCCTCACCATGGCGACACTTGTCGCCTTCGCGTGCGGCAGTTCGAGTGGGCCCGCGGGATCCAAGGGCACCATCAAGATCGGGTCCGACCTGCCCGTGTGTACAGTCGGCGGTCAGGCGGTTCAGAACGGCATCCAGTTCGCGATCAATCAGAAGAACGCGGCTGGTGGCGTCAACGGATACTCGATCCAGTTCCAGGGCTTCGATGACTGCCGGCAGGGCTCGTACAACGCCGATGCCGGTGTGGAGAACGTCCAGAAGATGCTGGGCGACAGCAAGTTCCTGGGCATGATCGGTCCCTACAACTCGGCAGTTGCGAAGGCTGAGATTCCGATCGCATCTCCTCAGCACTTCGTCATGATCAGCCCGTCCAACACCAACCCGTGCCTCACCAAGGACCTGTCGACGTGCTCGTATCACCCGCAGGACCTTCGGGCCGGCAACGCGAACAACTACTGGCGCGTCGTCACCACTGACGACTACCAGGGTCCGGCGATGGCCGACTACATGTACAAGCAGCAGAGCATCACCAATGTCGCCATCCTTGACGACAGCACGGTGTTCGGCGTCGGTATCGCAAGCGCGTTCGAAGCCGAGTTCAAGAAGCTCGGCGGCACCGTGGCCAAGCACTCCTCGTACAAGAAGGACCAGCAGGGCAGCGACTTCAAGTCGATTCTGCTTTCCTTCAAGAACGCGGGCGCGAAGGCCGTGTACGTCGGAGGCACCGACGACCAGAACATCTGCATCCCGCGGGCGCAGATGAAGCAGCTTGGCTGGGACGTGCCGTTCGGCGGCGGTGACGGTATCGAGACCACGGACTGCATCGACCAGGCGACCGGCAACGAGCAGGGCATCCTCGCCACGTCCGCCGGCGCCGACGCGACCCAGGTTCAGGGCGCGGCGCAGACCATCGCCGACTTCCGCAAGGCCTTCCCGGGCCCGAACGACTTCGGCGGTTACACCATGCAGGCATACGACGCCACCAACGCTTTGATGGCCGCCATCGGGCGCGCGATCAACAACGCCAACGGCAGCACGCCGACCCGCGACCAGGTCCGGTCAGAGATGGCCAAGACCAAGGGCTTCGTGGGTGTCATCGGCACTTACGACTTCGACGAAAAAGGCGACACGAGCCTCAAGATCGTTTCCATCTACGTCGTCAACGGCAAGCTGAGCGCCGACCAGGTCAAGAACTCGACGGGCGTTTGCGGCTCCAAGACCGCGAAGGACGCCTGTTTCGTCTGGAAGACGCAATTCGACTTCGCCAAGGCCAGCAGCTAACCTGTAGCCCAAATCCGCGAGGAGGCCCCACTCGGGGCCTCCTCGTTCTTCACCTGAACGGAGGGATAGGACCCGGGCGTGGCGACAAGCGTTTCGGCCCTAACCAGGATCCGGTCGGCGCGGCTGGCCGGCATGACATTCACCGACTACGGCTTCTACGTGCTCTGCGGCACCGCCATCGTGCTGCTTGCCACGCAGGCTGTGCTCGACCCTCGCACCTTCTTCCAGGTCCTGGACTTCGGCATAGCCGACGGCGCCATCTACGCCCTGGTCGCTCTGGGATACACGATGGTGTACGGCATCATCGAGCTGATCAACTTCGCGCACGGGGACATCTTCACCCTGAGCGCGGTCATCGGCTCGGCGATCCTTGGCTTCTTCACCGTCAGCGAGAACACGTTCTCACTCACAGAGTTCGTGACCCTGCTGCTCGTGTTCCCGGTTGTGATGCTGATGATCGGCGGCATCAACGTCACCATCGAGCGAGTGGCCTACCGGCCGCTGCGCAATGCCCCCAGGCTGGCGCCCCTGATCACCGCCATCGGCATGTCGTTCATCGTCGAAGGTGTCATGTACCTGTGGCATGGCTCGGCGATCATCCACTTCCCGGACCTCCTGCCCCACGGCCCAGGGTTCCAGACCTATATCGGCGGCGTGTTCTTCACGTTCAAGGACATCTTCGTCATCGTCGCGGCCGTGATCCTGGTGTCATTGCTTGCCGTCTTCATCAATGCCAGCAAGCTTGGCAAGGCCATGCGCGCCACCGCGCAGGACCGCGACGCCGCGCAGCTCATGGGCATCGACATCAACCGCACTATCTCGGCCACCTTCTTCATCGGCGCCGTGCTGGCGGCCGCCGGCGGGATCATCTACGGCCTGTACTTCAACAACCTCGACTACCACCTCGGGTTCTCGGTCGGGCTCATCGCCTTCACGGCAGCGGTATTCGGCGGCATCGGCAACATCCCAGGAGCGGCACTGGGTGGGCTGCTCATCGGCCTCGTGAAAGCCTTCAGCGACAACTACGTCGGTTCCCGATGGACGCACATCATCGTCTTCAGCATCCTGATAGCGGTGCTCGTCTTCAGGCCGACCGGCCTGCTGGGGATGCGGGTGCCTGAGAAATGAGCAATCGGGTCGCCGCGCCGCCACGCTCGCTCTTTGCTCGCCTGCGGCTGCGGGAGCGCATTCGAGACCGCGACACAGCAATCTACGGCCTTCTGCTGCTCGTCGCACTGGTCTTCCCGGCGATCAGCCTTTACACGAGCGACGGAAGCACGTACCTGATCGCGGTGGCGGGCCACGCGGGCACATACGTGCTTCTTGCCATCGGGCTCAACGTGGTCGTCGGCTTTGCCGGCCTGCTCGACCTGGGCTACGCCGCCTTCTTCGCGATCGGCGCATACACGTATGCCCTGTTCGCCTCGCAGCAGCTGCTGGCCTCACCCATCCATCACGCGTACCACTTCCCGTTCTGGCTGATGATGTTCGTGGGCCTAATCATCGCGGCGAGCGCAGGCGCGATCCTCGGCTTTCCCACGCTCCGACTTCGCGGCGACTACCTCGCCATCGTCACGCTGGGCTTCGGCGAGATCGTCCCTCAGGTTTTCCAGAACTTTGACCAGTGGACCGGCGGCATCAACGCCATCGGCGGCATCGACCAGCCGACGCTGCCCGCCTGGGTCACTGGACCCTGGGCGGGGGCCGACAGCATCTCGATCGTCGCACCATTCAGTTTCAGCTTCGACCCCATCGCCTACTACGTCCTGATCTTCATCCTGGTCTCGGTGGCGATCGTCCTGGTCAACAACCTGCAGCGCTCGCGTTTGGGCCGTGCGTGGATGGCCATCCGTGAAGACGAGGTCGCCGCCGCGGCAATGGGCATCAACACAGTGACGACGAAACTCCTGGCCTTCGGCATTGGCGCGTCGTTCAGCGGCTTCGCGGGCGCGTACTACGGCGCGAGCTTCGGCCTGGTCAGCCCAGACGACTTCCTGTTCATCGTGTCGATCACGGTGCTCGTGATGATCGTGCTCGGAGGCATGGGCAGCATCCCAGGCGTGATCGTCGGCGCAATCACCGTCTACTTCATCCTCAACTGGTTCCTACCGCTACTGCCCCCAGCCGTCCAGTCGCTGGCCAGCTCGATCGGCCTCGGTAGCCTGAACGCACGCTCCGGCGACTGGCCAGGCCTTGGCAACGAGACCCAGAACGTGACGCTGCTGCTCTTCGGGCTGATCCTCGTCAGCATGATGCTGGTGCGTCCCCAGGGCCTCTTCCCCAGCCGCGTGCGCGAGCAGGAGTTGAAGCACGCGACCGGGCAGGAAGACGAGGCCGCGATCGAGCAGGCGCACGCATGACAGACAAGCTCGACGACAACATCCTGGTCCTGAACAACGTCACCAAGCGCTTTGGCGGCCTGGTCGCAGTTGATGACGTCAGCCTCAGCATCAAGCGCGGCGAGATCTTCGCGTTGATAGGCCCCAACGGCGCGGGCAAGACGACCCTCTTCAACAACGTGACAGGGCTCTTCAAGCCGACCAGCGGACACGTGATCCTCAACGGCAAGGACATCACAGGCTCCAAGCCGCATGAGGTGGCGCGGCTCGGCATCGCGCGGACGTTCCAGAACATCCGCCTCTTCGACTACATGACGTGCCTCGACAACGTGCGCGTCGGCCGTCACGTGCGCATGCACTCCAAGCTGTGGGACGGCCTCTTCAAGCTGCCCGCCGAGCGCCGCGAGGAGGCGCGCGTCACCGAGGAGGCCATGGAGCTGCTCCGCTTCGTCGGCATCGCACGGCAGGCACACCAGTACGCGCGCAACCTGCCGTACGGACAGCAGCGCCGGCTCGAGATCGCGCGGGCGCTCGCCACCGAGCCGAAGCTCCTACTGCTCGACGAGCCGGCCGCGGGTTTCACGCCGCAGGAGAAGGTGGAGCTGATGGCGTTGGTGCGAAAGATCCTCGACAGGGGCGTGACTGTCTGGCTCATCGAGCACGACATGAAGGTCGTCATGGGCATCTCAGAGCGCATCGTCGTGCTCGACCACGGCGAGAAGATCGCGGAAGGGCCACCCGAGGAAGTACGGACCGACCCGCGCGTGATCGAAGCCTACCTGGGCAAGTCTGCGTAGCTCGATGGCCCTGCTCGAGCTCAACGGAGTCGACGCCTTCTACGGACGTATTCAGGCGCTGCGCAAGATGTCGATCGGGGTCGAGAAGGGCGAGGTGGTCGCGCTCATCGGCTCCAACGGAGCCGGCAAGACAACGACGCTTCGCACCGTCTCAGGCCTCATGCACCCGCAGGCCGGCACCATCCGTTTTGACGGCCGCGACATCGCCAACACCGGGCCGTCAAAGATCGTTGGGCTGGGGATCTCCCAGTCGCCAGAAGGCCGCCGCCTGTTTCCACGCATGTCGGTCATCGACAACCTGTTCATGGGCGCCTATTCACGCAACGACAGGCCAGAGATCAAATCGGACATGGACCGCATCTACACGCTGTTCCCACGCCTCAAGGAGCGGCGCACCCAGATCGCGGGCACGCTGTCCGGGGGCGAGCAGCAGATGCTCGCGATGGGTCGGGCTCTGATGGCCCGACCGAAGTTGCTGATGCTGGACGAGCCTTCGCTTGGACTCGCGCCGATCCTGGTCGAGACGATCTTCAGCATCATCCGCGAGATCAACTCGCAGGGGACGACCGTGCTCCTCGTGGAGCAGAACGCGCACAAGGCGCTGGAGGTGGCCCACCGCGGCTACGTGCTGGAGACCGGCTCCATCGTCAAGACCGGCACCGGCCAGGAGCTGCTCGCGTCAGAGGACGTACAGAAAGCCTATCTGGGGATGTAATGAGAGGGACCCGTCCCGGCTCCCTCTCATCGGTGCGCTCAACGGCCGACTAAACCAAGACCGAATCAGCGCCACTCGCGGCCGGATTCGCGCACCTGCTCTCCCTCCGGAGAGGTTGCGCTTGATTTAGTGCTTCGCCTGGCCACTACCGGAGTCTGAATGCGGCGTGGAGTCATGGCCGGGCAGAGCCCGGCCATCCCTGCAACGCTGGGCCCCGCTCAGCGGCCGGCTTGATAGTTCGACACGAATAGATAGATCAGCACGGCGGCGAACGCCACGTACTCGAACACCACGTTGCGCGTGAAGCTGTCCTCGACCGTGTGACGCACGAGGCCGCGATTGATGTACCAGGCGAACAGCAGCATCACCGCGAACGTCCCCTCGTTCAGCACCAGATAGCTCTCGAGCGCGGTGACCGCCCAGGCGAGGAACGTCACGACCTGCGCCACGAAGACGGCGAAGATGAACGCGCGGCTCGGCGCGATGGAAGTGCCGTTGATGCGGAAGCTGCGGTACGACGCCAGGAACGTGATGGTCAGTATCCAGAGCAGCTTGAGGATGGAATTGAACGGAAGGGTGACCACCACGACGTAGGCGCCCGCCAGGAACGCGATGAGGATCGCCTCCTGCAGCACTACATGGCCGCGTTTCTCCGAGCTGTGGATGCGCAGGTAGTCGAGACGCCCGGCCACCACGAACCCGACGCCGAACAGCACGCTCAGGCCGGCGAACTGCCACAGCTGCAAGTTGAAGACCGGCGATGATGCGAGGCCCGCGAGCGTGATCGCTCCGAGTGCCACGGGGATGTAATGCTCGACCGCGGGCGGCTCGCCCGCGCTGCGCAGGTAGCCGAGCAGCACCGGCGCGGCGACCACGATGAGGCCGAGCCCGAGCACCCAGACCTGGTTCTCGGCCCAGATGTCGGACTTGAAGCCGAGCGCGATGGCGACGAGCACCACGCCACCGAAGATCAGAAATCTTCGATCGCGCTCGCCTTCGACGGCGGCCACGACGCGCACGGGCGACGCCTCGCGATGACCTGGCGGGATCTTCATCGGCTAAGCGAGTCTAGACCGGAGGACTACGTTCCGGCCCGGCCGTAGCGGTCTTCGAGGCGCACGACGTCCTCGAGCTCGGGCGTGGAAACCTCGTAGATGTCCGCGTCCTCGACAGCAGTGATGCGGTGCCGCGTCAGCGGCATCAGGTGCACCGAATCGCCCTCGCGCATGCGGTGCGTCTTCAGCTCCCCGTCCTCGACGCCGAGCTCCATGTCCACCGTGCCGCGCGTGACCAACAGCCACTCGTCCTTGCGCTCGTGGTACTGCAGCGAAAGGGCCTCGCCCTTGCGCACGTGCAGGATCTTGCCGACGTAACGCTCAGTGATCGCCCAGCGAATCTCATAGCCCCACGGCTTCTCGACCAGGGTCTCCTCGGCCCGATAAACGGCCGGGAGCTCAGGCATGGGCAGCCGCTTCTTGCTTCAGTCCGACGATTTCCTCGATCGCCTTCAGCCGCGCCTGGACCGCAGCCGCGTCAGGCGCCTCCGAGTAGATGCGAACGAGCGCCTCGGTGCCGCTGGTGCGAAACAGCACCCAGCTACCGTCCTCGAGGTAGAACTTGAAGCCGTCGTCCGAGCGCACCCGCGCGACCTTGACGCCGGCGATCTCCTTCGGCTGGTGGTTCGCCAGCTGCTCGGTGATCCGCTTGCGGTCGCGGTCGTATGTGTCGCGCTGCAGGTGAATGTCGTGGCGCGCGTACGCGTGGGGCCCGACGCGCTGCTCGAGGTCGCGAACGACCTCCGACAGCGGCTTGCCGCGCCGCACGATCATGTCGGCGAAAAGCATCCCGATGAGGATGCCGTCGCGCTCGGGGATGTGGCCGCGAACACCGAATCCGCCCGACTCCTCCCCACCGATGACGGCGTTGGTCTCCATCATCTTCGGCGCGACGTATTTGAATCCGACCTGGACCTCGTAGACCTCGGTGTTGAACTGCTTCGCCAGCTGCTCGACCATCGCGGTCATGTTCACCGTCTTGACGATCGGGCCGCGCATCCCGAGCACGTCGA